>WUUC01158100.1_pt1 | contig 13860 bp, 10 predicted proteins | sample 6278441 | NCBI WGS metagenome assembly WUUC01 (sample SAMN13675441, study PRJNA597444) | soil metagenome | isolation source: soil | place: USA: Washington | collected 2017-10
AGCCATCGGGATCGGCGCAGCGAACCGCGCACGTCTCGGCGCTCGAGCAGTATTCGTTCTCTGCGCAGGACTCATCGCCCAGACAGGGTTCCCCCGTGCAGCCTTCCGCCTTCGAGCAACGTCCACCACACACATGGCGCTCCGAGCAAAATTCGTTCGACGTGCAGTCGTCGTCGCTCTGACAGGAGCAGTGCTCCAAGACGCGCAGACAACTGGAGTAGCGACACTTCCAGCCCATCGAGCAGGCGCCGGTGGCGTCGCACCACACCTCCTCCCACTGGCAAGCTGACGGCGCGGCGTCCTGCTCCAGGCCTGCGTCGCCGGCGTCGGGCTCCAGGCCTGCGTCGCCGGCGTCGGGCTCGCCGGTTTCCGCGTCGCTACTTGCGTCCGACCCCCCTTCCGGAGGCGTCTCTGCGTCGGTCGTACAGCCGGCGGCGCCGAGCGCGAACGCCAATCCGAATCGTGAGAAACAACGCAACCTTCTCATGAGGACTCCTCCCGCATGGGCCTCGCCCGCGGTCAAGCGCCGCCACCAGTGCAAACGACATGCCTTTGTTGAAGTAGCACGCCAAACTCGAGGCTAGTGGTGCACCGCGGACCCGGCGCCATGATCAGCCTCCGCTGTCGACGACGATGAGGGGCGTCGCCCTCGCGACGCATGGCCGCCCTGCCGGCCGATGGATCTGCCATCCCTGGCACACACCGGCACACCGGCACGGCGCGGCCGGACTCAGGGATCTAGGTTGCTGGTGCCGAAGTCGATGGCAAGACGCTGGGCACGGCGAGCGAGTTTGCGACGAGCAGCGCTCCTGTGTGCACGCTGCGGTCGACACGTTTTTCGAAGCGCGCAAGGATCGGGCGCGTTCGAGCTTTCGGAGCCGGCGCTCTCAGCTGCGGTTCCCGAACAGTGCGAGGATCCAGCCGAACCAGCCTTCCTTCTTTCCCGCTGGCGCAGCAGCGGCCGCTTTGCTCGCGGGCTTCCCCTCAGCGGCCTCCGACGGCGCGGCTTCGGGTGCTCTCGCTGCGCCTTTGAGGCCCGTCTTCAGCTCGGGGGCCTGGACACGGATTCGTTCTGCGCCCATCTGCGCGATCACTTCGTCCGGAGTCTGCTGCGTGACGAGCGTGACCGCCGTCTTGAGATTGAGCTCGGGGATCGCAGCGTAGACTTTGAGCAGACACTCGGCGTCGAGCGTGAACATGATCGCGCAGCGAAGCGGCGTGTCGAGCCCAGGAAGCCCGCCGAGCACGAGCGCGCCGAGATAGTCGTTGTCCTTGACGTTCGGGCTCTCCCCTTGATACACGGCCAGCTTGATCTCGCGCATTCCGGGCGCGATGACGGTGTTCGCCACGATCTTGTGCGGCAGCGGTGTGTTGCGCGCCACGACTGGTACGAACTTCCCATTCGGTCCAGCGATCCCGATTGCCGTGGGCACGACGTCCGTGAGCACGGCGCCGTCGAAGCGGTCGTGCGAGTCGGCTGCGATCGCCGCGCCGATGGCGACGACCTCGTCTGGGTGCACACGTTTGCTCGGCTCCTTCCCGAACATGTCGCGCAGCGCCTGCGTGACGCAGGGAATGCGCGTCGAGCCGCCGACCAGCAAGATGTCATCGAGATCCGAAGGCGTCTTGGCGGCGTCCATCAACACTTCGCTCGCCGCGTCCATACAGCGCTCCACCAGCGGTTTGCACGCCTGCTCGAACTCGTTGCGCGTGACCGCAACGGAGACCTCCAGCGGCGTACCGTCAGGGAGGGTGAAGTTCGGAAGCTCCACCAGCGCACGCGATTGCGTGCTGAGCGTGTGTTTTGCCTCCTGGCATGCTGCACGCATCCGCTCCTTTCCGACCTCGTCGAGAGGCAGGTAGCCGCCGTGCTGGGCCGCGAGCTTCTTCATCACGATCTCCATCAGCAAGCGATCGAAGTCGATGCCGCCGAGGAAGCTGTCGCCGCCGACGGCGATCACCTCGAAGATGTCGCCATCGATCTTGATCACCGAGAGGTCGAAGGTGCCGCCCCCGAGGTCGAACACAAGCACGTGTTTGTGTTCGCCTCTGCCCAGGCCGTAGCAGAGCGCGGCGGCCGTCGGCTCGTTGATGATGCGCAGGATCTCGAGGCCGGCCATGCGGCCCGCGTCCCGCACACACGTGCGCTGACTCTCGTTGAAATAGGCGGGCACCGTAACCACGGCGCGATCGACGACCTCGCCGAGCGCGGTCTGCACCGAGCTGCGCAGCTCGCGCAAAATGAGCGCAGAAATTTCGGTCAGCGACACGACCGTGCCGCAAACTTTGGCCGCGACCAGGCCGTCCTTGCCGGCCACGAGCTCGTAGGCGAAATGCGGCTGGTACCGCTCGCGCACGTCGGATTGGAACGTGCGGCCGAGCAGGCGCTTCGAACCGTAGATCGCCTGGCTGGGCTCGAGCACCATGCGCCGCTCCGCGGCGTGTCCGACCGTGACCTGTCCCTGCTTGTCGAAATGCACGATCGACGGCAGCGTGGTGTAGCCCAGGCGGGACGCGATCACCTGCGGTTTGCCGTTGCGCACCTGCGCTGCGCAGCAGTAAGTGGTTCCGAGATCGATGCCAATCGGGCGCGCTGCCATCGCGAGATTGTCGGTCAGCACAAACGCGCAAACAATAGCGAGCAGCTGTGCAGGGCAGGCTGCGCCACGAGAACCAAAACACGCGCAAGTAGGCGGACCACTGCGCTGCTGTAGGGTAGGGCGGGTACGCACGTACAGACAGCGACGCCACACGGGCGCCGTGAGCTGGCGCGATGCTCCACAGCGGTTCAAAGACGCACATCATCGCGGCCAGTTCCGCAAGTTCGACAGGTTCCGCAGGGTTCGGCAGGGTAGCTGCGCTGAAATGGGGCGCCGGAAAGTCTGGGCGGCTGCGGCCACACGGAACGAACCCAGCGGCACGCGCCTTGCGAGATCAGTGGCATGGAAACCACGCTTCCCAATCAGGGCGCGGACCAGTCTGCCGTCGACAGGCAGACACGGCCGGCAGCGCCGTCACGTGAGCAGAGCCGCGTTCGCGGTGTGCTCAGTAGCCTGCTCGCCGGTGCGCTCCTCCTTGCGACCGGCTACGGCACGGGTCGCCTGCACGGGTGGTTGGTCATGCGCGAGCAGGTCGAAACCGAGCGCAGTGTGGCCATGAGTGCCGAGAGCGAGCGCCGAGAAGAGCTGTCGCGTGCCACCGAGCTGCTCGCGCAGCTGCGCGCGCAACGCGTTGAGCTCGCCACGTTCGCCGCCCTGCAGGACGGTTACCGGTACACGCAGCTGGCGCTCGACGCGCTCGATGCGCGTAACTTCGGCACTGCCGAGACGCATCTGCGCGCGGCCGAGCGCACGCTCCAGCCCCTCTCGGCTTCCGTGCTCGGCCTCCCGGAGCAGCTGGAGCGCCTCGCCGGCCTGCAGGTGGCCGTGGCCTCCGACATCGGCCAACAGCGCGCGGCGGTGAGCGACCTGGCGCACGCCTTGAGCTCGTTGCTCGACACAAAGCGCGCCCAGTCGCCGGCCCAGGCGACGCAGCCTTGACGTGAGCCAAATCGGGAGCGTCTTCGCGCGGCGCGCACATCTCGACACGGCAGCGCAGCCTCAGGCGTGCGCATGCGCTCAGCGAGCAGGCGTGGTCCGAAATCGGCGGTCTCCGGGTCTACACCTACGGGCTCGCGCGGGGACAAGTGCGACCGGGTCTCCACGCTCACGGCTTGTTGGTTTGCGCGGCAGCGGATCGGATGGTGTCCAATACAACGGGTGGGGTAGCGCGAGTACTACAGCGCCACGACGGCCAGGGCGGCTTTGGCGGCGACTTCGACGGCGGTCGCCGCGATGCTGAGCACTTGCTGTATCGATTCGATGCGTCGCTCGACCTGCCGCATGGCCGCCGCCGCGTCGTTCAGGCGCGCCACATCGTCGGGAAGGTTTGCCAACGCGAGTCTGAGCCTCTGGGCGACCAAGCCGTTCAAGGCCAGGTTGAGATCTCCGCGAAGAATGAACAGACGCTTCATGTCCTCTAGATCGCGGTCATTGCTCGGAGTCGCCGCGATCAAGAAGTCCACCAGTGCGTTGTCGATTTCAAGAAGAGCCTCGAAGATGGCCATCGCCTAGTTCTCCTTCGCTCGTTCGTCTTCCCAGTTTTGGATGCTGCCGAGCAGCTGTGCCGCGTCGGCTTTGGCTCGGGGCTCGCACTTTGCGTCGAGCGCCGCGGCAGCCAAAGTCGCGTGCGCATGTGCGATCTCGAGAAGCAGCGCCCGATCGAGCGACAGCGCTCGCGCGTAGCGTTGCAGCCGCTCTTCGGCTCCGTTCGACAGATCGAAGGCGAGCGCCGCCTGTGCGGCTGAGGTGAATGCGCCCGCGGCGTCTCGCCGGCCATCGATGGCCCTGAGCACGACATCTCGGTGATGCAGCGCGAGCTTGCGTTCGGCCTCGAGCGCATCGAGATAGTCGCGCAGCGCGCTGCTGACCGCGGTCACGTGCGGCGCGGCGCGCAAGATCAGCTTTTTGAGCTGACGCGTGCGCGCCACGGCGACCACGACTTCGGCGAGCTTTTTGGCCACCGCACCGGTGGTCTTGGCCGCCGCTGCCACGCTGGTCTGGGGTGCGAGCGTATTGGCGATGTTGGCGACGGATCCGCCCAGCCTTTCCAGGCCGGCGCCGTCGAATTCGCCGCCCTGCGCCAGGCTCTGGAGCGCGCGGGCATACTCCCGGAGGGCCAACGCCGCCGCGTCGTAGACAGGTCCGGTCTGCCCCAGCTCGTCGCAGTAGTGCGCCCAGCTCTGGCTCTGGCCCGCCGCGTTCTTTGCCGCTTCCTCCACCTGATACCAGGCGGCAAATGTCGCCGGCTTCGCAACCGGACCATGCCGGCTGATCCCCAATGTCATCTCGAAGTACGCGTAGGCGGACTCCTCGCGGCACAATCGGTAGGCCAAGCCCGCGTTGCGGCGCACGGTCGAGGCGCCCGCGCCTTGCGCGTAGGCGACCTCGCCAGCGACCTCGGCAAAATGGCCGCATGCGGCGCCGCCCGTCGCTGCCAGCGCGACCACCAGCAGGCGTGGTCCGCAGGCGCTGAGGAACCTGGGCATTTGCATTCGCAGTGAGCATACCGCGGTGGTTCTGCGGAACGCAGCGCTTTCGTCGTCCGGCGGGCCACTTTCCTCGGTCGACGACCTTCGCGTATGCTGCGCTCCTCCCATGCTCCGAACTGCACGCTCTGGCTCGTTGTGGCTCTTGCCGTTTCTGAACGTCGCCTGCGCCACCCACCTGCAGCGACCGTACGCTCCCTACGTCCTGCCTCTGGACCGACACGGGCAGATCGCGGACATCGAGATCGAAACCGATGACCGTGCGGACTCGGCCGACCTTGTCGCTCCGGAGCAGCGAGAGCGGGCAGTAGACGTTCAGATCGAACGCATCGTGCAGGAGATCTTGCGGACTCACCTGCAGCGTATCGCCATCTACGTGCACGGGGGTCTGGTGACCCTGGATTCCTCGATCGAGGAGGCCGAGGCGCTGGTGCCGGCGATGTTGGCCGACGGGATCTATCCGGTGCTCGTCTCGTGGGAGACTGGCGGTCCAAACGCTTACAAGGAACACCTCGTCTCGCCGCGCGGCGGGCGCAGCTCGAGGCGCGCTGTCTACAAGGTGAAGCCGCTGGTCGAGTTGCCGCTCGATCTGCTCACCGCCGCGGGGGAAGCGCCGCGCTCGTACGCGGTGGCTGCCGCAGACTCGGTGCGCAGCAACCGCTTGGTGCACGCGCAGCGCGTGCCGAACCTGCTCTGCGAGAGCCCCAACCCGAAGCTCTCACGTAAGCAACGCAGGCGGGCCAGCTACGAGCGAGCTTTGAGCCTGTGCGAGCGGCCGCTGCCGACCTGCGATGGAAATGCCCATTTCGTGTGCTCGTCGGCGTTTACGCCTGCCAGTCGCCGAGCCGCTCGGCGCCATTCGCTGGCGTGGCTCGGGACGTCGCCGCTCAAGCTGCTCACGGTGCCCCTGGTCTACTCGGTCGGACCGTCCGTATGGGATGTACTGCTCCGGCGAAGTCGCCTGGTATTCCACACGCAGCGGGAGTTTCGCGATGCACGCAGCGTGGACCCTGCGCGCGCTTCCGGAGCCCTGGCGAAGTTCTTGGACCGCCTGAACGAGGTCCTGCCGGCGTCGGGAAGGAGCTACGAGATCGTGCTCATCGGGCACAGCATGGGGGCCATCGTGCTGAACGAGGCGCTCTCGCGCTACACGCGACCGGGCGACCTGCGTTTCTCGGAGATCGTCTACATGGCGGCCGCAGCCAACACGCGCGACTCGCTGGAGGCGGTCACGCGCTATCTCAATCTGCCCGGCAACGAACGCGTACATTTCTACAATCTCAGTCTGCATCCGCAGGCCGAAGATCGTGAACGCAGCCTCGGCGGGGTTACGCCGGATGGCAGCTTGCTCGTCTGGATCGACAGCATGTTTCAGAACCCGCCCTCGTTTTTGGAGCGTACGTTCGGGCGCTGGGAGAACGTGCGGCCCGCGCTCCACCTCGTGCCCACCGAGCTGCGCGAACGCATGCACTTCCGCGTATTCGGCCTGGACAACGGCGATCCGCAGGGCCACGGCGAGGTCAACGACGCGTGCCGGCGCTTCTGGTTGCGCGCGTATTGGCTCGGTTCTCCGGCACGCTGTTGAGAGAACGGGTCGCGCTCGAGTTACGGGCAGCTCTCTGGCCCTACGACGATGGCGTCAAGTCTGCCGCGGCGGTACCCGGCGACAAGCGCTTCGTCGACATCGAGACCCGCGATGCGGCTGCGTCTTGTGGCGTCACGGAGGCCGGCGAGATCTGGTGCTGGTCCTACACCAGCACCAGCCTCTATCGAGTTCCGCTCCTCGCCAAAGCGGCGGTCCGCTGAGCGGCTGCCGGCGCGTCGATGCACAACGTGGGATTGCAGGCCGCGATTGGTAGAAGAGACCATTCAGGTGGAGGCGTGCAGGCGAGCGGTAGTGTCGGCGGCCTTCTCGAAGGTGCTATTCGTACTCGTCGGCAGCGAGCCGCGCCTCGGCGAGCTCGATCCCCATCTCCATCACCTCGGCATGCGAGATATCGAGCGCTTCGGTCACCAGGCGAAGGCGCTGGCGCAGCTCATCGGGCAATCGAATTGCAACGGGCACCGCGGGCCCACTCGGTGACTTTGGCTCGAGTCCGGTACCTTCGCGCGGCCCTTGTTGCGTGTTCATGTCAGCACCTCCATGGCCGAAAGTGGGCTCGCGCGGGCGCGGGCGCAATACAAAATCAATTTATCTTCCCTGCCACGACAACAAAGGTGGGAGCGCACACGTGCGGCGCTGCCCTTCCTGGGCCACCGAGCGCTCCCCGTTCCGGCCCCGCCGGTCAGAGCGCGCAGCGCATCTCGTAGTTGGTGCCGAACGCGAACGGCCGGCACGAAATGGGCTGCCCACGTTCGTCGCTTCCGCACTGGGAGTCCCGGCAGCAGGTAGGAGTGCACTTACCTTTTTTGCCCGCCGTCGCGCCCACACACCCGCTGTCGAGACAGTCGGCGCCGCTCGCACACGCGGCCCCGCGCTCTCCGGGCCCGATCTCATCGCCGTGATCGATCACGCACACGCCTGCGTAATCGAGCGGCGTCGGGCCGGGGTCGAGGCTCACCATGATGTAGCGACAATACGCCCGCACGGGACCGCTCAGCCAGCTGGCCGCTGCGGCGGCAAAGGCGTTGCAGTCGCTCGAGCTGCCGCAGGGCGTCGAGCAAGCCTGGCCGATACCGGCGCGCGGCACGCACACGCGCGAGTCGCATTCGCTGTATTTCCGGCAGAGCTCGCCCAGGCCGGAGCCCGAAAGCCCGTCGCTGCGGCACGTGCTCGTGGTCAGCTGCGCGTGCGGGAGGAACGCCTCGTCCTCGAGCTTCTGGTTCTTGTTGAGCGCGCAGATGCCAGACGAGCCGCAGACCGCGTCGGTGGTACACTGGGTCAAGACCGTGGCCGGCACCATCGCGCGTGGCAGGCACGAACGCGCACCGCTTCCAGAAGCAAAGCAGCGCTCGCTCGCGGCGCACTGCGAATCGTCGCAGCAGGCTTCGCCGCAGATGCGCACGCTGCTCGCGAGCCGCAGCGCTGCAGCATCGAAGCAGCTGCCCGAACGGCAGTCAGTGTCGTAGTTGCACGGGGTGCCGTTCGCACTCGGCTCCTTGCGCTTGCACACGAGAGCGAGCGGGTCGCAGTACTCGTCGGCACCGCATGTGCTGGTGCTGCAGCCGCTCGAGACGACGCAGCGCTCGAGCGTGAGCTCGCAGCGTTCGCCCGTGCCGCACGCTATCCCGGAGTGCTCCACGGCGCAGCTCGGAACGACGCAGCGCTGATCGATGCACTCCTTCCCTTGCTGGCACAGCGCGGAGCTGGCTTCGTCGATGACGCCATCGCAATCGTTGTCGAGCCCGTCGCAGACTTCGGGCGCCGTCGGGTGCACCGCCGCGTTGTAGTCGTCGCAGTCGAGCAGGGAGCGGCCCGAGGCTGGGTTTCGCGTGTCGCCGCACCAGGCGTAGCGATCGCCGTCGTGATCGGAGCCCTCGTCGACCTGGCCGTCGCAGTTGTTGTCGACGCCGTCGCCGCAAATATCGGGCAGCAGCGGATCCGGCGCGGAGGTCACGCCTTCGCAGCCGTCATGGACCTGGTCGCCGCAGGTCTCATCGTCGCACTTGGGCAGGCAGCGGCCATCGCGACACGCGAGACCCAGCGGACAGACTTCGGCGCCGCCCTCCTGGCGCAGACACTTCGGAGGTGAACCTTCGGGGTCGACCAGCCACGAACAGCCGGCCATTCCCAGCAGCAGCGCGACGCACAGGTTCTGAAAATACGGCAACATTCCCACCCTGCCACAGTACTGGCGGGCGTGGACCAAGCGCGGGCAGGTCCAGTGATCTAGCTGCCAATCCGCACAACCGACGCTGTGAGCGTTCGAACGGAATTGGCGGACGAGCTCGACTGGCTGTCGCGAGACTAGAAGCTTCCCGCGAATCCGACGCTGACGAGCCAGCTGTCCATGGGCACGCGCACGGTGGCGCGCGTCGTCTCTCCCGCGCCACTGCGCACGGTGTCGGTGAAGACGGCGTCCGGGCTGTAGAGCCGCCGCAGGCCCAGTGTGACGAACACGGTGGCGGCCTTGGAGACGGGGAGGTCGAGGCCGGCTCCCCAGCCCAAGCTGCGCGTCCAATCGCGTTCTTCGGTCTGGAGCGTCGCACCTTCGCCTTCGACGAGGGCGACACCGTATTCGGTCTGCAGCAGCTTGGTACCCGCGAAGCTCTCGACGTACGGCTGGACGTAAGGCCATTGGAGAGGCTGCAGGCGCAGCCATCCGGTGATGAAGTAGAACTTGTCTTGGCGCGTGACCTCGACGCGCAGGTCGGGAAAGTCCTCGACCCGGGAGAGGTATCGCTCCTGTCCACCGGCGGAGAAGCCGAAGTCGACACCGAGCAACAGCGGGATCTTGCCCCAGCCGAGCCCGGCTCCGATCTGAAAGCCCCCGGAGAGGTCTCCTCGCTCGTCGGTCGGGACCACCAGCACGCCGGTGAAGCTGGCTCGTCCATACAGCGCGAACGCGCGCCCCGTGTCAGGCGCGACGCTTGGCGTAGCGCGGTGGCCGGCCGCGGGCACTTGCGCGTGCGCCGCCGCAGCGCCAGACGCGAGCAGCACCAGCGAGACCGTCAGATAAAGGAAGCTCGTGTTCGGAAACGCGCGCCGGAGAGGCCGAGCGTAAGTCTGGGGGGCGAGCGCCACGCCGGTCTGAGTAGCAGCATTCGTGCCGGTAAATTGAGCGCCGATCTGCCTGTGTTCTTGCGTGCGGCGTGCCTAGCGCGCACGCAGCGCACGTGGCGGCGGGCCGGTGCGGCACGCCTCTCTTCCCAACAGAACAAAGCTGGCACTGGCACGCGCGCGCCGTCTGTCCGACCCCGCGGCCTACCTGGCGGACAACCTGCTCATACCTCACGCCGTGCGCTGCACGGCTCGAGCATCTCGCCGAGACCCACCTGCCGGTACCGGACGTGTTTCCGCCGCTGCCCGACAACGCCGGCGTTCGCCACGCGACATCGCAGGCGCACCGGCACTCAGAGGTCGCGACCCGGCTCGTGAGCCGGGCGCCAGCGGAGTGACGTCGACCAAAAAGACGCAACGAAATTGGGCAGCACCGCGTACTTGGCGCAGCGAGTGAGCGCACGACAGGTGGGCACGCACAAGCTGGGCGGCGTGACTACGTCAGTCGCTCGTGCCGAGTGAGAGCTTCGTAAGCAGCACACTCAGAAATGGGAGCTTAGGTGGACTCGTTCGTGTATTAATCGCGTCCATGCCGCAATACGATGAGAAAACTGCCGAGTGTCTGGTGTTCACGTACAAGGACGGTCTCTTGTCCAAGCTCGCGCACGATCTGAAGATCCGTGTCACGCGCTTCTCGGTCAACGTGACCGCCAATCCGCCAACGGTCAGCGCCACGTTTGATGCACAATCGTTGCGGGTCATCAACGCCGTGAAAGACGGAGAGGAAGATCCAAAAGCACTCTCGGATGCTGACAAGGAGAAGATCGCGACACAGATCGCCGACGACGTCCTCCACTCCAACGAGCACAAGGCCATCACGTTCACCTCCGATGAAGTCAGCAAGAACAACGAAGGGGGCTACGACGTCCGAGGTGAGTTGAGCTTACACGGCGCAAGACGTCCGATCAGCGCGTCGACCCGCTTGATCGACGGGCGTCAGGTCGTCGAGGTCGAGCTCAATCAACCCGACTTCGAGATCACTCCTTTCAAGGCCATGATGGGCACGTTGAAAGTCAAACCCGAGGTGCGCGTCCGCTTGTCGATCCCCAACGCGTGAGGGCACGTTTGGCTGGAACAGTCGGCCCTTTCGGAACACGCGTGCGTGGCTGGTTCAGCTCGGCGTCGAGGTGGCGTGCGATGCGCCAGCCCTCGACGGCTCTCCATGCGCTCGCGGCCTGCTCGAGCAGCGGCCGCGCTGTCGCCTGTCCGCTCTCCTGCTCGAGGCGGGCAGCACGCTCTGCGGCGAGAGCGGCAAAGATGTGTTGCTGCTGTGCGCGCGCATGCGCCGCGGCTTCTGCGTAGCGCTGTTTTGCCGCGGCTCGCCACCCCCAGAGCCGGGCCTGCTCTGCCATTAGCAGCAGGCGGCGGCCACCGAAGGTCGAAGGGCAGTCACGCGCCCAGCGCCGATGCGCCAGGAGCGCTCCGGTGAGCCTCGAAGCTGCCGCTGCACGGGCCGCGAGCGAGCGAGGCGCCAGCATGCAGTGAGCCAGCGCCGCGTGAAAGACGTGCTCCGCGACCAGGGGCAGTCCAAAGCCCGCGCCGCGCACTGTGTCGGCTCGTGCGAACGCATCCAGCGCGTGCTCGGGGGCATGTGCCAGCGTGAGCGCGACACCTTTGAGCACGTGATGGCCGTAGTGCACCGCGTCCGGTGCGCCGGGGAACTCGCGCGCGAGCGCGGCGTCGGCGCGCTGCGCGAAGTCCAGGGCGTTGCTGGCGCCGTCCCTGTCCTGCAGGAAGATCCAGGGCCGGAGCAGACAGCCGAGGCTCGCGAGCATGTTCGAGGTCCCCTCCGCCCCGAGCGAGCTCGCCAGCTGCTCGACGCGCGCCGCTTCGCCGAACGAGGTGGCGGCGAGTACCACGTTGATCGCGACGTGGACCGCCAGGAAATCGATGTGGATGCGATCGCCCGCCCCGGCGGCCTGGGAAAGGCCCCGCTCCAAGAGCTCGCGGCAGGCTTCGATCGGCTTTGCCCATGGCCAGATGAACCCGCCGCACAGGACGGCGACGTATGAGCTGATCAGGGGATCGCCGAAACGCTCTGCCAGCGCCAGCGCGGCGTCCGCGCACTGCATGGGGCTGCCGGTGGCCCCAAATGCACCCCTCAGCACCATGCCCAACCCGGCGATGCCGTAGGCCGACACGGAGCTGACGCCGCGCTCGAGCGAGAGCTCGGCCAAATGCAGCATGGCCATCGCGCCGAGTGTGTTGCGCCCCTGTACGAAGCTCGGCGGCGAGAGCGACACGAGCAGCTCCATTTCGCAGCGCGCCCGCGCGTCCGTGCAGCCGGGCAGGGCCCGCGCACGCGCGGCCGAGACAGGCGCGTGGCGCACCAGGATGCTCAGCAGCTTGGCCAGCAGCTGTAGCGGGTGGGGATTCTGCGGAAGCGTCGTCGAGAGCTCGTGCAGGCCGCGCCGGATGGTCTCGATGGCAGCTTGGTAGGAGGTGGCGCGAACCTCCAGCCAGGCACGCGCCCCGTGGGCCGCTGCGCGCTCGAGTCCGTCGCGCGCACCCTGCAGAAGCGCCGCGTAGTGCGCCTCGGAAGCGGCGCAATCACCGCTGTGGCCGTACAGCTCCATGAGCTCGCGATGCAGGGCCGTAGTGCGCGCGTGGTCGCGACACGCGCCGTCCGGAGCGAGCAGCGAAAGGGCGCGCTGGCAGTGGGCGGCTGCGGCTGAAAATGCACCCGCGCGCCGCAGCCCGCGCGCGGCGCCCAGCGAGAGATCGATGGCGAGGTGGTGGGATGCGAGGTCGGAGCGGCATGCCACGCCCGCGCACAAACCGAGTGCGATGCGCGGCAGCTCGAGCTCCTGCTCATCTTCGCTCAGGCTCTGGTAGAGCGCGTGGGCGAGGCTCCAGTGCAGGCTGTCCACGTAGTCCGGCGCAGGTGTCCGCGTGCACGACGGGTCCGGGAGCACGGCTGGGTGCGCGAGCAAAGTTTGGAGGCAGGCTTCGCGGATTCGGTCGTGGTACGCCTCCACCGCGCGCATTCGTCGCAGCGTGCAGGGGCGCAGGATGTGCTGGCTGGAGAGCGCGCGCACCAGCCGCTGGCACTCCGAGCGGTCCATGGCCGCCGCCAGTGCGAGCGATTCGAGCGGGACGGGCGCTGCCGCCACGGCCACCAGCTCCACCACGCGCCTGGCTCTGTCGTCGAGTGCGGCGATGCGTGCGCCGAGCGACTCGAGCAGACGATTCGGGCCCGCCCGCGGCTCGCGCGAGACGTACCGGCAGAGCTCGAGCAGATGCAGCGGATGGCCCGAGGCCTCGGCGCACAGCGCGCCGATCTCCGCCACGCGGCCCGTGTGCTCGAGCACCTGCTCGGCCAGGCCCTGGGCGTCGAAGGAGGAGAGCGGTCCGACCTTGAGGCTGCGCGAACGGCCGCCCAGCCGTGCCTGCAGCTGGGGATGAGGGATGCGACTGGTCGCCAGGAGGCCGACCCCGGCCGCCGCCACGCTGCTGAGCACGTCCATGAACAGCGCGAGACTCGCGTCGTCTGACCAGTGCAGGTCGTCTACCACGAGCAAGATCTGCCGCCGCTCGCACAATACGCCGAAGAGCTGCACGAGCGCTGCGGTCGCGCGCCGCTCGACATCCTCTCGCCACGGCCCGGGTGCGCTGCGGACTTGCGCGTCGAAGCTCGCCACGCGCCGCAACACGGGGAATACGAGCGCGAGCGCGTGCAAGCCGGAGGGGGCGAGCCGGTCGAGCTCCGCTTCCGCGATGTCGCCGGCGACAAGCTGCTCGCTGAGCGCGTCCAAGAGGCCATCCCAAGCCTTGTAGGGCAGGCTCTCCTGCTCGTAGCAGCGCCCGCGCAGCAGCAGAATGTCTGCGCGCTTTCGTAGGTGCACGTCGAGTGCAGCGTGCAGCAGCGCCGTTTTGCCGATACCCGCTTCGCCTTCGATGAGGCCGCACCACGGCCGCGTGTCCTGGTCCTCGAGCCAGCCGTACACGACGTCGAGCTCAGCGCGCCTGCCCACGAAGTGCGCAACTGCGGGCGCGGCCGGCGCTCCTGCCACGTGACCGAGCGCTGCCAGGACCTGCTCGCCGCCGGGACGTC
>WUUC01017166.1_pt1 | contig 13858 bp, 13 predicted proteins | sample 6278441 | NCBI WGS metagenome assembly WUUC01 (sample SAMN13675441, study PRJNA597444) | soil metagenome | isolation source: soil | place: USA: Washington | collected 2017-10
CATTCTGATCGTCGCGGGATTCTGGCTGCTCGCTTCCGCCTGGAAAGTGCTCTACGACGCGCAGCGCGCGCGCCGTCTCGCCACCACCGGCGCCTACGCGCGCGTGCGCCATCCTCAGTACATCGGTTTCGTGCTGATCATGACCGGATTCCTGCTGCAGTGGCCGACGCTGGTCACGCTCGTCATGTATCCGATCCTTGTGGTCATGTACGCGCTGCTCGGCAAGCGCGAGGAGCGCGAAATGCTCGCGCAGTTCGGCGAGGAGTACCGGCGATACCAGGCTCGCGTTCCAGGCTTCTTTCCGAAGCTGGGATCCGACGGCACCATTCCCCAACCATGAAAGGAGAAGTCATGAAAAGGCTCTTGATCGCTGCTCTTGCAGGAATAACGCTCTCCTTGCCTTTGTCCGGCATCGGCGCGCCCGACGAAACCCAGAAGCAGCTCATTCAGCGCGCGCAGGAAGCGAAGAAGAAGCTTGCCGCCGCGCAAGCCGCACAGGGCGCGGAGCGGCAGAAGATGATGCATGAGCACATGAAGATGATGCAGGACATGATGGCGCAGATGCAGAAGGCGAAGCCGCGCGACGGCATGAAGCCGGAGCAGATGCGCGAGTGGATGGACGAGCACATGAAGCTGATGGAAGAGATGATGGGCCAGATGACGGGCGAGCATCGGATGATGATGCAGGGCGGCGGTATGCAGGGAATGCCCGGTATGGGCAAGAAGTAGGGCGCCCCATGTGGCACGGAATGGAAGGCGTCGGTTGGGGGTGGGTCGGCCTCGGCATCCTGCACATGGTGCTGTTCTGGGGCCTCGTCATTCTCGCTTTCGCGGGCCTGCTCCGCTGGCTGGGCGGCGGCAAGCTCGACGAACCACGCGCGCTCGATATCCTGAAAGCGCGCTACGCCAGGGGCGAGCTCACGCGCGACCAGTTCGACCAGCTCAAGCGCGAGCTCGCAGATTGATCGATCTGTCCTTTTTCGGCGCCACCGGCACAGTGACGGGCTCGAAGTACCTGCTGCGCTCGGGCGCGGCGAGCGTGCTGGTCGATTGCGGGCTATTTCAGGGATTGAAGGCGCTTCGCCAGCGCAACTGGGCAGCTCCTCCGGTCAAGCCCAAGGATGTCGATGCGGTAGTGCTTACGCACGCGCATCTGGACCATAGTGGTTACCTGCCGCGTTTCATCCGGGAGGGATTCGGCGGCCCGGTCCACTCCAGCGTCGGCACGCGGGATGTCTGTGCGATCCTGCTGCCCGACTCGGGCCATCTGCAGGAAGAGGAGGCCCGCTATGCCAACAAGCGCAGCTTCTCCAAGCACAAGCCGGCCCTGCCGCTGTATACCGAGGACGAGGCGCGGCGGAGCCTGAAGCGCTTCTCGCCCATCGCCTTCAACAAGGAAGCGGTGGTGGCGGAAAAGTTCCGCCTGACGCTCAAGCCGGCCGGGCACATTCTCGGTGCCGCCATTGCCACGCTGCACGGCGACGGCATCAAGGTCGTTTTTTCGGGCGACCTCGGGCGCATGCGCGACCCGATCATGCATCCGCCCAGCCGCATCGAAGACGCGGACTACCTGATTGTGGAGTCCACTTACGGCAATCGCCGGCACGAGGACAGCGACCCCGAGGAAGCGCTTGGCGCGTTTCTGAATCGTGCCCTTGCACGCAAAGGCGTGGTGATCATGCCGGCCTTTGCCGTCGGCCGTGCGCAGACGCTGCTTTACCTTATCTCTCGGCTGAAGGCCCGACGGTCGATTCCCGACGTACCGGTGTATCTGAACAGCCCGATGGCGATTAACGCGACCCGCCTGTACCACCAGCACATGGCCGAGCACCGCCTTTCCGACGAGGAATGCGAGGCCGCGCACACCGTGGCGCAGATGGTCAACACGGCGGACGACTCGCGCGCGCTGAACGGCCGCGCCGGGCCGATGATCATCGTTTCGGCCAGCGGCATGGCGACTGGCGGCCGCGTACTGCATCACCTCAAGGCGTTCGCGCCGGATGCGCGGAACATGATCGTGCTGCCCGGCTTCCAGGCGGCGGGCACGCGCGGCGCAGCGCTCGCCGCCGGCGCTGCGGAGATCAAGATCCACGGCGACTACGTACCGGTGCGCGCGGAGGTCGTGAAGATGGACGGTATGTCCGCGCATGCCGATTACACCGAGATCCTCGAGTGGCTGCGCGGGTTCAAGCGACCGCCCAAGCATACGTTTATCACGCATGGCGAGCCCGCCGCGGCGGACGAGATGCGACGCCGGATACAAGAAACCCTCGGATGGCCGGTCAGCGTGCCGGAGTACGGCGAAAAGGCGGTGCTGCGTTGAAAGATCACCAGACCCTCAAGCTGCGCCGCCTCGGCATCGACACCTATACGGATCCGGTGCTGTTCATGAACCGTAATTGCGCGATCTTCCGTTCCGAGGGCTTCGAGGCGCGCTCGCGCGTCAAGGTGACCCTCGCCCAGCGCGACGTCATTGCGACGTTGCATGTGGTGAGTGACGCGCTGCTCGGGGTGGACGAGGCCGGCCTCTCGGAGTGGGGTTGGCGCGCCTTGGGCGCGAGCGAAGGCGCACACGTCCGCGTGTCTCATCCGCAACCCGTGGAGTCGCTCAGCCGGCTGCGCGCCAAGGTCTACGGCGCTCGGCTAAGCGCGGGAGACATGCAGGCGATCATCGGCGACGTGGCGGCAGGGCTCTATTCCGACCTGCAGCTGGCAGCCTTTGTCACGGCAACCGCCGCAGACCGGCTCGACGAAGCCGAGACGATCTCGCTGACCCAGGCGATGCTGGCAGTCGGCGAGCGCATCCAATGGGACTTCCCGCTGGTCGCGGACAAGCATTCCGTAGGCGGCCTGCCGGGCAACCGCACCACACCGCTTGTGGTGGCCATGGTTGCCGCCTGTGGTGTGCCGATACCCAAGACGTCCTCGCGGGCGATCACTTCACCGGCAGGCACGGCAGACACCATGGAAGTGCTCGCACCGGTCGATCTCGACATCCCGGCGATGCGCAGGGTAGTCGAACAGGAGGGCGGCTGCATCGTATGGGGCGGGGCCGTGCGCCTAAGCCCCGCGGACGACGTGCTCATCCGGGTGGAGCGCCCGCTCAACTTCGACAGCGACGGCCAGCTCGTGGCTTCGGTGCTTTCCAAGAAGGCCGCTGCTGGCTCCACCCATGTGGTGATCGACATGCCCGTTGGGCCGACCGCCAAGGTGCGCAGCGTGCAGGCCGCAATATCGCTTTCCGCAAGGCTGCACGCAGCCGGCGCCGCCCTCGGGCTTCAACTTCGCATCGAGCAGACCGACGGCTCGCAGCCCGTCGGCCGCGGTATCGGGCCCGCGCTCGAAGCACGGGACGTCCTTGCCGTTCTGCAAGGCGGCGGCCCGCGCGACCTAAGGGAGCGCGCCATAACTCTCGCAGGCGCGGTGCTCGAGCTCGCCGGTGCGGCTGCCGACGGGCGCGTGATGGCGGCAATGGCCCTCGAAGATGGGCGCGCCTGGCAGAAGTTCCAGGCGATCTGCAAAGCGCAGGGCGGCATGCGCGAGCCACCGCAGTCCAGCATTTCGCACGTAGTCGAAGCGCAGGTTTCGGCCATAGTCGCGGGCTTCGATAACCGGCGTCTCGCGCGCCTCGCCAAGCTCGCCGGCGCGCCGACCGCGCCCGCGGCCGGCCTTGAGCTGCAGGTGCGCATAGGAGACCGCGTGGCGCGCAGTCAGCCGCTCTTCACACTGCATGCAGAAGCGCCGGGGGAGCTGGCCTATGCGCTGGATTACCTGGCCACGCAGGAACAGATCGTGATGCTGGAGCCGGGCGCATGATCTGCGCCTTGCCCGGGAACGAGGCATTCGCGGAGCGCTTGTGCGCCGAGCTGGGGATGCGGGCAGTGGAACTGGAGTGGCGGCGCTTTCCGGACGGCGAATCGTATCTGCGGTTCAGGCAGGACTTGAAAGGCCACAACCTGGCCCTCGTATGCACGCTGAACGACCCGGACAGCAAGACGCTAACCTTGTTGTTTGCAGCGCGCACGGCACGCGAGCTCGGCGCATCAAAGGTAGCGCTCGTGGCGCCCTATCTGGGCTACATGCGCCAGGACCGGCGCTTCCAGGATGGGGAAGCCGTGACTTCCGTGCATTTCGCGGGGCTGCTTTCGCAGGCGTTCGACCGGCTGCTCACCGTCGACCCGCACCTGCACCGGCGCGGCTCGCTCTCCGAAATTTACTCGATCCCCAGCAAGGCTGTTGCCGCGGCGCCCGCCATGGCGCAATGGATCCGAGCCAACGTTCCGGAGCCGCTCGTCGTCGGCCCCGACTCGGAAAGCGAGCAATGGGCGGCGGAAGTCGCCGCCGCATGCGCCGCTCCGCACGCCGTAATGAACAAGACCCGCCTCGGCGATCGGCGCGTCGAGATCGAAGCGCCGCCGCTTTCCCGCTGGAAGGATCGCACGCCGGTGCTGCTCGACGACATCATCTCCTCGGCGCGCACCATGGCTCTGGCGGCGAGAAAGATCCAGGAAGCCGGTCTCAGGGCGCCGGTTTGCATCGGCGTGCACGGCGTCTTCTCGCCCGATGCGCTCGGCGCCCTGCGCGGCGCCGGCGTTGCAAAAGTCGTCACCACGAACACTATTGCGCATGAAACGAATGGAATCGACGTAAGCGCGCTCGTCGCCCGCGCAATGGAAGACTTGGCCTGACGCGATGACGCTGGGGCACCTTGCGATCCTCCTGGCTGCCTTCACCGCTGCGCTTGGCTTCGGCACGCTGCTTCCACTGCTGCCGGTGTACCTGGCGGCTAGCGGCGCAGATGCGCTCTGGCATGCCGGCGCGCTGCCGGTGGTGTTCCTCGCCGCGGCGTCGATCGCCGCTCCGCTGTGCGGCGGGCTTGCGGATCGCCTCGGCCGTGCGCCGGTCCTGATCGCGGGCATTGCCGGCACGGCGGTGGCGTCAGCACCGTTTTTCCTCCAGCACTCGCTCGAGGCGCTGTACGGCTATCAGGTGCTCGCCGGGCTTTCATTTGGCGCGGTGGGGCCCGTGGCCCTCGCCAGCCTCTACGAGACGACATCCCCGGTTCATCACGGACGCGCAGTCGCCTGGTTCGGCGGCGCTACGTTGGCTGGCTATCTTTCGGGCCCGGCGCTAGGGGCGGCCATCGCTGCCCTGTCTACGCAACTCCCGCCGCATCAGGTCCTGCAACTCGCGCTCGGCGCGCAGGCGGCGCTCGCCCTTTCTGCCCTGCTTCTCTTGGTCATGGCGAAGCGCTCACCGGTAGCGGCTGGCTCGAGCGCCGGAAGTGGCGCCACGCAGGTCCCCAGGCGCCGTGCCATCGCGGTGCAAGCCGCGCTTCTAGCCGCCTTCATGGTCGGCGGCTTCGAGATCGCCGCATCGATGTACGTGCGAAGCCCGCTGCACCTGGGCGCGAAGGATGTGGCCCTCATCTTCATGGCCTGCAGCGCGGCAATGATCGTTACGCAGCTTGCGCTGCTGCCGCGGATTGCGCCGCGCGCGCCGCGTATCGAGCTTGCCCTGGGCTGCATCACCGCCAGCGCGATCCTGCTCGCGGTGATGGGCTTCGTTCAGGCGCACGCGGCGCTGCTTGCCCTGGCCGCCCTCGAAGGCGCGACCCTCGGCCTGGCGTTCGGCCTGCTCAACTTCGAAACTGCGGCCTCCGGTGGCCAAAGCCGAGGCCTCCTGCTCGGATATCAGAACGCGGCTTCCAACGCCGGGCAGGCTGTTGGGTCCGCCGCCGGCGCAACCGCCTTTCTGACGATGGGCGTGGCTGCCTTCCCCGCGCTGGGCGCACTGGGCATCGTGACCGTGGCTTTTCTGAGCCGCAGCAAATCCGGTGAGTGGGCACATGCGCGAGTTCCTGACAATCGCGCTGCCGGGATTCGCATGGCTGACCCCGGCAGGGTTCGCCATCGGCCTGGTGAAGAGTTTTCTGTACGGTGCGCTAATCGGCTTGATCTACGTGCCGATCTATAACGCGCTGCAGCGGCGCCTCGGCAGCTCAGGATGAAGAGTGAGATGAACACTGCCACCCTCGAGGTCAAGGGTTTGTTCGAGGAGCTTGATCATCTGGGCGTGGAGAAGCGCATCGGCGCGCTCCCCGGCGTGATGCATGCGCACGCCAATCCGGCTACCTCGAGCGTCACCGTGCACTACGACCAGGCCGTCACGAACGCGGAGGCCTTGCGCGAGGCGGTGCGGGAATGCGGCTACCACTGCCGCGGCGAAGTGCAGCCCGCCCATCAGTGCAAGTTCGCAGAGCCGGATCCGCATGCCGCCCATGCGAAGCATGCGGCGCAGCCCGGAAGCAAGGATGAAATGGCGCACGACATGGGCCATGGCGCGGGCATGGACATGGCCGGCATGGTGCGCGACATGCGCAACAGGTTCTTTGTCGCCCTCACGTTCAGCATTCCGCTGTTCCTCTGGATGCCGATGGGCCTGCCGCTGCCCACGCCTCCCGTGCCGTTCGGGCTGCGCATGGACCAGTGGCTGTTCATCCTCGCGACGGGCGCCGTCGTGTGGCCCTCGTGGCCGTTCTGGATCGCCGCCTGGCGGGCGCTGGGAAACGGTGTGCTCAACATGGCTGTGCTCGTGGTGCTGTCGGTTGGCACCGGCTACATCTTCAGCGTCGCTTCCACTTTCTTCTTCCGCGGCGAGGTGCAGTTCTACGAGGCGGTATCGGTGCTTCTGGTGTTCATCCTGCTGGGCCATTGGCTCGAGATGCGCGCACGCGCCGGGGCGAATGATGCGATGCGCGCGCTCCTCGACCTCGCGCCGCCGATGGCGCGCGTAGCGCGGGACGGCGAGGAGATGCAGATACCCACGGCCGACGTCCGGGAGGGCGAGACGGTCATCGTGCGGCCGGGGGATCGCATCCCCGTGGACGGCGTCGTCACGGAGGGCGAGACGCAGGTCGACGAGTCGATGCTGACCGGCGAGTCCATGCCGGTGAAGAAGGCGGTCGGCTCGACCGTGGCCGGCGCGACCATCAACAAGAGCGGCGCCTTCCGCTTCCGCGCCACGAAGGTCGGCGCCGACACGGCGCTCGCCCAGATCGTGAAGCTCGTGCAGGAGGCACAGAACTCCAAGGCGCCCGCCCAGCTTCTCGCCGACAAAGCCTCGCAGTGGCTGGTCCTGGTTGCCATCGTGATCGGCGTCGCCACTTTCGCGGTGTGGTACTGGCTGCTCGGCGAAAGCCTGCTCCTTGCGACGACGCTGACCATCACCGTATTCGTAATCGCCTGCCCGGATGCCCTCGGCCTTGCTACGCCCATGGCCATCATGATCGGTACCGGCCGCGGCGCGAACAATGGAATCCTCATCAAGAACGCCTCGGCGCTCGAGAACGCCACTCGCCTCGACGTGGTGATCTTCGACAAGACGGGCACGCTGACGCTCGGCAGGCCGGAGGTCGTGGAGGTGGTGGCAGCGCCCGGCCGCACGGAGGATGAGGTCCTGGCTGTAGCCGCCGGAATGGAGCGCCATTCCGAGCACCCACTTGCGCACGCCATCCTGGAAAGGACCAAGGGCCGGGAGGTGGTGCCGGCAGACAGCTTCACGAACATCGACGGCATGGGCGCGCGCGCGCGTTCCGGTGGAGAGCCGGGCGTTATCGGCAACCGCCGCCTCATGGATGCCGAAGCCGTCGACATGTCGGGCCTCGAGACGCAAGCCGAGCGGCTGGCCGGCGGCGGGCGCACCGTGGTCCATGTGGCGCGCGGAGGGAAGCTCCTCGGGCTCATTGCGATTGCCGATGCACCGCGGCCGACGTCCGCGGCCGCAGTGAAGGCTCTCCGCGAGCGCGGCGTCGACGTGGCCATGCTCACCGGCGACAACCGGGGCACGGCCGAGCGGGTCGGACGGGAACTCGGCGTGACCACCGTGCTGGCCGAAGTGCTTCCCGGCCAGAAAGCCGACCAGGTGAGGAGCCTGCAAGCTCAGGGCAAAAAGGTCGGCATGGTGGGCGACGGCATCAACGATGCGCCGGCCCTTACGCAGGCGGACGTGGGCTTCGCGATCGGCGCCGGCACCGATGTCGCCATGGAAAGCGCCGACGTGGTGCTCATGAAGAGCGATCCGCTCGGGGTGGTCGGCGCGATCGGACTCTCGCGCGCAACGCTGCGCAAGATGCACCAGAACCTGTGGTGGGCGGTGGGTTATAACGTCATCGCTTTTCCGTTCGCCGCCGGGGTTTTCTATCCGATCACGATCAGTCCTGAAATGGCGGCCCTCGCCATGTCGGGCAGCTCGCTGATCGTCGCCGCCAACGCCCTGCTGCTCAAGCGCGCGCAGATCCAGGGATTGAACTGAGCACGTCGACGGTACGTTGACCTGCATCAAAGGCCGTTTGCAGAGCGATGGCAGGATCATCTGCCTAGCGGCCCGGAAGTTGCTGCAACCGCAAGAGCCGATAGCGGCGATCAACACGTAGGGGCCTTAACTATTATGCGAGGTGCGACGTGCAAATGAAGGCCCTGAAGCTTGCAGTGACCGGAATGGCGGCATGGGCAGGCGCGGCATTCGCCGCCGCTGCGGCGGTCTACGTGGCCGAGGAAGGCAGCGATACGGTGAGCGTGGTGGATGCGGCATCGTTCAAGCGCGTCGCCACGATTCCCGTCGGTCGCGGCCCGCACAACGTCCAGGTTTCGCCGGATGGCCGGTTCGCGTGGGTGACGAACGAAGGTGAGTCGCGCAAGACTGGCGGGCATGAGGCGGCGTCCGGAGCCGAGCATGGCAAGAGCGCCGAGCCCGGCGAGGTCTGGGCAATCGACACGGGCACACGCACCATTGCGGCCAGGATCCGGGTGGGCCTGCACCCGGCCCACGTTGTGCTTACGCCCGACGGCCGCTTCGCTTATGTCACCAACGGCGGCGACAGCACGGTGAGCATCGTGGACACCGAAGCGCGAAAGGTGGTCGCCGTCGTCCCCGTGGGCGCGTATCCGCACGGGCTGCGGATCAGCCCGGACGGCAAATTCGCTTACGTCGCCAACCTGAAGGGCGGCACCGTATCGGTCATCGATACGCAGGCAAGGAAGGCGATCGGCCAGATTCCCGTGGGGAAGGGGCCGGCGCAGACCGGCTTTGCGCCGGATGGCAGCCTGGCCTTTGTCTCACTTTCCCAGGAGAACCAGGTGGCGCTGATCGACCCGGCGGCCCGGCGAGTCCTGGCGAAGATCGGCGTAGGAACCGTGCCGATCCAGCTTTATGCGAGCCCGGATGGCAGGACGCTTTTCGTCGCCAACCAAGGCACGAAGCAGAAGCCCGGCAAGACCGTGAGCGTGATCGACCTGGCGACACGCAAGGTGGTGAAGACCGTGGAAACCGGCCCCGGCCCCCACGGAGTCGTGGTGGATGGCGCCGGTCAGCACGTGTTTGTCACCAATATCTACGGCGACACGGTCTCGGTACTGGACGCCCGCTCGGCCGAGGTGCTTGCCACGATTCCGGTTGGCAGGGAACCGAACGGCATATCGGTGGCGCCTTAGCGGACAGCCGATCCGGCAATAGAGAGAACCGCCATGCCGAAAATGAAAGCCGCGATCTTCGTCGAGCCGGGCAGGATCGCCCTGCATGAGAAGCCGGTCCCGGATGTGGGGCCGCTCGATGCGCTAGTGCGCATCACTACCACCACGATCTGCGGAACCGATGTTCACATCCTCAAAGGCGAATACCCGGTTGCCCGGGGCCTGACGGTTGGCCACGAGCCGGTTGGCGTGATCGAGAAGCTCGGCTCCGCGGTGAAGGGCTACCGGGAAGGGCAGCGCGTCATCGCCGGGGCCATCACCCCGAGCGGCCACAGCGAGGCCTGCCTGAGTGGCGTGTGGGCGCAGGACGGCGCGGGCACGGCGCACGGCTGGAAGCCCATGGGCGGCTGGAAATTCGGCAACACGATCGACGGCTGCCAGGCCGAATACCTGCGGGTGCCCGACGCGATGGCGAACCTTGCGCCGGTGCCCGACGGCCTTACCGATGAGCAGGTGCTGATGTGCCCGGACATCATGTCGACCGGCTTCGGCGGCGCGGAAAGCGGCGGCATCCGTATCGGCGACACGGTCGCGGTGTTCGCGCAGGGCCCCATAGGGCTGTGCGCCACGGCCGGAGCGAAGCTGAGCGGGGCGAGCAGCATCATCGCCGTCGACCGAGTGCCGGTGCGCCTCAAGGCGGCGCGTGCGCTCGGCGCTGATCACCTCATCGATTTCTCCAGCCTCGATCCGGTCGACGAGATCCTGCGCCTCACCGGCGGGCGCGGCGTCGACGTGGCGATCGAGGCGCTGGGGACGCAGGCAACCTTTGAGGCCTGCCTGCGCGTTCTGCGGCCCGGCGGCACGCTCTCGAGCCTCGGCGTCTACTCGAGCGACCTTAAGATCCCCCTCGGCGCGTTCGCGGCGGGCCTCGGCGACCACAGAATCGTCACGACGCTTTGCCCCGGCGGCAAGGAGCGCATGCGCCGGCTGATGTCGGTCATCGCGTCGGCGCGCATCGACCTTAAATCCATGGTGACGCACCGCTTCAAGCTGGACCAGATCGAGCAGGCCTACGAGCTCTTTTCCAACCAGCGCGACGGCGTCCTCAAAGTCGCCATTACTCCCTGACGAAGAACGAACCGACAACTTAAAGGAGAACAATGCCATGGCGACGGGAAAGGCAATTCGCGTTGCAGTGAACGGCTATGGCGTGATCGGCAAGCGGGTCGCCGACGCCATAGTGAAGCAGGACGACATGCAGCTTGTCGGCGTGGTCGATGTGGTGGCCGACTGGCGGCCAAAGGTCGCCGTGAAGCGTGGCATCCCCCTTTTCGGAGCGGCACCGGAGCACGCAGAAGCCATGCGAAAGGCCGGCCTCGACGTTGCCGGGACGCTGGAGGACGTGCTGCGCCGAATTGACGTGGTAGTCGATTGCACCCCGAAGAGGATTGCGGCGAAGAACGTCGAGACCTATCGCAAGCGGGGCATCAAGTTCATCGTCGAGGGCGGAGAGAAGCATTCGGTCACCGGACATTCATTCGTGGCGGAGTCGAACTACGCAAGCGCCGTCGGCCGGGACGCGACGCGCGTCGTTTCCTGCAACACTACGTCCGTGGTCCGCACGCTCTCCGCGCTCAAGCGCGCCGGGTTGCTGCGCAAGGCCCGCGGCACGCTGTTGCGCCGCGCCACTGACCCGTGGGAAAGCCACGAAGGCGGCATCATGAACACGCTGGTGCCGGAACCCGAGATTCCCAGTCATCAAGGCCCGGACGCGCAGACCGTCGATCCGGAACTCGATGTGGTGACCATGGCGGTGAAGGTGCCTGAGACGCTCGCGCACCTGCATTACTGGTCGGTGGAAATGACGCGCGCGGCTTCCAAGGAAGAGGTGCTTGCCGCATTCAGAACGTCTACCCGCATTGCCCTCATCCGCTATGCCGACGGATTGCCGGCCCTCAATGCCGTGAAGGAGTTGATGTCCGACGCCGGACGGCCACGGGCGGACCTCTACGAAGTGGCCCTGTGGGAGGACATGCTCCAGGTGCAGGGCAACGAGCTCTTTTACGGGTACATGGTCGACAACCAGGCGATCGTGGTTCCGGAGACCATCGATGCAATCCGCGCCCTCAGCAAGGCGGAGAGCGACGGCAAGGTCTCGATGGCGAAGACCGATGCCGCCTTGGGCGTAGGGGCGCTGCACGGGTGAGCGCTGAAGGACCGAAGATCGGCATCGTCGGCGCCGGCAACGCATCCATCCTTACCGTAACGCTGAATCCCTCCGTCGACGTCTCGGCGACGACGGAGAAGGTAACCACGGAGCACAAGCTGCGTTGCACGGACGTACGCCGGGATGCGGGCGGCGGTGCGATCAACGTGGCGCGCGTCCTGAAGCGATTCGATGCGGATTGCCGGGCACTCTACCCGGCGGGCGGTATTCTCAGCCGGCTGCTGCGGCAGCTGCTCGAGGAAGACGGTATTGCAAGCATGGCGCTCGATATCGCAGAGGAGACGCGCGAAAGCTTCACCGTGCTCGAGCGTGGAAGCGGTCGCGAGTTTCGTTTCGTGTTGCCGGGTCCCGAGCTAGCGGCTCCTGAGTGGCAAGCGTGCCTGGATCGGGTGGCCCAGATCACGCCGCCGCCTGGCTATGTCGTCGCCAGCGGCAGCCTGCCGCCCGGCGCGCCGGACGATTTCTACGCCCGCCTCGCACGCATCGTGCGGGGAGGCGGCAGTCGGATGGTCCTCGATGCCTCGGGGGCGGCCCTCGCGGCTGCCCTGAAGGAAGGCGTCTATCTCGTTAAGCCAAACCTGCGCGAGTTGCGTGAGCTCACCGGCGAGCCACTCGAGCGCGAAGAAGACTGGGCCGCTGCTGCAGGAGACCTTGTGAAAGCGGGCAAGGCGGAGGTCGTTGCGCTGTCGCTGGGCCACCGTGGGGCACTGCTCGCCGCCCGGGACGTGTGCCTGCGCGCACCGGCGCTCCAGGTGAAGATCGCCAGCACCGTCGGTGCGGGCGACAGCTTCCTTGCCGCAATGGTCTGGCGTCTTGCCTCCGGTGGTGAGCTTGCGGATGCCTTCCGCTATGGCGTTGCGGCTGGCACCGCAGCGCTGCTGGCGCCAGGAACGAGCCTTGCGCACAGGGACGACACTGAGCGCTTGGCGCGCAGGGTCGAGCTGCAATCGGGCTGGCAAGCGCAGGCCGATGCGGCGCTCGAGCGCGAACTGGACGAAGCTCTGAAAGGGACCTTTCCGGCGAGCGATCCGGTCGCCGTGGATACCGCTGACCAGCACGCCGCGAGGCGCAAGCGAGCGGCGACGGATAAGACGCCTACAAAGCCCCGGTGATGGTAGACACATACGACAAAGCTCGGCAGATGGCTGCTGCGCTTGACCCTGCCACGGTGGGAGGGTCGAGACTGGTGCAGTCGATAACCTTTCAGGAGGCTGCAATGCTGGAGCTCAATGTGACGGGTATGACCTGTGGCCACTGCGTGCGCACGGTGACTCAGGCCGTCAAAGCAGTGGACCCGGAGGCGCAGGTGCAGGTGGACTTGGGCAGCGAGCGCGTGCGCGTCGAAGGCCGAAGCTCGGCTGACGAGCTGATCCGCGCCCTTGGCGAGGCCGGCTATCCGGCTGTTGCCGCGCGTGAGGCGGCGCCGGCCGCCGCCGCTCGCAAAGGCTGCTGCGGCTGCCGATGACGCGGATGGTTGCCTTACGCCAGAAGCGCGCTGAGCACCCCGGCGCCACAGGCGCCGGGGTGCTCGGCGTGGGTCTTGGCGCGCTGCTGGCGCAATGGATCGCACAGTACGCCATGCTGCTACTGGTTATGGGTGCCCTGTTACACGGCTGGGGCATGCTGGAGAAGCATCGCCTCGAGACGCGGGCGGACGTACCCCTGTGGTCCACGGCCCTTTACTGGGCTTGCTGGGTCATCCTTGCCCTGCTCATGGTGTGGATCGCTCTTAGAGCCTTGGGCTGAACAGGGACCAGCATGGGCACGCGGAAGCTGCCGCATCTGCGGCACGCGGGAGCGTTTATTGGACATCGTGCTACCCTAGGGCGCGTCTTATGAAGCTGCGACCATTCATTGCGCTCCTCGCTTTCTGGTTAGCCTTCGGGCCGGTCGGAACAGCGCTGGCATCGTCTGCGCCTGCCCCGTGCGAAAGCATGGGCAGCATGAGCCAGCCGGTGCCGCAGGGCGACTGCTGCGGCGAAGCGATGGACGCGGCGGCATGCCTGAGCGCTTGCCTTGCGACGTCCCCGCTAGTGGCGGCGCCCGAGCAACCGATACAGCGGCTGCAGCTCACAGAGTCCAGCATCCCTGGCCTTTCCCTCCGGTACGCGACAGTGCTCGCGCCGCCGGATGTCGCACCCCCGAAAACCTTCGTTTCCTG
>WUUC01171801.1_pt1 | contig 13858 bp, 11 predicted proteins | sample 6278441 | NCBI WGS metagenome assembly WUUC01 (sample SAMN13675441, study PRJNA597444) | soil metagenome | isolation source: soil | place: USA: Washington | collected 2017-10
GCGGCAACTCCTCGGGCGGAAATGGAGCGCCCGCCGGAAGCAGCGACGACTCCGCGCGCGCGGGCGAGGATGGCCGGCCGGCCCCAACGCTGCTCGGCGACCGCGGCGAGGCACAGGCCGGCGCGGCCACCGTCGACGACGTCTACGACGACCTCGCTGCGGCCGCGAGCGCCGGCGTCGCCTCACCCGACGTACCCGTCACGGACACGCTCGAGGCAGCCGACGGCAACGAGGGCCTGACGCGCTTCTGCGACCTGATGACCGCGGAGGCCCAGCGCCAGACCGTCGTCTACGCCGAGCGCAGCGCCGGCCTCGCCGACGTCGAGTGGACCTGCGAGCGGGGAATGGCCCTACTGCTGCGCCGCGCCGAGCAGCACGGCGGGCTGAAGCGCTCGGTCGAGGCAACCGTGGTAGGCGTGAACGCCGTTGGGAACCGAGCGACAGCCACGGTTCGATTCGGCGGACCGAAGGGACGGCTGTCTACGCTGTCGCTCGTCAAGCAAGGCGACCAATGGAAACTTGCGGCAACGCCGACGGGAGAGGAGTGATGGTGGTCGAACAGGCATCGCGCACCCGGCTCGCCGCGATCGCCGCGGCCGTCGCGCTCGCAGCTTTGAGCGCCGCGGGCTGCGGAGGCGGAGACGACGACGCGCGGCCCGAGCCCTCCGACGTGCCCGACAACTCGGTCGCGGTGGTCGGCGAGACCGAGATCACGCGCGACGAGCTCGACAAGCGCGTCGCCGCGCTGCGGCGCGTTCAGTCGCGGCCCGTGACGACGAAGGGCAACAAGCCCGCGCCGGCGCCCGCCAACGCCAACCAGCTCGAGCAGCAAGCGCTCGCGACGCTCGTCTTGGCGGCCGCGCTCGAGCAGGAGGCCGCCGACCGCGACATCGAGCTAACCAGCGCGGAGGTGCGGCAGCGCTGGGAGGCAGCAGCCCAGCAGTTCCCCAACGCCAAGGCGAGGCGGACCTTCCTCGGCGGGCAGACAGAGCGCGACGTACTCGACCAGCTACGGCTCCAGCTACTTACCGAGCGGATCCACGCACAAGTCGCGGAGGAGGCCGGCGGCGGCAAGCAGGGCGAGCGTGCCGTCAAGCAGTTCGACGCCGAGTTCCGCAAGCGCTGGCGCGAGCGGACCGCGTGCAAGCAGGACGGCGCCGCAAGCCTCTGCGGATCCTCCTGAGCTAGATCGCCTAGCTCAGGCGTCGGCGCTGCCGTCGAGCAGCAGGTCCTCGTCATCCGCGGCCCTGCGCGCGAGCTCGCGCCAGGTGCGCAGGGCCGGCTGGAAGGTTTCGCGCTCGATGTCGTCCCAGTGCGGGCGGATGCCGATCCGCTCCTCGATCGTCGCCCGCAACTCGCGGCGGGCACGGCCCCGTCGGCAGTACGTCTCCTGCACGGCCCCGCAGTCGATCCTCAGCTACGGCCGCTGCGCGCACGCCGCGCTCTGGTCGACCCTACGCGGTCAAGCTTGCGTTGCTCAAGGAGCACCTGCTCGACATCGACGGCTGGATGGTCGTGTTCGACCCGGCTCGAGCGCCGCGCGGCAAGCAGCAGGTACCCGCGTCCGTGCGCTACCCGAGCCGCCTCCCCGACCGGCGCTGGAAGTCCTGCGCAACTAGCTGCGCGGCTCCGGGTTGAATCTCTCATAGCGACCAAGTACGTTCGTGTTCCTGGTTGGTCTAGAGGGTTGAAAGAAACCGAGAGGAGAGAGCTAGTGTTCTCGAAGCTGTACAAGCGTTTTGGGGTCGTGGGCCCCCTGGCGTTGGTCGCTGTCGTCGTGGTCGCCGCCATCGGCGTCCCCGCCGCGGCCGACCCAGTCGCCAACGTTGCCCAGAGCCTTTCGAAGCAGGTCAAGCAGGCGCTCGGCCTGGCGAAGAAGGCAAACAAGAACGCCAAGAAGGCGCTCAAGGCCGCCAAGGCGCCCGGCCCGAGAGGCGCTGCCGGTCCTGCGGGTCCCCAGGGGCCAGCGGGTGCCCAAGGCCCGCAGGGCGCCGCTGGAGCGAATGGGACTCAGGGACCTGAGGGGCCGGAGGGTCCAGAGGGGCCCGAGGGCGACCCGTGGACAGCAGGTGGCACTCTCCCCACCGGGGAGACGCTGACCGGTGCCTGGTCGATCCCGGAGATCGGGGAGGCTTCGCTGGCAGTGGAGCCGGTGGCCTTCAGCTTCCCGCTGCCACTCGCCGCGAACCGGACCGGCTCGCGGTTCGTCGACTTCGGTGCCACCGTCCCGGCCGAGTGCAACGACGGCACCGGGGCTGCTCCGTCCGCAGACAATCCCGAGGCGGATCCTGGCTACCTGTGTGTGTTCGCGAGCTCGAACACGACGCCGGCCTCGACCACGATCGGCATCCCAGGCCCGAACCAGGGATTCCTGTCTCCGACGACGCAGGCCGGGCGCATGGGCGACGTCCTGCTGATCGGCGTGCAGGGAGGCACAGCCCAGGACAACGGGTTCCCGCGTGGCACCTGGGCGGTGACGGCGCCATAGACGGCAACGTCTGACACACTCCAAGTCACGATGACTCCGATCCCGGTGTACCGCTAACGGTGCGCCGGGATCCCGAGTCTCCCCGAGGACCCCGGCGCGGCAACCCCAGCGGACTCTGCATGCCCACCGGAATCAGCAGCTGATGATAGCAGATCCGCTACCATATGCCCCGTGTCATAGGAGGGAGACACCGAATGCCCCTACCGAGCTTCCCGGTTACAAAGATTCTCGCCGCAGCGACCGTCGCCGTGGCCATGTTCGCGGCCAGCGCCTGCGGCGGATCGGACGACGAGGATCCCCCCGCAAGCAGCCAGTCGGCCGACACGACCCAAACCGCCGAGACGCAAGCGGACTCCCCCGACGAGAGCCAGGCGGCAGGCGGGCAGGACGAGGTGCCCGACGGCGGTGGCCAAGCCGCGCCTGACACGCAGAGCGGCGCGACAGGCGGTGGCGAGAGCTCATCCGCGCCCAACGGCGACGACGCTCGAGACGAGCGCGATCGCGTCGCCGACGTCGTCGCCGGGATGTACCGGAACTTCTCCCGCGCGAATGCGGAGGGTGTCTGTGCGGCGATGTCGAACAAGGCCCGCGAGGAGATCGCGGCAGGCGCAAAGGGCACGCTGGCAAGCCCCGACGCGAAGGGGACCTGCGCCGACACCCTGTCACGACTGCTGAGCAGCGCGGGGGCAGTCGCAATGCTCGAGCGCACCCTCGCCGCTCGCGTGACGGCCGTGTCTATCGATGGCTCTACCGCTACCGCCCAGGTGTCGTTCGGGGGCCCGAGCGGCGCCGTGAAGCTCATCAAGGAGCAGGGTGAGTGGCGCTTTGGCACGGACGCTCTGGCCCCGCCGTCCTGACCTCGAGCAATTCCTAGCGCTGGTTCAGAAACACCGGTATACTCGGCGCTCGGCCATGCGGCCGAACCCGGCGAGGCAGCACTTCTCGCCGGCTCAAAGAGAAGGACTCTGGAGGGAGGGAGTACATGAAGAACCTTGCACGCATGGCCACAGCGGCCGTAGTGGCGGCTGGGTGTCTCGCGTTCGCCGCACCGGCTGGCGCGGCGACGTCGCCGGGCTACTCGGAGTTCAGCGACTGCCCCGATAAGAGCGTCAACGCCGGGATCGCCGTATGCCAGCGATCGATCATCAACGGTGGAAACATCAAGCTGGGCAGCAAGAACACCCCGATCGTCGATCCGATCGAGCTCACGGTGTCCGTCGACAACGACGGGAACACGTTCCTCGGCAAGTTCGACGGGGGCCGTCAGCAGGTTCCCGGCGGTCTCGTCGGGATCAGCGGTCTGGACTGGCTGATCTACCTGTTCCCCAACAGCCTGCTCGGCCTATACGCCGAGACTGAGCTCGCGGGACCGGTCGGCAACGTGTTCCAGCCGAGGCTGGCGCTGCCGATCAAGGTGCGGCTCGACAACCCGATCCTGACGAGCAACTGTTACATCGGATCGAACACCAACCCGATTTCGCTGATGCTGACGACGGGGACCACCAACCCGCCGCCGCCAAACACGCCGATCTCGGGTCACGACGGCACCACGTCGAGTGATCCTGTCCTTCCGGGAGTGTTCCGGTCAGACAACATCCTGCTCGTCGACAACGAGTTCGCGGTCCCCGCCGCCAGCGGCTGCGGCCTGCTGGGCCTCGGGCTGATCGACGCGCTCGTGAACGCGCAGGCCGGGCTTCCGTCCGCCGCCGGCAAGAACGAGGCGAAACAGGAGTCCGACGCCGCACTCGGTGTCATCGAGGCGATCTACCAGCCGGCAGGCTACGAGCTGTAGCCGCCACGAACATCACCCACCTATGAGGTGGTGATGCGCCGCGACAGCGGTGTGTGCGATACGAGAGGGGGCCCCATCCGGGGCCCCCTCTCACTTTCGCGAAGGAGGAGGGACCTTCATGCGTACTGCACAAAAGGTGCTACGGGCGACGATCATCGCCCTCGCAGCACTCGCGTTCTCAGCAACGACGGCATCCGCGACCGGCATCTCGGTCTCGGAACACGGCTTTCCGTGCGATGACGTCGTCGTCAATGACCACGCCGTCAGTGGTGGCTGCGCCTCACATGTCACCAGCGAAGGCGTGGTCGAATTCGGCGTCCAGATCCCATTCTTCGGCTATGTCCATCAGTACACGTGCAACAACGAATACACGCTGCGATTCGACGCGGATGGCGAAGGCGCGATCACCGATCTCAACTTCTCCGGCTGTGCGACCAGCACAACCGAGTGTGCAGAAGCTCAGGCGCACGGCGGCGGCAGCGCGACTTGGCCTGCACACGCCGAAGAATCCGGTGCCGGCGAACTCGCCTTTACGGCGATCGTTTGCATCCAGCTAGGGGCTGGGGCCCGCTGCGAAGGCCCGCTCAATCTCGAGCTTCAGGACACGTCGGCGCCCGGGCAAAACCTAGAACTGCAGTCCGATCCTAGAGCGCCAATAGGTGCGAGCGTCTGCCGGATCACAGGCCACTGGCTTGTGGAGAACAGCAGTCTGACCATCACCCACTAGCTTGGGCTTTCAGCGCAACGCGAGCTGGGCGCCCGTTAGGGCGTAGTCGGCGGTCAACGCAAGGCCGGTAACACCAACCCCGGCCTTGCGTGCCGCCAGCGCCTGATCGCCCCCGTCCTGCGTGAGGGTCAGCCGCGTCGGACCGCGATACCTGCCGAGGCATGAGTCGAAGCACATGTCGATCGCCGCTACCGGTCGCCCGTTCGCGCCGGCCTCGAGCTGACCGCGCCACGGAGTGACCTGGGCGGGAGGCGTACGGTCGGTCGGGCTGTCCTGGCGCGCGAGAACCTTCGCGGGCGCGCACGGCTGGAGGTCGTTGCATGGCGACGCTCCACCGATGCCTATCCGCTCGACCCAGATCTCGCCATCGCCGGCGACATGCAGATCGAACGTGAACGAACAGGTCCCGAACGGCATCTCGCCGAGCGGGGTGCGCACCGACACGTCGGTCGTGAAGTCGTGGGCCGTGACGACACAGCCACCGGTCACGAACGGGCCCGCCGTGTCGACCTCGCCGCAGGCGGCTACCTTCGACCCGGTGACGTCGACGACCTTCACCACGGGGCGCTCAGCGCCATCGGTCGCAGCCACCGCTCCCTGCCGATCGAAGCCGCCGCTGCCAACAGCGGCACCGATCGTCATCGCCAACCCAACACCAGCGACCACCAGCCTGGCCCTGCCTCGAAACGCCGTCATTGCAGCGCCCTCGGCGGTGGGCCCACGACGCCGAACAGGTCGGCGACCTTCCAGCTGCCGTCGCGGAGGACGAGCGGAACGTCGAACGGATCGCCGCCGAGGGTCATCGTCGCCTTCGCCCGCGCCCCTCCCGAGGCGATTCGAACCTCGGTGACGCGCGGCCGCGCGACGCGGCGCAAGTCGACCTCCTCGCCGTAGATGGCGCTGCTCGTCTTGACGCCGACGATGAAGGAGCGCAGATCGCGCACGCAGGTAGTCGGGCGGCGGCCGTGACCGATCGTTCCAAGCTGAAGCTGTGGCTTGGGCGCCAACGCCGCGCAGACGGCTGCCAACCGCCCGGCCCCCAGGTCCTCCTGCAACTCGATCACCGCCGAGCGAATCTGCTCGTCAGCACTCGGCTCGCTCCCGCACGCCGCGATCGCGAGCGTCGCCGCAATCGCTGCGACCGCTCCCGCGCATGTCGTGCGTCCAGTTGCCAGTTCGATCTCGAACTCCCTCCGTAGCGACTGCGCTCATCCTAACCGCTGCACGCAGCTATAGGCGCCGCTGTCTCCCACAGGTCGGATTCCTTGACGCCCGGAGGCACACCTGTAACGATTGGCTCATTGCGCGCCCTGCCTGGAGGGGCTACGCGCGTCTCATACGGTGCGTCCGGGCTTCCCAGCTAGGCGCCTGTGGCGCGGCAACCCCGGCGAGATGGTCGCCGGATCAACGAGGAGCAACAACATGCGCAACGCACGCAAGCTACTGCTGGCGGCGCTCGCCGCCAGCGCTACCCTCGCATTCGCAGCATCGCCGGTATCAGCGACCGGGATCTCCGTCTCGGAGAACGGCGTCCCGTGTTCAGATGTGGTCGTCGACGACCACGAGGTGACCGATGGCTGCGTCTCGCACGTAACAAGCGAAGGCGCCTTCGAACTCGGAGCCCAGATTCCGTTCTTCGGGTATGTCCACCAAACCAATTGCAGCATGGAATACACGCTGCGCCTGGACTCTAACGGTGAAGGCACAATCACCGACTTGAACATTTCGACCTGCACGTCCTCGATGACCGATTGTGCCGAAGCACAGACTCATGGCGGCGCGGGAACGACCTCATGGCCAGTCCACGCCGAAGAAGCGGCTGCCGGCGAACTGACAGCAACCATGGTCATCTGCATCCAGACCGGCTCGATTCGCTGCGAAGGGCCGTACGTCGTCGACGTCTCGGACACGAGCGTAGGAGGCACACTTGAAATGCAGTCGGCGCCACGGGCGCCCGTGGGCTCGGGCGTCTGCCGCATAACGGGCCACTGGATCATTGAGAACCAAGACCTCGAGATCACCCACTGAGGCCGGGAGGCGGGGGAGCCACGAAGGCTTCCCCGCCCCTCAAGGGCGATGCCCGTTGCAACGCCTGGTGAGCGCAGGAATCGAGCCTTGACAAGCCTATCTGCCTGACCTACCGTGAAGATGCCTTGCCAGCGGAGGGTGGCAAAGCGCAGCGATCGGGGAAGGAGGCTTCGATCGGCTTGATCATCTAGCGCCGCTAGGCGCGGCACCGCCAGGAGGCGGTAGCGCGGTCGCGCGTGAGCCAGATCGCACGGTGCGGCGACCCTCGTCGCTGCGGCAAACCCCGATGGCTAGCGCCATCGGACTTCTAAGGAGCAACACACAATGCGTACTGCACGCAACCTGCTGCTGGTGGCCATCGCCGCCCTCGCAGCTCTGGCGTTCTCGGCGGCATCGGCGTCTGCGAACAGCATCTGGGTCTCAGAGAACGGCGTCCCGTGCTCGAATGTGGTCGTCAACGACCATGACGTTACTGGCGGCTGCGTCACGCACGTCACCAGCGAAGGCGGGATCGAACTCGGGGCACAGATCCCATTCTTCGGCTACACCCACATGTCCTACTGCGACAACGAATACACCCTGCGACTTGACTCGGCTGGCGAAGGCACGATCACCGGTTTCAGCTTCTCCGGTTGCACGTCGAGCCCCACCGAGTGCCCGGAAGCTCAGGCGCACGGCGGCGGCACCATGGCGTGGCCAGCCCACATTTACGAAATTGATCCCGGGACGGTCTCTGCAAGGATCCAAGCCTGCATCACTTCCGGCTCGATCCGCTGCGAAGGTCGGTTTGTTATTGACATAACCGACACCTCGCAGCCAGGCGCACTCGAAGCCCGCTCTGAACTTCCGTCAGCGATCGGCAGCAGTGTCTGCCGCGTCACGGGTCACTGGATCCTCGAAAACAACGACATCGAGATCACCCACTAAACCGGAGAGGCGGGGGAGCCACAAAGGCTTCCCCGCCTTCACAAGGTCCGACTAGCGGCGCTTCGACCGCGCCTTGCCGCCCTTTGCTTTCTTCTTGGCGCAGGGGGCCTTCATCGTGACGTCGATGTCGCTGCGCCTGCCGTTGTGGCCGTCGAAGTCGAGCCTGGTGACCTGGGGCCCGTCGCAGATGCTGATCCGCGGACGCGTGCGGGTCCTCGTTACCGCGAGGATCCCCTTCTTGCCTCCGTTGATGCGCATTCCGAAGCTGGACACGGGAGCGTCCGGGACAGCGTCGAACGTGCTGATCAGGAAGCCTCGCTTGGTGTCGCTCGTGCCACGCAGGTTGAGCGTGACCTCGCCACGCAGCTTCACCAGCAGCGTGGGCAACGTCCGGATCCGGTTGCCGGTCGAGCTGAACCGGATGCCCTGAACCAGGTGCACCGGACCGGATAGTGGCCGCTTCAGCAACGGCGACTCCGCCCGGGCGAAGCCGATCGTCGTCGCTGCGGGACAGTCGCCCGCGAGGCCGCCCTCGTAGCTGCAGAGCATCTTCGGATCCGACGTGTTGCGCGGATCGAGCGCCAGCGACTTCGGCAGCCAGGCCTCCGCCCGCGTGATCCCGGACTCAGCCGACTTCTGGGTGACCGTGACACGCAGCCGTGGGTGCTTGCCGGTGGTGCGCTGATTGCGGCCGATCAGCCGCATGGCGACCTTCGGCTTGAACGCCAGCGCGCGACAGCCCGACACTTGGAACGGAGACGAGAGGTTTGCCGTCGCTCCGTCGGTCGAGACGATCGTTGCGCCGATCTGCTTCTCCGAGCAGTCGGTCGGGTTGCGCATGAAGCCTGGCCTGTCGACCGTGACCGTCACCTCGCGCACACGCAGCGGAATGCCGTGCCAGATCTGCGGGAACGGGTCGGAGACCGCGGTCACCGACGCATCGTCGGGATCGACATGCAGCGCTTGGCGGACGACGACGGTGCTGAGCGCGAACGCGCCCGTGAACGGGCCGGCCTCGACCGGCACCTGCACCGACAGGCCGTAGGGAGCGCCCTTGTAGCCCTCGGTCAGGAATACGGAGCCCTTCTTCTCGAGGAAGAACGGCGTGCCGGAGCCCGCACCCGCGTCGACCTGGCCGATGCGCGACGCGAGCGGACACGCGGCCGCCGCAGCCTGGGCGTTGGTGCAAAGCGGGACGTCCCTGACCGCGGCGAGCAGGCCCTTCGGCAGCCGCGCGGTCAGCGAGTGGAACCACTGCTCGCCGTCCGAGCGAGCGAAGCGGAAGCTGAAGGTCCCGCCCATGGCGCCGCCGCGGCGGTCGTCGATGCCCGCCTTCATCGTCGGCGAGAAGCCGTTGCCGCAGTTCGACGACGTCGTGAACGTGCCGCCATCGGAGACCGGCAGACCGCCGCCCCCGTGAGCCGCGGTCCACGGGGTGAAGAGCGCCGCCCAATCGGTGGACCCGCAACGCCGCTGCGTCGCGAGGACGCCGCGCTGGCCGCCCTTCATGCGCAGCTCCATCCGGTCGAACGGGACACGCGGGTTCTTGTCGAAGGTCGCGGTCAGCTGACCGGTCGCGGGGTTGGCCTTCGCGGAGCCGTAGATCTTTGCAACCAGTCCGCGCTGCTTGTTTCTCACCACGACGAAGAGGCGGAACATCTCACCCGACTGCGGATCGGTCGACTTCGGCATGCCGAGCACGACCTCGCCGCTCAGGTTGACGTCCTCGGACTCGTCCGCCCCGGGAAGCAGCGGCGTGAACACCTTGGCGGTGCCGATCCGCGAGCCGGCTGGGCACTCCGCACCCGCGCCGTCGAACGGGTCCTCGTCGTTGAAGACCGACGGACTGCCCTGCTGGACGAGGCCAATCTGCGCGTCGGAGCAGCCCGCGAGGCCAGTCGCTCCCGACGGGTTGACCGAGACCCCCTCGGGCAGGGTGACGACGGCCTTGTCGAGATGGGCGACCGCCCGACCGCGTCCATCCGGGTGCTTCCAGTGGGCGGTGGCGTCGCTGACGTACTGGGCGACCTCGGCCGGAGTGGCCCCCTCCTCGGGAACGTCGATCGGCGCGTCGTTGTTCTGGGGCAGATCGATGTCGGCGGCGAGGCCCGTGGCGGAGTCTGCCGCCGACGAGTCCGGCTGCAGATCGAAGCTCATCGGGAAGTCGACGTCGGCACAGCCATCGACCGCCTCGTCCGCTGGAGCGTCGTAGGTCTTGACGTCGGTCGGGTTCTGCCATGACATCAGCTGCAGCGTCGTCTCGGGAAGCACGGGGTCGCACTCGGTCGGCAGCGTGACGAACGGGCGGATCGCCCCCCAGGATCGGTCGTACGAGACAGCCTGGGCGCCCTGCGGATCTGGCAGGCCAGCCTCCGGCATGCCGCCGCGGCCAGCCCCGCCGATGCTGGGAACGTGCCCGTCGTAGTTCTGCGGAGCTCGGAAGGCGTCGTGCTCGGCGGCCCACGGGACTCCCCAGATCGTGATCGCCTGACCGAGCAGCGGCACGCCGCCCGGCACGTCGACGGCGAGCACGTCGATCCCGTAGTCGCCGTCCGTACGGGCCTTCGCGACGAGCGGGATGTTCGCGCGCTCGACCGGCTCGGCCGACGGGCTGACGAGCAGCTCCGCTGTCTTACCGTCGCGAGGCTCGACGTTCCAGACCGGGAAGACGCTCTGCTGAACCGCCTCGGCATCGAGCCGGCCGACGGCGATCGTCGCGACGCCGACCTGGGTCATCGGGTGACAGGAGGGGGGCGTGGTCCTGAGCGCCTCCGAGGGACAGCGCGGCACCGCGTTCGGGTTGCCGACGATCCCGGGCGGCAGCTTCGCGATGATCGTCCGCGTATCGCCGTCGCCCGACACTGCAGTGCCGCCGAAGATGTCTGGGAAGCGGTTGAGCCAGAAGGTGCCGGTGGCATCGGGATGTGAGCCAGCCTGCGTGACGGGGTCGAGCCGCCATGCGGGCTCGTCGCCCGGCTCCCAGACCGTGTCGCGCGGCGGAACCGGATCCTCGCCGATCGGAACGTACGGCTGGCCGGTGTCGATGCAGTGACCGACCACCGGCGGCGGTGTACCGACGCCGCCGTTGGACGTGCTGCCCGCCTCGAGATCGCAGGTGCCGGCCCACCAAGCCGTCGAGCTCGGCCAGGCGGGACCGACGGCTGAGGTAACGCCGAAGCCGGAGCCGAACGGCTCGCCGTGATCCGCCATGACCGGGGCAGCGGCCACACCGAGGACGACCGACATACCGACCGTGGCCAGGATGGCCCTTGCAAGCCGAGTCATCGCGTCCCCCTTCCGGTCAGAGCAAAGGCAATCGTCGCCGGTCGTGCTCCGCCGCTCCTGATGACAACCGTCACGGGAATACGTCTGCCGGCCCGCAGCTGCCGCTTGACAGCTCCGCTGAGTCGCAGAGTCAGCTGCTTCTTCGCGCCGGCGCGCGGCAGGCGAACGCTTCCGCGAGCGATGACACGGGTCACGGTCTTGCCGTTCTTCGTCCGCAGGTCTCCACGCGCTACAGCCGCGAGCCGGCCGGCCTTACTGCTCTTGACCGTTACCCGCAGCACGCCGGTGCGAGCGGCGCGGCGCAGTGCCTTGGCGGGCGGCTTGGCCGCCGCCAGGCGCACCCGTGAACCGGGGGAGGCGTTGCCGCCCCCACCAGGAGCATCGGTGGAGGTGCCGGGGTTGGTCGGCGACGCCCCGCCGCCCTGGCAGACGTCAGCCAGCGGATCGCACGGTGTCGGGGGCTCAGGCGGCAGCGGGAAGCCACCGCCCACACGCGCGTCGTAGATGTCGATATCGGCATCCTCGACCTCGCGCGGATCGATCCGCTGCGAGGTCTGGAAGAAGACGTCCTGACCGTCGTGGCTATTGCCCGAGTACCAGGCGTGGTCGTCGCTGTTGCCAGGCGAGATCAGCGACAGCTCGCCACCCTTCCACTGGTAGACGTCCATCGTGTCGCCATTGACGTCGTCGGCAACTAGCGCGGAACGGCTCTCGAAGAAGACCGAGACCTCTCCGTCGGAATCGACCGCGAGGTTCGTGTGGCGCTGGCCCCCGAGGCCGAACAGCTCCTCCGGCATCGAGAACGGCGCGTCGAACCCGAGGTCGCCGTTGCAGAACTGGTTCGGCACCTCGTTCGCGTCGTGGTCGCAGGGGTAAGACTGAGAGTCCGGCGGGGGCGCCGAGATCCTGACCAGGTCGTCCGTTACAGCGTCATACGCGTAGATGTCGGCCGCATCGTCAGTGTCGTCGTCCGTCAACCGGGCAAGGGACTCGAACACGATCATCGATCCGTCCGGGGTGCCGCGCACGCAGCTGATCCATCCCTGGCGCTGCACGGTCTCGTCGGTGCCACCGCCCGTCTGCGGAAGCCCGGTGAGGTGGTTGCGGGTCGCGCAGGAGTCGATCCGGGTGCCCGACGAGGAGAATGGGATCTGCGCCACGAACCGCCAGCGGTCGGCGCCCGTGCGGTTGTCGTCGTAGAGATAGAGATTGCGCGAGGTCGCATTGGACGTCGAGCCGCCGGGCGACGTCGTGCCGTGGCTCGGCGGAGTCGCGTCGGCGCCGGCGATCGGCGCGCCGGTGACGAAGAAGGCGCGGGCACCGTCGTCGGACACGTAGCGAGCGGACACGCCACGGGCACCGTCGCTCGAGTTCGTGTTGGGGTCGGCCGTTCCGTTCGGGCCGCCGGTGATCCGTGTGAGCACGCCGTCATCGGGATCTGCCGCCAGGCTCTCGGGGAGGACGTAGCGGTAGAGATCCCACGAGGACGGTGAGCTGGTGCCGGTCGTAACCGGCGCGGCGCCGGTGCCATTGCGGTCATCCGCCGTCAGCGGGGTCCGCGACCGGAAGTAGACGACCCGACCGTCAGCCGATGCGCCCTCGAACACGTTGGCGCCGAGCAGCCCGACCTGCTGGCCCGGGACCTCGGGCCGCGACAGCCAACGCACCGTCGCCGTGCCGTCGGGCGCGCGCTGACGGACATAGATCTGCGGCGGGCAGTTGGTGTCTACGCCGAACGCGGGGCCGCCGTTGTCGTACGTCAACGCCCCGCACACGTCGGGAGCGACACCCGTGAATGGATCCGGGCTGGTGAAGAAGACGCGGTTGCCGTCGGTCGACATCGCCCGCGCCGCCGGGCCGTCGAGCGGGTTCATGAACACGGGACGGCCGCCACCGCCGAGCGTCGCTCCGTGACGGCTGACGACGGAGCCGACCTGACAGCTCTGAGCCGTGAGCAGGTCGTCGCCCGGGGTCGCCGGGGTGCCGTTGTCGTTGCGGTTTGGGATCTGAGTGGCGCCGGCGCCCGTGCCGGTGCACTCATTGACCAGCAGGCGGGGACCGGAACCTGGGGGCTCCTGGAAGTACAACGCGTCGCCGCCCTCGTTCTCCGGGAACTGCGTCTGGCTTGGATCGCTTGGCCCGAGCAGGCCACGGTAGTCACGGCCGTTGCCACCGGCCCAACGCACCATGCGCTCACCGGTGTCGTCGACGAGCGCCACGTCGGCGCCGCGATCGAATATCGACGGCGCACTGAGATCCGGGATCCAGTCGTACCAGCCGGTGTTTTGGAAGCCGCCGCCGCCATCGAGGATGCGCGTGCTCAAACCCGCCGACTCCGGGTAGAAGAGCTCGGCGTTGTGCTGCCACGCGAGAGCGCTGAAGTCGCCGGCCAAGCCAGCCGGGAAGTCGAGTGCCGCGGTCGCCCCGACAGCCGAGGCAAGGTTGTTGACAGCCGTTCCGCGCCAGCCCTCGCTCGTCCGGCGCAGGACCGTCGACTCGTCGAGATGCGGGAAAGCAGTTCCTGAGTCCGGGTCGAGAATTCCCACATGGAGGCGCAGGAACAACGACTCCCCATCTGGGGAGGGGATGCCCGGGTTCGCGAGCGCGTGCT
>WUUC01237944.1_pt1 | contig 13858 bp, 12 predicted proteins | sample 6278441 | NCBI WGS metagenome assembly WUUC01 (sample SAMN13675441, study PRJNA597444) | soil metagenome | isolation source: soil | place: USA: Washington | collected 2017-10
CGGTGGGGATCAAGGAACTGCTCCAGGCCGCGGAGGGCACCACCGGGCCGGTGCTCGAGCTGGGATGCGGCACCGGACGGGTGACCTTCGCCTTCCTCGAGCAGGGCTACGAGATGGTCGCGTTGGACCTCTCGCCCGACATGCTCAAGGTGCTCGAGCACCGGCTGACCGAGCCGGGCAACGAGGGGTACGCCGAGCGGTTGGAGGTCGTGGAAGGCGACATGTCAGAGTTCGATCTCGGCCGTCGCTTCGATCTGATCATCATCACCGGTGCCGCGGTGTGGGAGAACGACGCCGCGCAGAAGGCCGCCATGTTCGAGTGCGTCCGGCGGCACCTGACCGAGGGCGGCCGGATCCTGATCCAGATCGCGCTGGTCGAGGGCTTCGAGGAGAGCGACGCGCAGGCGTTCGAGAACGTCGCGGTCTTCACGCTCGCCGACGAGACGTCGCCGCTTCTCTGCACCCTTTTCGACTACCTCGATCCCAGCGCCGGGTTCCGCTGCTACAGCGTGCTGACGCATCGGGTGCAGAACAACGCCGTGGTCAGCACCAAGCTCTACACCGGCGTGGTGCATCCGGTGCCGCGTGAGGTGCTCGAGAAGGACGTGGCGGCCGCCGGGCTCCGGGTGGCCGGCTGGACGGAGATCGGCTCGAACACCGACGTGGTCAGCCCGCTGCGGGTGCGCGTACACCAGTGGTTGCTCGAGGTGACCCGCTGAGCCGGGGATGACATCGGCCTCGCCATGGGTGGACGAGGGGCCGGCCCGTCTCGACGGGCCGGCCCCTCGTCAGGTGGTCGCGTCGAGCAGAAGTCAGGTGGTCGCGTCGAGCAGAAGCTGCGCGGTGGGCTTGCGGGAGGGGATGTCGACCGGCGCCGCGGCGATCTCGTGCCGGTGCACCGTGCGCAGCCCGGCGCCGGCCAGTTCGGCCGACAGCACCTCGGCGCCGACTGGATGGACGATCCCGGTGTACAGCCGGTTGTCGGCGACCGAGCCGGCCCGGATGCGCTGGGTCAGCACCGCGGTGGCCCGCACGCCCGCGCCGGGGTCGCCGTGGTCGAACAGCGTCAACAGCACCGGCGACTGCGCGTCCGGCATGACGAAGACCTCGACGTTCTCGAACACCGGACGGTTCGGGTCGGTGAACGGGTCGGCCAGTGCCGGTGCGATCTGCAGAACGACGTGGCCGCCGTCGGTCAGGTGGTGGCGTACGGCGGTGAAGAGCCCGGCGCGCTGCCCCGCGTCGTTCTCCCAGACCGCGCACGCGGGTGCGACGATCAGGTCGAATCGACGGCCGAGGTCGAGTTCGGCCATGTCGGCCTGGACGATTTCCAGCCGGTCGGCGTACGCCTCGTTGGCCGGCTCGGCGAGCCGGCGCCGGAGCACGTCGAGCATGTCCGGGGACAGGTCGAGCGCCACCACGTGGTGGCCCTGCTGCAACAGCGGGAAGGTCAGCCGGCCGGTGCCGCATCCGAGTTCCAGGATCGGGCCGGTGGCTCGTTGCGCCAGCCGCAGCAATTCCGGTACGCCGATGCGGTCGTGACGTTCCCGGACGCCGTTGAGCGCGGCGGCGCCGGGTCCGTAGATGCCGCCCACGCCGCTGGGGCCGATCAGCCCGGCCACCGCGGCCGCGGTGCCGCGGGGTGCTGCTTCCTCGGTCGGCATGCGACCTCCTCCGGCTCATGGGTCCGCTCGTGACCGTGCTCGGCCCGTCTGAACCGCCGCTGTGCCGCGGCTAAAGGCGCTGACCGTGGTGCGCCCAAGCCTTGGGTTAGGGGGCCTTTAGCCCGGTCGGCAACGATTCCGCCATCGGAGCGTGGCCGCCGGCGGCCGGAACGAGAGCGGGGCAGATGGAAGTCGTCACCGAGGAACCTGTGCGCGGCGGCCTGTCCCGGCTCGCCGACCGGGATCTCAGCACGCTGCTGCTGATCAGGCATTTCGAGTACAAGCTTCTGGAGCTGTTCGGCCGGGGTGAGCTGAGCGGCACCACCCACACCTGTCTGGGCCAGGAGTATGTGCCGGTGGCGCTGCGCTCGCTGATCGGGGCGCGGGACTTCGTCTTCAGCAACCATCGCGGTCACGGTCATTACCTGGCCCGATACGAGGATCCGCACGGACTGCTCGCCGAAATCATGTCCCGGCAGGGGGCGATCTGCGGCGGAGTGGGCGGAAGCCAGCACATCCTGCGTGAGCGTTATCTGTCGACCGGGGTGCAGGGTCAAAGCCTGCCGGTCGCGGCCGGCGTGGCTCAGCACCTGAAGCGTACCGAGCCGGGCGCGCTGGCCTGCGCCTACATCGGCGACGGTACGTGGGGCGAGGGCGCCGTCTACGAGGCGTTGAACATGGCGGCGCTGTGGCGGCTGCCGCTGCTGGTGGTGGTCGAGAACAACGGGATCGCTCAGTCCACCCGGACCGTCGACCAGCTCGCGGGCACGATCGGTGATCGCGCCCGGGCGTTCGGGATCCGCCACCACCGTACGGCGGAGTTTCATCCCGCCGCGATCGCCGCCGAGCTGGCGCCGCTGGTCGAGCAGGTCCGCTCGGCGGGCCGGCCGCTGGTCGCCGAGTTCGTGACCCACCGCGTCGGCCCGCACAGCAAGGGCGACGACAGCCGCAGCGCCGAGGAGATCGCCGCCGCCCGGGCCGGTGACTGGTACACCCGGTACGCCGCCGCCTTCGGAGAGCACGTGGCCGAGTGGGACGCGCGGATGCGGGCCCACGTCGACCAGGTCGTCGCCGAGGTGACGGCGCGTCCCCTGACGGACTGGCCCGGCTGATGCGGGTCGCAGAAAGCCTCAACCTCGCCCTGCACACCGTGCTCGCGGAGGATCCGCGGGCGTACCTCGTCGGCGAGGACATCGCCGACCCCTACGGCGGCGCCTTCAAGGTCACCAAGGGCCTGTCCACCCGTTACCCCGGCCGGGTGCTGTCGTCGCCGCTCAGCGAGAGCGGCATCGTCGGCTTCGCGTCCGGGCTCGCGCTGGCGGGCGACACCGCGATCGTCGAGATCATGTTCGGCGACTTCCTGGCGCTCGCCTTCGACCAGATCGTCAATTTCGCCAGCAAGTCGGTGTCGATGTACGGCCGGCATCAACCGATGCCGCTGGTGGTCCGGTGTCCGGTCGGCGGCGGGCGCGGTTACGGCCCCACGCACAGCCAGAATCTGCAGAAGCACTTCATCGGCGTGCCGGGCCTGTCGCTCTACGAGGTCTCACCGTTCCACGACCCGAGGACACTCCTCGCGGAAATCATCGGCCGGGCCGAGCCTGCCATCCTCTTCGAGGACAAGGTGCTCTACACCCGGCAGATGTTCGACGACGGGGCCGCGGGCGAGTTCTTCTCCTACCAGGTCGGTCCGGCCGGGGTAGCGCGGGTCTTCGCCGACGCCCCGGAGGCCGCCGACTGTGTGCTCATCGTCCCCGGCGGCCTCGCGCACCGGGCGCTGGCCGCGGCCAGAACGCTGCTGCTGGAGGACGAGATCGCCTGCCTGCTGCTGGTGCCCTCGCGGCTGTACCCGTTCGACGTGGAGGCCGTCCTGCCGTTGCCGGCGGGCGCGCGGGCAATCTGCGTCGCCGAGGACGGTACCGCCGGCGGCACCTGGGGCCAGCAGGTCGCCTACGACCTGCAGACCCGGCTGGGGCACCGGATGCCCGGACCGGTCACGTTGGTGAACGCGGCGGACCGGGTGATTCCGGCCGCGCCGCACCTGGAGGAGCGGGTGGCGGTCAGCGAGGGGACCATTCGCGACGCGGTCATGCGGGCGCTGCGGGACTGATCCCACGTCGATGATCCGGAAGGAAGCCGATGACCGACGAAGCGATCGATGCGCTGGCCTCCGTGCCGCTCGCGTTCCGGGCCGGTGGTGTGGTGACCGCGCCGGTAGCCCGTCGGGTGCTCGTGCTGGGCGCCACCGGCTGCATGGGACGCCAGCTCTGCGCCGCGTTCGCGGCCGGCGGCTACGAGGTCATCGCCGCCGCCTGCGGTCCGGAGGGCCACATCGCCCCGTACCGGTTCGTGCCCATCGACGTCGCGGCGGCGAACCAGGACCAGCTGGGTGAGCTGCTGGCGCGGGAGGGTGTGCAGGTGGTCGTCAACGCGATCACCGGCCGGGGCGGCACGGCGCAGGCGATGTACGAGGCGAACGTGCGGCCGGTGGAGAATCTGCTGGCCGCCCTGCGTCTGGTCGCCGTCGACCCGCGTCTCGTACACGTCGGCACCATCCTCGAGTACGGGTCCGTCGAGACCGGGACGACCATCCGGGAGAACACGGATCAGCGCCCGGACTCGCTCTACGCCAAGTCGAGGCTCGCCTGCTCCCGGCTGGTGCTGACCGCGATTCGCCGCGGCGAGATCGACGGCGTCGTGGTCCGCCTGGCGACCACCATCGGGCCCTACGCCTTCCTGGAGAGTTTCCTCGGGTCGTTGGCGCTGACGCTGTACGAGATGGACCGGGTCGCCGGGACCGACGTGACGGTCTACGACGCCCGCAGCGACTACGTCGACGTGCGGGACGCGGCGGCGGCGATCGTCCGGGCGGCGGATTGCCCGGCGGCGGATCCACTGGTGAACGTCGGCCGGGGCATCGCGGTGGAGGTGCGGGCGCTGGTCCGGTGCCTGGTGGGCGCGTCCGGGCTGTCGCCGGCGCTGGTCCGGGAACGCGACGAGGTGCTGCGGGGTCGAGGCTGCCGCTGGACCAGGCTCGACATCTCCCGGGCGACCCGGCTGCTGGGGTGGCGGCCGCGGTACACGGTCGGCGAGTCGATCACGGCGATGTGGGACAGCGTCGACGTCGACGGGCACCGGCACCGGCTGGATACGGCGTCGCGGTAAAGATCCGAACCGAGGGGATACATCGCATGAGTACGTCCGAGGTCGTCGTACCGCCCGCCGAGGCCGGCACTCGCCAGGCCGGCCGGGGGAGGGGGTTGCGGTGGCGGCTGGCGCTGCTCGGCCCCGCCTTTGTGGCCGCCGTCGCCTACGTCGATCCGGGGAACTTCGCGACCAACTCGACGGCCGGCGCGGAGTACGGATACCTGCTGGTCTGGGTGGTCCTGGCGGCGAACGCGATGGCGATGGTGGTGCAGACGCTCAGCGCCAAGCTGGGACTGGCCACCGGGATGAGCCTGCCGGAGGTGTGCCGTCAGCGCTGTTCGCCGTGGACGGCGCGGCTGATGTGGGCCCAGGCGGAGCTGGTGGCGGCGGCCACCGACGTGGCGGAGGTGATCGGCGGTGCGGTCGCCCTGCATCTGCTGTTCGGCCTGGACCTGTTGCCGGCCGGGTTGATCGTCGGCGCGGCCTCGTTCGTCCTGTTGACCCTGCGCTCGCGGGGTTACCGGCGCTTCGAGGTGACGATCATGGTGATGCTGCTGATGATCCTGGTGGCGTTTCTGGTCACCGTACTGCGCAGCGGTGTGGATGTCGGTGCGGCCGCGGCCGGTACGGTGCCGAGGTTCGCCGGACCGGACAGTGTGCTGCTCGCGGCCGGCATTCTGGGCGCGACAGTGATGCCGCACGTGGTTTACGTGCATTCGGCGCTCACCACGGACCGCTACGAGTACGAGGGCGAACAGCAACTTCGCCGGGCCGGCCGGGCGCAGCGGACGGACGTCCTGCTGGCGCTCGGCTGCGCCGGCCTGGTGAACCTGGCGATGCTGCTGGTCGCCGCCGGTGTCTTCCACGGCTCCGCAACGACCGACGCGACCACCCTGGAGGGTGTGCACGCCGGACTCGGCACCGAGCTGGGCGCCAGCGCGGCGGTGTTCTACGGCGTCGCGCTGTTGGTGTCCGGGCTCGCCTCCACCAGCGTCGGCACGTACGCCGGGGACATCATCATGGCGGGTTACCTGCGGCGGCAGATCCCGCTGGTGGTGCGTCGCCTGGTCACCCTGGCCCCGGCCCTGATCATCCTTGCCGCCGGTGTCGACCCGACGACGGCGCTGGTGCTGTCGCAGGTGGTGCTCAGCTTCGGGATACCGTTCGCGCTCGTCCCGCTGATCTGGTGGACGCGGCGCCGAGACGTCATGGGTGTCCTGGTCAACCACCGGCTGACCACCATCGCGGCCGGCGCCGTCGCCGGCGTGGTGATCGCGCTCAACGTCATGCTGCTCAGCCAGTTCGGCTGACAGGCCGGGCCACCCATCCGTACGAGAGAATGGACATCAGATGACTGAGCCGGCCGACGAGGACGTCTGGGTCCGCCGCTTCCACTCCGCCCCGCGAAGCCGGACGACGGTGGTGTGTTTTCCGCACGCTGGTGGCGCCGCCAACTTCTTCCACCCGCTGTCCGCGGCGCTCAGGCCGGCGATCCAGGTGGCGGCGATGCAGTACCCCGGCCGGCACGACCGCCGCCGCGATCCCTTTCTCACCAGCATCGAGGGTCTGGCCGACGGGTGCTTCGGCTCGCTGCGCCCGTTGCTGGACCGTCCGGTGGCCTTCTTCGGTCACAGCATGGGTGCCACGGTGGCGTTCGAGGTGGCGCGCCGGATGCGGCGCGAACTCGGCACGGCCCCGGTCGCGCTGTTCGCCTCCGGGCGGCGCGCGCCGTCCCGGCACCGGGCGGAGTCGCTGCACACCCGCAGTGATGCGGCGCTCATCGCCGAGCTGAAGGCGTTGAGCGGCACGAACGCCCGGCTGCTCGCTGACGCGGAGCTGCTGGACCTGATCCTGCCGGTGATCCGGGCCGACTACACGGCCGTCGAGACGTACCGCTTCGAGTCGGGACCGGTGCTGAACTGTCCGATCATCGCCTTGATCGGCGACCGGGACCCCCGTGTCACGGTGGACGAGGCCCGGGACTGGTCGCAGCACACGACCGGACCGTTCAAGCTGCGTAAGTTCACCGGCGGCCACTTCTATCTGACCGACCATCTGCGGGCCGTCGTCGGCACCATCACCCAGCAGTTGCTGTCGCCGGCTCGTGGAGCATGACCTCTTAGTCCCGCCTTAGCGGCTGTTCCTAGGGTGGGGCCGGACCGGGCAGGACGGCCGTGCGGCCCGCGGACACCGTGGAGGGCATGTGAGTATCGACGGAACTTGGAACGTCGTCATCGATTCGCCGATGGGCAAGCAGCAGGGGGTGCTGACCCTTGCCACCGAGGGCGACAAGGTCACCGGCACCGGGCAGGCGATGGGCACCACGATGGACGTCGTCGACGGCACGGCCAACGGCGACGACCTGACGTTCGCGCTGAACTTCACCCAGCCCATGCCGATGCGGTTGGACTTCCGGCTGACGGTGGCCGGCGACCGCATCGCCGGAGAGGCCGAGGCTGGGCCGATCGGGACGCGGGAAGTCGTCGGCGAGCGCGCCTGAGCGCATTGCCGGCCTGCGGGACCCGGACGCGCGGCGTCCGGGTCCCGACCGCTATTCGGCGATTCTGGTACGCATGGTCCAGCGGAAGACGACCGGTCGGGTTCCGTCGCCGGCCGGCTCGGCGGTCCGCTCGAAGTGCTCGTAACCGCCGAGATGCATAACCTTGATCTTGGTGTCGTCGATGTGTTCGCTCTGTCGGCGCAGCGCGGCGGGCAGGTCCGCGGGTCCGCCCTCCAGCACCACACTGATCGTCGGCTCGGTGTTCTCCTGGTGCATCGTGTCGACCTCGCTTTCTAGCGCTCTCCGGACAGGTCGCGATTCGCCGGTGGGCCCGGCATGGCGCGCAGGTGCCGTTCGAGATCGCGCCATGCGCTCCACTCGGCGTCGGTGAGGCCCTCCGGCCGCCGCCCCGCCGCGGCCTCGACCTGTGTCCATATCGGCGGGACGCAGGCGCCCAGGCCGACGATCAACCAGCCCTGGCTTGCCCGCCACAGCTGCCGTAGCAGTGACGGCCCGCCGTCGGTCGGTTGAGGCACATCGTCGTCCATCGCGGGCTCCTCGCAGCCGGGCCCACATCGTGCACCGGTGCGCTTGTCCGCGGACTAATGCGGTGCTGAAGCGGGCGCCGATCCGATGGCGGCGACCGCGCGGTCGTCGTACACATAGGACACCCCACGCCGAGTCCCGGGGGTGGACCGACGTGGGGTGGAAACGGGGCCGCCGAGCGGCGGCGGGCGGGTCAGGCGCGGTTCTGTGCGGCCACGGCATCCTGGTCCGGTGCAGCGTCGTCCGGTGCCGCGTCATCCGGCGCCGGGTCGGTCTCGGTGCCGCCGGCCCGGCCGGTCGCCAGCACCCGCGGGGGCAACATCACCACGGTGAGCAGCAGACCGGCGGCCGCGATGCCACACATGGCCCACAACATCACGCTCATGCCGTCCATGAACGCGGTCCGGACCGTGGTCAACAGTTCGCCGGACCCCAGCTGCCGGGCGACCTCCACCCCGGCGGGGGCACTGTCGCGTGCGGCGTCGACCGTCTCGGCGGGCAGGCCGGGCAGATCGAGGGATCCTCGGTAGTTGGCGTTGAAGATGGCACCCAGGATGGCCACGCCGAGCGCGCTGGCGAAGCGCTGGACCGCCTGCATCATCGCGGTGCCCACGCCGCTGCGCTCCTCGGAGATCTCGTTCATGGCGACCGCGGCCGTGCCCACCATGACGAAGCCCAGGCCGGCCCCGATGATCACCGACCAGCCGAAGATGTAGCCGTAGCCACTGCTCAGCGTGGTGGCCGCCGCGGTACCCATGCCGACGGCGATCAGGAAGAAACCCAGCCCGATGCCGACGGTCGCGCCGAAGCGGTTGAGGATCGCGTTGTACCCGATCACGCCGATCGCGATGCCGAGAATGACCGGCAGCAATCGGATTCCCGTTTCCATCGGGTCGTTGTCGCGCACTTCCTGGAAGTACTGGGGGAGTGTGAAGAGCAGACCTGAGATGGCGAAGAATACGACCACGCTCAGAATGGTGCCCCAGGTGAATGGGCGGGATCGGAACAAAGACATGTCGAGGAGCGGCTCCGCGCCCGGCCGTCGGGTGAGGGCGCGTTCCCGGAAAATGAATCCGGCCAGGACGATGATTCCCAGGGCGGCGCTGGTGATCGCCACGGGATCGGTGATGCTCAACCGGCCGGCCTCGATGATTCCGAAGGTGAGCAGAACCAGGCCGACGCTGGAGATGATGATGCCGAACAGGTCGACCCGCGGGCGCTCGGATGCGCGTGACTCGGGCAGCAGCCAGATCAGCGCCACCACGGTGAACAAGACGACCGGCACGTTGATGAGGAACACCGAGCCCCACCAGAAGTGCGAGACCAGCCAGCCGCCGAGCAGGGGCCCGAGCGGGAGCGACAGCATCGTGATGCCGGACAGCACCGCGAACGCCTTTGTCCGTTCCTCCTCCCGGAACATCACTCTGACCAGCGCGAACGGGATGGGAACCAGCGCTGCCGCGCCCAGCCCCAGCACCGTCCTGGCGATGATCAATTGAGCTGATGTCTCGGCGTTCGCCGCGAACAGCGAGGTCACCCCGAACAGGATCAGGGCGCCGATCAGAATTCTCTTACGTCCCCATCGGTCGGCCATGAGCCCGATGGGCAACAGCATCGCCGCCTCGGCGAGGACGTAGGAGTTGATGATCCACTGCAGATCGGCGGTGGAGGCGTTGATGTCCGTGGCGAGCTGGGGCATCGCCAGGTTCAGGACCGTGATGTCCAAGCCGGTGATGAGGACGGCTACGGACAAAATGGCGACTGCCCACCACTTACGCCGGTCAGATATCTCCGTCACCTCGTGGACTCCATTTCGTGATTTCCGGACGGCCTGGCGGCAAGGCGATCGGCCGACGTGGTCATGGTGAAGGAACGGCAGCGTGAAATGTGTTGTGCGCAGGCGTCATGGACAGCCCCCGAGGTATGCGGATCCGCATTTCCCCGAAGGCCCTTCGTGCGGTTTCATCGCGCATCTCGGAAGATACGGAGTGGGCGCTCCGGTTGTCAAGCTGGGCGCCGAGCGTTCACCATGGGGCCAGTGCCCACGCGTTCGACGAAGGGGCCCCGGGAGTTCGAGGGCACCACCGCGGTGCTCGACGGCCGAGATCGCGCTCCCGCAGCGCTACAATCGGAGTGGCGACTCTGCTTGTGCCGCGCGGGGATTCGCCGGAACGGCTTCGTTCAGATGTCAGCCGGCGGTGGACCACCTGGGAGATGATGTTGACGGCGTCTGCGAAGGTTCTGCCCACCACACCGGCCACTGACGGCGGCCAGCAGACCGTGCGCCCGCTGCGCGCCGACGCCCGGCGCAATCGCGCCCGCATCCTCGCCGCGGCCGAGCAGGTCTTCGCGGCCCGGGGCGCGTCGGTGTCGACGGAAGAGATCGCCCGAGCGGCCGGCGTGGGTATCGGCACCGTCTTCCGCCACTTCCCCACGAAGGAAGAGCTGCTGCAGGCGATCATCGAGGAAGTGGTGCGGCAGCTGGTGCACGACGCCGAGCGGCTGCGGACCGAGGGCGACCCCGCGACCGCCTTGTTCACCTTCTTCGCCCGGATGGTCCGGCAGGCGGCCGCCAAGAAGACCGTCGTCGACCTGCTGTCCGCCTCCGGCATCGACCTGGACGTCGCGAAGCCGGTCAACCTGCTGGGTCAGACACTGGCGTCCCTGCTCGCCGTCGCCCAGGAGGCCGGTGTGGTTGACGACCACGTCGCGCTGCCCGAGGTGACCGCCCTGCTGATCGGCACCTGCCATGCCGCCCTGCAGACCGGTTGGGACGACACCGTGTGCGAGCGCGTCCTCGGGATCATCTTCGCCGGCATGAGCGCACCGGGATATCGCCGACTGGGCTGAGCCGCGGCTCAGCCGCCTCGCCGCCCGATCACGGGGCTCGTCTCGGCGAGCGCCATTCGTTCGAGAGCGGACCCGGCTCGGGACCGGTCGACGGGTACTCGGACGGCACGCTGACGCTGTCCTACGACGAGCAGGACCGGTTGGCGTCGATCGAGATCGCCGGGGCCAACGCGCTGGTCGACGGCGTCCAGGTGGTGGATCGGCGGTTGTCCGAGGTGCTGGCCGACCTGCGGCAGGCCGGGATCTCGCCCGAGTTCGTCCTGCGGCGCCCTGAGGGCTTCAGGGTAGGTTCCTAGGACGACTAGAGGCTGTGTGTCGGATACGCAGTGACGAGTACCGCGAGCGGTTCGGGTTGGGTTGGTTGCAGTTCGGTGCGTTCAGCAGAGATCGGCATCGACCTGCCGATGGAATGGCGTGGGGAAGTCTTCAGATCACGTCGTGGCCGCTGTCGGGGACATCGAGTTCGTCGCCGAGATCGGCCGGGGCGCGGACACATCGGTGTACCGGGTACGCCGCGCCGGGGTGGACTACGCGCTCAAGACGCTGAACGGCCCGGTGTCGGCGGACCAACACGGGGTGGCCGCGTTCTGCCGGGAGGCGGCGCTGCTCGCCCGGGTGGATCACCCGGGCGTGCCGAAGGTCTTTGACGTCGGGCTGGTCAACGGTCGTCCCTCGCTAGTCATGGAGTTCCTTGACGGGCAGTCGCTGGTTCGTTCGATCGACGGTCCAGTACCGGACGAGGACACCCTCGTCTCGCTGGCCGCCGACGTGGCGGCCGCGCTGGCAGCCGTGCACCGCGCGGGTCTCGTGCACCGGGACATCAAGCCGTCGAACATCATGATTTCGGATACCGGCCGGGCTCGGCTGATCGACTTCGGCCTGGTGGCCGTCGACCGTGCGGCGCCAGCGGATGACGTGGCGGTCGGCACCTTCGCTTACAGCGCGCCCGAGCAGACCGGCATGCTCCACCGTCCGGTCGACGGTCGGTCCGACCTGTATGCGCTCGGCGTCGTGCTGTTCGAGTACGCCACCGGATCGTTGCCGTACCACGCCGGGGACGTCGGCGAGCTGATCGCGATGCATGCCTCGGCGCCCGTACCGGATCCTCGGTCGTTGCGTCCCGCGCTGTCCGACGCATTCGCGACCATCATCGGGCGGCTGCTCGCCAAGGACCCCGACGATCGGTTTCCCACCGCCGACGATCTGCTGTCCGCACTCGGCGGTCTGCCCGGCGCGTCGCCGAGGGCGGTGACCGGACCTGACCGTCCGGGAATCGGACTACCGCTGGTCGGGCGGGAGAAGGAGCAGGCGGCACTGGCTGCGCGGTGGGAGCGGGCCCGGCGCGGAGAGGGCGGCATCGTGCTCATCAGCGGCGCAGCCGGCGGCGGAAAGTCGGGTCTGGCCCAGGCCCTGGCGGCGGCCGCAGCGGCGGCCGGTGCACTGGTGTTGTCGTGCAAGTGCGACGCCGACGCCCCGCTGCCGATGGCGGCCCTGCGCAGTGCGGTCGAGGACCACGTGGGTGCCGTTGTGGCGTCACCCGCGGAGAGTCGGGAGGCGGCCGTGCAGCGGCTGCGCGCCGCGGTCGGCTCCGGCGCCGGTCTGCTCCGATCCCTGTCACCCACGCTGGGTGTTCTGCTCGATGCGCCCACTCTCGCCCATGGCGACCGGCACGACCAGTTCACCGGAGCGGTGGCGTCGTTCCTGGCGGCCCTGGCCGGTCACCCGTCGACAGCCGGGGCGATGCTGCTGCTCGATGACGTCCAGTGGCTCGACGCGGTTAGTCTGGGCGTCCTGCGGCGTCTGGTCGAGGACCTCGCAGGGGTGCCGCTCCTGGTCGTCGCGACGGTCCGGGACGACGACGCGGCGGTAGCCGCCCATCAGGCCTTCGAAGAGTCGGCCGGGTCTGCACTCGACCTGCGCCTGCCGATCGGTCCGCTCAGCGACGCGGAGACGGCGGAACTCGTCTCCGCCTATCTGCCGGGCTCGACGGTCGCGTCGGACGTCGTGGCCGAACTGTCGGCTCGGGGCCGCGGCAACCCGTTCACGATCCTCGAGTACCTGCGTTCGCTCATCGACGTCGGCGCCCTGCGGCCGTCGTGGGGCACGTGGCGCCTCGACACGGAACGGTTGCAGCAGATCGGCCTCCCGGAGAACGTGCTCGAACTCGTGCTGGCCCGGATCGACGGCTTGTCCCGGGGCACCCGCGACGTGCTCGTCGTGGCCGCCGCCATCGGGAATGTCGTCGACACCACGCTGCTTGCCGAGGCGAGCGGGCTGAACCTCGCCGGACCGCTGGCCGAGGCCGTCAACCGCGGTCTGCTGCACCCGCAGGGCGATGCGTACGCCTTCGTGCACGACCGCATCCGGGAAGCGTTGCTGTCGGCTGTCTCGTCCGCCGACCTGCGCGCGCTGCACCAGCGGGTAGCGACTTTGCTGGACCGGCGGCAGCGAGCCGGCCACGTCGACATCTACGCCGTCGCTCGGCATTACGCCCACGGGGAGAGTGATCGGACACCGGAACGGGTGTTCACCACGGGATGGCAAGCCGGTCAGCTCGCACTCACCGAGAACGCTCCGGACGCGGCAGTGGCGTTCCTCGAGCCGGCGGAGTCCGCGGCGAAGCGGGCCGGCATCACCCCGGACAGCCGATTCCGCGAGGCGATCGGGATCGCCTACTGGTCCACCGGCCGGATCGGCCCGGCCTCGGAGCATCTCGAAGCCGGTCTGGCCGCGGAGACGGACCCGCTGCGGCGGGCCTCCTTGCTCCTTCAGCTGTCCCATGTGCGGCGCATCGGGTGGGAACTGACGAAGGCGGTCTTGTGCGCGCGGGATGGGCTGGTCGAACTCGGCGCCGGTGTGCCCGACCACCCCGTGATGTTCGGACTGGCGACGGCGCGCGACATGCTGCGGTGGCTGATCACCGGCAGCCGTGCACCGGCGGTCGCACCGGTGCAGGGAGAGGCGGCCGAACGCCTCCGCCTCCACGTGCTCCTCTGCCGGGCCGCGGTCGCCGCGGCGGCCATCGACCTCAAGCACGCGCAGGTCGTCGAGTTCACGTTGCGTTCCGAACCGGTCGCGCATCGGCTCGGCGCGAACGACGGTTACCTCAGCCACCTGTCCGCCATCGGGACGATCGCGGGCTCGATGGGGC
>WUUC01006711.1_pt1 | contig 13857 bp, 7 predicted proteins | sample 6278441 | NCBI WGS metagenome assembly WUUC01 (sample SAMN13675441, study PRJNA597444) | soil metagenome | isolation source: soil | place: USA: Washington | collected 2017-10
GCCAGGGCGCGCCTGTCCGAGGCGGGAGTCGGGGTCGGGCGCCACTACCCGGTCCTCTGCCCCGACCAACCGGCCTGCGACCGCGTCGGCGCGACGTTCGGCGACCTCGCGAACGCCAGGGCGGTCGCGGCGCGGGAGCTTTCGTTGCCGTTGCATCCCCATCTTTGCGACGACGACGTCCAATACGTGCTCGAGGTGTGTCGCTCGGTGTCGTGAGCGACGGTCGCGTCGACCGGGCCGCCGGCCTCGCCGCCGGCGCGGTCGTCTTCGCCGGATCGCTGCTTCTCGCGCTGGGGGCCGGGGACAAGGCGTTCGTCTTCGACGGGCGCTACTACGTGGAGCTCGCCGGCTCGTTCACCTCCGGCGGATCGTTCTCGCTGACCAACTTCGACGACCCGGTGCGGGGGTACTCGTTCCCGTTGATCCTGCGCGGGGTCGAAGAGCTCCGCGCGGTCGCCGGCATCGGCGAATTCACTGCGGTCCGGACGCTCAACGCGGCCCTGCTGACGATCGTCGTCTGCGTGCTCGCGCCGCGGCTGGTCGGGCTGGCTTGGCCGCTGCGGCGCTTCGGCGCCTGGCGGCAGATCGGCCTGGCGGCGCTGCTGCTCGTGTTCTGGCATGGCCATCTCGAGTGGCCCCTCACCGATCTCCCCGCGCTGACGGCCGGGCTGACGGCGATCGTCGCGGCGGGCTCCTGGCGTTCGCCGGCGGCGGTCGCGGTCGCCGGAGCCGCCGCCGGCCTCGCCGTCAACTTCCGGCCCGCCTATGTGCTCCTGGTCCCCGCGGTCCTGGCGATCCTCGTGTGGAACTGGCGCGAGGCCCGCGAGCGCGCCGAGCCTGTTCGGCTCGCGCCGCGGTTGGCGCTGCTGGTGGTCGCGATCGCCCTGGTGTCACTTCCGCAGTCGCTGGCGATGCATCGCCACCACGGGACGTGGAGCCCGCTTCCAGGCGCCCCCTCCGACCTCGCGGCCCTGCAGCTGACCTACGGGCTGACGATGCAGCGCTACGACACCTACATCGGCGACAGAGCCCACCCGCGGCTCGTCTACGCCGATCCCGCGGGCATGCGGCTGCTGGGACTCAGCTCCCCCGAGCCGGAGACGCGAGCGGTCGACTATCGCGAGTACCTGCGGCTGATGGCAAGCGATCCGATCGCCGTTGCCGGCTCGATCGGCCGGCATCTCGTGAACGGGCTCGACGCGCGCCATGCGACCCCGTACGTCGAGCGGCTGAACGACGAATCGCGCTGGCACTGGCGGCTGCTGGGCTTCACCGTGATCTGGCTGGCCGTCCTGCGCCTCGCGTGGCCGCGGGCGCGCCGTCGTCTCGGTCCCGTCCGCTGGCGCTATCTCGCAGCCGTGCTGCTGACCTGCGTCACCACGCTGCCCTCGGCGATGGAGACCCGCTTCCTGCTGCCGCTGTGCCTGCTCGCATACATCGTCGTGCTGCTGCCCGCTTGGCCGGCGCCGCGGCCATTGACCATGCGCGCGGCGCCGGTCGCCGCCGCCGTGGCCCTTTCCTACGTGGCCTTCGTCGCGGTCGCGTGGCTGGTCGTCTCGGGGGCCTCCGACAACCTGTTCATCTGAAGGACCAGGCGCGGTTGGCGAGGAAGCCGACCGGGGTGGCGACGACGATCGCCATCGCCTGAGCGGGGACGGCCGGGACGCCCGCCAGCGAGTAGAGGGTCGCGAAGGCGGCGTAGTTGACGGTCAGCGAGGCGAGCGCCACGAGGCTGAACCGGCGCAGCTCTCCAGTGACGGGCCGACCGCTCGGCGGAAAGGCCCAGAGGCGAAAGAGCGTGAAGTTGAACGCGCCGTTGAGGACGAAGGCCGCCGCGACCGCCGGATAGGCGGGAACGCCGATCGCCGTGGCCGCCGCGTAGGAGCCGACGGCGAGCAGATAGCCGCAAGCTCCGACGACGAGATACCGGAAGAGCTGTCCGGCGAGCGCCGAGTCAAGCACCGTCGACGATCGTGCGCTGGAACTCGTCGTAGGTGCGGATGTACTCGTCAGGGTCGTATGCGTCGGACGCCAGCACCATCAGGACCGCGTCGCGCGAGTACGCGTACTGGATCCCCCAAACGCGTGGCGGTATGTAGAGAGCGCGCCTGAGGTCGTCGAGGCGGTACTCGGATCGCCGTCTTCCGTCGTCGACCACCACCGACAACTCGCCGTGCACGCAGATCAGGACCTGCTCCAGCGTCCGGTGCGCGTGCTCGCCACGCACCTCGGCGGTCGGGACGTCGTAGACGAAGAAGACCCGCCGTGGCGTGAACGGGAGCTGCTTTCCCACCTCGCCGGCCGCCAGGCGCCCGCGCAGGTCCGTCACGGAGTGGAGATCGATCAGGCGCGCGCCGCCCGCGCCGTCCTCGACGGTGCTCGAGCCAGCCGTCACGTCGAGCTCGTCGGACACCCGGTCGGCGCCCACATAGCCGCGGATGCGCGCCGGATTGCCGGTGACGATCGCGAACGGCGGGACGTCGCGAGTGACCACCGCGCCGGCGCCCACCATCGCGTCGGCTCCGACGGTCAGGCCTCCCAGCACCGTCGCCCCCGAGCCGATCGAGGAGCCGCGGCACAGGGTCGTCACGAGATAGCGCTCGGGATGCCGCTTGCTTCTGGGAAAGCGATCGTTGACGAACGAGACGTTGGGCCCGATGAAGACGTCGTCCTCGACGCGCAGCCCGTCCCACAGCGCAACCCCGCTCTTTACGGTGACACGGTCCCCAAGCACCACGTCACCCTCGATGAAGACGTGATCGCAGATGTTCGCGTCGGCGCCGATCTTCGCTCCGGCCAAGATGTGCGCGAACGCCCAGACCCTGCTGCCGTCGCCGAGCTGGTCGGTCTCCACGAGCGAGCTCGGATGGGTGAAGGCGGCCTCAGGCATTGCTCGAAACGGCGGTCGTGTGCATGCTATCGGCGCCCCGATCGGGTTCGCCGCGGGCCCCGACGCGTCCGGCGAGCGCCGCAAGTCCGGCTGCCGCGCCGGCCGCCAGCAGGTTGGTCGGCGGCACGGCGTAACGCACGTCGTAGGAAGAGAGCAGCGGAGGGAACACCAGCAGCGTCAGGCCCGCGATCAGGAAGAGCGAAGCTCCAGCCCGCAGCCGCCCGCGCCCGAGCACGCATCCGGCGACCGAGAGCACTATCAAGATAAGCGCGAGCAGGCCGTGCACGCGAAACAGTGACTGATACGTGCCGAACGCCGTCCGCGCGGACGGCGCCGCAACGCCGGTTCCGACCCCGCTGTAGGCCTCGTCGAACTGCGCCGCGAGCTGTGTCAGCGACACGCCTTGGGCGGTCGGCACGACGCTCTGAAACGACATCTGCTCCGCGTCTGCTCCGCTCTCCGAGCGGGGCGTTCCCACGTCCGCCACGAAGAACCGAGCGAAGTCCTCGGCGACCGCTCGCGCGTAGTCGGTCGGCTGGCCGAGTATCGCCGCGCGCCCGAAGCGAGAGAGGGTCTCCTGGTCGTCCTCGTCGTAGGCGTCGAAGTCCATCCTGGTCCTGATTGGGCTCTGCGCGCCGAACGTCCAGAAGAACGGCCCCGGCCTGGCGTCGGGCGGCGTCCGCACGCACAGGCGCCGCGTGCCCTCCGGCGGCGAGAACTTCGAGCAGTCGGCGAACTGGCCCACGCGCCCATACAGCGAAACGCCGCGATTCTCGACCAGGCCGGTGTATCCGCCCGCGATCGGCTTGGCCACTACGAAGTAGGCGCCCGTCACCAGCAGGGCCGGAACCAGGACGGCCGCGGCGTGCTTGAGGCGTGTGGACGGAGCGCCCGGCAAGGCGGCCGCAGCCCAGATGGCGAGGAGGAGCGGCAGCACCTGCGACACATGCCTGACCAGCGCTGCGCACGCCAGCGCCGCCCCACCTGCCGCCAGCCACCATCGAGCGTCTGGGGCGGACACCGCGCGGGCGAGCAGGTACATGCCCAGAGCGATGGCGGGCATCCAGAGCGCCTCGGTGAATATGCCGTGCTCCAGGAACAGCTGATCGCCGGAGAACGTCACCACCGCCAGCGGAAGCAGCGCCGCCCAGCGCGGGGCGCCGACCCGGACCACCGCCGCGTACAGCAATGCCGCCGCCCCCAAGCCGAGCAGGTGCTGGATCGAGATCGTCAGCGGCAGCCAGTCGGAGAGCCAGCGGACGGACGCGAGAAAGGCCGGGTATCCGGCCGGCATCGCGTTGTCGCCAAACAGTCCCGAGACCCCGACGAAGTCCAGCCGCATGTAGCGGGTCGAGTCGCCGCCGTAGTAGTTGAACACCGCCGGCGTGTAGAAGGTCGTCAACGCGACCCTCAGCAGCAGACCGATCCCGAGGACGATCCAGACGACTGTCCAGTCGCGCGACCTCACCGCTCACTGGTGGCCCGGAGGCGGCGGTAGGCCAGGCGCCGCGATGCGGCTCCGGGCCGTCTCAGCAAGCGTCGGCCACGTGCTCGTCGACGTCGGCGAGCCACTTCAGCGACCCCGCCGTCCCAGCGACCACCGCGAACGTCTTCAGGCCCTGGGCGGGTGCCGAGCAGTCCAGCGCCGACTTGGGGACGCTCATCACGAAGCCGGCCTTCGCGAGCCCCGGCCTGTCATAGCCGTCGACAAGGTCGGGACGATCGCCCGACGGCACGGCGGAGGCGACGGACTTCTTGCCGACGACCGCCACGACGGCGTCGGCGGGACGACCGAGATCGGCCGGCGCGGCCCAACCGGACATGTCGATGTACTCGCCGTTCGACACGGCGCTGTCCACGTATCCGGTGACGAGCTTCGGCGCGACGCGGATCCGCGTGCCGCCGGAATCGACGAGCGACCTGCCGCCGTTCTCCACGCGGTAGGACGACGGCGCCCCGGACGGCGACGGCTCCTGGCCGGCCGAGGTGGTCTGATCCGAGTCCATGCTGCATCCGCCGACGCCGAGCGTGAGCGCCCCGGCGAGGGCGAGCCGCGCAAAGCGCGCCCACGGCGAGCTTTTCGGGTAATCCAGAGGGTCGGTCATGCGGCGGTACGCTACATTACGCCACGCCGTCCGCGCAGCCACTGTCGCTGTGTCACGCGCCGATCGCGACGTACGCCAGAGCTGTCAGAGGGCGAGCGAGACCTAGCCGCGCGTGTCCCTGCGCTTGGCTGCTCGCTTCTTCGCGGCGGCCTTGCGCTTGGCGGCCTTGCGTCGCTGGGCCTTGGTCTTCTTCGACCCGTTGGCGCATGGTGTCTTCATCCGGACGTCGCGGTCGAAGCGGCGGCCGTTGTGGCCGTCCATGTCCGCCTCGGCGACGTGGCGGCCGGCGCACAAATTGATCGCCGCCCGTCTCGTCCTCGTGACGGCGATGATGCCGCTCTTGCCGCCCTTGATGTTGAGGTTGAACTTCGAGATCGGCGCATCGGGGACGTTGTCGAAGGTGTTGACGAGCTTGCCCTTCTTGACGTTCGACTCGCCGACCAGGTTGATCGCGATCTCACCGCGCAGCGCGACGACGATCATCGGCAGCGTCCGGATCGTGTTGCCCGTCTCGGGGTCCTTGCGGACGTTCTTGACGAAGTAGACGTTCCCGGTCAGCGGACGGTTGAGCAGCGGCGAAGCGGCTCTGGAACGTCCGACGATGGAGCCCTTCGGGCAGTGGTTCTCGAGGTCTGGCTTTGTGCCGTCCTCGAACTCGCACAGCGCCTGGGCGTTGTCGACGTCGAGCGCGAGGCTCTTGGGCAACCGGACCTCGGCCTTGCGGATCCCCGCCTCGGGGATGCCCTTCTGGGTCACCACCGCGCGGATGCCCGGGTGCTTGCCGGTCTTCACCTGCCTCTTGCCGGTCAGGCGCAGCGCGAGCTTGGGCCTGAAGTCCAGCTTCGCGCAGCCCGAGGCCTGGAACGTGTCGGCCAGCCCCGCGCTCGCGCCCCGATCCGAGGAGAGCGTCGCGCCGACCTGCTTCGTCGAGCAGTCGGACGGGTTGAGCATGAACTTGTCCCTGTCGACGATCACGGTGACGTAGCGAACCCGCAACGGGACGCCGTGGTGGATCACCGGCAGCGGATCGCTGACCGCGGTCACCTGCGCGTCCTTGCGGTCCACGCACACCGCCTGGCGCACGACGATCGGCGACAGCTCCATCGCGCCGCGGAACGGACCGGCGATCGCCCGGACCTTGACCATCAGGCCGTACGGACAGCCCTTGTAGCCCTCGGTCAGGTACACCGACCCCTTCTCCTCGAGCACGAAGGGGGTCCCAGAGCCCGCTCCGGCGTCCACGATGCCGATCCGCGAGCCCTCGGGGCAGTTGCCAGCCGCGGCCGCCGCGTCGCTGCACAGCGGCACGCCTCTCACCGAGGCGAGCAGGCCGCGCGGCAGCACCGCCGTCAGGCCGCGCACCGTCTGCTGGCCCTGGGGACGCTCGAACTTGAAGCTGAACGCCCCGCCGGCGCGCGCGGCGGCGGTCGACATGCCGGCGTCGAGCAGCGGAGCGAACGCCAGCGAGCAGTCCCCGCCGACCTCGAAGGTGCTCGAAGCCGTCTTGGCGACGCCACCCCCGTCGTGAGCCGCCGTCCACGGCGTGAACACCGCGTTCGTCGTCTTGGCGCCGCAGGTGGGCGCCTGCGCGAACACGCCCCGGTCGCCGCCCTTGAGCTGGACCTTGATGTTCTCGACCGGCACCCGCGGGTTCTTGTCGAACGTCGCCGTCAGGCGGCCGGTCGCCGGATCCGCGACGGTGCTGCCGAATACCTTCGCCAGCAGCCCACGCTCCTCGTTGCGCAGCACCAGGAACACGCGCAGCATGTCGCCGGAGGTTGGGTCGGTCGACTTCGGCGTGCCGAGGATCACGTCGCCCGTCAGCTTCTCCTCGAGCAGCGGCGTCGTCGCCTCCGCCGTGCCGATCTTCGACCCGTCCGGACAGGTCGGCTCGCTGTTGTCAAACAGCTTCGGATTGCCGTCTTGGCGCACGCCCATCTGCTCGTCGGTGCAGCCCTCGAGGCCCGCGGCCGCGGCCGGGTTGACCGTGAAGCCCTCGGGCAGGGGAACGACCGTCTTGTCCAGCTGCGCCGTCGCCCGGCCGGCGTCCGACCGCCAGTGCCCAGGAGCGCCGTCGGTCAGGTCTCCCGGCGAGCTGTCCGGGTTGGTCGGCTGCCCCGGGTCCGACGCCACGCCAGCCGGCGGGTCGTCGTTCTGCGGGATCGTGATCTCGGCGCTCAGGCCCGACGGAGCGTCCGCCGCGGAGGCCGAGGGCACAAAGGACGCGCTCGGCTCGAACGGCAGCTTCTCGCAACCGTGCACCGCCGGCGCGGGCGAGCCGTATCGCTTCCAATCCGGGTCGGTGAGATCGGGGAAGCCGTCGGCGAAGGCGCCCTGGCGCTCGTAGCTGTCGACCTGCAGCAGCGTGACCGGATCGACCGGATCGCACTCGCTCAGGTTCGTGAGAAACGGCCTGATCGGTCCCCAGGAGGGGTCGTAGGTGGCGCGGTGGGCGGGAGGGACACCGCCGGGCGAGATGTGGATGTTGGCATGCATTCCGTCGCATGCCGGACAGCTCTGGCCGCTCTTGCGAATGGCGGCATAGGTAGGTCGCCAGAGGTCGTTCGAGGCGGCCCACGGGACTCCCCAAAAGGTTATCTGCGAGCCGATCACCGGCAGTGCCACGGGAATTTGGGACACGAACGTCGTCACTCCGAAGTCGCCGTTGGTGCGGGCCTTCGCGACCAGCCTGACCGTCGTGACGTCCTCGCCGCTCGCGTACGGGATACCGAGCTCAGCGACGTTCCCGCGCCGCGGCTCGAGGTTGTAGACCGGCAGGTTCTCCTCGTTGGCGCCTGCGTAGTTGCCTCCGCCGAAGGGCGCCGCCATCAGGTACAGCCGCAAGATGCCGACCTGCGTCTCGGGCGGGCAACCGACACTCTGGAGGGCGAACCGCTCCGCGGTGCACTTCGGCAGCGCGGTGGGATCGCCGACGAACCCCGGCGGGATGTCGACGACGATGTTGTCGAGCGTGCCGTCGATCGTCCCATCAGGGATCGAACCGCAACCGCCGTCGCGACAGCGATTGGTCCATAGAACCGCCGACGCGTCGGGGTGCCCGCCAGCCGCTGTTCCGGGAGGCAGTCGCCAGCTCGGCGGCAGGTTCCAGAGGCTGGCGTCGCCGAAGCCGTAGTTGCCGACGGCGCCCCAGTCGATGCAATCCTGCGGCGCCGACGGGGCGGGCCACGACTGCTGGGGAGCTCCGAACTGATTCCCCGTCGGCACCACGATCGTCGACGGACGCGTCCCAACGCCCCCGTCTGTCTGGACGCCGATCGCCGGCGCGGCGGCGCGGTCGCACGTTCCCGCCCAGAAGGCGCCGGTTCCGGGCAATGCCGGCGCGTCCTGGACTCCGGCGAGGTCGACGTTGACCGGTGAGATACCGAAGCTGTCGCTGAAAGCCCCGAACGCGGAAACGGGAGCGGTTGCGGCGACCGCCAACGTCGCTAGCACTACGAGCGTCGTCGCCAGCCCTGAGCTGCGTCGCGAGAGCTCCGAGCGTTTAGCTGACAAAGAGGCGGTGTTCATGCTGGTCGTCCTTCTCCGAGGGATGGATGCGGCAGGGCTCGTCGTGATGCGCCGTTTCACGACGAGGCTCCTGGGAGACGCACGCTTCTAGTTCGAGCTCGGGCGCCAGGCGAGGTCACTCGAATGACAACCCTCAGAGCATCGCCCCGGCTCAGGCGCTGGCGCGCCGCGCGATTGAGGCGCAACTTCAGCTTGACCGGGCCGGCCACGCCCGCCTCAACCGATGCGCGAGCTAGCCGCCGGGTCCGTCTGACTATTCGGCCCTTTGCCACCGCGCTCACCGTGCCCGCCTCATTTGCCCGTACGGAGATCACGAGGTTGCCGGTCCTCGCCGCCCTTCTCCGGGCTCTGGCCGAAAGGCTGAACACCGTCACCGCCCTGCGATCGCCGGACATGGCGTTCCCGTCAGTCGATGGCGTGTCGGTACTCGAGGCGCCTGAGACCCCGCGATCGCCAGTTGGGATCTGACAGCCGTCGGCAAGCGCGGCGCAGAGCGCCGGCTCGCCCGGCTTTGGAATGCCGCCGCCCACGCGCGCCGTGTACACGTCCAAGACGGCATCGTGATCCTGCCAGCTCAAACGGTCGAAGGTCGCGAAATAGACGTTGGCGCCCGAGCGATCGTTGCCGCGGTAGAACGCGCCCTCGGTGGCGCTGTCTCCGGTCGAAATCAGGGATAGCTCACCATCGCGCCACTGATAGACGTCATGCACATCGTCTTTGTCTTGAGGCACGAGGCGGCTCTTGCTCTGGAAGAAGGCGGTTCTCTCCCGTCCGTCCCGCGGGTCGGCCGCCAGTCCCAAGGCCGGTAGGCCGACCCCGGTGTTTATTTGGATGCCGATTCCTGGATCGGCGTTGCACGAGACCACCGGCTGGTCTGCACAAAGGTAGGCACCCCCTGCGCCGCCTTGACTCGCGCTAAGGCGATCGAGGCGATCAAGCTCGGCGTCATAGCCGTAGATGTCGCCGGAGCCGTCCGGCGCGTCGTCGGCGGTAAGCGCCGCCGTGGTGAAGAACGTGATGAACGCTCCGTCGTCGGTGCCCGTAACGCAGTTGACATTGTCATCCAACGTGATCGGGCTACCGGGCGCGGTCTGAACGCCCAGCACCTGCGCGCGGACGCTTCCCCTAGTGGCGCACTCTTGGTCGGGCGTCGCGACGAAGGCCCAGCGCTCCCCGACCGGCTCGGCCGGTGTGTAGGCATACAGGGAACCCGAGCCTGGACCTGTCGTTGTCCCGTTAGCGGATGAGGAAACGCCGGTCAACGGGACACGGCAGCTGAAGTAGGCGCGTGAGCCGTCCCGAGCGAAGAACCGCACACCTGCGGCGGGGGCGGCATACTGCGCCCTGTCGCTGTGAGTGTTGCACTCCCCCGTGCCTGTCGGACCGGCGGAGATGCGCGTGAGCTGACCATCGCCCGGATCGGCCGCGGGATCGTTCGGGAAGTCGTACAGGTACAGGTCCCATGAGCTCCCGGACGCGGTGCCCGTGGTCACACCGCCAGGCTGCGGCGTGCCGCCGTTTGGATCGTCCGGCGTCAGTGGCGAGTTCGTGCTGAAGACCACCTTGTCTCCGTCGTCGGACGCCGCCTCGAAGTACGCCGGCCCCAAGAGGCCGGCATCCTGACCGGATACCTCCGGCTTGGAGATCCAGCGTGTGGCGACGCTGCCGTCGACCTGGCGCTGGCGCACGTAGACCTGTGCAGGGCAGAGTGTCGCGAAACCATCTCCCGTACACGGGCCCGGCTCCACGTACTGCGGATCGGGGGTCATGAAGAAGACACGCGAGCCGTCGACGGAAATCATGTTCTCGGTCGTGACCAGCTGGTGGCCGATGCTCCCGCCACGGGGATCGATCAGCCGCGCGGATCGTCCTGGCAGTGGCGGCGGGCAGGCTTGGGGCGCGAGTTTGGAGCCGCCGTCCACCTCGACGCGAGCGGGGATGATCGTCCCCGCCGTACATACGTGCACGAGACTCCGGATTCCTTGACCGGGGAAGTCGTCGGAGAGCGCCGTGGGAAGATCGTCCACGTAGGTCGTGCCCCCCTTCGCGGCCAAGTCGGGGAACATTCGGGAAGTTGGGTCGCCTGCGCCCCCCATCCCGCGTAGGCGGTTGGTCGTCGCTACGACGTGCCGCCCGTCGTCCGAAACCGCGACCGCCGTTGACTGCGCGTTGTTGAACGTTCCCGGATCGAGCGCCTGAGCGGGGTCTGTCGGATCGGTGGGACCGAATGCCTCCCACCTCCCGCCCTCGTCGCGGAGCAGCAGCGGCCGTCCGATGTCGTCACTCCAATCGGCGAGCTCGGGGAAGATCCGCACCGGACCGACCCCTGCCTGCCATAGCGTCACCCGTAGGTCCGGCGTGGCCCAGCCGGGGAGCGCGACGACGACGAAGTGATTGCCATACCCGTGCCGGACGAAGCCAGGCGTGCTGACCCATCCCGATGGGGTTCGCTCGCTGAATACGGTGTCGATACCGAGGGCGAAGCCGCTCTCGCTGAGCACTCCGCCCTGGCCGGTACCGACTGCGAACCGCTCGCCGTCGTAGCTGGCGTATCCCGACGTGCCGCTGCTGCCAGGGTCCGAATACCACGTGCCTACGCCCTGGCCGCCGACCTTGTCGGCCGGCGAGACCAGCTCGTACGCGCGGCCGTCGGAAACCTCGGGAGTGGCGCGCGCGGCAAAGCTGGTGTCGAGGCCGTTGACACGGCCGACGGCGCTCTCGGCGACCAGCCGGAAATGGTAGGTGGCGCCCGGCTCTAGGCCGTCGACCGGTTGTGCGAGCAGAACCTCCTCGCCGCCTGCGCCGGCGCTTGCCGGAACCGCGGGCGCCCGGCGCCCGTAGCCGGTCGTCGTGCCGTACTCGAAGTAATAGGCCGTCGCGGAGCCGTTCGGGTTGACGCTGCCCTGCAACGTGGCGCTCGTCGCACGAATGGCCGTGGCCGCACGCGTCGAGGCTGTAGGCGCGATCGCATCGGTGACGAACGTCGCCTCCGTGCTCGTGGCCGTCAGCGTGGTGTTGGGCGCCGTCACCTTGCGGACGACGAGGCGCACCCGATACGTGCTGTTCGGCCGCAAGCCGGCGACCGGCGCGGTGACGGTTTGAGACGATGACCCGCTCGCGAGCAGCGGCGGGGTCGCCGAGAAGGCGACGCCGTCATGGGAGTACTCAAAGGAGTACCTGACGAGGCCGTCGGCGGGATCGACGGCGCCGCTGAGTGTGGCGGTCGTCGATCCGATGTCCGTTGCGCTGGCGTTCGCCGCCTGGATCGCGCTGCCGGTGCCGTCGTCGTCGAGGACGTAGACGCCCTGACCGGAGCTGCCGCTCGTGAGCGTCACGTAGAGCTTGCCGGCAGCGCTGTCGATGCCCAGGCCGGTGGGACTGAACGTTCCGAAGAGAGTCGGCGCGTGCGTGTCCGTCACCGCCGAGGGAGGCGTCGCCTGGCCCGGGTTGTCGAACTGCTGCACCACCGTATTTCCGCTCGAGGGATCGCGCGCCACGTACAGCCGGTCGATGTCGGCGCCGACGCCGTCGGAGTCCGGATCGATCTCCAGGCCGGAGGTCGACGTGCTGTTCGTACCACCGCTGAGCAGCGGCGGCACCCCGATCGGGCTCATCGCCGTTGCGGTCGGCGTGTAGCGGTTGATCCTGCCGTTGCCGCTGGTGTCGGAGGCGTAGACCACGCCGGCGGCGTCGACGGCGACGTGCTGAGGCATGTTGGTGTTGAACTGGCCGACGCCGGTCCCTCCCGAGCCGAACGATCTGACGAACACCGCGGCCGGTGTCGCCGCGTCGGGATCGAACTCGTGCACTCGACGGTTGGCGATGTTAGTACCCGGGTCGACGACGAATACGTTGCCGGCGCTAGGCGAGCCTGCGGGCGCTACGGCCACTCCCCCGCCACTGACATTGATCGCCCCAAACTGCCCGGCGCCCGTGCCTGAGAGGCCCTTCTGGCAGTTGGCGGTGCAGACCTCGAAAGCGCTGGCGCCGGTGGCAACGCCGAAGCCCCATGCCCGAACGAAGCCGCCCGCGGCGTCGAACTGCTGGACGCGAAGGTTGTCGCGATCGCGCACGTAGAAGTCGCCGGTGGCCTGGTCGATGGCGATCCCCTGAGGGCTGGCGAGCTCGCCCTCCGGCGCATCCGTCGATGTGCCCGTGACGCCCGGTTGACAGCTAGTCGCGCTCGCGCACTTCTCGAAGACGTCCCCCTGATCTCCGACCATGCCGTCGGCGATGACGTTACGTCCGATAGCGAACTTGAAGAAACCCTCGGCGGAGAGCACCTGGATTCTGTGCCGACCGTTATCCACCACGTAGACGTCGCCGGGCTCTGCGGCTCCTGCGCCGGTCTCGTTGACGGCGACGTCGCGTGGGCCCCCGAACTGCCCGCCGAGCGTGGTCCCCTCGGCAGAAGGCACCCCTAAGAACCGGTCGAGCGACTTCGCGGCCGACGCCGACGAGGCCGTCAGCGCGAGCGCCGCGACGGCGAGCGCGAGGGCGTACAGCGCACGGGAAGCGGCCACCGCGGCTCCGGCGCCGACCTGAGCGCCGCTACGGACGGACGCGATCGATCCCCGATCTCCGAGTCGACCCGCTCCTCGACGGACTGCCTGTGCGATACGCATCATGCGTTTGCTCTCTCCTCGTTCGGTGCAACGACGGGCTTGCCGCCGCGGGCAACTCTCGCTCTCGCCTAGGCCGGCCGTTCAAGCCACCCGACGTTCTCCAACCGTAAACCGACGGGTGTCTAGTTGTCAACGGGGTACGGCTTAGAAAAACGCAAAACGGCGATCTAAAGCCCTTTGCAAAGCCAATATTGGGATCACGACTAGACACCTAGAAGTCTCCGTAGTACAGTCGCACCATGCCCGACCACCGACCTAGACCGCCCAAAGCCGCTCTGTTCACGGGCATTTCGGCGGGGAGGGCGCGCCCGGATCAGATCCGAGGCGGAAACCACGGGCTGACGCGGGAGCAGGTCGCTACCTCGCAGCGCGAGCGGGTGCTCGCGGCGATGCGGGACCTGGTCGGCGGAAGGGGCTACCAGTCCGTCCCCGTAACTGAGGTGATCCGTCATGCGGGCGTGTCGCGCAAGACGTTCTACGAGCTGTACTCCGGCAAGGAGGAGTGCTTCAGCGACGTCTACGAGCGTGAGATGGAGCGGCTGCTGGCCCCGGCGCTGCACGCGTTCGAGGGCGACGAGCCGTGGGTGGACCGGCTGCGCACGGCGCTCGGGGTGCTCCTCGGGTCGCTGGCGGCGGACAGGGACGGCGCGCGGATCTGCTTCGTCGAGGTGCTGGCGGCGGGATCCCTGGCGCTCGAACGGCGAAACGT
>WUUC01176744.1_pt1 | contig 13856 bp, 11 predicted proteins | sample 6278441 | NCBI WGS metagenome assembly WUUC01 (sample SAMN13675441, study PRJNA597444) | soil metagenome | isolation source: soil | place: USA: Washington | collected 2017-10
CGTCGGTGGGAATGATCACGAGCTGGGCGCCCGGCGGCGTGCCCAACCTGATGCCGTGCGGCTCGACGACGATCGTCAGCCGGCATCCGCTCGTCATCGCGCCGTGCGTGTCGTACGCCGCGATCAACGAACGCTACGCGAAGCGCGCGACGCTCGACATCATGCGCGAGACCGGCCGCTTCGGCTGCGGCGTGCCGTTCATCGACGACCTCGTGCTGGGAGGAATCAAGTACGCGGGCAACGTGTCGCTGGCAAGCAACGCCCGCAAGGTGGCCGATGCGGGGTTTGAAGTCGAAGCATCGGAGTGGTCACCCGCCCTCACCGCGCTGCCGGTGCACTTCGACTGCCAGGTCGTGGGCGAAGTGCGATTGGGCACACACATCATGTTCCTCGGCGAAGTGCAACGTATTCGCGTCAGGGCCGACGTGGCTCCTCAGAATCCCATCGAATGGTGCCCCTGGGCTCAGGTCGCGTCACGGGTGGAGAAATAGATGGACCGCCGCCCCGGACTGAACCAGCGCCGCCTCGCGTCCTTGATTCGCCAGGCGGTGAGCCGGCTCGCCCTCGATCTGTCGGGCCTGACCGTGCTGACCGAAGCCGCGTCGGGCACCTATGTCGTCACGCCGCTGATCGCGGCGGCGGCCGGGGCCGACAAGGTGTTCGCGCTCGCGCGCGCGTCGGCGTACGGCACGGTCGAGGAGATCAGCGCGCAGACACGCGGCCTCGCGCGGCTGATGGGTATCGACGCGCGGGTGCAAATCATCACCGAGAAGACGCCGGAGATCATCGCGGCGGCCGACATCATCACGAACACCGGGCACGTGCGGCCGATCGATGCCGCCATGGTGGCGCACATGAAGTCGACCGCAGTCGTGCCGTTGATGTACGAAGCCTGGGAGTTCCGCGACGGTGACGTGGATCTCGACGCGTGCCGCGCGCGCGGCGTCATGGTGGCCGGCACGAACGAGTGCCACTCCGGCGTGGACATGTTTTCCTTTCTCGGCCCGATGGCCGTGCAGCAGCTGCTCGATGCCGGCGTCTGCCCGTATCTCAGCTCGGTCCTGCTGCTCTGTGACAACTCGTTCGGCCCCTACATGGAACGCGGCCTGCGGGCCGCCGGCGCGCGCCTCGACGTGCGCTCGGAGCTGGGATCGCTCGAAAACGCTCCCGAATACGACGCCATCATCTGCGCCATGACGCCGCGGCCCGACTCGGTGCTGCGAGCCGAACATGCCGCCGTCATCGCCGAGCGCTGTCCCGGCTGCGTCGTGACGCAGTACTGGGGCGACGTCGACCGCGAGGCCTTCGACCGTGCGGGCGTGCCGATGTGGCCGCCGCAGGCGCCGCGGAAGGGACACATGGGCATGCTGCCTTCCGGCCCCGGGCCCGAACCGGTCGTTCGCCTGCAGTCAGGGGGATTGAAGGTTGGCGAAGTGCTCGCGCGCCGCGCGCTCGATCGCGACGCCGAATACATCCAATTACTGGATGACCTGCGTCCAGCGGTGCTGCATGGCTGATGTCCTGCTGATCGGGATGGGCACGACGACGCTGAGCGCGCTGCAGTCGTTGCTCGAGACCTGCCGCGTCGCCGGCGTGGTGCGCGAATCGCCCGATCCGCTGTCGGACCCGGTGCTTGGATTAGCGCGACGGGCCGGTATTCGCATCTTCGACGACGCGTCACTTCGCGGTATCGATGCGGCGGTGCGCGAGGTTCAACCCGAGTGCGTGGTCGTGTCTTCGTACGGCCGGCTGCTGCCGGCCGCCACGCTCGCTCACTGCCCGTTCATCAACGTGCACTATGCCGCGCTCCCGGCTTATCGCGGCCAGGCGAACGTGAACTGGGCCATCGTGAATGGCGAGACGAGCACGGGGATCAGCATTCACCTGCTCGAGCTCGAGGCGGATGCGGGCAACGTGCTCTTTCAAGACACGATTTCGATCGCGGCCCGCGACACGGTTGCCGATGTATACGCCCGCCTGCATGACGTGCAACGTCAGCACCTGGGCGCCGCGGTACTTCGGTTCCTCGACGGCGATCGAGGCACGCCGCAGGTCGGCGAACCCACGTTCGGGTGCATGCGATTGCCCGCCGACGGAGAAATCGACTGGAACCAGAGCACGATCGCGATCGATCGACTCGTCCGCGCCCTGGTGCGTCCGTTCCCCGGCGCGTTCACGTATGCGGCGGGCGAGCGGCTGATCGTGTGGAAGGCCGAACCCATAACGAATCCCCGTCGGTACGTGGGTCGAATCCCCGGCCGCGTGGTGGCAGTAGCGCGGCGACAGGGTCACGTCGACGTGCTGACCGGCGATGGCGTGCTGCGCCTGTTGGAAGTGCAAGTCGATGGTGCGCAGCCCTGCTCGGCCGCCGACGTGATCCGGTCGGTTCGAGCCCGGCTGGGCTTGCGGACAGGCGACCTGCTGGAACGCATTGCCACCCTCGAAGCGGAAGTCCGCCGGATGCACGCGCTGCTGCGGGAGATGGGCGTGTCCGCCGGCGCGGGAGGCGAAGCGGCGTAAAGGACGGACGGCCTGGGCCTCACCCGCAGCGGCTCGCGAACCTCGTTGCGGCCGCGGTTGACCAGTGCGAGCTGGATCTCTCGGGCGCGGCGGCCGCTTGCCGCGCCGGCACGAGGCCACATGGCGTGTTGCCGTCGGAGGTCGGCCCCGAGCCGATCGTGTGTCTGCAAGCCGGCAGTCTCACGGCCGCAGAGGTGATGTGGAAACGGTTGGCGGCCCTGCGCTCGAATACGTGCAGCCGCTCTGGGACATCGCAACAACGTGAGTTTTTTGGGGAGCAGGAACGATGCGTAGTTCAGGGGTAACGGAGGCGCGTCCGGTAATTCCGGTGGCCAAGCCGCTTCTCGGCGAAGCCGAAGCCGCAGCGGCCAGCCGCGTCATCCTGTCTGGATGGGTGACGCAGGGCCCGGAAGTTGCCGCGTTCGAGCAGGAGTTTGCCGCGTTCAGCGGCGCGCCGTACGCATGTGCCGTCTCGAATTGCACCACCGCGCTGCACCTGGCGCTACGCGCCGCCGGCGTGCGCCGTGGTGACGAGGTCATCACCGTCAGTCACTCGTTCATCGCCACCGCGAACGCCATTCGCTACTGCGATGCCGTCCCGGTGTTCGTGGACATCGACCCGGCCAGCGGCAACATCGACCCGGCGCCGCTCTGGCGCGCCGTGTCGGCGCGGACCAGGGCCATTCTCTGCGTCCATCAACTCGGCATGCCCTGCGATCTCCGGCGCATCATCGAGGTCGGCCGCGCGCACAAGCTGTGCGTCATCGAGGACGCCGCCTGCGCGATCGGCAGCGAGATTCTGTGGAACGGGGCCTGGGAACGCATCGGCCGCCCGCACGCCGACATCGCCTGTTTCTCGTTTCACCCGCGCAAGCTCCTCACCACCGGCGACGGAGGCATGATCACGACGGCTAATCCGGAGTTCGATCGGCAGTTCCGCCTGTGGCGCCAGCATTCGATGAGCGTGCCCGACACGGTGCGTCACGGCGCGCGCGAGGTCACGTTCGAGGAATACCCGATGCTCGGCTACAACTACCGGATGACCGACATCCAGGCGGCTGTGGGCCGCGAACAGTTGAAGCGGCTGCCGTCGCTGCTCGACGAGCGGCGCGGGCTGGCGGCACGGTACGTTGAGTTGCTGCGCGAGATGACGCCGAGCGTGACCTCGCTGAAAGAGCCGGCATGGGCGCGATCGAACTGGCAGAGCTACGCCGTGCGGTTGCCGGAGTGGTGCGATCAGCGCGCGGTCATGCAGACGATGCTCGACGCCGGCGTGTCCACGCGCCGAGGCGTGATGTGCGCGCACCGTGAAGCGGCCTACGAGAAGGAGCCGTGGCACTCGGCGCCGGACCACATGCCGGCGACCGATCTGCGCTACAGCGAACAGGCGACCGACCGCACGATCATTCTGCCGCTGTTCGCGCAGATGACGGAAGACGAGCAGGTTCGCGTCGTCTCGGCGCTGGCCGAGGCGACGTTGGCGTCGCGTGGCGAAGCGTCAGAGGCCGTGGCGTAATCGGCGAGGCATGCAGTCATGAGCAGTGTCGACGTCTTCGTCCCCTGTTACCGGTACGGCCGCTTCCTGGCGACGTGCGTCGAAAGCATCCTCTCGCAGCGCGACGTGGACGTTCGCGTGTTGATCCTGGACGACGCGTCGCCGGACGAGACGGAGCAGGTCGGACGCGAGCTGGCGCGCGCGGATCGACGTGTCGAGTACCGGCGGCATGCCACCAACATCGGCCACATCGCGACCTACAACGAGGGTCTGGAGTGGGTGGCGGCTCCCTACAACATGCTGCTGTCCGCCGATGACGTGTTGACGGCGGGGGCGCTTGCACGTGCGACGCGATTGATGGATGCCAATCCAACCGTCACGCTGGTGTTCGGGCCCGACGTGCCGTTCTCATCAGACGAGCCCCCGCGGCTGCCGGCAAGCGCCGATACCGACGGCGAGTGGCGCATCTGGCCGTACCGCGAGTTTTTGGCGATCTCGTGTGACATGGGTCACACGCCGATCCACGCGGCCACAGCAGTGGCGCGGACGAGCACACACAAGCACGTCGGCGGCTACCTCGCCGATCACCCGCATAGCGGAGACACCGAGATATGGCTGCGCCTCGCGGCACAGGGGGCGGTCGCCTCGGTAGGTGCGCCCCAGGGATACCGTCGCGTGCACGGCCGCAACATGAGCTTCGAGTACGGAACAATCGGCCGGCTCGAGGAGCACAAGAAAGCGTTCGACGAGCACTTCCGCGTGCATACGGACGGCGAGCAGTTGCGGGAACGCATTTACCGGACGCTCGGCCACCAGGCGTTCTGGCTGGCGACGCAGGCCTTCGACCACGGCGACCTCGGCACGTGTGAAGCCGGACTCGAGTTCGCGCAATCCATCTGCCCAGCCATACGCGAGGAGTCGTGCTGGATGCGGTTCGAGTGGAAGCGCCGCATCGGGCCAAGAGCGTGGCGGGCGATTCGGCCTGTGGTCGAACTGCTCCGCGGCCAGCCGGCCGAGGCCGCCGCGACAACCGTCCGTCCTGTGGCAGGATGAGGCAAGCGATGCCCGACCTCTGCGTCTCCATCGTGATGCCGGCGTATAACCGGGAGAAGTACATCGGGTCCGCGATCGATTCGGTGCTGGCGCAGACCTTTGCCGACTGGGAGCTGATCGTGGTGGATGACGGCTCCCGTGACGGTACTCGTGGTATCGCGGAGCGATATGCGGCCGAGTACCCCGGACGGATCACGGTGATCGCCCAGCCGAACTCCGGAGTCGTCATCGCCAGGAACACCGGCATCCGCGCGTCCCGCGGAACATACGTCGCGTTCATCGACAGCGACGATCTCTGGCATCCGGAAAAACTGGCCCGTCAGGTGGCGTGTTTCCGGCGCACGCCGGAAGCCGCGTTCGTCTACACGGGATACGAAACCATCGATGCCGAGGGGCGCGCCGATCGGATCGTGCGTCCTGACTGCCGCTTCCGCGGGCACGTGCGCGACCTGCTCTGGACCGAGCCGAACGAGATCCTCGGGCCCACGCTGATGGTCCGGCGTGAGGCATTGTTCCAGGTCGGCCTCTTCGACGAGCGGCTGCGCGCGGCCGAGAATGTCGATCTCCGGCTCAAGCTGGCCCATCTCGGTCCGCTCGAATATGTGGACGACGTGCTCTACCGCTACCGCAAGCACGGCGACTCGCTGACGGCCGATTCACCGGCAATGCTCGAGCAGACGCTGAAGATGATTCAGTGCCATTTCGATCGACCGCTGGAGCCCGCGGCGCGGCGCCTGCGCGATCGGGCGCTCGCGAACTACTTCTATCGGCTTGGGAATCACCATTTCGAGCAGGCGCATTACGGCCGCGCCCTCGCAGCTTACATGCGGGCGCTCGCCAAGGGTGACCGGCGCCGGCGCGATATCGTGACGCGCGCCGTCCGCTGTCTGGTCGGCAATGGTGGAAATACTGCCCTGCGGTTGCTGAAGCGCAGGTTGAGGACGACGCCACTCAGAGCCGCTGCATGACTCGCCTTCTGGCCATGGTGAACGGGCGTCCTGGCGTGACCGCCGCCGCGTCGGTCGTGCTGCTTGCCGCGCGCGCCCCCGCCGGGTTTTGCTGGCGTGGCCTGGACGTGGCGTCGCTCCCTCCGGGCACCTGCCCGGCGGTATTGATACGGGTGGGCGATCGTGGGCGGCTCGCGCAAGTGGCGGACTGGCTGTTGTTGCCATTTGCCCGCGCGCGCGCGGAGCGACTGCTCCGCCGTAACCACGCGGCTGGCTCGCGAGCCGACGTGTATGCCATCGCTCCCGATTGCGAGGCGCCGACCTGGGTGTACCGCGTGGGTAGCCCCGCCGCCGCGTACGCCGATTCGCACCTGTTGCCACGCCGCGCCGGGCTGCGCGCCATCCGCGCCCTCGTCCGCTGGTGGATCGGATGCGATGCAAGCGTTGCCGGCCTGCTGGTTATCGGCGCTCGGTGATGCTGCTCGAGATTCCGGACCTCGTTCGTAACCTGGTGCCGCGGGCGCGTTCGCTCGACATGAGCGTCGCGTGCGTCCAGACGACACACCCGAAGTATCTCGTCTTCAACGGAAATCCTGCCCGGCCGGCGTTCGTCGTGCAGTTCGGCCCGCGAGATCAGATGGAGCGTACGCATCGCACGCTCGTCCGAGTCCATGCGGGTGCCGGCGACATTGTCCCGCAATCGCTCGCATGCGCGGTCGTGGCTGGCGACGAGTGCGTGCAGATACAAACCGGGTTACCCGGCTTGCCCTGGTTTCGCGTTGCCGATCGTTGCCGTAGCCGTAATGACTGGGTCAATCTGCTGCACCGAGGCCTGGCGGCACTGCGCCGGCTGCAGGTTGCGATTGCGGCTGTACCCGAATGGACGGGCACCGTGCACCCGGGTCGCGAACTACACGCGCTTGTGCAGCGCGCCAGAGAACTGCAGGAAGCCGGTCTCACATCGAAGGTCACGCCATGGATCGACAGCCTCGATCGGCTGGGGCCGATTGTCGCGGCCTACCGGCACGGGGATTTTTCCGTCAATAACCTGCTGATTGACGACGCACGCATCGGCATCATCGACTTCGATGAGTTCGGCGAAACGACGATGCCCCTGCACGACGAGATCGGGCTCGCATTGTCGCTGCCGCTCTCGCAGCAGGGTGTCTGCCCGCTCACCGTCCGTGAGTGCCTCGATGTCTGTGTGACGCCGGCAGTCACGCGCCGCGACGTGCCGGCGGAAGCCGTGCCCGGTCTGCTGCTGCACCATCTGCTGTGGAGAATGGAACGCTGCCGCGACTGGCCGACCCGCAAACGCTTGCGGGCGACGCTCGCAGGTTACGTCAGCGAGCTGCTCGCGAATCCGCAGGCGCTGCTTGCCACACCATTCACGAGATAGCTACAAACATCAGCGCGTGGCGCTCAGGGATGCTTCTCGGGCTTCTCGGGTCGCCTCGAGTCGGTGGAGAACATCCAGGATCTCCCATCCACCTCTTGCCTGGGACTCGCCCCTCCGCCGAAACACGACACAACCATCCCCGGCGGCGGCAGCGCTGCCGATCAGCTCCCACTGACCGCTGGACAGCGCGTCGGAAACGATCCTGTAGCCGTCGAATGACGTGGTGTCACAGACGACCAGCACCCTGGCACTGCTCAGCGAATCGATCTCGAGAGCGGTGACCAGGGCGGCCTTACCGATGACGATGCAATCGAAGCTGGCGGTTGATGCGCTCTCAGAGACCACTTCGATCGCGCAGTCTGCCGATCGCACGCGCTCCACGATCGTGTCGGTTATCTCGTCGTTCGCGGTGGCGCCCACGATCACCACGCGTTTCACATTGGCATCGATCAACTGGGCTACGAACAATGAGTCCCACGTCTCGTGTTCGGTCCCATCCGTCGCGGGTGTCCGCACGCCGAGAAGGCCGCCAAGTCGCTCTTCGACACCAGACACCGTCGCCCATGCCTTTGTACGCAGCTTTCGTACGAGGGCCATGCCCGTTGGCATCCGGCACCACAGGAGCATCAGCTCGTGTCTCTTCCGCCTCGGGATTCGGATCATGTTCGCGCTCACGCCGCGGCCGTCCTCAATTTCCCTGCGAGCGAGGACTGGCCACACGCCACCAGCATTCGGCGCACACGGCCGAGCCAACCGGCCGTGTCGCTGACCGGCATCTGGTGGACGCTGATTCGCGTGGGTTGCGCGTGGGTGTCGCCGGACAGCGCGCGCGGTGACAATTCCGGACCCGCGCTCACCTGTTCTCCGTTCACGAGGCGCAGCAGCAGGCGCGCCCGGTCCAGCTCAGGATGTCGAAGCCACGGAAACTGCTCTCCACAATAGGCCGCTCTCCTGACGCTGCCCGCGCAGAGCAAGGCAACAATGAAATATGCCCATTCGACGGGATCCGGATCGCGAGTGTCGTTCTTCACCAGGATCATGTCGATTGGCGCGGTGAGCCAGCGTAGCGCGTCCTGGGGCTCGCCTCTGAACAGGTGACACAACGCAAGACCCAACTGCGGCTCAGGGACCGGGATCTCTCGAATCGTGTTGAGGCATTTCATGAACAGTGACATGGCGCGGTCGTAGTTCCCATTCCACAACTCGCCGTATCCCTGGCGTAGCAGGACCCTGTCGTCGGCGCTCGGCGGGAAGTGCCCGGTCCGGACGTGTGATGTCTCATCGACCGCACGCAGTGGCCCAAAAGGGTTCTCCTGGATGATCCGCTGCCCGGGTTGCAGGTGGGTCCTGAGCCGCAGCCACTGGAGGATCTCGTCCCTGTTCGCCATGGTGTGCCGCGAGTGCACGAGGTCGTGGCCGCGTCCGATGATCGTCAGCAGCCTCTCCGGATCGCGCATCAGGCCATCCAGCTTGTCGAGCACATCACCGGGCTCGGCAAAAACGCAATTCTCCATGTCAACGAACCCGGCCGCCTCGAGCCCCGCGGACTTCTCGGTCACCAGACACGTCTTGCATGCCGGTATCTCGAAATGCTTGCGGACGACCTCCTTGGCCACCATGCCGCAGGCAGGAGCAAACCACGCGGCGTTCAGCATGCGGGCGTAGCTCTCACCCCACAGGATCCGCTCTTCGCTTCGCCGCTGGTAGCCGTTGTGCGGGCTCAGCAAGCACGGGTAGGCAGCAGAGACAACCTTCTGGATGCTGCGGCGCCACGGATAGAACGACGCGGTACTGCCGGTGAAGACGACAGGAATGACCTTGAAGGCCTGATAGTCCTTGTACACGGCCGGATCGACGAAGTTCGGCCAGTAGAACAAGCGGTCCGAAAGATCCGGTAGGTATTCGGCGAGGGTTGTCGACATGCTGAACACCGCCTCGACACCCCATAGATCCATGTCCGAGAGAAACGCAGCCCGCGCCTTGCAGAAGGAATCGGCGTTGAAGAAACCGAGTTTCGGTACGTCCGGATGCGCCGAGGTGTTCGTGATCGACAGCCGCTCGTACCCGTCGCACGAGAGGCCGCTCTCGAAGAGCGTCACGTCTGGCCGGTGGCGATCGCACACCTCGTCATAGTCGCAGTCCTGGTTGACGACTGTTACCCTGAAGAAACGCGAAAGCGCCGCCACTTGCTGCGCATAGTGCAGCCCTACGAACGTGACCAGACGCTCCGTGGCGATCTTCCGCTGAAAATACACCAGCGCAGGTTTGTCCACGGTCGTCATCGCCCGGCTATCCATCTACCCGTACCCCGTTGGCCATTAGTTCTCCGCCACCTGCGGATTCCACGACCGTTGCGTTGCGTCCATATCGACCTGCGGATCCCGCAGTTCCAGCAGCGATTGCAGCTGCAGTTCCAGTTCCCAGAGATTGTTCGGATGCGGGCACCGGCGTAGGTGCCACCAGCGCGACGTGCTGCCGGGCACGTTGTTCCCGCCAAAGGCGGAAAGCACGTACGCATATGTCGCGTGCGCCATGTGGATCGCGGCGGCCGACATGTTTGGCGGCTGCCCCCACGGAAACGCGAAGAACCGCTGCGGCGCGTGCAACAGCGACTCGAGGTCCGTCTTCGAGCCGACGATCTCCCGTTCCAGCGCCGCCTGGTCCGACGATCCGCAGTCGAAGTGCGATTGCGTGTGGCTGCCGACCTCGAAACCGCTGCGGCTCATCTGAACGAGCTGTTCCTCCGTCAATGGCAGGAACCCGTGCAGGTTCGCATCCGCGTCATGCGGGAACTCGCACTGTCGTTTCATCACTTCGGTCGAGACGAACATCGCAACCGGCACTCCCGAATCTTCGACGATGGCGCGCAGGCCCAGGAAGTTGTCGGCGTAGCCGTCGTCCAGCGTGAGCACCACCGTGGGCACCGGCACCCGGCCCGACTCCAGCATGGCCACCGCTTCTTCGAGCGTCGCGATGCGGTAATGCTTACGCAAGTAGGCGACGTGGGCGGCGTAGGCGTCGGTCGAGATCCCGTCCACGTGGGCGCGGTCGGCCACGAGGTGGTGATACAGGATCACAACCGGGAACGACCGCCGGCGGCGACGGTGCCAGTTGCGTGCAATGGCGTACGGCAGGAACACGCACGACCGGGCGAGCAGCTTTAGCGCCGGACGCGCCGGCGACGTGGTCGCGGCACGTCTCACCCGCCGGAGTTGCTTCTGCAGCCGGTAGAGTTTCTGCGGGCTGGGTGAGCGGAAGACGCGACCCTCTCCCGTTTGCGCCTGCTCCACAACGGTGCCCGCGGCAGAGCGGCGGACACTGCGCACGAGCAAGTCGTGGCCCACGGCCTGTGCCTTGAGGCCAAGGCTGTTCAGTGTGTCGAATTCCCCGATGGGGATCGTCGCCGTTTCCAGGACGGCGCCGGCGTCGACTTCCTGCACCACGCGGTGCACCGTGACGCCGAGCTCGGATTGGCCGTCAAGGAGCTCCCAGAGTCCGATTGGCCCGCCGCCGCGGTAATCCGGCACCTTGCGCTGGTGAATGTTGACCGAGCCAAGCCGCGGGAGCTCGAACAGCGCCGGCTTCAGAATGCGCGTGCCGTAGACAAGGCCGAGGTCGGCGCGCTGTCCGGACACGAACTCGAGCGCCTCGGGTGAATGCACGTCGTACGTCGCGAGAAATGGAATGCCGCGCGCCGCGCAGAACGCCTGGAGAAGCTCGAACCCCATGTCCGCCGCGCCATTCGGATCGCGCGGGCATGCGTGCACGAACCGAAGCAGCCCGTCGCTCGCCCGGGCGAGCATCTGTTGTGCATTCCCGGCGACACGGTGCACGACATAGGGCAGGAAGTCAGGGTCGCGAAGGCTCCGCGCGAAGGAGCGCACGCGCTGGCGGAGCGACTGGCGGCGCCGCTGCTCGAACAGCACGCCCGTGACGCGCGCCTCTGGCGCTTCGGCGAGCAGCCGGCCGATCAGTCCGGCCACCGCGCGGGGTTGCGCGCCGGTGAAGACAGCAACCCCGAATGAAGACTCCGCCCCTTTGCCAGGTCGTGCAGATTCCATCATGACACCATCGTCGTCGCTTCCGAGGTGAACGAAGAGAACGAGGGGACGTCGCCCCGCACGCCACGGCTGACGCGCAGCCAACGGGCGAGGACCCACAGGGCCCAGAGCTCATACGAATGGTTCGCCGAGCCGGTCACGTGCGCCTGCAGCAGCTTCGAGACGATCTGCTGATCGACAACGCCGCACAGCGTGGAGCCGGGCGAGAGCAACTCGTCGCGGACGGCTGACGCGTACGGCCCCGCCATCCAGTACCCGACGGGCGCGTCGAACCCCCGCTTGGGAAGCGCGAGCAGCGCCGGCGGCAGGCGGCGCGTTGCGAGTTGCCGTAACAGGTGCTTCGGCTTCAGCCACGGCATCTTCGTCGAGCGCGGGATCCGGAATGCAGCTTCCACGATGCGACGGTCGAGCAGCGGCGAGCGCACCTCGAGGCTGTTCGCCATGCTCATGCGATCGACCTTCACGAGCACATCGTTGGGCAGGTAAATCTTCAGGTCGGCGTATTGCGCGCGCTGCACCGGGTCGGTGGACGTGCACCGGCGGTACGGCGCCGTTACCTGCTCGTACACCGCGCCGCCCAAAGGGTCACCGGCCGCCAGGCCAAGGAGCCCACGGGCGCGGTCCGGCGACAGGGAACACAGGTCCGCGAAGTACGCCGTGGCCGCGTCGGTCGACAGGTTCTGGAAAACCGTCCGCAGCCGAAGCGCCCGAGGCACGCGCGGGCCCATCGGCCAGCACCGCGCGAGCCAACGGGCGGTCGCCCTCCCTGGGGAGCCGGGAAGGAGACCTCGGGCGCCGCATTCGAGCGCATGCGGCGTATACCTGAACCAATAACCGCCAAAGACTTCATCGCCGCCGTCGCCGCTCAGCGCGACCGTCACGTGCTGGCGCGCCATGCGCGAGACGTAATAGGTCGGGATCGCCGAGGCGTCGGCAAAGGGTTCGTCGAAGCCGACGACGACCCGGCTCATGACTTCGTCGAGCACCGGATCGAGCGTTTGCTCGTGGTGCGTCGTCCCGCAGTGCCGCGCCGTCAAGGCGGCTGCCGACAGCTCGTTGTGAGCGCCGCGGCCAAAGCCCACCGACGTGGTCAACACCGGACGGCCCAGCGCCTCCGCCATGAACGACACGATGAGGCCGGAGTCGATGCCACCCGACAGGAACGCCCCGAGTGGCACTTCGCTCTCGAGCCGCTCCGCGACGGCGGAACGAAGGTCCGATTGCAGCTGCTGCTCCAGCACCTGCGCACTGCGCGCGTCATCGTCAAACCGCTCGACGTCCCAGTACTGCTTGACGCGGATCTGGCCGTCCTTCAGCAACAACCAGTGACCGGGCTCCAGCTTGCGCACCGACTTGAACACGGTTGCCGGCGCGAGGATGTAGCCGAGCGTGAGATAGGCCTCGAGTGCCGCAGGGTCGAGGTCGCCGTTCCACGCCGGACTTTCCCACAGCGCCTTCATCTCGCTCGCAAAGTGCAGCGCGCCGCCGAACGTCGCATAGAAGAGCGGCTTCTTGCCGAGCCGGTCGCGGGCGATGAACACCTCGCGCGTGACGCGGTGGTAGACGGCGAACGCAAACATCCCTTCGAGTCGATCGACACAGGCGGGACCGTACTCTTCGTACGCGTGCAGGATGGCTTCGGTGTCCGACTGCGTGCGGAAGCGATAGCCCTTCGCTTCGAGGTCGTGCCTGAGCAGCCGGTGGTTGTAGATCTCGCCGTTGAAGACGATCCAGCAGGAACCGTCGGCATTCGACATCGGCTGCGTACCGCCGGCGCGATCGATGATCGCCAGGCGACGGTGCCCGAGCGCGACACGCGCGTCGGCGAACGTGTCCTCGCCGTCGGGCCCACGATGCGCGAGCGCACGCGTCATCGGGCCAATGGCGGCCCTGAGCATGGGGTCGAGTGGTCCGTTGAGCGCGGCGACGCCGCTGATTCCGCACATGATTAGTTGTCCGCCAGCGCGCGATACACCTGCGCGTACCTGTCAACCATCTGGTCGATGCGGAAGTTGCGCTCGACCGTCCGTCGCCCTTCACGTCCGAACGCCTGCCGCATCTCGGGGGCATCGGCGAGCAGGCGCATCGCGGAGGCCAGTTCCACCGGGGAGCGCGCCGGCACGAGCACACCGTTCGCGCCATCGAGGACGATCTCGGGGCTCCCGCCGACGCGCGTGGCGATCACCGGTACGCACGCGGCCATGGCTTCGAGAATCGTCACCGAGATGCCTTCGCTGATGGAGCTGTTGACGTACACGTCGAACCCGGGCATGAGCGCGCGCACATCCTCGCGATGCCCGAGCAGCGAGATGTCCGCGCCCAGGCCGAGCGCGGCGATGTGGCGCTCCAGGCGCTCACGTTCCGGCCCCTCGCCCGCGATC
>WUUC01094776.1_pt1 | contig 13851 bp, 9 predicted proteins | sample 6278441 | NCBI WGS metagenome assembly WUUC01 (sample SAMN13675441, study PRJNA597444) | soil metagenome | isolation source: soil | place: USA: Washington | collected 2017-10
CAAAATCCAGGGTGCATACCAAGCGCGGACATCGCGGTCCGCGTGCGGACCACAAAGCAAGACGAGCGCCTCCGCAAAGCGCGCATCGTCGACGTCGGCAGGTGCACTCGGCTCCTCGGGCCAATCGTACGTCGAGGTGAGGGCTGGAAATATCGTCTGACGAACGCCTGACGTGCGCACCTTGGTCGGACGGTTTGCTTTCGCACCCGACGCAGTCGACGCTTCTTCGACCGCGACCTTGGCTGCGGCCGAAGGCACCTCTGACTGCAGTGCGACCAGTGAAGGGGGCGCAGGCGGGGAAAGCAGCTCTCGTAGCCAAGCCATCGCTGCCACGGCCAGAACCACTCCCAGCAGGGCCCCTGCGACAATCGCGATCACGCGTATGCGCCCAGGACGAGGCTTGCTGGTACCAGATTTCACAGCGGTGCAGCAGCAGGCGTAGAAAGCTCGGTGGAGCCGTCCTCCGTTCGGATGGCGCTCCACAAGGATTGCCCCTCACTCAGGAACTCGCCTCCGTCGATCGTGATGCGTAGCTGCGCCTGAGCCTCACGGAACAGGCGCGGAGGAAGGGATGGTTGCTCAGCGTCACGGTCATTGACCGTCACATGCTCGTCGATGGTGATGCGGTCCGTTTCATACGCGAGTGCAAGGCTGCGTTGCAGGGTGCGCGACCAGCGTGTACTCAGCGTGCGTTCGAACGTCTCGTTCAGGGGAAACCACGCAGGGCCTAGACAGTTGCGTACCGTCACCGAGCGCAATGGGCGAACCCGAAAGCGCTGCCGGTCGAGCCACATCAGGCGCGTCGCACGCTCGCAAGCGGCGGGCTTCTGACAACGCTCCCCTTCAGCGACCAAGATGTAGTGTTCTGCACCCAGCTTGCGTACCTCGAGTCTGGCCCGCTCGGTGTAGGCGCGTAGCGTTCCGAGTGCACGCGCTTCGAGGTTGCCCTTGCGAATGCGGGCGATCGCGAATGGCCCTTCGCCCATGCCATTGTCGAAACGCCGATAGACGGCCCACGCGAACCAGTAGTCGCCCCCCGCGTGGCGGACGATGAGATTGTCTGGACCGAGTGGTTTGCGCGGCAAGATCTCGGTCGCCTCAGGCTCGCGCTCGTTACACGCTTCGGGTAGCGATGCCCACTGAATCGGCTCTCCGGAGCAATCGACCGGGTCTTCCGAGATCCCGTCGCGGTAGCCTTTGAATAGCAACTGATACCAGCCCTGCGCGGGCAATTGCTCAGTGTTGACGTGCTGCAGATGCTCCGGGAGATGGAGGACACACACGGCAGGCTGCGCCTTGGGTTCCTCTACCCGGGCCTGTTCCTTCTTACAAGCGCAGAGCAGCAGTGCCGCAAGCGACAGCAACGAAGCATGTAATTTCGGTGGAGCGTGCTTCATGATCGACCTATTCGCGCACGTTTGGGGGGCGCAGCGGGCTCTGGCTGCTTTTGCCCCATAGCTGCAGCGTATGCGCGTGCAAACGCGCGGCCCATAAGAACCGAAGAGAACGTGGTCTCCTCCGCCAGGTCCTCGATGCGCGCGCGCAACATGGACAAGCGGCGATCACGACCCAGGATGCGCATCAAGAAACCGATTGGACTCTTCGTTCGAAGCACGTCCAGCGAGTCGGGCGAGAGCTGCGCAACCAGCTCGCGCGCGCCAGCGTGAAAGCCGTTGATGAGCGCCACCTGGTGCAGCATCAAGTCCGCATACGCACGACTGAGTTCATCGATGCGCGCGCTGGACGTACGTACATCGAGCAAGAACGCGAGAATGGAGCGAGCATCCGTGAGGGACGAAAGCGCGTCATCGCTCAGCGGCTTACCACCCACTTCACTGGCGAGCTGACGCTGGCCTCGCCTAAGCTCCAAGAACGCTTGCACGAAACGCTCGAGCAAAAGCGCTACTCGCTCCGCCAGAGCCGCATCGTCGCCGAGGTCGAACACTCCGAGTGCACGGCCAAGGCTGCTCGGTGTACGCGCTGCGTTCGGTGGGGCGGGCGTGGCGATCGCGCCGCGGTCGGTGCCAAGCCAGCGACGAAACTCAGACTCCTGTGCGAGCTCTGGATATTGCGCGAGTAACTGCTGACCGTACGCCTCGCGGGACACGCCTGCGGGCATATCGCGAGTAACGGCGGCCAGGGTCACGGCCCAGGACGTGCGATAGCGCCCAAATAGCTCCGCCACCGAGGGGCTGTGTCCCGAAGAGTCCCACGCTGGCGTCCCTGCATACGGAGTATTCGGCGGGGTGTGATGCACTTGCGACGAGGGCGGCGCCTGAACGTAGATCGGCGTGGGCAACGCGGAAGCAGGCGGTGCCGGGCTGCTCGCGGGAGCAGGGAGATTGATGTCGCTGGGACGGAAAGCGTAGGAAGCTCGCGTCTTGTCACGGATACCCGCCTCGACGCGGGCGCGCAGCTCCAGCGTACCAATCATCAATACGGTGTTCGCTCCGAGCGGCACTGCCTGATCCTTGCCGATGCGCCTACCGGATATGTACGTGCCGTTGGTTGACCCGAGATCCATGAAGTCACACTGCCCTCCTTCGAAGCGGAGGACTCCGTGACAATGCGAAACGAACGAGCGATCCAGCGGCAGGTCGTTCAGAGCGCTTCGCCCCACCCGCACTGGACTGAGGTCGAACGTGTACTCCTGACGCACCTTGCGCTCCGTGTCGGTCACTTCGACGATGAGCACCGTGGCTGTCACTGCGGGCACCTTAGCATTGCGCCAGGCACACTCGTAGTCCGAGCCATCGGCGCCAGAGAGCTCAAGTAAGCGTCACCTGAAAGCCTTGCGACGCGCGTTCAACCCGAATCGAGCGGAAGGACTTTTCCTCGGACAGATGCTGCAGGATTTCGCGTGACAGCTCCGGAAGGAGCGAGCCTCGCAAGACGTGGTCGATGTTACGCGCACCGGTTTCGGATTCGGTACAACGGGCGGTCAGCTCGGCGACGAGATCAGGTGCAAACTCCGTCTCGGCTCCATGCGCTGCCCTTAGCCGATCACGTAGGCGGCTGAGTTTCAACTCGACGATGTCGCGCAGGATCTCCGGCCCCATTGGAGCGAACGGCACAATGGTCATGCGCGCCAAGAGAGCGGGCTTGAAATGCCGACTCAGGGTGGGACGGATGGCCGCGAGTACCTCTTCGGTGCTCGGACGCGCGCCCGCGTTGTACATGCCTGCGATCACGTCCGTGGCCAGGTTGCTCGTCAGAATGACGATCGTGTTGCGGAAATCGACGCGACGACCTTCCCCATCGTTGAGCGTACCTTTGTCGAAGACTTGGTAGAAGAGGTTCATCACCTCCAGATCGGCCTTCTCACATTCATCGAGCAACACCACGGAATAGGGATGACGACGCACTGCCTCGGTCAACACACCACCTTCGCCGTAGCCTACATATCCGGGCGGAGAGCCGATCAGGCGGGACACGGAGTGTTTTTCTTGAAACTCGGACATCGCGATCGAAGTGAGAAACCGGTCGCCGCCAAATATCGCGTCCGCGAGCGCTAATGCGGTTTCCGTTTTGCCAACCCCGCTCGTGCCCACAAACAGCAAGACCGCCCGCGGCGTATCTGGATTCGCGACGCCCGCGTTTGCCATGCGCACGCTTTCCGCCACCACGCGCAGCGCGGCTTCCTGCCCCTTGATGCGGGTACGCATGCGGTCTTCGAGCTGAAGCACGGCTCGAATGGAATCGGTCTGCAGCTTTCCGACGGGGATGCCCGTCCAGCTCTGCACGACCCTCGCGACCGATTGTGCATCAACCTCGAGCCGCAACAGCGGATCATCTCCTTGCAAGCTCGCAAGGTCGGTGCTCGTTTGCGTCACCGTGCGGCGCAAGCTCTCGGCATCATCTCCCGCTTTGACGTCGCGCAGCGCGAGGCGTGCCGAAAACAGCCGCTCCGCCGCGGAGCGCTCAGTTTCCCAACGTGCACCCAACGTGCTCGCTTGGTCGCGCAACGCGTCGATGCGGCCTTTGATGGCCAGCAATGCGTCGTGATCGATGGTGACGCCATCGCGGCCGTCACGCTCGATCGAATCTCGGGCGCGCTCGTTTGCGGCGATGTCCGACTCGAGGGCAACCAGGATCTCCGGCTTGGCGCGCGCATCGGTCTTCGCGCGCGCCGCCGCGGAATCGAGCAAATCCACTGCCTTGTCGGGGAGCTGACGACCTGAAATGAAACGGTGGGAGAGGCGTGCGGCGGCGACGAGCGCATCATCCCGAATAACGATGCCATGCGCCTTTTCGTACGTGTCCTTGAGGCCACGCAAGATCGCTACTGCCTCTTCCTCGGTGGGCTCCTCGACCTTGACAGGTTGAAAACGCCGCTCGAGAGCCGCGTCCTTCTCGAAGTACTTCTTGTATTCACTCCAGGTCGTGGCAGCGACCGTGCGCAGCTCACCACGTGCCAGTTCCGGCTTGAGCAGGTTGGCCGCATCGCCCGTGCCTTGCGCGCCGCCAGCGCCGATCAGCGTGTGCGCCTCGTCGATGAATAGGATGATCGGGACGGGTGACGCCTTCACGTCGTGAATGACTTGCTTGAGACGCTGCTCAAATTCGCCGCGTACGCCCGCGCCCGCTTGCAGCGCTCCTAGATCGAGCCCGACCAGCTCAACTCCCTGCATGGCTTCCGGGACCTCCCCGGCCACGATCGCGCGCGCTAGGCCCTCCACCAAGGCCGTTTTGCCGACGCCCGGCTCGCCGACCAAAATGGGATTGTTCTTGCGGCGGCGCGATAAGATGTCGACCAATTGTCTTATTTCGCGATGGCGGCCGAGTACGGGATCGATCTTACCATCACGCGCGAGTTGAGTGAACGAGACGGTAAACCGTTGCAGGGCGGCGCTCTTACCATCTTTGACGACAGGACTTGCGGCAGCGGAACTCGTGCCCGTGCGTGCTTCCGTCTCGCCAGACTCCGCGCTCGGCCCCACGATCTCGTAGAGGGATTTACGAATTTCCGCGTGCGGAAGATCTTCTAACTCGGGATAGGACTCCGCACTGTAGTGGTCGGAGCGCTCCGCGAACGCAGCGATCAAGTCAGCGGTGCGCACGACGGTCGCTCCGCGCTCGACGGACGCCACGAGCCAGGCCTCGCGCAGCCACGTGAACAAACTTTGCGACAGCACAGGACGCCCAGTACTTCCACCGCGCAAACGCTCGATGCTGCGCTCGACGCGAGCGAGCAATGCGCTGCGCTTCTTATCGAAATGAGACAGCAGAAGCGCTGCATCACCATCCTCTGGTTCGAGGAGCACCACGAGCAAATGCTCTGGAACGATCTCGTAAAACTGGCCGCTGGCGGCTCTTCCCACGGCTGCCTCCAACAGGCGTGTGGCGGTGGGTGTAAGACGTCGAACCAGGGCTTTGGGATCCAGTTGCATGGGGGATTACCTCGCAGCGGAACAGGGTCTGAAACGCAAAGGAGCTGCACGGTCACTCGAGCCCAACCACGTGTTGAGTCCGAGGCGCGCCCCTCCGGAACGCCCGAGGCGCGCACCGAGCGCGACTGAGGGTTGAAGTTCGATTTGTACATCGATGGAGGAAGGCACCATCAACCTGATGACGTCCGCCAATAAGCCGGAGTGGTCGCCGCCGGGCGCAAGCCGCGCGCACGCACTTGGAGAAAGCGGGCCGAGCGCCAAGCAAACGCAGCTCGCAGGCGCAGGGACGCGACGGCCCAGCACGCTCTCTCTGCCGAGTCGCAAGCTGCGGCCCAAGCGTGGACGCTCGTCTTCCTCCAGCAACACGGACCGGCCAGCGAGAGGCGTGACGCGCACCGGCGCTCCCGCCAACACGTGGCCGAGCGCATCTCGCACGGCGATTTCCAGGCGCTCTCCATTCGCTGGATACGTCGCGAGCAGAGGCGCAAACCGCAGCAGCAAACCGCTCCCCAAGCGTGCGCACGGCCCATCCTTGGCAATGTCTGCGATCCCGCCGAGTGCGAGGATGCGCCGCGACGTCTCGTCCTTCGCTCCCTCCGCGAACGAACGAGGATAGTTGAACTTCATCAGGCCGCGGTACAGCAGTCCGATGAATCGGTGATGGAACAAGTCGAGCAACTCTCGTTGCAGCGCTCCGTCGTCGTCCGTCGAAGCCAGCTCTTCGACGAGAAACAAAGGCAGCGGCGAGACAGCACCCGTCAGACCTACGAATGTCGTCTCCACATCAACGTACGGTCCGTGACCGGACGGCTCCTCTAGTTTGACGGACGCGACATCTTGCACGTGAAAAGTGAGCGAAGGATCGTGACGAAATCGGACAGGTTCATCGTAGAAGGGTCCGCGTCCGCCGATGCGTGCTTTGCTGGGCAGCAGATGCTCCAGGTAGAACACGAGGCTCGCAAAAGGCAGGCGATGCGCTTGCGCCAGAACACGCGCGAGGACCGCGTCCGTCATCGCTCGAGCTCCGTTCGCCAACGGTAATGGATGTTGGTGGGCGCAAGTACGAGCTGAAGATCGGCAAACTCGTTCAGGGTGGCTTGCCCTTGCATGAAGCGATGCAGAACGGACCCAAACAAGAACGCATCACCCTCGCACGCGAAGCCGTCGAGATCCGCTTCGATGGTGTAAAGCGTGCCCATCACCGCCGCGCCGCGTACCACGCGGGTAATTTGCTTCGAGCTTACGGAACGAATGGCATCGATGCGCGCACGATTCACGCGACCGAGGGGAAGGTCGAAACGCTCTTGGAAGTTGTAGAGCGAAAGCATACTCGCGAGCACGTCGCGATCCGCAAAGCCACGACGGGGCGCCGCGAGGTGCGCGATGAAACTCCATGACAAGTCGGACCCGAGCGGTGGGCGCAGCGGGCGAGTGACCAACGAAATATTCGAGAAGGTGATCCCGGACGGCACGTCGGACGTGCCGACGGATACGTCTCCCACGCGCAGCTCCTCGGGAAGGGAGCGATTGGTGCACAGAAGTTCGATTGAAAGGGTCTCATCGTCCAGAACCGGAGAGTCTCTCCGCTCGAGCTGGGCGAAGGTATGAATGCCGTCATCGATCGGCGATAGCTGACGATGAAGACGGTAATATCCCTTGTGTCGAGCAGACGGCAGGGCATGACGAAAGGAGAAGAACGAGTCGTATACTCGTCGCTCGGCACGTGCGCTCCCGATTCCAATCACGGAACGGACTGCGAAAACTTCTGCGTGCATGGGATCGAGCCCAGCTGCCCGAAGTAAGCTCGGGCGCGATTCCATGTTCACGCGAATCGGCTCCGCGGAGGTCTCGAACAGATTGACGGTTGGAACACAGTGGAGTCGGATCGCGTCATCCGCCAGCCGCGCTGGCAGCGCAGGCGGAGACGAAAAGCGCACCACGACTTCGAATCCAGATCCGCCCAAGTGAGCTGCGCGCGCCAACCCCTGAACGTCTAGGAACAAGAACTTGGCGGGAGTCGTCAGGTACTCGAGAAGGAGCCGTGTGCCTTGAGGGGAGAAAGTCGGCCAGGGGAAAAGTGCGTCACTCGGCTCGAAGCCGACCGGCCGAATCGCCTCCGAGCCGAGCTCTACGCTCGCGCCTTCACTGGTACGCAGGGTCACGGCGCTCACATGGCGCACGAGCCACAAATACAGCTGCATGGCGGTAGGCAGCTCGCCGTGCAGGAAAAGTCTGAGGCTCCCACGCTCGAGCAGTTCGCGCATCAGACCGGCGTCGGTCGCGAACGATAGCGTCAGCTCAGGTCGAGAGGGGAGCGAGTCGTCCAACCTTACCGAGCTCAAGCGAACGGGCTGGATGTCGACTGGCCAGCTGGTTCGGAACCCGCACGCTCGGCCCCTGACCGGGCGCGATGTCAAACGGGAACCGGATTGGATCCGCACCGCTCCGCGCAACGTCTCGGGAGGGGCGCGAAACTCGACAATGGTTGAAGCCGGCGTGGGCCGCAGGAAATGCGGTAGCAGCAGCTCGGTCAACCCCTCCACCAGCTCGGGAAGCGCGTCGTCTATGCGCTGCCCGAGCCGAGCAGCGACGAAAGCAAAGCCCTCGATCAAGCGCTCGACGTCGGGATCCCCACCACGCTCCGCAAGCATCCCCGCAATCGAGGGGTGCTTCTCGGCAAAAGCGCGCCCCATGTCGCGGAGATAGGAGAGCTCGGTCTGATAATAGCGCTCGAACACTGATTCTCCGCGGACTGCTCATGCGCTTTCGACGAATGTCGGGCGCGGCAGAAGACTGGCCTTACTCTGTAGGGCTGCACGCCAAGCGAGAGCTAGCTCACGCAACCGCAACGCCAGGACCGCCGCTCCACGAATCGTCGTGGCGCGTCTTGCCGACCGGATGTTCCCAAGAGATGGAGTCGAACGTGAAGGTGACTTCCTCGTATGCCTCGCGCGCGTCGCGGCCAGGGCTCGAGAGCGTGTCTGGAACGATCACCACGACGTCAGAAATGAACGCGCCACCGATCGTGATCGTGTAGAACACCTCATCCTTACCCTTGTTGTCAGGACGAAAGAACGAGAATACCCCCGTGCACTTCTCGTTGTTCGTGAGCGCTTTGGCGATCAGCGGGCTGGCCTTGTCGATGCGCTTGCGAACCTTGAGCGGTGCGTACTGACGACGCCCTGTTGCACGACCGCTGGCTGCGTCGCGCGGCGTCATGATGCCGGACTCGAAATAGAAGCACTCGATCGTGTCTGCACGTCCGTCGGCGAGCTGGGTAGATTCGCCGGAAACTTCGGAGTTGTTGGCTTTCAATTTCAGGTGAACGGTCTGTGCCATGCGGTTCCTCGCTTGATGGTCGCTACGTAACGTGGGGTACGCGGGTGAGTAGAAAGCGTCAAGCAGTGGTACGTGCGCATCACCCCAAAAGGTTCCCTCCATCGGTCTTGCGAGTCGACCCTAGTTACGATAGGGCCTCGACATGAAGCCAGACTCGGGCACGTCGTGGAAATGCATCGTGAGCTGCGCGTGGCTTGTCGCGTGCGGCAGCGCAGCACCCCCGCCACCGACTGCGGCTCGCCCGTGCACCTTACCGAGCAAAGTTCGGCTCGAAGCCACCGATCGTATCAACCCGGACAGCAATGGTCAGGCGCTTCCCACGGTCGTAAGGCTCTACCAACTCAAGGAAATCGTGCGCGTGGAAGAGTCAGATTTCGCAGCGATCTGGGAGCGGGCGGAGGAAACGCTTGCCGAAAGTCTGGTGCAAGTCCAAGAGTTCACGCTCTTTCCGGGTCAAGCCCAAAACGTTGATGTCGCGCTTGGACCGGACACGAAGTACTTGGTCGGCGTCGCCATCTTTCGCCGCCCGACCGGGACGCAGTGGCGTGCAATCACCCCACTACCGGCATCAGAAAAGCTGTGCGCAGCGTATAGCGACAAGGGAGCGCCTTTACCAGCGCTCACGTTCCGCTTCGACCAGTACCGGATCGAGAGCCGATCGTTCTTACTCACATCCGGTGGAGAGCACGATCTACCGACCGACGTCGCACCAGATCGCGTGGAAAAGAAAGGCGACAAGTGAAACCGCTGCAGCGCATCGTTTGGTCAGAAGGGATGCTGATGTCCCCCCAGCATTTCCAGCAACAGGACCTCTATCACGAGGCACTGCTCGACGAGCGCATCGCCAGCGTGACGCCGTACAGCTGGGGTGTCGTATCCATGGAGCTCGAGGCGCGAAGCCTCGACGGGGGTCAGGTCTGTTTGCGCGGGTTTACAGGCGTTCTTCCGCTCGGCACCGTGGTTCATTTTGCATCATCGGATACCGAAGTGCCGCCAGCTCGTGCGATCGAAGGGCACTTTCCATCGCACAAGCACGTTCTCGAAGTGTTCCTCGCGCTCCCATATGAGCGGGCAGGGACTGCGAACTTGGCCCGGAGTGAGATCTCTCGCGGTCGAGCGCGGTTTGTGGTCGATACACGCAATGTGCTCGATGCTGTATCTCCGAATGACGAGTTCACACTCGAGTTCGCGCGCCGCAATTTCGTATTGCTGTTCGGAGATGAGCCTCGTGAGGACTACGAGGCGCTCAAGATCGGGGAAGTCACGCGCGATGCCTCCGGAAGATTTGCCTACTCGGAAACGTACATTGCCCCGAGCTTGCGGCTGGGCGCGTCGGCCCCTTTACGTGACGGGATCAACCGCGTGCTCGCGCTTTCAGTCGCCAGGAGACGTGCTGTCGCGGAAGAGCGAAGGCACCGTGACGCCTCGGCGGTGGAATACGCAACCGACGATGTAACGCGCTATCTCGCCCTGCACGCGCTGAGCGGAGCCATTCCCGTGCTCAAACATTTGGTCGACAGTGGCGAAGGCTCTCCGCATCAGGCCTACTTGGCGCTGGTGCAACTCGCCGGTCAGCTGACGGCGTTCGGTGTAGACGAAGATCCTTCGGCACTGCCTCCTTATGTACACGCGGATCTTCGCCAAACGTTCGTGCCGCTGATCGAACGTCTCAGCACATTGTTGCGGGCTGCCGTTGCAAATCGCGTCATCGCCGTGCCCTTCGAAGCCCGAGCTGACGGCATGCACCTGGCGCGGCTGCCGAACGAGAAGTTGTTTCAGAACGGCGTGCGCTTCTTGGTGAGCATTCAAGCCGCCGTGTCTGAACAACAAATCAACGAGTTGGTACCACGGGTCGGAAAGCTCGCCTCATGGAGCGACATTCCCCGTCTGGTCAACGCTGCGACCTCAGGCGTTCCGCTCGTGCCCACGCCTAGGCCGCCGCGCGAGGTGCCGATGCGAGCGGGGCGCATGTACTTCACACTTTCGCCAGATCATCCCGTTTGGCGCGGCGTCGTTCAGGAGCGCGCAGTCGCCATGCACCTTCCCCCACCGTTCGACCCAAAGAGCACGCACGTCGAACTGCTTGCGATTCCAGCGGAGTAGTGGATGGACCGGGTCAATTGGGTCACGAAGGATGTCTTCAATGCGCTGGGCCAACTAGCTCGGCTAGGACCGCAGGATCGCGTGCAGCCCGAAGTGATTCACGGCCGCTTACGCGGGCTCGTGGAAGCGCTCTTGCGAAAAGCGCGCGAGGCGGGCTACAGCGAGCAAGACGGTCGCAACATGGCGTACGCCGTCGTTGCCCTCGCGGATGAAATCGTGCTCGCACAAGTCGGCGCTGTGCGCGAATTCTGGAGTACACAGCCCCTGCAAATGATGATGTTTGGAGAAAATGTCGCGGGCGAGAACTTCTTCACGCATCTCGAACAGATCCGCCAAGACGCACGACACGTAGACGTACTGCGCGTGTTCTATCTGTGTCTGTTGTTCGGCTTCCAAGGCAGATACCGAGTTCGTGGTGCGGAGGTCGCGTTGAGCGACTTGGTCGAAAGCGTGCGAGTGCAGCTGTCGCGCTCACTCGCGATGCCGGAGGTGCTGGCGCCAAATGGCCCGCGTCCTGAGGAGGGTTTCGTCGACGCGAGCCGGCGCTGGCCAATCGTCGGTATGGCTCTCGGTGCGCTCGCCTTGTCCTTCGTGCTGTACCTCGGCCTGGCGGTATCTCTGCGCGAGCAACTCGGCCAGTTCGTCGCCTGGACGAACGATGTCGCGGCGGGGGCCTGACGCATGCTGATGATCGTCCTGGTTGCAGTGTTCGTGATCGCTCTATGGGCGATCAGTTTATTCTTGCACGTCAGCTTGTGGATACCGTCTGCGCTCAGCGCGATCTTGGCAGCTGCGGTGGCCGCGACGTTTCTGATCAAGAAGGCGCGGGCCGCAAAGGCGACGCGGGAGATCGAACGGTCTCTCGCGAACCAAGCGCGCGCGTTCGAGAAGCGGGCCAGACCGGACCAACAAGCGGAGGTACAAGCGCTCGCGCAGAGCTTTGAAAAGGCGATGGCAACGCTCAAGTCATCGAAGCTCGCCAAAGGCCAAGGAGGCGCCCTCTACGCTCTGCCTTGGTACGTGATCATTGGTCCGCCAGGCGCCGGCAAGAGCACGGCGATCCGCCAGTCCGGTCTCAAGTTTCCCCTGCTTGGCGCTCAAGGCAGCGTGCGCGGCATTGGGGGCACGCGCAATTGCGACTGGTGGCTCACGAACCAGGCCGTTCTCCTCGACACCGCCGGGCGCTACGCGACGGAAGACGACGACCGGAGCGAGTGGCTCGAGTTTCTCGACATGTTGCGGCGCGCTCGGCCCAAGCGCCCCCTCAACGGTTTGATCGTCGCGGTCAGCCTCGCCGACGTAGCGGCCGCCGGCGATAGCGCCCTCGAGGCCTTGGCGCAGCGCATTCGCGAACGCGTCGACGAAGTCATGGGAAGACTGGGCATCGTGCTTCCAGTGTATGTTTTGCTCACGAAGTGCGATCTGATCCCCGGCTTCGTCGAATCGTTCGAAGACCTGCGTAAGAACGAGCGCAGTCAGATCTTCGGGTTCACGTTTCCCCTGTCAGCCAAAGCCGACTTGGCCACGCGTGTCGAAGAGCAGTGGACTCGCTTGGTCCAAGTCGTCGAACGGCGCGCGGTCATGCGGCTCGCCGAGACGCGAAGTCCTGAGGCCCGGCACCTCGTGTACGAGTTTCCACAGCAGCTCGAGGCTTTGCGCGCGAATGTGATCACGTTGCTCAGCTTGACGTTCGTCGACAACGTCTATCAAGACGCGCCCTTGGTACGCGGCGTGTACCTGACCAGCGGCACGCAAGAAGGCAGCCCCATCGACCGCTTGATGAGCTCGATGGCGGCTGCGTTTGGATTGACGCCCCGAGTCGCCCCCTTGGCCCAACGAGCGGACGTAAAGAGCTACTTCCTCGGCGAGCTGTTCACGAATGTCATGTTTCCCGACCAGGAGGTTGCGGCGCGTAACACGGCCACCCAGACCAGGATGCAATGGCTGCGCTTTGCCGCCGCGTGTGCCCTCGTTCTAGGCGCCGTGGGTTTGGCTGCTTTTCCGGTCGGTGCGTACGTCAAGAACCGTGATCTGATGGTCACCGCGCAACACCATCTCGCCGATGCGATAGCTTATCGCGCAGGCGACAAGAAGAAGCCTGTCCCGCTGTCCGTGCTCGAGCCGATCCGCGAGGAGCTCGCCAGTCTTCAGCGCTGGGAAACGGAAGGTGCACCTACAAGCTATCAAATGGGCCTGTATCAGGGCGGCTCACTCTTGCCTCGTCTGCGCACGTTTTATGGGTCCACGCTGCGCTCGGTGTTGATGGAACCCATCGTGGCCACGCTCGAAGAAGACATGCGCCACACGCTGCAGACGAACGAGTCGCTCGGTCAGGTTCCTTCCGTCCATGACCATGCCCGCTTGTACGAGCAGACACGTGCCTATCTTCTCCTTACCGTACCCAAAGAGTCGAGCCAGCCAGTGCAGAACGATGCACTGCGAAAGTGGCTGACGGCTGAGCTCGTGGATGCCTGGGCGCTTCCCGAAGCGAAACCGCCTTCGCCCGCGGAGCGCGCGGCCATGAGCGCGCACGTGGACGCCTACCTCGCATTGTTTGCCGAAGATCCGACGCTCGGCTTTGCACGCGATGGTGAGCTCGTTCGGCGCTCACGTGAGCTGCTCGCTCGCGTACCTACCGTTCGCCTGGCGGTCGACCGTGTCGTGGTGGAGCTCGACAAACTCGGTTGGGACGTGGGCCTCGAGCAGCTGGTCGGTTCGTCCGGTTTGCCCGTGACGGCCACGGGACGAGTGCGTGGCGCATTCACGCGTCGCGCCTGGGAAGAGTACGTACGCGGTCTGCTGACCACCCTTCCTGAAGAACTACTCGGCGATCCGTGGGTGCTCGAAGCGAGCACGAAAGATACGAACGACGAGACGACGGAAGCTCGATTGTGCGCCCTACGCTCCGAGTATTTCGGGCGTTATGTCGATGAATGGAAAACATTCCTCGGCACTCTGCGGGTGGAGGAGCCTGCCGACCACACGCGTGCGCTCGTCGTGCTTCAAGACCTCACGCGCG
>WUUC01032687.1_pt1 | contig 13850 bp, 4 predicted proteins | sample 6278441 | NCBI WGS metagenome assembly WUUC01 (sample SAMN13675441, study PRJNA597444) | soil metagenome | isolation source: soil | place: USA: Washington | collected 2017-10
AGCTCAGATGGCCAGAGCACCGCTCTCGTAAAGCGGGGGTCGTGGGTTCGAATCCCACCGTCGGCTTGGCCCGCGGGAACAACGACTGCGGGGCTGCTGGAAGCGACAGAACATCCGCAAGCGACAACATCTGCTACGCCGCAAGGGTCGGAGGCGGCAATGTCACGCCCCGCCTGCACAGCTCTTCGCCCTCCGCGAGTAGTGCGTCGTCAACCGGGATCGTCCCCGCTATAGCCGGATTCTTGACGGCCGTCCAGACGCCAGAGGGAGAGCTCGATCGCGAGCTCAGCGATTCCTTCATGGCCCTCGTCGCCGAAGCGCGCAAGGCTGATGTCGACCCGACGGGCCTGCTTACGGGAGACGCGGTCGATCGCGGAGTGTCCGCCGCGAGGCGATGGGCGGGCGAGCGCGTCGCCGAGCGCGAGTCAGAGATACAGCGCGTAAATGACGAGGTCATCGACACACAGCTGGAGAGTCTCCGGCTGAGCCACGAGCGACGCACGCTCCGCGTCGAGGCGCAGCTGCGCGAGGCGGAGGAGGCAAGGCAGACGCCGACTGCTCGGATGCGCGCCGGCCAGCTAGCCAACATAGTCAGGGAGTACGACGGGAAACGACGTGAGCTCGAAGGACGCCGGGGGGTGGAGGTGGGCCACCGCATCGTTGCCGCGGGCTTGCTCGTGCCGTGAGTCGGAACGCACAGCGGTAGAGATTTCGTAGGCTCGGTCGAATGGCCATCGCAGCTCGACCCCTTCCCGGCCACGTCTACTGGACGGCCTACACGCAGCTCGAGGGCAACTCATCGCCGATCGATCCGCTGCGTTTCGACATGTATGCCGAACGGCTCGGCAATGTGCTGCTCCCCGGGATCACGAACCGCGTAGAGCGCCTTCGCTACTTCGGGATGGTCTGTGCAGGGCTCGCACTGACTAGACCGGGCGGAGGGACCGCCAATCCGCTGGAGCACGCGCGCGTATGGAGACGCGCCTTCCTCGCGTTCGAGGCGGGCTGGGCGCTGGCGAACCTTGAGGCTGTTCGCGGTGAGATCAAAGACCGTCCGCCACTAGTGCAGCGCCCGCGTCTCAAGGACGAATTCCAGGGCCTACGGGGGGCAGATCGCGTTCTCTCGTACTACACGAGCCTCGGATCCCAGGACCGAGCCAAGCCACATGCGTACCGTTTGCTCAAGGCGCAGGAGGCACAAGGCGGACTTGGCGCGTACATGGTCGCACTCCGCCGTTATGGGTTCATCCAGCATGATCGGTTCGAGCTCACCGCTTCGGGCCATGACTTGGCCAAGGCCTTCCTTGGCAACGTCGCGAGACAAGCGGGTCGACTCCTCTCGAACACCGCAGAACCACGCCGCAAGCTGCGCTCGTTGGGCGAGGTCCTGTTGCTGACGAGGCCATCCCGTGCCGAAGCCGAAATCGTCAAGAACGTTCTCTTTGAGGGCGGCGACCACGTAGCGACAGTCTTCGCCCGCATTCCAAAGCGACTGCGTGCAACCGGCAACGCCGAGGAGGCGCTCGCCCACATCGCTAATCCGAATGGCGATCCCCTCGAGCGGGCCGCGCAGTACGCGCTGACATTCGACCCATTCCGTCGTGCCGGGCTGTCGCTTTTTGCAGAGCTCGGCAACCAGCTCGAGCATCGGGGGCCTTCGCGTCTGCGCGATCTCGACAGCTCCGAGCTTGATCCGTTCGCCGAAGAGCTACGGGCTGCGGCTGCGCCTCTAACCCGCCTGCCCACAGTTCCCGGGCTCGAGCCGGTCGCCGCGCTGGCACACCGAGTGACCGACGCGCGCTCGCGTGAGGAGGCCCTGTATGCAGTGGTCTCCTTTCATCGACGGGAGGGGCGTCGCTGGATCGAGACTGCCGGAGATAATCGCTATCTGCTCGGCGCCCATGGAAAGTTCGCGCCCCCGAATGACTGGTTCCACGGGTACACGCTGCGAAGCGCGATGCGTGTCTACCGGGATACGGTGGACGCCCTCGCGTGAGCACGTCCTTTTCGAGACTCCGCGAAGTTTTCCGCGACGACCAGGAACCCCTGCAGGCGCTCTTCTGCACCTATGGGCTCGACACAGACTTCTTCGAGGCCGAGGTTTTGCCGCAGGTTTTTCCACAGCGACTCGCCCTCGACCGTGAGGCGGGTTCCGCCACTGGCTACCTCAACGCCGCGGACCGGACACTTCAAAGCGTTCCAATCACGGTGTTCTACGACCATCTGGTCGCGGATGGGAACCAGCTGCAGTACTTGGCGCAACGGGTCGCGGTCAACGGCGCATTCCACGCGAAGCTGATTCTCCTCGACTACGGGGACCACATCCGGGCGGTCATCTCGTCCGCGAACATCACCCGGCCCGCATGGACTCAACTCCTCGAACTCTTCTTGGTTGCGGACATCCGAACCGAGGCGCCGCATGCGTGGGCGCCCGGCCTCTCGCGCTTTGTGACGCGTCTCGCTACTGAAGTTCCCGTCGAGCGCCGCACCGAAATCGAGCAGCTCGCCGGACGGCTTTCCACTCAAGCTCCTGACGGTTTGAGGAGCACGGTGGTCTCGTCGTGGGAGGGCCCACTACTCCCTCGCATGCTTGAGGGGATGGCTGACCTGAGCGGCGTCGACCTGATCACGCCATTTCTCGAAGGCGAGGACGGGAAAGGAGTCTTCGACACGTTCGAGAGGTTCGCCCCGAAGGGACGCCTCTTCCTAGCCGCGAGCGAAGTTGGTGAGCGGTACCTGGTGCGGGGCCCGGAAACCAAGATCGATGCGCTGCTCGCCACGGGGCGCTGGCAGCTGATGCGCGTGCATCAGCAATGGACCGGAGACGACGAGGAAGCCAGCCTTCGAAGCCTTCACGGCAAGGCGCTCGTCCTGAAGGACGGTAAGAGGACTCGCGTCGTCGTCGGGTCGGCGAATGTGACCCGAGCTGCCCTGCAGGTTCCGCCACCGAACGGGAACGTCGAGATCGTTGTGGTCCTTGACGACGATACGGCCGCGGCCCGCAGGGTGCTGCCGCAAGCTTCGAGGGTGTCCCGGGATGCCGTTGACATCGAGGCCCCCAGCGATCCGTCGGGCGAAGACGACGTGCACGACGCCGGCGCAGAGCGGTGGGTCGACGCGGCGGTCTATTGGGCTGGTCGCGGCGAGCTCGAGATCCGCACGGTGACGGGGGCGCCCTCGCTCGATGTGCGCTACGACGGCGTGCTAGTCGGTACAACCAAAGCCGCCCAAACCATCGTTAGCTTGCTGCGGCTCGGTGGTCCGCTGTTCATCGAGGTCGATGACGGCGAACAGGCCGGGATCGTCCCACTAGTGATCGCAGACCCCGAACGGTTCGTCCCTCGTGGGACGCCGACAGACATAGACCTCGAAGCCTTCTGCTTGTTGCTTGCAGGCGCACGGGATATAGAGCCAGTGCCGGGAGATCTCCACCCGACCGATCAGACCCCGGGAAATGGTGTCGATGAGGGAGTTATTGGCCGGACGGGAGCGATCCCATGGCGGCGCTTACTCGCAGCGATGAAAGGGATCGGTGCGGAACTGCTGCGTGAAGCGCCATTCCCGCGCGGCGTTGCGTTCGTCCTGGAGAACGAAACGCGCGTCGGAGGCCTCCGCCGCCGCCTCCACGCAGCGCACGAGCGCCGACGGCTTATGCCAGCCGATTATGCGTACTCCCTGCACGAGCTCTTGCGCGTACTGGCTCAAGCCGAGGAGGCGCTCGGAGAAGAGCCCGAGTCGCGAGAGCTCGTGGCGGCCGCTGCCGACATGTTGCGCGGCGACATCGCCGCAGTCACGGCCGAGTTCGACGGCGCCGTTGCGCGGCAGCTCCGCATCTTGTCGAGGGAGGTCGCGAGGTGACCTCGCTAAGAACCTTCGAAAGACGACTGAACCAGAATGCGACCGACCCTGCCGCCGTTTCCGGGCACGTCGCGCGCGCTCAGCTCGAGACGGCCGCTGCATTGCGGGAGCGTCTTGACAGCTTCGGTGGTGCGATGCTCGGAGACGAGGTCGGGGCTGGCAAGACCTTCACAACATTCGCCCTGCTTGCCGAGGCTCTAGCCCGTGAGCCGAACAAGGGCGCTGTGATTTTCGTGCCGTCGGAGCTCCTGAAGTGGAAATGGGAGCGCCAGCTCAACGACTACCTCGACGCATCGGTGCGCGATCGAGTGCTCGGCGCGCGGCTCGCGCGGCGTGTGATGACGATGGATCGCTCTCTGCGTGGTCCTGAGGGGCGGCGTCCGAAGTCGAACTCGATCGTGATTACCACCCATTCGGTCTTCGCCTATCGGACATCGGACTACGACCGAGGCGTCTGCCTCGCGGCATGGCTTGAAAAACGATGCAGCTCACAACGGAAGCCGCGGTCGCGGCTGTTCCGCGCATGCGGGCTCACCCCCGAGTACGACCACGAGCCGTGGGCTCGCTGGGCATCACGCGAGATTCTTCCGTCGGCCGCTCTGAAGCCGATCGACGAGGTTTGGACGCGCTGGCAGGATGGCGACCGCGACCTCGCTGGCGTCTTGGGCCAATCTGTCCAGGAGGTGCGACGTGAGGCGGGTCGGAGGCTGTTGCCTCGAGCGGCGCTCGTGGTGATCGACGAAGCGCACAACCTGCGTTCAACGTCGTCCCAGGTCTATGGGTCGCTTATGCATGTCCTGTCGGCGCGATTCGACGCGCTCTTGTTTCTTACCGCGACCCCGTTCCAGCTGGGGCGCGGTGAGCTTCGCAACATTGTCGACTTTTTTCGTCACGCGAACACGTACAAGGACCGGGAGGAAGAGTTCGACCGGCGCGTGGCGGCGATGGAGAACGGGATGACGGCCTACGTCGAAGCCCTCGACCAATTTGGAGCTGCGTGGCGTCTGCTCGAACCTGAAGAAACGGAGCTCACGCGTGTCTTCGCGTCCGGGCGACAAAAGCTGAACGGACACGCAACCCGCCCCGAACAGGCCGCGGAGCGTTTCCGCCGGTGCCTAGAGGCGCGCGAGCGACTTCAGGAGGGGCTACGTCCGTTCCTAGTCCGGTCGGTCCGCGTACGCCACCACAGAGAGCACTGTGGGCTCGAGCGTGAGTTGGAAGTCCTGGCTCCCGAAAGCCGGATACCGCTCGCGCTCGTGGACCGCATCATCACTGAGCTCCTCAGCGACCGAAGGCGGACGTTCATCGCCTCCGCTTTGACGAGCGCGTGTTCCTCCTGGGAGGCACTCTTTGAGGCGGCCATCACAGGAGACCATGGCCTGTCCGCTGCGCACACGCGCGATCTCCTCGTCGAGATGAGAAAGAAGAAGGTCCTGGGTCAGCATCCCAAGGTCGCCCAAACTGTCCGGGTGTGCATTGAGGGCGTTGAGCAAGGAGAGAAGACGCTGGTTTTCGTCGAGCGGGCCGAAACGGGGAAGGCGATACGCGACAAGGTCAAGGACAACCTTGGTGAGCGCTACGACCGCAACGCCCGCGATCGGCTGCAGGACCCCTCGCGCTTCGGATGGCCGTCGCTGCGGGAGAACTACCTGCACACGCTCTACCCCGACGTGCTGGGGGACCTGCCGCGGGTCAAAGACTGCCTCACACTGCTTCGAGAGCCGTACGGGCGCGAGCTCTGGGCTTGCGTTGACGTCGAAGGGAGCAGTCGCAACTACAAGATTGAGAAGCGCTTCCTCGAGCATGTCGTCTTTCGGGCTGCCGCCCGAGGGCGCTGGCGGAACAGTGCCGCGAGCCCAGAGACTGTCGAGTGCGCTGAGAGAATTCTCGATCCCAACTACGTGATGAACGGACTGGACATGGTCACCGGGGAGAGCGGCCACACAACCGCGGTCCCAAGTGCCCCCAGGCGTGAGCAGGATCGCGGATTCAATGAGGCGTTTATGCGCGCGTACCTCCGCTACCGCTCACCCTGGGCTTCGTCCGTGGAGCAGCTGCGGCAGCTCAGTCCGGACGAGAGAGCGGAGATCGTCGATGCTGCCGCTAGCGCGATCGCCTCGTCACACCTGCAGGTCGACATCGCGAAGATCGAGGCGGTGGGCGACCCGGCCAAGCACTTTCGTCAGATGGATCGTCTGCTTTGCGCCGAGCGAAGTGCCTGGCAAGCCCGGTTTGACGCGATCGCACGACAGGCCGCGGACTTCGCAGCGGTCGAAAGCACCGACGCCGCAACCGACCGAGTACACCAGCTCGCCACCGCCTTCCGTAGCAACGAACGCGTTCAGTTCATCTCCGGGGACACCAAGGGACCCACCCGCGCAGTTGCCGTGGACGGGTTCAACACGCCGCTGTACCCCGAAGTCATCGTCGCGACTCCGGTCCTCGCCGAAGGGCTCGACCTCCATCGCCAATGCCGGCGGGTCGTCCATCACGATCTGCCATGGAATCCGGCGAAGCTGGAGCAGAGGACGGGGCGTGTGGACCGCATAGGAAGCCTGTCCGAGCGACTGGCCCGTGACGACGGCACCGGCGACACGAGCATCCAGGTCTGGCTGCCGTTCATGCCAGGCACATACGATGAGACCATCTTCGAACGCGTGATGGCAAGACGGCGAGAGTTCCGCTGTGTGCTCGGCAACCGCCCGGAGTGGGAAGGCGAGGATCTCCCCGAGGATGAGCGCGGACCAGCTATCGACGAGTCGTTGGTCGAAGCCATCCAAGTCGACCTGAGCCCACACTAGTCAGGGCGTTGGGAACATCTACACCAACTTTCATCGAGACCGTCGCAGCGGATTCCTGCGCGGGCGCGCTAGCCTCAGCGCGCAGGCAGTCCTTTGAGCGGTCCCGGCTGGACAGAGATCTCGGGATCTCCCTTTGAGTGGGAGCGAGATGCGCTCGCCTTCATTCGCCAGCGCTTCCCGGATCGGGACCCATACCGGGCGTGGACGAACTTCGAGTTCATCGATCACGACGGTTCGATCAACGAGGTTGATCTGCTCGTTTTCAGTCCGCGCGGGGCGTTTCTCGTGGAGATCAAGAGTTGGCCTGAGCGGACTGAGGGTGATGGCGGGACCTGGTTCCGTGCACGTCCGGACGGGTCGCGCCGCGCGTTCGACAATCCGCTGCTGCTCACCAACCGCAAGGCGAAGCGGCTTAAGAGCCTCCTCGAGAACCAGATGGCGAAGCAGTCAGCAGGCTCGAAGCAACTTCCGTTCCTTCAGCCCCTGGTTTTTCTCTCCCACCCCCGCATCGCTGTCCAGCTCGAGTCTTCCGGCAGGGTGGGAGTCTGTGTGCGCGACGTGGACGGTGACCGCCCGGCCGGCGGCTATCCAGGAATCGTCGAAACGCTCACAACGATCAATGAAGACGACAAGGCGCGCCGCAACTTCCGCCCGTGGCGAACCAAGGACGCCCAGGCATTTGCGGCTGCGCTCGACGGCATCGGCGTCAGAGAAACCAACCGGCGGCGGCGGGTCGGTGACTGGGAGCTCGCCGAGCTGCTGGAAGAGGGCGAGGGCTGGCAGGAGTATGCGGCTACTCACGCCGCGGTGCCCGACACGGCTCGTCGGATCAGAATCTTCGGGGCTGGCTCTAAGCTTGACAAGGGCCTTGTCGCAGCCGCAGCCAAGCGCGAGTTTCAGGGCCTCGAGCCGCTCGAGCACCCGAGCATCTTTTCTCCCAAGGACTACGTCGAGGCCGAACGAGGTCCGGCACTTCTGTATGACCGGGAGCCGAAGGCGATCACGCTCGATCACTTCCTCGACGAGTCTTCCTCGCGCCTCACCATCGATCAGCGGCTAGCCATCGTTAGACAGCTCGGAGAGGCCCTTTCCTACGCGCACGCACGCGATCTCACGCATCGTGCGTTATCGCCTCGGAGCGTCCTCGTTCGTGATCCCGATGCGGAGAACATCGAGGTAAAGATTCGTGACTGGCATGTATCCCATCGCACCACGGCGAGCACACAGCACACCGGGACCCTCACAGCACATGCCGATCTCCTAACTGATCAGGCCGCGGAGGTCTATCTCGCGCCCGAAACCGGGCGGAGCCGAGCCGGCCAACATCTCGACGTCTTTGCGCTAGGCGCGATTGCATTCCACGTCTTCTCGGGGAAGCGCCCGGCGGCGTCGATGCTCGAGCTGCACGAGCGGCTGGAGTCTCATAAAGGCCTCGACCTGGCCGCGGTGGTCGACGGAGCCCGCGACATCCAGCGATTGTGCGTCCTCGAGGCGACTGCTCCTGAGGTCTCAAAACGGACTGCATCGATTAAGGAGTTCCTCGCCAACCTGGACGCGGTCGAGGGCGAGCTTCGCGATCCCGAAGAAGACGAGGCGGAGGACCCGACGACAGCCTCCAAGGGCCAGTTCCTCGCGGGCTACGAGGTGGTGTCGCGGCTTGGCCGCGGCGGGACAGCGATCGCCTTTCTAGTGCGTGATGGCGACGACCTACGCGTACTCAAGGTTGCGGCCACGAAGGAACACAACTCGCGTATTCGCCAGGAAGGCGAGGTGATCGCCAGCGTCGACCACCCCGTAATCGCCAAGCTCTATCGCGACGACGTGATGGTCCAGGATCACGCCGCAATCCTGATCGAGTTTGCCGGTGACGCGACGCTCGCGGATCGACTCCGATCCGAAGGGCCTCCAGGCCTCGAGATCCTCGAGCGCTGGGGGGAGAACCTCCTACAAGCGGTGCTCGCTCTGGAGACACAGGGTGTGGCGCACCGCGATATCAAGCCGGACAACATCGGCATTCGCAAGCGGCCACCTCGCGACGAGCTCCGGCTGACGATCTTCGACTTCTCGCTGTCGCGCGCCCCTCTTGATGCGATCGATGCCGGCACTCCCCCATATCTCGATCCCTTCCTTAAGGGCGTGGGCCGGCAGCGCTGGGATCTGAGTGCCGAGCGTTTTGCCGCGGCGATGACGCTCTACGAGCTAGCGACAGGCCAGCTCCCCACATGGGGCGACGGCAACACTGATCCCCATCACACCTCCGTTGAGGTGACGATCGACGATCAGCTCTTCGAACCCAGCGTTGCAGAGCAACTAGGGGCGTTCTTCAAGCGTGCCCTTGCCCGAGACAGCGCCGAGAGGTTCGACTCGGCTGAGGAGATGCTGACCGCCTGGCGCCAGTCGTTTGAGTCGGCCTCATTGCATCCCACGGAAACACTTCATCCCGATGAACGCGACGCCAAGCTGGCAGCGGCGACTCCGGCCACTCTCGTCGGCGATCTGCCTCTCGCCGCGCGAGCGCGGAGTGCCCTTCGCGGCAGGGGTGTCACCACGGTCGCCGACTTGCTGAGCGCTTCTGCGTTCGACTTACGGGCAATGCCCGGTGTTGGGGCCGGGACGCGCGACGAGATTCTCGAGGTCTTCTACAAGCTGACCGACCTTCTGCCCGCAGATGATGCTCCCGACGTCCAGGGACTCGACCTGCTCGCCAAGCAGCTCGTGCCCAGTAAGGGTTTGGATGAAGGCGAGCGGGCTCTTCTGCGTCGCTTCCTCGGCTTCGAGGGACCGGTGTGGGCCACCGCCCCTGAGCTCGCATCAGAGGCAGGTGTGGCACGGGACAAGGTTGAGGCGGTTGTCCATCGCGGGCGCGAGCGGTGGGTGAAGTCCCTGCCGAGTGTGACTCGTCTTCGTGATGAGATCGCGGAGCAGCTGGACAGCGATGGAGGCTTCCTGCCGATCGGCATGCTCCAGGAGGCAATCTTGGTTCGCCGCGGCGCCGTTGCTCAGGGCGATGAACGCAGACGGCTGGCAGTTTCCGCAGTACGAGCCGCTCTCGAAGCGGAGTCGAGGCGCGAGTCCCCGCGGTTCAACATCGGTCGTGCCGGCGATCTGATTGTTGCCGCACGCACCGAGGCCATTGATCCCGGCGACGCTCTCACCTACCTGAAAAAACTCGCGAGTCGTGCAGAGGAGCTAGTCACGGATCAGCCAATCGCCACTGAGCGGCTCGCGGAATCGCTTCGAAGCTTGGATCCGCCGACGTCGTCGCCTCTCTCGGCGGAGCGGCTCGGACGGCTTGCGGATCAGGCGAGCGCCCGGGTCGCAATGAACAGCAGGGGTGAGCTCTATCCCGTTGGGATGGCTGCGGGTGTGGCGGTTGACCGGGCGGCCGGAGCCTTGACGATTGGTGCTCAGCTCAAGATCGAGGAAGTCAAGAGCCGCGTGTCCGCGCGGTATCCCGAGGGTGAGTCACTGCCGGATCGGCCGCAGCTAGACGAGCTGCTCAAGCCGCTGGGGTTGAAATGGGATGACGCGACCTCGCGGTTCGCCCCCATCGACAGCGTGGCATCTACTACGCGCTTCACCGGCGGAACAACAACAGATGTTGGTCCAGTACCTACGAAGGAATTCACGGATCGGTTAGCGCGCTCCCGTGACCGCTTTCTCGCGCTAACCGCGCGGAGCAAGGTCTCCGCGCTTGCCGAGAGCAGGCTCGCGGAGCGTGACGGCGTCACCCACGTCCCCCTTGATCGGGCGCTGATCCGGCACATGCGCGACTACGCCGCCGAGAATGAGGCGAAGTGGGACGCCGTGCTCCAGCTCGACGTCGACTCGGACGACGTCAAGAACTGGAACATCCTCAGGGGCATCGCTCGGACTGCGGCCGGGCGACTTCGCGACGAGCTACTCGCGACGCCAGGGACGGTCTTGGCTGGACGGGCGGGACTTCTAGACAGGTATGGGTGTCTGGGCATCCTCGAAGAGGTGCGACGTCAGATCGAAGTACCCGGGACCGACCATCCGCTCAAAGGGTTGTGGCTGCTTGTGCCAGTCGAGTCGAAGGATGCTCGACCGGTAGTAGGTCGCACCCCTATTCCCGTCCTCGATCAGAACGACTGGATCCACGTGCCAACTGAATGGGCTCGCGGGGTGACTGCGTGACTTTGGTGTCTGCGTTGCGTCCGTTGGTGTCGTCCTTGGAGGGGGACATCCGGTCGTTTGCTGAGGAGTCGGCGGATGTGGGCGGGTTTTTGCGTGGGGAGCATTTGCGTGCGCGTGAGGGTGGTCGGACTGCGCATGGGTTTGTTGTGTGGCGTGATGAGCAGGTGACGTTGTCTGCTGTTGGTTGGGTGTTGGGGTGTGTGTTTGTCCGCTTTTGTGAGGACAACGGTTTGATCGGCCGGCCGCGTTTGGCTGGTGTGGGTGAGCGCCTGGCGTTTGCTGAGGATGAGTCGGCCCGCTATTTCCAGGCGCACCCGCGGGACTCTGATCGCGAGTACTTGTTGTGGGTGTTCGGCGAGGCGGCTGGCCTGCCAGGGATGGGCGATCTGTTCGACCCGGAGCACAACCCGCTCTATCGACTGCCGGTCTCAGTTGACGGCGCTAAAGACCTGGTCCGGTTTTGGCGCAAGCGGGGGCCGGACGGTGAGCTTGCGTTGTCGTTTGAGGACCCGGGGCGGCACACCCGCTTTCTGGGTGACCTGTATCAGGACCTCTCCGATGAGGCGAAGAAGCGGTTCGCGCTGCTTCAGACCCCGCACTTCATCGAGAGCTTCATTCTGGACAGGACGCTCGAGTCGGCGATCGACGAGTTCGGGCTAGCGGACACGGATTTGATCGACCCGGCCTGCGGCTCCGGGCACTTCCTGCTTGGTGCTTTCGACCGGCTGCTCGGCCACTGGCGCGAGCGGGAGCCGCACGAGAACGTCAGGGTGCTCTCCCAGCGCACGCTCGACCAGCTTGCCGGGGTGGATTTGAACCCGTTCGCTGTCGCGATCGCGAGGTTCCGACTGCTCGTGGCGGCGTTGAACGCTTGCGAGATCCGGGAGCTGGCCGACGCCCCCGATTTCAAGATTAGGCTTGCCGCGGGCGATTCGCTCCTGCACGGCCGCCGACCGGGCCAGATCCTCGGGACGGAACACCTCGCCGCTAAGAAAGAGCATCAGCACCTCTACGAGACAGAAGACGCACAAGCGCTCGGCCGCATCCTCAACCACCAATACGCCGCGGTCGTCGCCAACCCGCCCTACATCACACCTAAAGACCCAGCGGCCAATCAGGCCTACAGGGACCGCTACGAAACTTGCTACCGGCAATACGCGCTGTCGGTGCCGTTCATGGAACGGCTCTTCGATCTAGCCCGCCCGGCCGAAGCGCGCAAGCCAGCGGGGTTTGTCGGCCAGATCACCTCGAACAGCTTCATGAAACGCGAGTTCGGCAAGAAACTGATCGAGCAGTACCTCCCCCACTGGGACGTCACCCACCTGATCGACACCTCAGGCGCCTACATCCCAGGCCACGGCACCCCCACAGCCATCTTTCTCGCCCGCGCACGACAACCACGCACCGACGAGGTACGCGGCGTCCTTGGGATACGCGGCGAACCCTCTACACCGGACGAGCCAGCGCACGGGTGTGTCTGGACCGAAATCACCCAACTCATCGACCAGCCCGGAACCGAGGGAGACTTTGTCAGCTGCGAACAGCTCGATCGCGCGCGGCTCGCAAGGCATCCATGGAGCCTGCAAGGGGGTGGGGCGGGTGAGGTTTCTCAGGCGATGATGAACGGGCGCGAGACCCTGTCTTCTGTCGCCTCAATGGGGGTTCTGGCACGTGCCTCCGCAGATGACGTTTTCATGCGCCCCAAGGGCTCCTTTGAACGCATCGGAGTCACGAGGTTCGTAGTGCCCGCGCTGCTCGGTGAGGAAGTGCGCGATTGGCAGGTCCAGCCGACGCTGGATGCGTGGTTCCCTTACACGAGCGGGCAACTCGCCGAGTTTGACTCGGGGCAGGATGAACCTGTCGAGCTGTGGGCTTATCGAGCGTTCCTTGAGCGTCGAACGGTCTTTGGTGGACAGACATATCGGGAGGCCGGGAAGCCATGGTGGTCTTGGCACCAGGTCACAAACCGTTTCGACCAAGCGCCCGCGGTGACCTTGGCATTCGTAGCCACGCACAATCACTTTGCTCGTGTCGAAGCACGGCTTGCTTTCAATCGGTCGGCCCCCGTTATCCGCGCGGAAACCGGAGGCAACGAGATGCTGCTGCGATTGCTGGGCCCACTCAATAGCTCATGTGGTTTGTTCTGGGCGCGGCAGCAGATGTTCCCGAAGGGAGGCTATGGAGGCGGGCACTGGGAGAACAGGCTCGAGTGGGATGCAACGAAGTTGCAGCGTTTTCCGTTGCCGTCGGATCCACCGGTGGAGTTGGCCGCCCGCCTTGATGCTCTAGCGCAGAGTTTGAATGGTGCAAGTCCTTCCTCGTTATTAGAATGGCAGAACCCTTCGCGGCAACTCCTTCACGATGCGCACGTCCGCTGGCGCTCGCTGCGGCGTCGGATAACCGCGTTACAGGAGGAGCTGGATTGGCGGTGCTATCGACGGTATGGGCTGATCGACGACGATCTGGTCTACGGGGATTTTGACGCGCTACCTGAGGTGGAGTTGGGGGAGCGGGCGTTTGAGATGGCGTTGGCGAGGCGTGTTGAGGCTGGTGAGACTGAGACGCGGTGGTTCGAACGCCACGGCTCGGTACCGGTCACGGAGGTCCCCGCTCGGTTCCCTGCCGACTACCGGGAGCTGATGCAGCGGCGGTTGGATGCCATCGAGCGGGTGAAGGCTGTTCGTCTGATTGAGCGGCCGGAATGCAAGCGCAGGTGGGCTACGCCCGGTTGGGTCGCGTTGGAGCAGGAGGCGCTTCGCTCTTGGGTACTTGATCGGCTCGAGGGTAAGGAGCTCTGGTCAGAGCCTGAGCTGTTGCGGCCGGATCACGTATCTGACCGGCTTCTCTCGGACCGTGAATTTCAGGAGGGGCTGGCGTTGTTCGGCGGCGACGATGTCGATCCGCAGAAGCTGGTGGCGAAGCTGCTCGCCGAGGAAGCGGTCCCGTGCGTGGCTGAGCTCCGCTACAGCGGGTCCGGGTTGCGTAAGCGTCAGCTGTGGGAGAGAACGTGGGAGCTTCAGCGTGCGGAGGACG
>WUUC01098318.1_pt1 | contig 13845 bp, 9 predicted proteins | sample 6278441 | NCBI WGS metagenome assembly WUUC01 (sample SAMN13675441, study PRJNA597444) | soil metagenome | isolation source: soil | place: USA: Washington | collected 2017-10
AACTGTACCTTGTACACTCTACACTGTACATTGTGATGGGGAGAAAAAATCAACCAATCGGGATTTTCGACAGTGGTATCGGAGGATTGACGGTGGCCCACGCTATCCGTCAGCTCTTACCGACAGAAGACATCATTTACTTCGGCGACACTGCCCACCTGCCGTATGGCGACAAGTCGGAGGCAGCAATCCAGGCATACTCTATTAAGATTGCAGACGTCCTCCTTCGCCGCGGTTGCAAGGTGATCGTGATCGCATGCAACTCCGCCAGCTCTGCTGCCTACGAGCTGCTACGCGAATATGTGCGGAAGGACGCCCATATCATTAATGTGATCGACCCGATGGTCGAAGCTGTTATACAGCAATTTCCCAACAGGAACATCGGGCTGATCGGGACCAAACGTACCGTGCAATCGGGAATTTATGGAAGGAAGATCGCCGAAGCCAATGCCGGTATCGAGCTCAGGACACTGGCCACACCGCTGCTTGCACCGATGATCGAAGAGGGGTTCTTTAACAACCAGATCAGTCACGAAATCGTAGCGCAATATCTATCCGATCCCGCGTTAATGGGTATAGAGGCACTTATCCTTGCATGTACTCATTACCCCCTGATTCGCGGAGAAATACTCGGATATTACGATGGGAAAGTAAGGGAGAAAATGATCGTCCTCGATTCGTCTGTTGTCGTAGCCGAGGCGCTTCGCCGTTACCTGGAGAATGAAAACTTATTGAACACCGAAGGAAGGGCGCAGCATTTCTATGTTTCCGATTACACGGAGGCTTTCGAGGCCGCAACCCGTATCTTCTTCGGGCAACAAGTGCAGTTGGAAAAACACCCGCTTTGGAGCTAAAGATTCTTACCATAGTAAGAAAACCTGCGTTGTAAGTTTTCTGGTGGATTTTAAGATTTTCGATTGAAACTTCTGACCAACTTTGATGTTCGTTAAATGTCGACCTTACTCTTCATATTACCCTTCCTCATATTCTACCTGATCATGGTAGTGTATGCCGAGCGAAAGATCTCGGCATTCATGCAGGACCGCCTCGGTCCGATGGAAGTCGGCTATTATGGCCTGCTTCAAACCATCGCCGACCTTCTCAAACTGCTTCAGAAAGAAGACATCGTTCCGGCCCGGGCCGATCGAATACTGTTCAAGGCAGCACCGATCGTTATCTTCATTGTCATCTTCGCTGGCTTCTCTGTCATTCCCCTCAGTCCTTCGTGGGGCGGATCGGGAATACAGACCGGTGTATTCTTCCTCCTCGCCATTATCAGTCTCGACGTCGTGGGTATCATCGTGGCCGGTTGGAGCTCGGGAAACAAGTACAGCACCCTTGGAGCATTTCGTGCCGTTGCACAGATCGTTTCATACGAAGTCCCGCTCACACTGTCGGTGTTGTGTGTGGCCATGTTCAACAGCACACTCGATCTTCAAAAGATATCGCTAGCCCAGGGAATCCATTCTCCGGAAACTATTAATCTATTCAGCTTTCTTCCGGTGGATGTCACCCGGATCGGCGGTATCCTTAGCTGGAATGTTGTACAGATGCCATTCCTGTTCGTAGCCTGGCTGATCTTCTTTATTTCTTCGCTGGCCGAAAGCAACCGGGCGCCGTTCGACCTTCCCGAAGCCGAGTCGGAGCTGGTGGCTGGATTTCATACAGAATATTCCGGGTTTCGCTGGGCGATCGTTATGCTGGCCGAGTATGCCATGATGTTGCTGGTAAGCATGCTTGGCGCCGTACTCTTTTTCGGCAGCTGGAACACTCCGTTACCCAATATGGGATCGCTGGAACTGGCCAAAATGACTAGCGGACCGGTATGGGGAGTGGCGTGGCTGGTGATAAAGACCGTTATTCTGACTATTATACAGATCTGGATAAGGTGGACATATCCCCGCGTACGCATCGATCAGCTCATGAGCCTCAGTTGGAAGTATTTGACGCCTGCTGCATTGATTTTGGTAATCATTACCGGATTTTGGAAATTATGGCTTTCATAAGGGTGCGAAAACCATTATTACAATGTGTGCTGATGCTTGCCACTGCATCAGTGTTTGGACAAATAAGCCCCGACCGCGTCGGGACTGGCCCCACGATCGACAGTCTCGAGTCGGCCGTGCAGAATGCTGCCGACGATACTGCCAAAGCCCGGTCGTTGATCGCTCTATCATCCGCATACCAGTACGTTAATCATGCGAAGGCCCGCTCGAATGCCGAAGAGGCTTTGAAGGTGGCGCTAGACAACAACCTGGACGACGAGATCTTCGAAGCATACGGCCAGCTGGGTTTGCTTGCTTCCCTTTCGGGTGATTACAACTCGGCTCTGAAATACGACAACTCGAATCTCGTACATGTCATGGAACGAAAAGACAGCACCGCGATCAGTGCGGTGCTGAATTTCATCGGTAACGATTACCATGATCTTGGTCAGTACGACGAGGCCTATTATTACTTCACACAATCGCATAAAATAGCTACATCCATTCATGACTCATTGCGGATGGTGAAATCACTTCACAACGTCGGAACGGTATTCAGTGAGCTCGGCCAGTACGACATCGCGCTTCAGCATTTCGATATTGCCCGCAAGATCGGTGAGCGCATCAACGACGAAGACGGTTATGCTTACATGCTCGACGAGAAAGCAGAAGTGTATCTCAAACAAAAAGAATATGATAAAGCCCGTGAAGCCCTGACGCAGGCCATGCGCGTCATTCGCGAAAGGAAACTGTCGATCATCGAACATCGTGCGCTGATCGGCTTTGCCATTCTTGCGTTCGATCTCGGCGAATACGACCGCGCGTTGATGTACTACGATTCGGCATACGCGCTGCATCGCCAGCACGACAACGAATTCGGTGTTGCCGAAACCAGTCTTGGAAAGAGTAAAGTTTATCTCGCACAGGGTAAGTTCAAGGAAGCCGAAGCCCTGCTGATACAAACCTCGGAAGCCGCACACCAGCTAAATGCAACCAGGCTTGAAACCGACAGCTATAAACAACTTTCGGAGCTTGCCGAAAAGAAAGGCGATTTCAAAAACGCACTGCGCTACTACAAGAGTCACAAGGTGCTCGAAGACAGTATCTTCAGCCAGGAGATGATGCAGAAGCTCTACCAGAGCCAGCTGAGGTTTGCCACCGAGACCAAAGACAGCGAGATCGCTTCGCTGATGAAATCAAAAGAAGAACAGCAGGTGACGATGAAACGCAAAGACTTCCTGTTCAACATCATGATCGTCATTGCAGCGCTCAGCGCGGTCCTGTTGATCTCGATCTATCGAAGCGGCCAGCGCCGTATCCGTATCAACAGGCTGCTGATGGACCACCAGGCAGAAATCAAGAAAAGAAGTGTCGAGCTGGAACAACTAAACCAGGTAAAAGACAAGTTCTTCTCCATTATCTCTCACGACCTGCGTTCGCCCATGAATGCCCTGGCCGGTATCCTCGATCTGGCCGAGAAAAAACATCTCGACGCCGACGAGTTCGTACAGGTCACCAAGGAGCTGCGGGTGCAGTTCAATCACACCAAGACCCTGATCAATAACCTTCTCGACTGGACGCTCCTCCAGATGGACAAGCTCAAGATCCACGAAGACAAGGTAGACCTTCACGATATGGTCGAGGAGAACTTCAAATTGTTCAGCGCGCTGCAGGTGAAGAACACCCAGATGAACAACCTCATCGCAAAGGGCACATGTGCAAAAGCCGACACGAATATGGTGAACCTCGTGTTCCGCAATCTTATCCTCAACGCGATCAAGTTTACGGAAGTCGGCGGTGTGGTGGCCGTCGAAGCCAAAGCGAAAGGCAATTTTGTAGAGGTCGCTATTTCCGACAACGGAGTCGGGATAACGCTGGAGGTTCAGAAAATACTCTTCGAAAAAACCACCGGTTATAGCACGCGTGGAACCGCCAACGAGAAAGGTACCGGCCTCGGACTGATCTTATGCAAAGAGTTTGTCGAAAGGAATGGAGGGAGTATCTGGCTCGAAAGTGAAGCCGGGAAGGGCTCGACGTTCTATTTCACCCTAAAAAGGTGCTAGGTGCGATGTGCGAGGTGCGGTGACGCACCGTTCGCCCGCCGGACTTCGCTCATTCCTCAGACTTAAGACATCGCACATTCCTCGCACCTTGCACTCCGCACATCGCACATCTCCGGCACATTCATCGCACCTCGCACGTCGCACATAGAACATTTTAACCTATTTTTGAGGCAATTGTATGGTTGCCAAATCATCATACTGGTCGGGTATCCTCACCGCCGTAAGCACTTTACTGCAGGGCTTGAAGCTGACGGGTAAGCACATCGTGCAAGCACGTAAGAGCAAGACCTCGGTCGACGTCACCAGCCCTGGTTATTTCGATAAACAGACCGGCATTACGACCATCCAGTTTCCTCACGAAACCATCCCAGTTCCCGACAACGGACGGTACCAGCTGCACAACGAGATGGAGGATTGTATTGTGTGCGACAAGTGCGCGAAGATCTGTCCTGTCAATTGCATTACCATCGAGCCCATACGATCGGCAGATGAATTCGGAAAGACATCCGACGGTACCCCTAAAAGGATCTACGCCGCCAAGTTCGATATCGATATGGGTAAGTGCTGCTTCTGCGGGCTGTGTACAACCGTGTGTCCTACCGAATGCCTTACCATGACCAAAACGTACGACTTCAGTGTGTGGGATATTCGCAATCATAACTTTCCTTTTGCCAATCTCACAGAGCAGGAGATCGTGATGAAGAAGAAGGAATGGGAAACCCATCAGCAAACGAAGGCTGCCCTGCCTCCTATTCAGAAGAAGGAAGGTGGCGCCGTGCCTAAGCCTGTGTTCAAGCCCAAAATAAAACCGCCACCGGCGCCCGAGGCATGATGGCGAACATCGTAACCTACACCCTCGCGTTCGTTGCAGCCATCTCCGCCGCTTCCGTTCTCTTTGTGAAGGAAGTCTTTCACGCAACGCTATTACTTTTAATTTGCCTGATCTGTGTCGCAGGAATATTCGTGACGTTCAACGCCGAATTCCTCGCGATCGTGCAGCTATTGGTCTACGCCGGCGGTGTGATCCTGCTGGTCGTCTTCGGTATCATGCTCACGGTTCGAAACAGACCGTTCCAAGAACCCGCCAGCCAGAATATGGTCATGCCTGGCATCGTTGGGCTGTTGCTGTTTGCAATACTTGTATTTGGACTCGACAGGCCCGCGACACCGGTAACGGAAACTACAGATTTGTCGCCGGAAGTGATCGGCGCATTGCTCATGACGCGTTATGCGATCGCATTCGAGGTAGCTGGTATGTTGTTGCTGGTAAGCCTGATCGGTGCGATCGTCGCTGCGACACAGGGAAAGAGAAGTTAGAACTATGGGAGTAAGTACATCGGAAATCATTCTGTATCTCGGCGCATTCCTTTTTTGCGTTGGTCTTACGGTCGTGCTTACACGCAGAAATCTGATCATCATGCTGATCGGCATCGAGCTGATGTTAAATGCCGCGAACCTCAACCTGGTTGCCTTCAACCGCCCCCATCCTTTCCAGTCCGACAGCCAGTTCTTCATCCTTTTTATCATTCTGGTGGCCGTATGCGAAGCAGCTGTGGGCATTGCCCTTGTGCTGCGGGTATATCATTTCTACAAAACTTCGCTGCCGGACGAGATCAGTGACCTAAAGGAAAAATCTTGAACGAGGTCCAGCAAACATCCACTGTAACGTTCGCCTTGCTCTCGATAGCGATGCCCCTGGTCTCGGCCGTGTTGTGCCTGCTGATACCCAAGCGGTTCATGTGGCTGGCACCGATCGTTTCAACTTTGTTGATGTTCACGTCGGTGATCCTGGCGGCGATACTGTATGTCAGGGGCTGGCATGTGGAGATCAGGGCAGGCATTCCGTGGTTCTTGCTGGGTGAAACTACTATACAACTGAACATCCTCATCGACGAGCTGACGTTGCCGATGCTGTCGATGGTGATATTGATATCATTCCTGGTCCACTTGTATTCGGTGGGCTTTATGGCCGACGATCAACATGCCGGGAGATACTTCGCTTTCCTCGGGTTCTTCACCTTCTCGATGCTGGGTCTGGTGATCAGTGGCAACTTATTGTTGCTGTTCTGTTTTTGGGAGCTGGTCGGGTTCTCGTCGTACCTGCTCATCGGTCACTGGCGAGACCGGCCGTTAGCCGGAGCGGCGGCTACAAAGGCATTTATCTTTAACCGTGTTGGCGATGCCTTGTTTATCGTAGGTCTGATGATCACCTGGAGCTTTTCATCGACGTTCGATATACCGGAGATAGACCGGAACGGCTGGGTAACGATCGCGGGACTTTGCTTTTTCGCGGGAGTGATGGGCAAGTCGGCACAGTTTCCATTGCTCCCCTGGCTGCCCGACGCCATGCAGGGCCCTACGCCGGTATCGGCGCTGATACACGCAGCTACCATGGTGGCCGCAGGCGTATTTCTTATTCTCCGGATCCCTTTCATCCTGGTACCGGCTGCAGCCATGATCATGGCGATCGTCGGAGGGATCACAGCTTTGTACGGAGGCTGGAAGGCGCTGCAGGAATACGACCTCAAAAAGATACTCGCCTACTCGACGATCTCGCAACTCGGCTTCATGATCCTCGCGATCGGGGCCGGAAGCGAGGACGGTGCTTTCGTCCACCTGCTGGCTCACGCTTTCTTCAAGGCATGTTTGTTCCTGGCAGCCGGTGCAATCATTCACACGCTGTATCATGTCGCAAAACAAAATGAGTTCGACCCGCAGGACATCCGCAACATGGGCGGATTTTATAAAATAACTCCAAAGCTGTTCATCGCAACTACATTCGCATTAGCCGCGCTTTGCGGGCTCCCGTTGCTCTCGGGATTTATTTCAAAAGAGATGATCATCGTTCCGATGTTCCGGCGCGCGCTGGAGACAGCCGACATTCTCGCGTGGATATACGTCGTCGTATTCTTTGCCTGCTCGATGCTTACGGTATTGTACTCGTATCGAATGTATGTAGCGGTATTCTTCGGGCCGCGCGCCATGCCATACGCCGACCTCGCTCCCGTCCCGCCGGTCATGCAATGGCCGATTTCGCTGCTGGCCATTCTTTCATTATGGATATTCTTCGCCTGGAACCCCGTCGGACCCGGTGCGTGGCTCCTGCACTTCCGGGGTCACGTGGCCAGCCTGTCGATCATCCAATGGAGCGTTGCCTTTCCGCTCAGCACGACCATCGCGTGGGTGTCGCTCGGATGGACGCTATTGTCGATAGCACTCGGTTGGTGGTTGTTCACAAAGAAAAAAGTAAAGCCCGTAACCGGGAGGTATTCTCTCGATCACGCATACGACATAGCGATACTCAACCCCGCGCTCCGTGCTTCGGACTCGTTTGCGTGGTTCGATAAAAAAGGGATCGACGGATTTCTTCACCTGTTTGCCTTCAGCAGTGTGACCCTCGCGAAGGTTGCTGGATATGTGGACCGTTTTGTAGTGGATGGATCGGTGTCGGCCGTCACCTGGATTGCCCGGGCTGCCGGCGGTGTGCTTCGACACACCGGAGGCGGACGAATCCAATCATACCTGCTCTGGTCGGCGGTCGTGCTTATTATTTTCATATTTTGGATTCTCAAATGATGTCGCAGTACCTGCTCACACTTCTCATCTTCATTCCCGTGGCGGCGGCATTGGTGTTGTTGTTTCTACCAGGGTCTTACCAATCCTATCACAAATGGATCGCACTGGGCGTGAGTCTGGTGCAGGTGATGCTCTTGCTGTCGGTGTTCGGACAGTACGACCCCGCCGGTGGCTTCCAGCTCGAAGAACGCGCACGCTGGATCGACCTAAGCCTGGGCACAGGCAAACTGACGGTGGAATACCTGGTAGCCATCGATGGACTGAGCTTGCCCCTGGTTGCCTTGTCTGTTTTCGTTCTGCTGGTCGCAGTCATCTCTTCCTGGAATGTCACCGACCGATCGAAGGGGTATTTTACATTGTTGCTGATACTGAACGGTGCGGTGATCGGAAGCTTCTGTGCGCTCGACCTGCTGTTGTTCTATCTCTTTTTTGAATTCATGCTGTTGCCGATGTACTTCCTCATCGGTATCTGGGGCGGACCAAGGAGAGAATACGCTTCGATCAAGTTCTTCCTATACACCTTACTCGGGTCGATCCTGATATTGCTCGTCCTGATCGGTCTGTATATTTCGTCCGACCCGAAAACATTCGTGCTCACCGAGCTGCTGCAGAGGGGGAACATTGCCTCATACTCCGTTTTTAGCTTCCATGATCCCTGGATGATCCTCGGATGGCCGGCTCGCAACTGGGCATTCCTGTTTTTGCTGCTCGGCTTCGGGATAAAATTGCCGATGGTGCCCTTGCACACCTGGCTGCCGGATGCGCACGTCGAAGCCTCTACACCCATCTCGGTGGTGCTTGCGGCGTTGTTACTGAAGATCGGCGCGTATGGGTTGCTCCGGATGGCCTACCCTTTGTTCCCCGATGCAGCTACCGGCATGAGCGTCACCGTTGCATTCCTCGGTATGCTGTCCATTGTTTACGGCGCTATGAACGCGCTGGCTTCGAAAGACTTCAAACGCCTGATCGCATACTCATCGGTATCGCACATGGGTTTCGTGTTACTGGGCCTGGCGTCGGCAACGGTGGAAGGCATTACGGGCGCCGTGTTCCAGATGACCAGCCACGGACTGATCTCGGCCATGCTGTTCCTCATCGCCGGCGTGTTGTACGATCGCACACAGGACAGGAAAATCGCCAACTATTCGGGACTTTCTTCGAAGATGCCTGTCTACACGTCATTTGTGCTGGTGGGATTCTTCGCCACCCTGGGACTTCCCGGGCTAAGCGGTTTCATCGGCGAGATCATGGTGTTTTTGGGAGCGTTCAGGTCGGGGCTCATCCCGGGCTGGATCTCCGTCGTGTCGACAGCAGGGCTGATATTCGGAGCCGGGTATTGTTTATGGACAATACAAAGGATGTTCTTCGGTCAGTATGCCGTACGCGACAATGTTCCCATGCACGACGTTGTTCTTCGTGAAAAGATCATGTTGTTGCCGCTGGCGATACTGATCATCACACTCGGGATTTTTCCGCAAACCATTATCCGTTACATCAATCCGTTCAGCGTTTGGCTGTCGGAATTATTGACCGAAGGCTTTTAGAACCCATATATTCAACGTGCAGCTTGTCGAATTCGAATACCTCGATCGGATCAGGGAAACACTCCTTGATCTTGCGCCAGAGCTGACGTTGTGCGTTGTTATTGTCGCGGTGGTACTATGCACGCTGTTCCGGTCTGATCCACAAGCGTCCGGAACTCCTCATCGCACATCGCACCCCGCACCCCGCACACCACAATACATCACGCTGGCCGGGATTGTGATCCATCTCCTGCTGGTCCTTTACGCCTCGCAAATGTTTGTGGGGCAATTGAACGTGGTTGACATGCTCTCGATCGATCCGTGGTCGTCGTGTTTCAAGGTGATGACAAGCATCGCGGCCCTGCTCACCATTCTGATGTCGGGAAAGCAACGGTTGGAATACTACGTTCTCGTTATTGCCATTCTTTTAGGCGCCGACCTGTTGATGATGAGCACTCATTTTATCATGATATTGCTCTCCATCGAGCTCATGTCAATTTCGTCATACGTGCTCGTGGCAGGAACCGATCCCGACAAGGCGCGCGCCGAAGCCGCCTGGAAATTTTTCATCTTCGGATCGGCCGCTACTGCTGTCATGACCTTCGGGTTGTCGTATCTTTTCGGAGCCAGCGGCACCGCGGGACTGCCCGGTCACTTTACAGGAGCCGATCCTGTGATGGTGTCCATCGGCTGCCTGATGACTTTAGCCGGTCTGCTCTTCAAGATGACGGCGGCGCCGTTCCATCTCTGGGCCCCGGATGTTTATCAGGCGACACCTTCCCCGGTTGTCGCGTACCTGTCGGTCGTGCCGAAGTTCGCAGGCCTGGTGGTGATCACAAGGTTTCTTTATCATTTACCGGTACAACCGGCCGACTGGTCCAATGTGATTGCCGGCTTTGCTATCCTGTCGATCGTCATCGGCACGCTCGCCGCTCTTGCGCAGAGAGATGCAAAGCGAATGATGGCATACTCGACCGTCGCGCAAACCGGATTCCTGCTCACGGGTGTAGCATCGGTCATGTTCACTTCGACGGATGCGTCATACGCCATCGCCTTTTATGCGTTGGTCTTCCTTGTCATGAACTATGCCGTGTTCATGGTGATCCAGGCCAAAGAAGAGGCGGGCGGCTCGGTGCTTTTTAAGGATTTTTCCGGTATGGGGTACTCTGCCGTTATCCCGGCTGTCACTATAACGATTGCATTCGTCTCCCTGGTAGGGCTTCCCCCGCTGGCAGGGTTCACAGCCAAATTGCTCATTTTTACCACGCTTTGGGCCAAATTTGCGGCCTCCCGCGGCTTTATCTTCGTCGTACTTTTCGTGATCGGGCTGGGGGCAACAGTCGTCTCACTGTTTTTCTACCTCAAAATCCCCTTCTACATGTTTTTCAGGCGGGCGGAGGAAAAAGAACCGTTAAAAATCCGCCGTTCAACAAATCTTTTGCTCCTGTTTTTGGTTGGGATCCTATTCGCCCTCTTCCTCTTCCCGTCGGTATTCGATTGGTTGGGAGGCTGGGTTATTAAGCGTAACTTCGGGCTTTAACGACTGCTGATGACTGATCAAATTCTGCATGAATGTGGTATTGCTCTAATTCGTCTGCGCAAACCGCTTTCTTACTACATCGAAAAGTACGGCCCCACGTACGCCATGAACAAGATGTACATCCTCATGGAAAAGCAGCACAACCGGGGACAGGACGGCGCAGGGATCGCCAACATCAAGATAGATCAAAAGCCAGGTTTCAGGTTCATCAGCAGATACAGATCGATCAAAGCACAGCCAGTCGCGAACCTCTTCAAAAAGATCAGCAAGAAATTCAAGAAAGCTCAAAAGGAAGGCAAGGAAAAATTCCGTGATGAAAACTGGCTTAAAGAAAAAGTAGCATTCACCGGTGAGCTCTGGCTTGGCCATCTCCGCTACGGCACCCACGGCATCAACAACATCGAGAACGTTCACCCCTTCCTCAGGCAAAACAACTGGAGAAGCCGTAACCTCGTCATGGCCGGCAACTTCAACATGACCAACGTCGACGAGCTGTTCAACATCCTGGTCGACCTCGGCCAGCACCCGAAAGAAAAAGTCGACACGGTAACGGTCATGGAAAAGATCGGCCACTTCCTGGACGAAGAAGTTCAGGCGACTTTCGAATTATACAAAGACCAATACAGCAACGTCGAGATCTCGGAGATCATAGAAAACAAGATCGACTTCCAGAGAATACTCACCCGCGCCTGCAAAGACTTCGATGGAGGCTATACCATGGCCGGCCTCACCGGTTCCGGGTCTGCTTTTGTCGTACGCGATCCCGCCGGCATTCGTCCCGCTTATTTCTATGCCGATGAAGAGATCGTAGTGGTCGCTTCGGAAAAACCGGCGATCAAAACAGCATTCAATATCGATTACGAGCAGATCGAGGAGATAAAGCCCGGTCATGCACTGATCATCAATAAGAACGGAGGATACGGACAATACCAGATCGTTCGTCCTATCGAAAAGAAATCGTGCAGCTTCGAACGGATCTACTTCTCGAGAGGAACCGACCCCGAGATCTACCAGGAACGCAAGCAGCTCGGCCGCTTGCTGGTCCCCCAGATCCTGAAGGCCATCAACTTCGATCTTCGAAACACAGTATTTTCCTACATCCCCAACACCGCCGAAACGTCCTTCCTCGGAATGATGGCCGGCGTTGAAGACTACCTGATCAGCAAGCAAAAGGAGATCATCATCGACAATAAACCGTCGGTCGATTCTCTCGACGACATCCTCTCCTTCCGTCCACGCGTCGAGAAGATCGTCTTAAAAGATGTCAAGCTTCGCACATTCATTACCGACGATCACCACCGCGACGAAATGGTGGCCCACGTTTACGATACCACCTACGAAGTCGTTAACAAAGGAAAAGATACGCTCGTTGTTATCGACGACTCGATCATTCGCGGAACGACACTCGAAAAGAGTATCCTCCGGATGCTCGACCGCCTTCAGCCCAAACGCATCGTCGTCGTCTCATCGGCACCGCAGATACGGTTCCCCGATTGCTACGGTATCGATATGAGCAAGATGGGCGAGTTCGTCGCCTTCCGCGCCGTGGTACAGCTCTTGAAAGAACATGGCAAGGACTACTTGCTGGGTGAGGTCTACGAACAATGCCTTGCTTCGATCAGCGAAGAAAACCCGGTCAACTACGTCAAACGTCTCTACGACCAGTTTACATATAACGAGATCTCCGACAAGATCACCGACATCGTCCGTCCTTCAGACATGAAGGCTGAACTGCAGGTCGTGTTCCAGACAGTCGATAACCTCCACAAGGCTATTCCAAGTCATCTTGGTGATTGGTATTTCACCGGCAATTATCCGACACCCGGTGGTACCAAAGTATGCAACAAGAGCTATGTGAATTACATGGAAGGAAAGCTGGTAAGAGCTTACTGATCTCAGTTACCGTCTACAATTGTAATCTCTTTTTCCGCGTGTATGGGCGTACCGTCAGCGGAGAGTCCCTCGACAACGATCTTGTATTGCCCCTTTAGGTCTGCTGCAAAGAATTCAACCTTTGCAATGGCGGTTTCATCGAGTCTTATATTCGGGTTCCAATAAATGGTACTCCTGAGATCCTCCTTTTTTGCCGCGCGTGCAGAAGGCGTACTATAGTCGGGCGATTGAAACACACGCGGCCTGCTGTATCCATCGACAAGTACCTTCGACGTCAGCTGTGATTCCTGGGGCCGGTCCGTGTTCGTATAAACAGCGAGGATGCCATCGGCACTTTTGCGTCCGTATTGCATACCGCTCCTCAGGCTCAGTTCTACAGACTCGACGGTCCCTATTTTAATACTGGTCAATATTTCTTCCGGCGTCCCAGACACCACGTTGCCATTCACTGTTACCAACACCTCCGGCGGCCGCTTTCCTGTATTTGCGTTCCGTTGAAGATAGACTACCCACCTTGTTCCTTCGGTGGTAACGAAAACCTGCCGGACCACGAGGCCCTGTATTTTCCCCTGAAGGGCAAACAACAAGCTGCCGTTCTGATCCTTAATATCTTTTCGGGACAACACATAATCCGGGCGCCCGTAGGGCTTCATTTGCCTATCGGAATTTATCCTCGATGCCCTCACTTCGACCTCCTCCAACATAATCCTTCCGTCGGTCTTGTAATCACCGGCTCGCTGAACCAGGGATGTCTGCTGAATGACCGGTTTCGAATACCGGGCGGGTAAATGAACTGGCGGGATCTCACGCTTCTTTAGACTTACGTCATTGTCGCTATCCTCGACGCCATTAGGCACGATCGCAAACCACGCTGAATCATAAAATGTGAGTCCATTCACGATAAAGTTCCCACTCTTGTCCGATTGAGCAAGCGTGTAATACCTGGGCTCCAGCTGAAAAATGTGAAGGACTAATTCTTTTTCTTTTTTCTCGTGAGCGTCAAACCTGGCCTCGAAACCAAAACCACGTTCGACGGGATAAGAAAAGCTCGATCCTGGCGGACTATCACGAAATTCGACCGCATCGGATATTGTGGCGTTTAAATTTATGGGTACTACCTGGTCCACGTCCGTCACCGAAATTGAAAGATTGGCGCCTGCGAGGACCGAAGGATCGCTCACCATGGAGGAAAGCTCCAGCTCAATTTTCTCGCGCACTTTGTAAGCCGGCTTAGCATTTTTTATTGCTACCAGCTCATTCTCAAC
>WUUC01067253.1_pt1 | contig 13840 bp, 23 predicted proteins | sample 6278441 | NCBI WGS metagenome assembly WUUC01 (sample SAMN13675441, study PRJNA597444) | soil metagenome | isolation source: soil | place: USA: Washington | collected 2017-10
CATACCCATGCGTAAGGCAAAGGAACACAGTTGACACTTCTACATCATCTTTTACAGATGTCTTGGCCACGATGCGACTATCTGTGTTATCTTCAAACCATCTAGCACCTGTGTCTAGATCAACGGGTATAGGTACTCGATTCTCGTCTAAGATATACCACTGCATTCTATAATCCGGCCATGAAATATCACTCACTTGTGTCAATCTCCTTACCAAATTCAGCTATTAACTCATCTGTCCACTTTTGAAACTCGTCTATGGTCATTCCAGGCATGTTATCATGATATGTTTCACTGTCAGGGTCGTCCTCCAAAGATACTGTATTGGTTCTTCTAATATCTTCATTGAATATTCTATCTATAAAACCGGGCTCGCCAAATGGACGCCATCTCAAAGCGTCTATATCTAAATCGATTATGTGAAGCGAAAACTTAACTTTATAGTATCCACCCCATCCTCCAGTAATGATGCTAACATGTTCAATAAACACTCTTAACCCATTCACATCAAATGAATCGATGTTCACGAATGCATCAAATGAAATAATATCGGATGTACGGATAAAGGCATTTATTTCCGTGTTCCACCTATGGCTGCACCCAAATTCAACGGGGATCATACGTTCGATTTCAACATAAACCTGGTCAGGCGGAAGGTCTGTCTGTTCAAACAGCCAGCGTGTAATATCATTCTCGGATGCCAACATATTGTTGTCTCCTTACTACAGTTTCGCCACATAGAGTGGCATTCTACGATTAGGCGTTGGCATCTCAGTTGCTGTCAGTTCCTTTCTGACTCCTTTCCTTACCTCTCGCACCTGGATCTCGTAGTCTAGTCCCTTTTGCCTGTAGACTAAGTTTGCCTGCGAATCCTCGATGATGAACGCTGGCACTTGGCCTAGCCGCTCATTATTCTTGTACAGCAGTCCACCAAAGACTTCCGTACGTCCACCACCGCGAGTGGTAACAATGGTGCGATCCTTCTCAGACTTGAGTCCGAGTATCCACAGGTCTCCGCCGTTGTTCTCGATCAGTGGGTTGTGGTCATAAGACTCTGGGTTGCACTGCCTAAGCCATGCCTTTTGCTGGTTAAATACGAGATGTACGGTGGAGGTGTCCTCGATGTAGACTTCGCCTCCAGGTACCGTGTTAATGTAGGTACCTCCGCGCAAGACCAGTGGGCGCCTAGACCGGTGCTCTACCCAGAACGTTTCCTGAGAGCCCAGGTGGCGCTCTACGTCGATTGCGACCGGCACCATGGGTGCTAGCATGTGTCCGTCTTCGATTACAAATCCTGGCTGCCCTGACACCCAGAATTTGAGCGTTGCACCAAAGCCGATAATTCGACGAATCTTATTGTGTACACGAATGCTACCCCAGCTATCGTATGTGCCGGGCGGCAGATAAATCGTGTCTGCACCTGCGTCGATTGCCTTTTGAATAGCGCCTCCATCGTCTATACCAATTGACTTCACGTCTTTGATATTCACCCACCTTGAGGGGTCACCCATGGCGATGGTAGGCGGTTCCTTTATGGGTAGACGAATGGGGGCACCAACGAAAGGGAATAGGTTTGCTCCGCTGTGTGAGATGAACTCGTTGACGGTTCCACCTGGTGCTTCTCTGGGCAAACCCGAGGTACGTATAGCGCTGCTATATCCTTCTGTCTTCACATTGCGTGCATACAAGATTCCACCGTCCTCATTTACAATGGCTGGCAAACCATATATACCGCCTCTCAGCGTCACATTCAGAAGTGACATGAGGGCAGTACTACCACGATTTACGATGGCAGTTATCAGATTATCACTACTGAGAGATCGAATTGTGACGATATTCGAATCATTGACGAACCCATAAAGTCGTTGCTTGGTCAGCCTGATATGCTCAAAGGTCATGCTGTACTGGTCGTGTTTGACATGAATGCCCACATCGAAGCCGTCTACCTGCACGTTTTGGATAAGCCCAGGTCCTGGCCATGCCTTATCCATCATGATGCCGGTATCACCGCGCTTTTCTGGATCGCTGGACCTTACACGAACATTATTTAAACCGCCCATATTGTTGGTGTGAAAGCCAATGCCAATGGCGCCAGGATTGCCCTTGCCGACATCAACGGTCAGGTCGTGAATGCGCTGGTTAAAGTTTTGGCCGCCGAAGCCATATTCCATATTTAGCAATTTTTTAGGCGTTGTCTGAACCTGAAAGCCTATGCAATTGTCTTTGAGCTTGATCACCGTATCAGCAGGATGCTCACCACGCACATCCTTTTTCTTGTCACCCCATATGATGCTATCGCTCACCAGGTATACACCCTTGGGCAGATAGACATGACGGATAGGTCCACCTGGGTCGCTCTTGTGACGCCCAAACACAGCTTGTAGGGCAAGTGTGTCATCTGTAACACCGTCACCTTTGGCGCCGAGGTCTCGCACGTTAACGAAGCCGTCTATTGTGCTGTAGTCCATTATTCTCTCTTTCCTTGATCCTTTATCCAGACTATCGCCTCTTCTAATGCCTCAATTGCCTGATCTTGTGAAAGCGTAATTTGATAGTCATCACCTATTCCATCCTCAAAAATGAAGTTTCCTGAGTCTGGATAAATTCCTAATGCTCCTCTGATCCCCTCTTTATCCTGCAAGCTAATACCAATACGACGACGATATCCTGATGTCTCATGTACATAGTCCTCAAGTACTTGCCAGAATTTCATTCCATCCCCTTTCAATTTGCGCCAAATCTCGCACACTGAAAAATCAGCCTATATGTCTTCGTCATCACTTATAGTTTCAAGCATTGCCTTGCATTGATCACAAATACCTACTTCTTCAGTCGTTTGACTAGATAGAATGACTCCATTTTCGTCAACTGATTCATGCGTAACACTAAACTTCCATTCGATTGACCCTTCACCGCAAAACTGACAAACTTCCTCTCCATGTTCATTCATTCGTTGTCGTATTCTAAGGCTGTCCATCATTTTTTCGAATTCTTCGCTTGATCCGAACTCTTCCGAGGGCATATCAGGGAAGTCTCCGTCATGCATCCTAAATTCCATTTGCAGCCTCCGAAAAATCGAATAGCGTCATGGTATTAGCGGATTCTGCCTCTTGTAGATTTTTAATCGCACTAAGCCAGTAGCTTTTCTTAAGCTCTCCTCCAATAAACCGGCGTCCCAATCTAACCGCGCTGTATCCTTCGCTGCCAATACCTGCAAATGGTGAATAGACGATCTCGTCAGGTGCCGACCATAGTTTTACTACTCGGTCGATAACCCCAATTTGCAGTGGCGTTAGGTGACGTTCATCATTGGAATCTCGCGCTTGCCTCACACTTAGTACATCTGTCTCGCGAATGCCATCAGGACAGGAGTCGCCAGTATGGTTAGGCTTCCACGTTCCAGGCTGGTAATCGGCAGCGTACCAGACGGGCCGTGCCCAATTAATCCACTCGGTATCAGTCACCCATCCATCTGGATTGTGATAACGCGGCGAATTTCCCGCTCTAATCGGCACGGGGTTATCACCAGGTTTGCGAAACTGCAAGAGCATATCTGCCATGGCAGAGTGCATCCGAGCAGAATCGCCCACCAGGCTCTTGAACATGAGGCCGTGATCTTTGGTACGCATGGCCTTGAGTTGAGGATCCTTGTCAATGGTGATCTCGCCGTAGTGAATCCAGCCGCCATCTTCCATCATATCAATGATTTTGCCACGGTAATCCTTGAGCCCAATGTAGCCGTCCCTGCCTTTTAGAGCAACACCTTGCGTGATGTGAATGAAAACGTTGCGGCCTGGCATCATGACCCGATAGAGCTTGTCTTTGCCGATGAGATATTTAAAATGAGCCATCATCTGATCGATATCAGAAACGTTGCTGATATCGTGAGGCGAGTTGGTAAAGACGTACATTCCAGGAAATGGCGGCGAGAAGATCGAAAGTCCTACGGAGTTATCAGAAATGTGATCGATGGTTTTAATGCTGTCGCCTAGGTATAGCGCCCACTTTTTACCGGACTTAACGTCTTCTTCATATTTCATATCCTGCCGAGCAACGCGCTCAAAATTGGTCTCTTGACTCATGTAGTGAACAATTCGATCATACATGTTCATAGCCTGTCTTTCCTTTCGTTCAATGCTCTCGATGACGGGCCCGTCTGCGTCCGTCGTAATGACGTAGACGTGTACCTCGCGCGTTTGTCCAAATCGCCAGACCCGCCGCACAGCTTGGTAGTACTTTTCGTAGCTGTGGGATAGCCCAACGAAAATGACGTTTCGGCAGTGTTGCCAATTCATGCCAAACCCACAGATCGAAGGTTTACTGACCAGCACACGGTATTTCCCCTGCGAAAATCCGATCATGGCATCTTCTTTGTGCTCTGGGCTATCTGACCCCTTAACCTCGATGGCATCAGGAATAGCCCGCCGTAGCGCCTCGCTCTCGTCGTTCAGGTCACACCAAATGAGCCATGGTTCATCAGAATCATTCGCAAGCTTGGCAGCCTCCATCGCCCGGTCATGAAGCGATGCCTTGCGTACAGTTCGCTGCTGATCCAGCGTCGTGGCCTCGACGGCAAATAACATTCCCGTATCGAATGGCTCAACGTGCACAGACACTCGGTGTTTATGGATGGCGGGCAGGATAAAATCGCTATCGTCGTATCCCAAGTCAGAAGGCTTACGGAAGACGACCGCCCATGATGCTACCCATTTCCAGAAGTCAGGCTCTGCATGTTTCTTGAGTCTAAACTTATTGCTAGAGTTGCCGTCTTGGGTAAAAAAGAGTGCGCGGATTTCCATTTCGTTCATAATACCAAGGTACTCAGCTTGCCGCACCAGTTCCATTAGGTCATTTGGCGCTGGCGTTGCCGACGTTGCGAGCCGGTAGGGTATAAGCCTGGCAAACTCGATAAGAGCATCGTGCATCTTTCCCATGAGGCCCTTAAGGATGGATGACTCATCTAGGGCAATCCCAGGGAACATCGATGAATCATATTGGTGCAGCTTCTCGTAATTGGTAATATTTAGGCCGCCTCTAATATCCTTGCCGCCTTTGGAGTGGTGCAGGTCGATACCAAATTTATCAGCCTCGATTATGGTTTGATAGGCAACCGCTAGGGGCGCGAGGATTAGAATAGGCCCTCCTGTCTGTTTATTCACTTGATTGGCCCACTCAAGGTGCATCAACTCTTTGCCCAGACCACAATCTGCAAAGATCGCTGCCTTACCAACGTACAATGCCCATTTGACGATATCTCGCTGCACAGGAAAGAGCCAAGGGTTCAGCGTGTCCTTGTCGACGTCGAATCCTGACGGCGCTGTTAGCTTTCGCTTGGTTTCTATAAAGTCGACATAGTCCATACTCGTGTGACCCCTAGCAGTTTAATGTCGTTGGCTTCCAGTTCATCAAATTTCGTGGTGAGTACCCCTTTGAGTGACTCAACCATTTCAGGTGAACCGCCTATAAGGCAAGCTTCCCATAAACTTTTTGCCTGAAATTCTAACTCAACTGCATCTCTTACTTCTGGCGTTGACTGTTTTGCAAGCCACTTGATCAGTTTTTCTGTCTCTTCATTGGGGACCTTCAGCTTCATTGGTAAGCTCAATTCCATCAGTTCAGGTCCTATACTAGCATTCATCATCCCATTTCCCTTCTGCAATATATCTAGCTCTTGTTTCATTCGCTATTTTTACAGCATGGGCCTCATCTTTGGCATATACAACCCCTCTTAGATAATATCCTTTATCAGGAGCGCACCATCTTGAAGCTTTCACTAGCATCAATCCTTCTTCATCTCTAGAAAAATTCCGCATAGGTCAGCGTTCAACCCGAGTTGTTGTTCCATCTCTTTCCATCCATACAATATAAGGCTCGCGTCCATGGTTGATATGGTCTACCCATGGGTCTATTGGCCATTCTGCGACGTCTCCACCAAACTTATCTGCTACAAGCTCTGCGTTTTCTTTGGTGCTAAAAACGCCAACAACACGATAGTCGCTGTACTCACCTTCCTCTACAACCCATATCTTATCCATCAGTAAAGCTTTCCTCCGTGTCTCTCCGGTCGCGTCTTGTTATACTCGTGCTTGGCCACGATGGCCTCATTAAGACGCACTTGGTGGTATTCCGATGCATCCATTACACGGATAACGATATCTGCCAGCTCTTCTTCTAGGCAGGAGTAACCGGGTATCTTCTTGGATTCCTGGCTGCCCTCTCTGACTGCGCGCACAGCCTCGCCAAATTCCTCTACAATGAGAGCGAGTAGCTCAAGGGGGTTGCGTTCAGACTGACCATCGTACCATTTCTTCTCTATAGCTAGCTCGTGAACCCTAAATTGCATTGCTCGGAAAGGGTATAGAAATGTGTTGTATTCTGGCATAAAGTCTTTAATCTCTTCTTCCTTATCCGTTTCCCATAACCACATTTCAACTTCTCTTTCTCTTCGTTTTTTTAGCCCATCTATAATCTCTCCGCCTGCGTACACCCATCTTCTCATTTGCTCAGGTACGTCACACAGTAGCCCATGTATTAACTTCTTACGCAAAGTGCTCTTGTGAAATGCTCCTGTACCGATATTGAATACGAAGCTACATAGTGCGTCATACTGACACTGAGATAAGATTGGCGCACTGTATGGCATTGCGTATATAGTCAACCCTATCTGAGATTCGACATCAGTCAAGTCCTGCCTGAGTAGACTTGTGATCTGATCTTGGCTTAGCCCATCGCTGTACAGAACATCTTCTCCACCAATCTTGATTCTACCTATCATCATTTCATCCTTGGTGAGCATATGTCCCACGCCAATCGTGAGACAGCCCGCCACGTCCTTGTAGGTGTATGATCTGATGCCCTCCAACTGGCATATAAACTGGATTCCCTCATCACTGATTTTCATTGATCAACTCTCTCTTTTTGTGTAGTTCGAGAACGTGTTGTAGGAGGTCAATCATCCTGATAGCGCCCTCTACATTAAGAATAAAATCAACCTTACCGTCTTCAGACGCCAATACTTCCCATCTATTCGTTGAGTCCGAAACAATGGTTACATATAGATTGACATTGCTTTCGCTTTCTGTGATGTGAATGCATCTTGTACTTTGTTCACTGATTTTCATTGAGTAATCCTCTAATTCTGAGTGCGTCAATAGAACTCTGTAGAAGGCCAATAATTTTTAGCGTGCACTCGGCATTGAGAATCAAATCAACTTGGCCATCTTCGTGCGCTAGAATTGACCATCTACTCTGGGAGTCTGTAGAAACAACTACCTTTAGTCTGGTGTTGTTTTCACTCTCGATGAAATGAATAACCTTCCATTTGGCTCTTTCCTCATCACTGATTTTCATTGAGTAGTCCTTTCTTTCTGTACAGGTCGACTATACGCTGTAGCTGGGTAATCACCATAATGGCGCCTTCTACATTAAGGAGAAGATTGGCTTCACCATCTTCACATAATGCTATTGACCATCTATCTGTGTAGTCTGGATCAACGTGTATGTCTAACCTGGCGTTGCTTGAACCCTCAGTGATGTGAACGATTTTCATTTGCTTCTTCCTTTTTTTGTAGGTCAATAAGATACTGTAGAAACTTAATCGTTCTGACTGCTTCTTTTATACTTAAGCGAATAGTTGCTTGCTTGTCGCGCTTGTGGACGGCAATAGTCCACCCGGTATCCTGTTCAGGGTCAACGTATAAATTGATGTTTGAGATAATAGTGTTACATGAATCACTGCTGATCATGATAATGTCTTTAGTACGTGCCATCTTCTCCCTTGCCATGCTTTGATGTTCTTTATCATGTCTATGCAATCTGTAGCAATTTCGTAGAAAGGTGCACCTTATGGTGCGCGTTTTTAGCGCGCGGCTACATGATCACCACCTCCTTCCCCTTGTAAAACGTGCGTGAATGAGCTACCATAATATGGATATAAAATAGTCTATTTTTATGGAGGTGTCAAGTGCTAAATGAGCAGGGTAGCGACCCAACAGAACATAATCGTACAGAAATACACATGAAGATTCCGTCTAGGGTACACGATCTCGTGAAGCGGGCAGCGAAGCTTGATCCCGCCTACGGGGCGGTCTGGCGCGTCTACGCAGCGGGGGCAGAGACGCTAGCGCAGCAGATTGTGGATAAACATGAGCGGGCAGATAAGCGCGAGTGGAGATGGATTGATATCAATGCAACATGCCCCAATTGTCTTGGTGCTGTCGAGGCATATTTCTATGATGCACTTGCATCATCCCATCGCTGGAAAGGCGTTTCTGCAAGGTGTAAGGCATGCCCGATGCAAGGCTACGTTGACAATTATCAAGAAAAAACAAGCACATTCCTGGTTAAGTGGGCTGAATAGAAGGGTATAAAATGAGCAAAGGCAGAGTAGCCAAAGTTGGCAAGGTTATACTTGTAGATGAGGGGGAGTACTCAGATTATGGAGTCAGGGGATTATTTATGGTCTTAAAGGATTTTCCCCCATGGAGGAACTAAATTTGCTTATAGCGTTTAATCCTAAACTTAAAAAAAGGCAATTCTGATTTTAGGGGCGCGCTCCTTGAAGCTCTTATCAGTAAAGGGTATTTATCGAAAATCGATGCAGATGTTCTCCACTTAGGTAGCATATCATATGATGAGGTATCCTTTGCGCCGTTCCGAGATTAGAGCGGGCGTAGAGATCATGAAGAGGAGACGCGATATGGCTGGCACAACGCTAACAGATAAGCATTTTGTAGACTGGGAAGGTGAAGTCTTTGGCTACGGTTACGGGTCTGGAGAACCTCACACGCTAAGTGCGCTTATGAAGTTCTTTGCGTACCTCGATAAGCAGCGCTCATATGACTCAGACACGATGGAGACTTGGCTAGGGCCTGAAGTATTCTGGTTGCTCATCAATGCCCTAATTCATGCAGACATTATCGACTACGGCACCAGCCCAAGGGGTGGGTGGTTGACAGTAAAGGGAGAGGTACTCAGGGATTACCTAGGTCAAAACACGGTAGACGGCCTATGCGATTTGCTGCACGATCACAAGCGCTGGGATTACATCCCATGCTATCGGGACCTGTGCCAATGCGAGGTACCCTGCAAGAATCCGCTCTTTAGATAAGCATGCAATTTCTGCTTTTCTCTTGCATATCACTCGCAAATTGGCACAATATATGAGGTTAATCGATATCCAAAACTCAAAGGAGCAAACGATGCTTGTTAGAGCGAAGGGTTTGATGATGAAATTAGACGCTGGCGTCAGCGTTGTACTCGAAGACGAAAGCGACCGGCGCAAGGATTCTGTTAAGCTTGCGCTAACGGTCTTAGGCGCTGGCGACGGTGACGGCTACACGGTTGCAGAAGGTCTTACTCGCGAGCAAGCTGATGCTGTGATTGACGCATTCGATGAAGCATTATCGAATGAAGAAGACCGTATCGACTTTAGAAAAATGGGCAGTACTGCGTAAGTACGTCACGGGGCCTTAGTGCCCCACTTCTGTCAGGAGAGATGTCATCGCTACATATATCCTCGATATTCCCCGCTGGCGCCCTGCCTTACTAAACGAGCTGCTCAGATCAGTAAAACAACGCATCCGACTCAAAAAGCAAGATCGAGATATGGTATGGTCCTACGCCTACGAGCTACAGATACCCAAGGCGACCGGTAAGCGTCAGGTATCGCTCCACGTTACGCTGGGCCCGCGCATGCGTCGCTTCGATGCCGACGCCTGGCCAAAATCAGTATGTGACGCACTGGTACACGCAGGTATGCTCATCGACGATTCGAGCAAGTATGTAGAGATTGGGCCCGTGATGTTTTCACGCAACCGGACTGGATGGGGAACCCAGATCATCCTTAAAGATGTTCCTTAAACAAGAATATGATACAATCCTGTAAGTCAAATGTTTTCAGTTATTTGCGTTAACAATTTGTTATCGCTGTTAACAAGTTAAGGATTGTGTCATATGCCTGAACATCATACCGACGCACGCGATGCCTTCGAATTTAACACAATTAGAGGGTACTTTCGTCAAGCTCTCTTGTTGTTTATTGGTGGGATGATGTCCACCACCACTTTTCTTATTGTGAACTGGGCCATGTCTCCAAGTAGAGAAGAAATTAGGGCGATGAATGAGAAAACAGTGGAGAATATCTTAAAAATCGTGAATGGGATGGTCCTTACCGAAGATAATGTCATCGCAATTATGACCAAGCATGAAGCATTGATACGAGTTGGCGACCGCATTACGTGGCTCCTGGACGCTGATAAAAGCCTGATGGAGGCTGATAATCAAATTCGTCAGCGCCTGGAAGCACTGGAGCAAGTCGACCATGCCCGCGATATCGAGCTAGAGAAAATAAAGGCAGACATCAGGTTCTTGGAAAACGCCAAGAAAGAAGACAGTGATCGCCCTGATCCATAGCATATTTGAGTAGACATTTTCGCTCTTTAGTGAGTGATCTTGCCTACTCAGGCAAATATATGCGCGGTTACGGTAGCGATTTCATTTCCTCAAGAATGGCGAGTGATCGCTCATAGCAGACCTCATATGTCATGCTGGCCTGTCCAAGCCCAAGGTTGTCACTGACCTCAAGTTTTGGATGAGTAGGGACTTTTTTAGTTACGATTTCGCACCAGACATTATCTCGTATGACGCTGTTTTCGCCGTCGCCAGCCGTTTTAAGCTTGAATGGCTGCCCACTCTTCATGCCGTTGATGATGTTGCCGTAGGCCACATGTCCGCGCCCAGGAGTGATATAGAAGGCGCCAAAGGTGGGGTCTAAGTTCTCCATGACGTTGCTGTGGATGAGATGATTCTTGCCGTCTACCGCGAGAACGCCTTCGTTTCCAGGCTTCTTGTGGTGAGGCTTCAGCACTTGCCTGATAAAGTGGTTGTGATGGATGTCGACGTTTTCTGTATTGCTTTTGAGATCAATGGCGTTCTGGGTAAAGTACTCGATGGTGTTGCCGTATATTTTTATGTTGCGGACCGGTCGCCTGTGTGGCTTCTCATCTGACGAGCCCACGTAGATGCCCTCGCCAGGATGCTCAAAGGTTCCCACATCTTTGATGTAATTGTGCCGTATCGTAACGTTTTTGATCTCTCCAGCTTTGCCCCAATTGCCGATCTGGATACCGGCTGCGGTAGATTGTGTGATCATGCAGTGCTCGATGATGACGCCAGAAATAGTAGGCGTTCCGGGCGATCCGACAAAAATCATTCGCCCCTTTTTCCCGCCGTCAAAGTGGATACCGCGCACTACCGTATCACTGTGCCGAATATCGAGCGTGGCGGCGTCAGAACCAGCCCCATCGATAATGGCCTTTAGGTGGTTCTCAGCTTCAATTGTGACGCCTGGAGCGCCTGTCTTGTATTTGCCCCGGTACGTCGCATCTTTGAGAACGACGGTGTCACCGCGCTTGGCAAGCTTCAGTGCCTGAGGTAAAAAGCATGGCTTTTTGGATGAGCAGCCCGCTCCATCGCCGCCTGGTATCACGTAGAGCGTTTTAGCTATGGTTGGCGCTGCCAAAGCAAGCTGTACAGCCAGGAGCGCGCCTAGAGCGAGTACGTGGGGTTTGTCTCTAAGCCTCTGAAATCTCATGCCGTTCTCCTTGGGTAAAGAAAATTCTGAATACATCTGAATCGTAGCATATTTTAGTAGACAAAGTGTACCAAATAGAGTACACTTTGTCTACTAAAGCAGCGATGTGCGGGGCCTGATTCCTGCCTCATCTGGCATCGCTGCGTTTTTCTTGGAGGGCTCATATGGCAGTACGCAAGGAAACGATAGAGAAGAATAGGCGAATGGTTGAGCGCTATATAGAATGTGGCAATATTGTGCAGGTGGCGCGTGAGTTTAACGTCAGTAAGCGGTGGGGATACAAAGCAATTGGAGGTTTTTTAGATGACGTAATAGGTCCCGATTGGTGTTACATCCGAGATAGAAGAGGTCTCGATGGTTTGCGCGAAAGACTGGAGGAAAAAAAGTTTTGGGGTTAGAGCAGAGATATACGAATAACGGTGGATGCCCTGAGTGTGGCTATGCTATGTGGCGTCGCGAGGAGCCAATATTGCGTCAAGAGGAGCATATCAAATGCATGTCTAATGACTGCGGGTTCTTGGCTCGCGTGCTTGGTGATGATCTTGGAGAATGCCATGAGCGCAATTGAGAACCTCGTATGTGCGAAAATTCAGGATCGGGCAAAGTTCGGCTTAGCTAAGTATGACACGACGATGGAGCGCAACGACTACTCGCGTTTAGATTGGCTGAGGCATGCCCAGGAGGAAGCGATGGATATCGCAGTGTACTTAGAGAAGCTCATTCAACTAGAGGAGAGGCAAGGTGGCAAATCTATATCAAGCTGAAATTGACAAGGCCGTACAGGAATCTGAAGCTGCCTGCAAAGCTGCTACGGAAAACACACCGGAACAGTACCGGTCATTTCTCTACTTCATGACGCAGGGTAAGAAGATAGGGCCAAAGAACAGTAAAATCTACGCTGCAATTCGCATACCCTCAATTAGGGCTGCCGGTCGTATCTTGTGGGCAAGGGAAGACCATGTCCAACGTGACGAGCGCCTGGACATCGCGACGTCATTTGAGCGTAACGGAGAACACGTGATTTGCAAGGCTGTGGTCGCATCGAGCTACAGGGGGAGCGCCACAGGCCACAGCGTGGTCAAACCTGGCGAGTCAGGAATTGAGGCCGAATACCCAGCAGAGAAGGCAGAGACTACAGCGGTTAGTCGTGCGCTCGGCTTTTTGGGCTATGGCATCCTTGATGCTGGCATTGCGCCAGCCGAGGACTTGATGGACAGCGAGAGCGAAACAGACGCTAGCGCTAGGTCAACGGACAACGAGCCTGTACAGCCTGAGCCAGCCAGTGAAAAGCAAATGGGTTTACTCTACTCAGAGCTAGCTAGGTGCGGCGTGCGCGAAGGCGACAAGCGAAGCTTGATAGCTATGCTTTATGGCGAGGGTATTACTAAGGCAGATGCATCGCAAGAGATCAAGGTGATGAAGCTCAAAAATATCCTTCATCGGGAATGGCTGAAACCATACTTAAGGATGTTATGTGAGCGCCAGGGTCTCCAACTAGATGCCATGAATAGCCACATTAGAAATGTTCTCAAGATCGAGAACTTTGACAAGATGTCTCGGAAGCAACAAGATATCTTGATTGAGTGGGTAGCGACGTGGACGCCGGAGAAGGAACCGAGGCGTGTGGCGGTGGCGGTTGAAGAGTCTGATGATATCCCCGACAACATCTACCGGCCTGGTGAGGCTGTGAACCCGCAGACGCAGACGCTGGCCGACCAGTGGACGGAAGTTATTGGCACGATTTGCCAGGCAAACCCAGACTATGCTCGTGAAGACGTCGTGTCATGGCTTTTGGACGAGATCGGCTCTGGCGAGTACCAGGATGTCTACAGCATGCCAAAGCCAAGACTAGGGCGCGTACAGCGTATGGCTCCCGAGATGGTGACGAAGGCAATTGCTGCACACATAGAGCACAGACAGCCATCCTTGCCGCTATAGCAAGAGACCTCGCTACCTAGTGGCTCTAAGGTAGCGAGGTCAGAAGGAGGGTGCATAGTAAGCGTGATCGATTTCGGTAGATATGTCAAGGGAGCATGGAGGGGAAGGTAATGAAGACAGCACGAGAGATAAACGAATGGCACGCAGCAAATCCTGGGGAAAGGTTGGATTTAAGTTATGATGAGCTGATTGGTGCGAACCTACGTGATGCAAACTTGAGTAATGCAAGCTTACGCGGCGCGGACTTGTGTCGTGCAAACTTGAGTAATGCAAAGCTGATTGGTGCAGACTTACGCGGCGCTGAACTTA
>WUUC01062187.1_pt1 | contig 13838 bp, 14 predicted proteins | sample 6278441 | NCBI WGS metagenome assembly WUUC01 (sample SAMN13675441, study PRJNA597444) | soil metagenome | isolation source: soil | place: USA: Washington | collected 2017-10
ACGTCTACAACTACATCGACGCCGCGCACCACGGCTGGATCGGCTGGGACGACAACTTCGGCGCGTCGGCGGACCTGTTCGCGCAGGCCGCGCGGGCCGAGGGCAGCACGACCGCCAACGTGCACGGGTTCATCACCAACACGGCGAACTACTCCGCGCTGCGCGAGCCCTACTTCACCGTCAACGACTCCGTGAACGGCACCTCGGTGCGCCAGTCCAGGTGGGTCGACTGGAACCGCTACGTCGACGAGCTGTCCTTCGCGCAGGCGTTCCGCCAGCGGCTCGTGCAGGCCGGGTTCTCCTCCAGCGTCGGCATGCTGATCGACACGTCCCGCAACGGCTGGGGCGGCGCGGCGCGGCCGACCGGTCCCGGTCCGCAGACCTCCGTGGACAACTACGTCAACGGCGGCCGCATCGACCGGCGCATCCACCCGGGCAACTGGTGCAACCAGTCGGGTGCCGGGCTCGGCGAGCGGCCGAGGTCCGCACCGGCCTCGGGCATCGACGCCTACGTCTGGATCAAGCCGCCGGGCGAGTCCGACGGCGCGAGCCGGGAGATCCCGAACGACGAGGGCAAGGGCTTCGACCGGATGTGCGACCCGGCCTACCAGGGCAACGCGCTCAACGGCAACAACCCGTCCGGCGCGCTGGCGAACGCCCCGCTGTCCGGGCACTGGTTCTCCGCGCAGTTCCAGGAGCTGATGCGGAACGCCTACCCGCCGCTGTGACGGGGTAGCACGCACCACGTGGCGCTCCCGCCGGTCTGTGGGCCGGGCAGGCGGGAGCGCCCGATCCCGCTGTGAAAGGAAGACAGATGTCCATTCGAATGCGCGCCGGCGCCGTGCTGGCGGCGGTGGCGGCGATCGCGGCCACCCTGCTGGTGTCGACGGCGGGACCCGCCGCGGCCCACGGCTCGGCCGTCGACCCGCCCTCGCGCAACTACGGCTGCTGGCAGCGCTGGGGCAGCGACTTCCAGAACCCGAACATGGCCACCCAGGACCCGATGTGCTGGCAGGCGTGGCGGGCCGACACCAACGCCATGTGGAACTGGAACGGCCTGTACCGGGAGGGGGTCGCGGGCAACCACCAGGGCGCGATCCCCGACGGGCAGCTGTGCTCGGCGGGCCGCACCCAGGGCGGCCGCTACGCCGCGCTCGACGCGGTCGGTGACTGGAAGGCCGTGGACAAGTCCAGGAACTTCTCCGTCAACATCCTCGACCAGGCGCGGCACGGCGCGGACTACTACCGGGTCTACATCACCCGGCAGGGCTTCAACCCGCTCACGCAGCCGCTGCGCTGGTCGGACCTGCAGCTCGTGAAGGAGGTCGGCAGGACCGCGCCGGCGGGCAACACGGTCATCCCCGTGGACGCGGGCAGCAGGACCGGCAGGCACATCGTCTACACGATCTGGCAGGCGAGCCACCTGGACCAGTCGTACTACTTCTGCAGCGACGTCCGGTTCACCGGCTGACCCACCACACCGGACGGCCACCGCCCCGCGCTCGCGGGGAGGTGGCCGTCCCGCCTGTCGTCGTGCCCGTCAGGCGTTCAGGAACTTCAGCAGCGCCTCGTTGACCTCGTCGGCGTGCGTCCACAGCAGACCGTGCGGGGCGTTCTCGATCTCGACGTAGGTCGCCGCCGGCAGCAGCTCGCGGAAGCGGCGGCCGGTCGACTCGATCGGCAGGACGTTGTCGGCCGTGCCGTGCAGGATCAGCGCCGGGACGTCGATCTTCGGGATGTCGGCGCGGAAGTCGGTGACCCAGGTCGGCACCGCGGCGCTGGAGGCGTACCAGGACGCGCCCGCCGCGACGTTCCAGCTGTTGCGCAGCGCCTCCTCCGACAGCCGGGTGCCGAGCGTGTCGTCGGTGTTGTAGAAGTTCTTGTAGAAGTCGGTGAAGTAGGCGTACCGGTCCGCCGTCACCGCGGCGAGGATGCCGTCGAAGACCTCCTGCGGCACACCGGCCGAGTTGTCGTCGGTCTTGAGCAGGAACGGCTCGAGCGAGGCGAGGAAGGCCACCTTGGCGACCCGCGCGGTGCCGTAGGTGCCGACGTACCTGCCGACCTCCCCGGTGCCCATCGAGAAGCCCACCAGGACGACGTCGTCGAGGTCGAGCGTGTCGAGGACCACCTTGAGGTCGTGCGCGAAGGTGTCGTAGTCGTAGCCGGTCGTCGGCTGGCTCGACCGCCCGAAGCCACGGCGGTCGTAGGTGACGACCCGGTAGCCGGCGGTCAGGAGCGCGGCGCTCTGCTTCTCCCAGGAGTGGCCGTCGAGGGGGTACCCGTGGATGAGGACGACGGGCTGTCCGTCCCCGTGGTCCTCGTAGTAGAGGTCGATGTCGGTGGAGTTCTCGGTCCCGACGGTGATGTACGCCATGGCCTGCTTCCTTGTCTGACCTGCGAGAACGATCGTTCTCCGCGGTCGGGGTCAACGGAGCGGGGCCGCCCGCCATTCCGGCGCGCCCGCGCCCGTGACACACGACACGGCGCGGTGGCCGAGCGGCTCAGCGGGGCCTGGTGTTGCCGTCACCGGCGCCGGTCGTGCTGACGCGCTTGGCGTAGCAGCCGTCGGGCGGGATGCCGTGGTCGTCACACCAGGCGTTCGCCTCCTCCGGGGTGCGGTACGGCGTCGATACCAGCGTCACCCAGAAGTCGGGTGCGGAGAACGTCGCCCAGTCGCCGCTCCACACGAGACGGACGTCGGAGTAGGACGACCGCAGCGCCAGGTGGTCCTCGAGGATCGCCGAGTCGTCGTAGTAGATCCCCCCGACGACCATGCCCGGTCGCTTCGACCCGAGCTGCGCCACCCACGCGCCCTCCGTGCCGTTCCGCAGCGTGGGGAGGTCCGACGCCGCGAGTGCGCGCAGTTCCGCCGCCGGGTCCCCGGTAGGGATGTTCGTCGTGCCGCCGGTCAGGCCGCCGCCCGGCTCGTCGGGGGCCGCGGAGCCGTAGGTCGGTGCCTCCTCGGCCCAGGTCTCCGGCTCGGAGCTCGTGATGACGACCGCCGGGGGCTGGTAGTAGACCGCGCCCGAGGCTGTCTCCTCCCGTTCCTGTCCGGAGACCTGCGCGGACAGGAGGAAGCCGCCGACCACCACGACACCGGCCGCCGCCGCGACGAGCCCGATCGCGCGGTTGCCGCGTCGCTGCTCGAGCCGGGCCTTCATGGTGGGTTCGCCGTACGGGCGTGCCGCGGGTGGGCGCCGCAGTTTCGGCGGCGCAGCGGGCGGGCAGGCGCAGGGTGTGCGGCGTGAGCACCGCGTGCAGAAGGTCATCGGTACTCCTTGCGCCTCACCGGCCGACGGCCAGTTCGGAGACGGCGATCTTGTCGGTCGGGCCGAAGCCGTTGGTCGGACTGCCCGGCACGCTCGCGAGGACGATCAGCTCCAGGTGCCCGGTCGCGGTCGGCGGGAACCGGACCACCTGCATGGTCCGGGAGGTGGTCCACGTGTCGAAGCCGTGCTCGACGTAGGTGCCGTCGTCGAAGACGAACCGCGCGACGGACACCCTGCGGCCCTGGAGATACCGGTCGGTGCCGTCGTACGGATCGGTCTTGGCGAACCCCGGGACCACGCCGATCCAACTGATCACCGCGGGCTCGGAGAAGGTCAGGAGCAGGCTCGCGCCGACGCCGTTCCCGTCGCACCGCCACGCGGTCTCCGGACGCTGGTCGACCGCGTTGCTCGCCTCGTAGGTGAACGGGTTGCCCGCCGCGTCGGTCCCGGGGCCGGACACGCAGCCCGCGGTGGCGCTCGTGATCGCGGCCGGCGCGTCGGTCACGGCGAGTGGAGCGGCGGTCGCGGACAGCCTCCCGCCGGGCGCCATGCCGACGGCGCCCGAGGTGTACGGCCCGGCGGCGGGTGTGCGGTCGACGGTGACCAGCACCCCCGTCGTCACCGCGGCGGCGACCACGACGAGCACCACCGCGGCGATGACCAGCGCGCGGGCCGTGGTGTGCTGCCCGGAACGGAACCGCGGCGGTGCCTGCGGTGGGATCTCCGCCGGATATCCCGGTGGGGGGACGGCCGGCCGGAACACCTGCGGGTCGCCGGCGGCACGAGCGCACCCCTCGGCGCCGTGTCTGCGCAGGCAGGTCGCACAGAATTCCGCCATCGTGTCATTCCTTCCCGAATTATCTGCGCCAACCGCTGGTCCGTCGGCGTATCGGGTGTTTCCGTTACCGGTTGACACCAGGAAACTCCGGTCGGCCCGCTCTGTCCGGACCGTTATCCGAGATTCATTAACGCTCGTGCCGATTTTCTCGATACGCCGGTCGTGCCCGTGTGACCACCGTCCTACGAGGAGAACACCGTGCAGGCAGCGAACCCCGAGATCCCGGATGCCGTGACCAGCGAGTTGATGGCCACCCTCGGCTCCGCGCTGAGGACGTTGCGCACGGATTTCCGGGACCGCCCGGAACAGGTGCTGGCCGCGGAGTGGCGTGCCGGATTCGCGGACCGCGTCGCCTGGCTCGAGGACATCCGGTGTTATTTGATGATCACGCACGCCATGACGGTGGTGCTGGACGTGCTGGAGTTCTCCGGCACGGAAAAGCGCACCGAGATGCTGCCGCACCTCACGCGGCACTGGATGTACTCCGTGATCGACCCGCGGTCGAAGGACCACGACGACTACGGCGACGCCGTCCTCGCGTCTTTCGACAAGCGGGGCATGCCGAGGCCCCGGCAGGACCAGGCGTTCGACACCACCGGTCCGCGTGCGGCCGTTCTGGGGGTGGTCGCCTCGATCTCAGCGCTGCACGGCTACCTCGGCGGCGGTGCGCTCACCGATGACGCGATGAGGTCGCTGCGGGTGCTGTGCTGTGCGGCGCACGCCCTCAACGCACCGGACGACGTGTGGCGGCGGCTCGTCCCGGAGGCACCCGCGCCCGGCGTGGACGAGCCAGCCCGCGTCGAGTGGCCGAACGACCTCGCGCGCATCGTGGTGAGCGCCGAGATCAGGTCGCGGGAGGAGATCGCCGCGGCGGTCGAGCAGCACGAGCGGATGACCGCGAGCGACCGGACCGTCCGCGCCGACCTGGACGACGGCAAGTTGAGCGCGGGCACCGAGGCCGCACTGAGCAGCGCCGGCATCGATCTCGAGAACGTCAAGGCGATCATCGCCCACCGCGGGGAGTACGACCGGAGCGGGCTGTGGAAGCGGATCGTCATGGGGACGGCTGCCGGCGAGCTGTCCCAGGAGCGCGTGCGGCTCAGGGCACGCTGGCAGCGCGCGGTGACCAAGGCCCGCGACGCGATCGGGGCCGCGCGTGCCCGGCGCGAACAGGTGCTCGAGGGCCTCGAGCGGCAGCTGGCGGCCTTCGCGCCGGGACCCGGCTCGCTGTTGCCGGACCACCTCCGCCCGCTGCGCGCCTACGTCGGCACCACGCTCGCCGAGCTCGGCGCGGCCGAACGCGCCCCGCACACCCTGTGGATCGGCGATCTGCTCGACGACCGCCCCTGGCGGCTGCCCCAGCTCGCGAACAAGCACCCGAACGTCCTGCTGTTCAGCGACGACACCGCACTGCCCTACCAGCACGCCTGTGCCGCGGCGCGGAACATGGTGCTGGACAAGATGTCCAGGACTGCACCGGGCCAGCTGCTGCTCACGTGGATCGACCCGGTCGGGCGTGGGCAGAGCGCGGGCCCGTTCCTCGAGCTGCTCGAGCGGGACAAGGCGCTGATCGACGACAAGGTGTGGTCCGAGCCGGACGAGATCGCGACCGCGCTGCGCAAGGTCAGCGACCGGATGGGTGAGCTCGAGCAGCGCTTCCTCAAGGACACGTTCGACGACCTGGAGAGCTACAACGAGACCGCGGGCAGTCTCGCCGAGCCGTACCACGTCGTGGTCGTCACCGGGTTCCCGCGCGGGTTCACCGAGGAGACCGCCCAGCGGCTCAAGCAGATCACCGAGCAGGGCGGTCGGCTGGGGATCTCGGTGGTGACGGTCCTCGACCCCGCCGCGCGCGGCGAGTTGCACGTGACGACCTCGAAGGCACACACCTACCCGGTGTTCACCGGGCGTGCGGGCGACCGGTCGGGTCTGCCGACGTGGTGGGGCCGGGCGACGTTCCCGGTCGGCATCTGGGTGGCCGGGCACGGCGGTCGGCCACACGCCCCGGTCGCCCTCGACACCGAGCGATCGGTGTGGGCCCCGTGCGACTTCCCCGACTTCCCGCCCGAGGCGGCGGCCGCGATCGTGGACGGCTACGCCACCGAGACGATCAAGGCGGCCGACGTCGTGATCGACTCCGGCCGGCTGCTGGCCGAACAGGACGAGTCCGCGGGCAGCACCCAGTCCTCGGTGGACATACCGCTGGGTGTCCGCGGCCGCGGTGCGCGCGTCGATCTCCAGCTGGGCAGGGGCCTCTCGCAGCACGTGCTCGTCGGCGGGCTGCCGGGATCGGGCAAGTCCACCCTGTTCCACACGCTCATCACGTCAGCGGCGCGGCGGTACTCGCCCACCGAGTTGGAGATGTACCTGCTGGACTTCAAACAGGGCGTGGAGTTCCAGCCGTATGCCGACGGTGCCCTCCCGCACGCCCGGGTCGTCGCGGTGCAGAGTGAACGCGACTTCGGCCTGTCGGTGCTCCGGGGCCTGCGGGACGAGATCGACCGGCGCGCGATGATGTTCCGCGCCACCGGTTCGGACCACCTCGCGGAACACCGGGAGCGGACCGGCGATCCCCTGCCGAGGGTGCTCGTCGTGGTGGACGAGTTCCAGGTGCTGTTCGCCGAGGACGACGCCATCGCCCACGAGTGCGCGAAGCTGCTCGACCACGTCGTCCGGCAGGGACGGGCCTTCGGCCTGCACACCGTGCTCGGTACGCAGACACTGCGCGGCCAGGGCACCATGAGCCTGCTGCGCAGCACCCTCGACCAGGTCGCCGTGCGCATCGTGCTCAAGACGGGTGAGTCCGACTCGCGCCTGTTCCTCGCCGACGACAACCCCGCGGGCGCCCGGCTGTCCCGGCCGGGAGAGGCGATCTTCAACCCGGACGGCGGACGGCCGGAAGGCAACCTCGAGTTCCAGGTCGCGTTCACCTCCGACGACGCGCGGAACGCGGTCGTGCGGCAGGCACGGGAACGGGCCGACGCGGCCGGGTTCGGCAGACGCCCCCTGGTCTTCGACGGCACCAGGGAGATCACCGTCGACGACGACGAGCAGGTGGCTGGTTGGCTCAATGGCACCGCGACACCGCAGGGCAGGTCCATCCGCCTGCACCTCGGCCTGCCCGTCGCCATCGGCGGGTCCGGTGCCGTCGAGCTCTCCCGCCGCGGTGGCAGGCACCTGGCGGTCGTGCACCGGGACGCCGCGTTCGGCACCGGTTCGGTAGTGGTCGCCACCGTCACCGGGGTGCTGTCCGGCGCGCCCACCCCGAAGGTGTCGATCGTCGAGTGCCTCGGTGACGACGAGGACCACGCCGAGGACCTGCGTGCGCTGGCCGCGTGGCGGGGCGCGGTGACCTGGGGCAGGCGGCGCAAGGCGCTCGGTGGCGCGCTCGCCGAGGCCGCCGCCGAGGTCCGCCGCCGGATCGACGACGACGACTACGTGGGCAGGCCCTGGCTCATCGTGATCAACGCGCTGCAGCGCGCCCGTGAACTGGACGCCGAGGCGTCCTACGAGGGGACAGCCACCCCGCGGGAGGACCTGCTCGCCGTCCTCGCCGACGGCTCGGACGTCGGCGTGCACGTCGTCGTCACGGCGGACTCCCTCGAGACGGTGGAGCGCAGGCTGGGCCCCGGCGCGCTCGACCACTTCGGTGCGCGGCTGGTCGGCCAGTGCTCGGAGGACGCGTCGCAGCGCATCCTCGGCTCCGGTGCGGCGAGCCGCCTCGGCACCGCCTACGCGCTGCTGGACGAGCCGGACGACCACCGCCGCGAGACCGTGCGGCCCTTCCCCGCCCCGTCCCCCGACTGGGTCGCGTCGGCGACCCGCGACTGAGGAGAGCGCCGTGGGCACCATGATCCAAGCGGACCCCGACGAGCTCGACCGGGCCGCGTCGGCCCTCCGGAAAACCCGGGACCAGCTCCTCACCACCGCCAGGTCCATCCGGTCGGCGGCCGGTCAGATGCCGCACTTCCGCGGCCAGGCCGCCGATCGCTGCAGGCAGGAGCTGGAGCGGCTCGCCCGGTCGACCCAGCAGCAGGCGGACGAGGTCGGCGGGCAGGCGGACTCGCTCCGCAGGCTCGCACAGGACCTGCGTGCGGTTCGGATGCGGTGATGGCGGGCAGGATCGTCCTCGGCGATCCGGACGAACTGCCGAGGATGGCGGCGGCGCTGTCGCGGCACGTGCAGGCCGTGCACCGGGCGCGGGACCTGGTCGGTCCGATCGCCGGCGGGCTGCGCGAAAGGGTGGACCGCGATGTCATGGGGTTCGAGGCCAGGGTGGCCCGAGCGGAGGCGGCCGTGCGGCAGGCAGACGATCACCACTCGCGGGCAGCGGCGGAGCGGCAGCGGCAGGACGCCGTGGCGCGGTGGCAGGAGGCCGTGCGCCTCCGAGGGGTGCTGCGCGACGCGCTGGCCGGGCTGGAGGGAGCGGTCCGCGCGCAGGTGCGCCTCGTCGACGACGTCGCGGAGCCGGGCATCGGCCTGCTCGGCCGGTTCTGGCAGGACGTGACCGGCGCCGACGCGTCCTTCCGGGCGCAGTTGCGCCGGTTCCTCGAGCCCGGCCGCGCACGCGGCGGCCTGGGCGGGCCGGGTCGCGCGGCTGCCGCGGGCCTCGTCCCGCCTCGGGTTCCGCCCGCGGCGGCACGGCGCGCGGCGGTCGGGCCGGACGGCCACGTGCTGGTGGACCTGGGCGACGTCGACGCGTCGGACTCCACCGTGTCCGGGCCGGAGAGCTTCCGGCACGTGCCCATGGCGCAGATGCGGGAGGGACTGTTGCTGCTGGAGAAGGTGGTCCTGCCCGAAGTCCGCGCCGGGGCGGGCCGGGACCGGATGCGTGAGCTCGACGGCCGCACAGGACTCGCCGGCTCGCCCGTCTCGCACCTGCGGATCTACGAGGCGTTCTTCGGCGACACGGCGGTCAGGTTGTCGGTTGGTCCGACGGGCGCACTGGTGGTGACCAACGGCTACCACCGGATCTGGCTGGCCGGGCGGCTGGGCATCGACCAGCTGCCCGCCAGGGTGGACCCGTGAGCGCCCTCGCGGCGATCACCGCCACGCTGGTGTCCTCCCGGGCGTCGTTCACGACGGCGGTGAGCAGGTTGGCCTCCGCGTGGCGCGATGGGCACTTCGCCGCGTTCCACGAGCAGACCGTCGCGCCGGTGGACGTGGCCACGCGCAGGCTCGGCACCGCGCTCGACGAGGCGGACCAGGCGGTCGACGCGGTGTTCCGCGGGCTGCGTGAGATCGGCGGCGATCCCTAGCCGATCGCGATCTCGTCGCTCAGGGAGGCGCCTTCGGTCAGGGGCAGGTCGTCGCCGCTCCAGAAGCGGCCCGGGTCGTACCAGTTGGCGCGGCGGCGGGTGGGCAGCAGGCCCATCTCCTGGTAGGTGACGGCGACGACCTCCGCGCAGTAGGCGGTCTCCAGCTTCGCGTCGGTGGTGTGCCTGCGGGGGAGTGGGGCGCGGCCGTAGAGCCACCGCGAGAACAGCTTCGCCGTCGACGGGAACGGGGTGCCGTCGAGCCGGGCGACGGCGCGGAGTGCGGCGTCCTCCATGGCGCGGTCCGCAGGCGGCTCGAGCTGGCGCAGCCACGCCCGCTGCCGGTACCTCGTCGTCCACTGGACCACGGCCTCGCGCAGGTCGTGCAGCTGCACGCCGCGGTGGTGGCCGCCGGTCCACACGTCGCGCAGCCCCCGGCCCAGTTCGGCGTGCCACATCAGCGGCGGCAGGTCCTCGATCACCACGGCCATGCCCACGTGGTTGACCGGGCTGTTGGTGGTGAGCCGGATCGTGCGGTCCGCCGCGGTGGTGCCGCGGAACAGCCACACGTCGCCGGTGCGGGTCAGGTCGACTGCCTCGTCAAGGGAAACGGCCATCCCGGTAGCCTAGGCCCGTGCGCTGGTGGAAGATCCTCGGTCTGGCCGGGCTCGCCGGTGTCGCCGCGACGGGTGCGGCGATCGCCCGGTCCGAGCGCAAGCGGCGTGCCTACACGCCCGACGAGGTGCGGTCCCGCCTGCAGGCCCGCGCCGCCGAGGCCGCCAAGGACTAGGGCCGGTCCGGCGGACCGGCACGTCTGGCCGCTCTGCGGGCCACGTACGTCCGCATCTTCGCGTACTTGCCGCAGTCGTCCATCGCGCACCAGCGGCGGCTGCCGTTGCGCGACCGGTCCAGGAACACCCACGGGCACCCCGCGCACTGCTTGACCCGGTGCACGTCCTCGCTCGTCAGCAGGGTCGCCGCCGCGTGCGCGACCGGCCACAGCACGGCCCGCGGCGTGTCCGTCGGCCAGGCCAGCTCGAAGTCGCCGGACAGCACGGCGTGCGCGACCGCGTCGGCGGCGTGGGACCGCAGCTCCTCCCACGGCACCTCGACACCCGTGGCCACGGCGGAGAACACCGCGTTCAGCACGTCCCGCAGGGCGTGCGCCTCGACGGGCGGCCCGGGCAGCGGCCCCAGCGCGGCGGCCGCGTCCGCGCCGAGCACGCCGACGCGGACCGACCACCGCAGCAGGTCGTCGCCGGTCGCGAGGTGGTCGTGCCGCGCCGGGCCCAGGGGGTCGTCCACCGTGTTGGCGAAGTCCAGCGCGAGGTGCCCGGCCACGATCGGCAACTCTCGTGTTTCCATCGAATCCCACTTTACCAGTAACAGTCGGTACGGTTACCCCCATGAGCCGTTTCACTGGAAACCTCGCCGTGGTGTGCCTCGCGCAGTTCGTCGTGGTGCTGGACGCGACGATCGTGACCACGGCGCTGCCCGCGGTCGGCGCGTCGCTGAAGTTCGGTGGGGCGGACCTGACCTGGGTGATCACCGCCTACACGCTCGTGTTCGGCGCGCTGCTCGTCCCCTGCGGGCGGGTGGCCGACCTGCTCGGCCCGCGCCGCACGTTCCGCCTGGGCGTCGCCGTGTTCGCCGCGGCGTCGGCGGCCTGCGCGCTGGCGTGGACGCCGGGCGTGCTGGTGGCCGCCCGCGCCGTCCAGGGGCTCGGTTCTGCACTGCTGTCACCGGCCGCGCTCGCACTGCTCACCACCCTCACCGAGCCGGGTCCGGCCCGCCGCCGCGCGGTCGGCTGGTGGACGGCGGCCGCCGCGTGCGGCGGCGCCGGCGGGTGGGTGCTGGGCGGCCTGCTGACCGAGCTGCTCGACTGGCGCGCGGTGTTCTGGGTGAACGTGCCGGTCGGCCTGGTCCTCCTCGCGGCGAGGGGACTGCCCGCGGGTGCCCGGACGCGCGGCGCCCGGCTGGACCTCGCGACCGCCGCGGCCGTCACGGCCGCGCTCGGCCTGCTGGTGTACGGCCTGACCAGCACCGGGGAGCGCGGACCGGCCGCGACGGCGAGCTGGGCGCCGCTGGTCCTCGCGGTGACGGTGACGGTGCTGCTCGTCCGCCGCCTGCGCCGCACGGCCGACCCGTTGCTCCCGGTGCTGCGGACGGCCGCGGGCGCGAACCTGACCGCGCTCGGGCTGACCGCCACCACCACCCCCGCGATGTACCTGTCGACCCTGTACGCACAGGACGTGCTGCGCCTGTCGCCCGCGCGGGCCGCCCTCCTGTTCCCCGTCTTCAACCTGGCGGTGGTCGCGGGCTCGCTCGCCGGGCCGCCCGCGCTGCGCCTGCTCGGCGCCCGCCGCACGCTGCTGACCGGCTTCGCCACGGTCGCCGCGGGCACGGCACTCCTCGCGCTGCTCCCGGCCGCGGGCACGCCGGTCGCGCAGCTCCTGGCCGCGTTCGCGGTGACCGGCACGGGTCTCGGCGCCGCGTCCGTCGCGTCGACGCACGCCGGGACCGAGGCCGCCGCACCCGAGCACCAGGGCGTCGCGTCGGGCGCGCTGAACTCCTCGGCCCAGCTCGGGACCGCGCTCGGGCTCGCCGTGCTGGCCCCGGTCGCCGCCGCCCCCGGCGGGTACCGCGCCGGGTTCGCCGGTGCCGGGGTCGTCGCGCTCGTGGGCACCGCCGCGTCGCTCCTCGTGCCGAAGCGTGCCGGGAAGGTGGCCCCGACCGTAGGGTGACCCCCGTCCACAGGGAAGGGGCGACGGTGATGGAACGGGCCTTCTGGCTGCGCGAACCCGGGCAGGGCGAGATCCGGCCGGTGGAGCTGCCGCCGCCCGGCGACGGGGACATCGTCGTGCGGACCGTGTACTCCGCCGTCAGCCGCGGCACCGAGGCGCTGGTGTTCCGCGGCGGGGTGCCGGCGAGCCAGCACGACGTGATGCGGGCGCCCTTCCAGGAGGGGGACTTCCCCGCGCCCGTGAAGTACGGGTACCTCAACGTCGGCGAGGTGGAGCGTGGACCCGCGGGCCTGGTCGGGCGGACCGTCTTCTGCCTCTACCCGCACCAGACCCGCTACGTCGTGCCGGCGAGCGCGGTCACCGTGGTGCCCGAGCGGGTGCCCGCCGCGCGCGCGGTGCTCGCCGGCACCGTCGAGACGGCGCTCAACGCCGTCTGGGACGCCGCGCCCCACGTCGGCGACCGGATCGCCGTCGTCGGGGCCGGCATGGTCGGGGCGTCCGTCGCCGCCGTACTCGGCCGGATGCCGGCCGCCAGGGTGCAGCTCGTCGACGTCGACCCCGGGCGGGCGCGGATCGCCGAGGCCATCGGGGTCGGGTTCGCCGCGCCGGAGGACGCGACGGGCGGGTGCGACCTCGTCGTGCACGCGAGTGCCTCGGAGCAGGGGCTCACCACCGCGCTCGAGCTCCTGCGGCCGGAAGGGGTCTGCGTCGAGCTCAGCTGGTACGGGGACCGGCGGGTGAGCGTCCCGCTGGGGGAGTGGTTCCACTCCCGGCGCCTGACCATCCGCGGCAGCCAGGTGGGCACCGTCTCGCCGAACCGGCCGCGCACCTACGCCGAACGGCTCGCCGTGGCCCTCGACCTGCTCGCCGATCCGGGCTTCGACGCCCTGGTCACGGGGGAGTGCCGGTTCGACGAGCTGCCCGTCGCGCTGCCCCGGTTGATCAGTGGTGAACCGTCCGCGCTCTGCCTGCGTGTTACCTACGACAGCGACTAGCCGACAGTAGGAGGCGCAGGGTGTTCAGCCTCACCGTCCGTGACCACGTGATGGTCGCGCACAGCTTCACCGGAGAGGTGTTCGGGCCCGCGCAACGGTTGCACGGCGCGACGTTCGTCGTGGACGCCACCTTCCTCCGGGACGAGCTGGACGCGGACAACATCGTGGTCGACATCGGACTCGCCACCGCGCAACTCGGGGCGGTGCTGGGGGATCTGAACTACCGCAACCTCGACGAGGTGCCCGAGTTCGCGGGCACCAACACCTCAACCGAGTTCCTCGCCAAGGTGATCGCGGACCGGCTCGCCGAGCGCGTCCACGACGGATCCCTCGGCGAGGGCGCGCGCGGGCTCGCCGAGATCTCCGTGACGCTGCGTGAGTCCCATGTGGCCTGGGCGAGTTACCGGCGGTCACTGTGACGGTCTTCGTCCTGCCCGGTGACGTCGACGACGTCACCGTCGCGAGCGGCGGCAACACCTACGACCGCCGCATGTGCGAACTGCTCGGCCTCGACAAGGTCCCGGTCGCCGGGCGGTGGCCGACGCCGAGCACCAAGGCCAGGGTCGCCCTCGCCGACCGGCTCGGCGAGATCCCCGACGGGTCCGTCGTCCTGATCGACGGACTGGTGGCCTGTGGGGTGCCCGAGGTCGTGGTGCCGCAGACCCGCAGGCTGCGGGTCGTCGTGGTCCTCCACCTCCAGCTCGCCGACGAGACCGGGGTGCCGCCGGAGCGCGCGG
>WUUC01163622.1_pt1 | contig 13837 bp, 14 predicted proteins | sample 6278441 | NCBI WGS metagenome assembly WUUC01 (sample SAMN13675441, study PRJNA597444) | soil metagenome | isolation source: soil | place: USA: Washington | collected 2017-10
GCCGAGGCTCAGGCGGCAGGCGATGTGATCGGGCCGCGGCGAGAGCGCGACGATGCCGTGGCCGTGGGGCAGGCGCAGGGTGCGGCGATAGAACCCGTCACGCCATTCCTCGACGCCGGGCACGGCGGTGGCCGCAAGGTGGCCGAACAGGTTGTCGGGGCACAGAGGCCGGCGAAACGGGAGGCGCAGGCGCAGCGCGCCGGGAGCCCGCGGGTCGGCGCCGTCGGCCGCCCGGCGACGCAGCTCGGTGGGTGACGCGGCGAAGACCTCACGAACGGCGTCGTTGAAGGAGCGGACGCTCTCAAAGCCGGCGGCGAGCGCCGTCTCGGCCATCGGCAACGTGGTGGTCTCGATGAGCAGGCGAGCGGTCTGCGCCCGCTCGGCGCGGGCGATCGCCAGCGGACCGGCCCCCACCTCGGCCTGCAGGTGGCGTTCGATCTGACGGACGCTATAGCCCACCCGGCGGGCCAGCCCGCTCAAGCCTTCGCGCTCGATCACGCCGTCGGCGATCAGGCGCATCGCGCGCGCCACGACATCGACCCGCGCGTTCCACTGCGGCGAGCCCGGGCTGGCATCGGGCCGGCAGCGCTTGCAGGCCCGATATCCGGCCTGCTGAGCGGACGCCGCCGAGGGATGGAAGCGCATGTTGCCGGGCTTCGGCGGCCTGGCCGGGCAGCTGGGCCGGCAGTAGATGCCCGTCGAGACGACCGCGACGAAGATCCAGCCGTCGAAGCGCGCGTCGCGCGACAGGACGGCGCGAAGCCAGCGCTCGTGATCATCGTGCATGCCGGCCAGGATCGCGGATCCGACGGCAGCTGTCTGGCAGGTTTACGACATCAAGGCACGGCTCCTCCGGCGCGCCCTGCTCGCCGCATACTTGTCAGGGTGCCCGTTCTCACTCGGGGCGCTCGCCACGGCACGCTCGATCAGGCCGGCGCTCGGGGCGCTCGCCACGGCACGCTCGATCAGGCCGGCGGGGGCGGCGCGTCGTCGCCGGCACGCCTGACGTACTCGATGAGGCTGTCGTGGTCCTCGCGACAGGCCGGGCAGCCGGTCAGATGCGCGCGCATTCCGGGGACCGTCAGATCGGCGTCGGCGCCCGCCAGCGCGCGGTCGACGTAACGATCGAGCTGCTCGAAGCATTCCTCGCAGGTCAACTCCGGTCCGGTGGGGCCGAGCAGCGCGGCGATCAGCGTGTCGGGCTCAGGCAAGGTATCGGTCATGGCTCGTGGCGACCGGAGTCGTTGATCGGGTCGTGGCCGTCTGCCGCGAGCCGGCTGCGCAGCTTGCGGCGCGCGTCATGGAGGGTCTTGTAGAGCGCGCCGCGGGTCGTGTTGAGACGTTCGGCGAGCACGTCGATCGGCACGCCGTTGAGGGTGATCGCGACGAGCACCTCGCGCTGGTGCTCGCTGAGCGAGCTGCGGATGGCGGTTCGCAGCGCGTCGAGCAGCTCGTTCTCGACGGCGTGATCGGCGGGCGACAGGGCACGGGAGGCGATGTCGGGCCAGGTATCGGGCTCGAGTGGCAGCTCGCGGTCCTGCCAGCTGCGGCGGCGCAGCTTGACCGCCGCCTCGTAGAGCGCGAACTTGTAGGCCCAGGTGGTGAAGCGGCTGTCGCCACGGAAGGTCGCAAGCTTGGCGAGGATCGCGACCAGCGCGTCGTCGGCCGACTGCTGGGCGAGGTCGTCCTGGTCGCCGCCGCGCAGATGGGGGAGGGCAAGGCATCGGCGCCCGACCTCGAAGCGCGCAGCGCGCAGGAGCAGCTCGTGCAGGCGGGCGACCGCCTCGTCGCGTACGTAGCCCGTCGCCGACAGCGCGTCCACCCAGCGTCTGGACTCGTCATCGAGCTGGCCTGCGACGGTCGCGGGCTCTGAGGCGGCGCTCGTCGGCGTCTCGGTGATCGGACGGCTCACCGAGACTCCGCGACATCGAGTGGGGCGAGAATCCGGGCGGCCAGCTCCGGGGGGCAGCCGCGGTCACGCAACACGAGCAGCTCGTGCAGGTCCACGAGCGCGTCGCCGGCGAGCTGCGTCGCGAGCTGCGCGTCGAAGCCGGCGGCGATGAGGCGCCGCTGGCGCCAGGCGCCGTGCGCATCGCTTGCCGCGGGGTGGTCGCGGTCTGATCGGATCGGTGACATCGGAGGTTTGGCGTCGGTGATCGCCCGGTTCTTACGTCGATTCCTGACGAGCACGACACTCCGTGGATCAGTGGCCATGTGGCCGACCCGTGGTCGCATCGGGCGGATGGCGGTCATCGGCGGCGCGGATGCGGTCGCCGGCGTGCCTCGAAACGATGCACGCCGCCCTGCGCACCGCGTCGCGGGCCTCGTCGGCAAGCCGCCGCGCGACCACTGCGGCGGGCTCCTCGCCGGCCAGCTCGTGCGTCTGCCCGGCCCAGAGGTTGACGAGGTCGGGATCGGCGCCCTGCCGTGCCGCCTGGCGAAGCGGCGCGGTCACGTGGTGGATCTCCGGGTAGGCCGCCGGAGCGGCGGCGTCGTATTCGCGCATGAAGCGGTTGACGATGCCGCGGGCGGGCTTGCCGCTGAACGCGCGGGTGATCGCGGTGGGCGCGGGCGTGGCGAGCGCGGCGCGGTGCACCGCGGCGGTTCCCGCCTCGGGACAGCGCATGAACGCGGTGCCGACCTGGGCTGCCGCGGCACCGGCGGTCAGCGCGGCGGCGACGCCGCGTCCCGACGCGAGGCCCCCGGCCGCGACGAGCGGTACCCGCGCTCTGGCCGCCACGAGCTGCAGCAGCGACAGCAACCCGTAGGGCGCCTCGCCGCCGCCCGGGAACGAGCCGCGGTGCCCGCCCGCCTCGTAGCCCTGGACGACGAGCGCGTCGGCGCCCGCGTCCTGCGCCAGCCGGGCCTCATCCGGGCTGGTGACCGTCACCCACACCGACGCTGCGGTCGCCTGCAGCCGTGCGATGGTCTCGGGCGGCGGGCAGCCGAAGACGAACGAGACGACCGGCGCCTTCAGCTCGGACAGCGCCTCGAGCTTCGCATGCCAGTCGTCGTCTTCGAAGCGCGGCTCGCCGAGCGGCACCCGGGCGCGCTGGGCCTCGCGGCGCAGCAGCTCGACGTAGGGCGCGTAGACCGCGGGCTCCGACGGCGATGGCGCGGGCGTGAAGAGGTTGACGCCGAACGGCCGGGCGCTGCGCGAACGGAAGTCGAGCACCTGCTCGCGCAGATCCGCGGCGCTGCGGTAGCCCGATGCCAGGAAGCCCAGCCCGCCGGCTTCGGAGACGGCCACCGCGAGGGCGACCGTCGCCGGACCGCCGGCCAGCGGCGCAAGCACGATCGGGATGTCGAGGCTGTCGAGGATCATCGACCTCACCCGACGATGCTCGCAGCGGCGACGGCGCGACCGCAAGCCGGCCTCCGATCACAGGAGGCCGACGCACGCTCACGGTCGGCCGCGGCCGCGCACCGCTCAGCGCGGCGACTGGCGAGCATGCAGGACGAGCGCGCGGGCGAGGCAGCAGAACGACCCCGTCACGGCCAGCGTGCGCACGATGTTCCACGCCACCCAGGGTCCCTCGAAGTCGTTGCGCACGCGCGCCAGGTCGGCGACCTGTCCCGGATCGCCGGCGTTCATGAGATCGTCGTTGAGCGGGATGTTGACGGCGAACGTGACGAGCAGGGTGACGGCGGTGAGAACGAGCGCCGCCGCGATCCAGCGCAGCACCTCGTGCGAGCCCGAGCCCGAGCGGCGCTCGCTGACCAGCGCCCCGAGGACCAGCGCCGGCGCGCCGAGGAAGGTCGCGAAGAACACCGGGTTCTCGATCGCCTCGTTGATCTGCTGCATCGCGTCGACGAACGCGCGGTCATCCGCGCGGCCGAGCCCCGGCATGACCGAGCAGGCGTAGCCGTAGAACAGTCCCGCGAGCAGCCCCATGCCCACCGTCGCGGTGCCGAGCACCCATCCCGTGCGTGCGGTGTCAGGCATCCCAGACCCCCGTGGCCGCGGTCGCGCGCGCGTAGTCGGCGAAGTCGCGCGGCGCGCGGCCCAGCGCCCGCTGGACGCCGTCGGCGAGCATCGCGTTGCGACCGTCGAGAACCTCGGTGAACAGGTAGCGCAGCAGGGCAGTCAGGTCGGTAGGGACGCCGTCCGCGGCGAGCGCCGCCTCGAAGTCCTCGATCGCGACCCGGGTCAACCGCAGGTCCCGCCCGGTCGCGCCGCCGATCTCCGCGAGCGCCTCGGCGAAGGTCAGCAGGCGCGGGCCGGTCAACTCGTACACCTGGCCGCTGTGGCCGTCCTGCGTCAGCGCCGCGACCGCGACGTCGGCGATGTCGTCGGCGTCGACGAACGGCTCGGGCACGTCGGCGACCGGCAGCGCAAGCTCGCCGGCGAGCAGCGACTCGAGCATGTAGCCCTCGCTGAAGTTCTGGGCAAACCAGCTGCAGCGCACGACGGTCCAGTCGGCCCCCGAGTCCTGCAGCATCTGCTCGGCGCGCTGTGCCTCCTCCTCGCCCCGGCCCGAGAGCAGGACCAGCCGCCGGACGCCGGCGTTCAGGGCCTGGTCGGCGAACGCCGCGATCGCCTCGGGGGCGCCCGGGATCGCGAGGTCCGGGAAGAACGAGACGTACGCCGACGACGCCCCGCGCAGCACCGGCTCCCACGTCGCCGGGCGCTCCCAGTCAAACGGCGGCTCGCTCGCGCGTGAGGCGCCGCGAACCGGCAGGCCGCGCTCGCGCAGCCGCGTCAGGACGCGACGGCCGGTCTTGCCCGTCGCGCCGATCACCAACGTCATGTCATGTTCGTGTGCGTGCATGCCTCACAGTAAAATCCGGTGCGGCGAGACGGTCCATAGTCCGGACGCGCAACTCCATCTGCGAGCGTCCACAGATGTAGGATTCGCAGCATGGATGCCGTGGCAGGACTGCTTGACGGCCCGCGCGCCCGGGCGGCGTTCCTGCTGCGTTCGAGCCTGGACCCGCCGTGGTCGCTGCGGATCGAGGACGAGGCTCCGCTCACGGTCTTGGCGGTGGTCCGCGGCAGCGCCTGGGTCCTGTACGACGACGACGACGCGGTGTCGCTGGGCGCGGGCGACGTGGCGATCATCCGCGGGCCCGACCACTACACGGTCGCCGACGATCCGGCCACGCCGCCGCAGGTCGCGATCGACCCGGGCCAGCGCTGCCGCAGCCTCCTCGCCGGCGGTGCCGAGCTCGTCGAGAGCTTCCGCCTCGGCGTCCGCAGCTGGGGCAACGCCGCCGACGGCACGACCGTCCTGCTGACCGGCACCTACCACCTGCACGGGGAGGTCAGCCAGCGCCTGCTGCGCGCGCTGCCGCGGCTGCTCGTCCTGCGTGACGGCGAGTGGGACTGCCCGGTCATCCCGCTGCTCGCCGACGAGATCGTCAAGGACGAGCCCGGCCAGGAGGCCGTTCTCGACCGCCTGCTGGACCTGCTGCTGATCGCCGTCCTGCGCGCCTGGTTCGCGCGCCCCGAGGCCGAGGCCCCGGACTGGTACCGCGCCTCCGGCGATCCCGTCGTCGGCCATGCCCTGCGCCTGCTGCACCACAATCCCGCCCACCCGTGGACGGTCGCCGAGCTCGCGCGCGAGAGCGACGTGTCGCGCGCAGCGCTGGCGCGCCGGTTCCAGGAGCTCGTCGGCGAGCCGCCGATGTCCTTCCTCACCGGCTGGCGCATCGCCCTGGCCGCCGACCTGCTGCTCGAACCCGGCGCCACGATCGCCTCCGTCGCCCAGCAGGTCGGCTACGGCAGCGCGTTTGCGCTCAGCACCGCCTTCAAGCGCGTTCGCGGCGTCAGCCCCCAGCAGCACCGCACCGCGACAGCGCCCCGGGAGCAGGTGGACGCCGCCGGCTGATCTGTGCGGCCCCGAGGGCTGCGGGAGTGGTCGGCCATGGCCCGCCGCGCAGCCGTGGGCGTGGGTGTCTGACCCGCGTCATGACAGGAATACACCCATAATCCGGGCGATCAGCATGTGATGTAGTGACGGGCATGCTGACAAGAATTGACCAGTCCATCTTCGGCGCGAGCTCATGACGACCGTCGCCGACGCCGCATCGACCGCCACCATCGATCCGGCCGCGGCGATCCCGATCATCGACTGGGGAAGCCTCGTGCTGCGGGCGGGACGGGTCGCTCCCGTCCTTCCGCACATCGCCTGGCTGCTGCGCTTTGCGGATGCGGTCCCACGCGAGGCGCTCGAGGAGGAGGCCCGCCGCCTCGCGGCGACGCCCTACGGCTTCGGCCGTCGCGTCGCGCCTGCGCGGGTGCCCGCCGGTCGCGCGCGCTGGTGCCCGGCCTGCGAGCCGCCCGCCGTCGCGCTCTCCGAGACGCCCGCGCTCGGGCCGGTCGGCCTGGCGGCCTGGCTGGACCGCGAGCTCGGCGTCCCGCTCGATCCGGAGCGCGGCGCCGGCTGGCGGCTGGCGGCCACGCCGACCGACCGTGGCGGCACGGCGGTCCTCGTCGTCTGTCATCACCTGTTCGGCACCGGCGGCGGCATCCTCCGCGCGCTGTACGGCAACGGCGATCAGGACCCGACGATCGGCACCACCGAGACGCCGTTCACGAGCCAGAGCAGCTTCACCGTCTGGCAGGAGGCGTGCAACGTCGGCGAGCGCTTCAGGCTGGGGATGCTCGGCGCCGCGCACCTGCCGGGCGAGGTGCCGTCCGCGCTTCGCGGCCGCCGCCGCGGCGCGGCGCAGCCCGGACCGGCGAGGCTGAAGGCGCCGCGCGGCCGCGACCGCACCAGGCGGCCGCCCTCGAACCTGCGCGTGACGGCGATCGCCTCGATGGCGGCCGCGGCGTGGGACGGGGCCGCGGCGCAGCGGGGCGGCAGCGGCAACACGCTGCTCGCGGCGGTCACCATGAACCTCCTGCGGCGAGCACGGATCGCTCGCGGCGGCGCAGCCGAGCGCAACCTGCGGCTGTTGCTGCCCGTCGACCTGCAGGATCGGGAGGTCGCCGAAACGGCGGCGCGCTCGTCCGGGCCGGGCGCGCAGATGACCACGGCGGCGGTGCTCGTGCCCGGAGGCCAGCCCTCGCACGGCGACCTGCGGGAGCTGCGCGAGCGCATGAAGGCCGCGTTCATCGCCGACACCGGCACGGCGCCCGTCGTTCGCGGAGCGGGCGACGCGATGCGCCTCCTGCCCGAGCCGCTGACGTTCAGGCTCGCCGCGCGTGCGGCGCTGCGCTTCGACGGATGCGCATCCAACGTGGGCGCCGTGCCCCCGCGGATGCTGCGCCTCGGCGAGCACGACGTCAGCGACGTCGCGATGCTCGGCTTCCCGATCGGCAACGAGGCGCTGACCGTCCTGATCCGCCATCGCGAGCGCGTCACGGTCAGCGTGGTGACCGATCCGCTGCGGCTGGGCTCCGCGACCGACCTGCGCGCCTGGCTTGCGGCGGAGCTCGATGCCTGGGATCTGACCGACCTGGTGTGGTGAGCTCCGGCGCCGGCCTTGCCTCACCAGGCGGGTCGCCCGTCAGTGCCTGAGAACGGTCAGCGTGGCGGCGACGACATCGGGATCGAACTGCGTGCCGGTGTTGTCCTGTAGCTCGGCTGCCGCGATGCTGGCCTGCAGCGGCTCGGGACGGTAGGGCCTCGTGCTGATCATCGCGTCGTAGGCGTCGCACGCGAACGTGATCCGGCTGGCGAGCGGGATCTGCTCGCCGCTCAGGCCGTCGGGATAGCCCGCGCCGTCGAAGCGCTCATGCTCGGCCCGGATCGCGGGGGCCAGATGGGCGAGCGTCTGGATCGAGGCGGCCATCCTGGCGCCGATCACCGGGTGGCTGCGCATGATCTTCCACTGGTCCTCGTCGAGGGGCCCCTGCTTGGCGAGGATCGCGTCGGGGATCCCGATCTTGCCGATGTCGTGCAGCAGCGCCACCTGCCTGACCTCCTCCACGAACGTCTGTGGCATCGCGAGCTCGTTCGTGACCTGCTCGGCGAGCTCCACCACGGCTTCGCTGTGGCGGCTGGTGTAGCTGTCGCGGGCGTCCAGGCCGACGAACAGCGCGCCGAGCGCGATCGCCTCGTTGCGGTGGCGCTGGGCGGTGCGTTCGATCTGGGCGCGCTCGAGGTCGTGGGCGAGCATTCGGGCGAGCACGCGCAGAAACGCGACATCGCGATCACGCAGCCACGGTGCCGCGGCGCGGCTTGCACAGCACAGCGTGCCGTACAACCGGCCGTCGCCGAACCGCACCGGCACACCGACATACGACCCCACCGTCGGAGCGAGCCGCAGGTCGCCGACGGCCTGCCGGGCATCGACGATGAGGTTCGCCAGCCGCCCGTCGACCACGCGCTGGCAGTACGTGATCTCCGGGGAAACGCGGCGCCGGGGCGCAACCCGAACGAGCGCGCGTCACCGTCCACCTGGCGGATGACAAGGGCGGCGTCGGTGAACTGACTGCAGTACGCGACGTCCATCGCGAGGTGCTCGCGCGCAGCGGTCAGCACCCGCAGCTCGGACGTCTCGCTGTCGGCATCCGCGAGCGCCGCGGCGACCTGAAGACGGGCGAGGTCGTCGGTCTGGTGAAGCGCCGCGGCTGCCCGCGGTGCGCGGGCGTCGTCGGCCCTGGCGTCGTCGGATGGGTCAGCGCTTACCAAACGGCGCTCGATACTAGGTCCGCCTGGCGGGCGTGTCCCCGGCCGTGGCTCTCTGCATGGGTGCGCCGCGTCGAGGCTCCCGCAATCGGCTCGCCTCGACGCTCCGGCTCCGGCTCCGGCCGGAGCCGGAGCCGGAGCCGGCGTCGTCAGGCGATCGCCGGCTGCGCCGTGCGGTGGCCGGCAATCGAGTATGAGCCGTCCCGCGCGATGGCGGTGAGCACGTGACGCGTGTGCTCGATGTAGCCGGCGATGTTCTTGTGGGCCAGGTCGGTGCCCGGGTAGCGGCACGTCATGTAGAGCCCGTTGACGGTGCTGTTGACCCAGACGTAGGCCTCGTCTCCGACCGAGACCTTGCCGAACGCGTGCGCGCGCCATTCGCCCCAGTTCTCGGCTCCGGGGAGCGTGCGCCCGTCCATGTAGGAGAACACCGACAGGGGGCGCACGACGGTGTCCAGCATGGTGCAGACCTTGCCGAACGGCACCTGCGCCACGGCCTTGGCGGCTCGCGCGGCAGCGCGCGCCATGCCCATAAGCTCCTCGAAGTCCTGTGCCTGCGCCGTGGCGATCTCGATCGGCGCCAGGCCGATGTACCAGCCCAGCGACCCCGCCCAGCGCTGCTCGGAGCGCGTGTGAAAGGGGACGACCGTGCGGTAGACCGGCTCGCCGCCCTGCTCGTAGGCAACGATGCTCGCGACCGCCAGCACGCCGGCCAGGAGGCTGCAGCCGGACGCACGACAGGCAACCTCGAACGCCGCCGCCTCGTCGGCGTCGAGCAGCCACTCGCAGATGCCCGTCTGGCTGGGCATCTCGCCCGGCGCGACGCCCAGCTCCACGGGAAAGCCCGGCAGCCCTCCGCCGCAGTTGTCGACGAAGTCTCGCCAGCGCACCACCGCTTCATCGTCGACGGCGAGGTTCTGCGCGGCGTTGTGCTCGATCTCGCTGAAGTCCACGTAGCTGCCGACCTGGACGAGCTCGCTCGCGCGTCCGCTGACCGCCGCTGCGTAGAGCTCGTGGATCTCGGCGGGGGTCTGGGTGATCGAGTACCCGTCGACCATGCTGTGGTCAAAGGCCAGGTAGATCGTGAACCCGTCGTCGCGGGCGACCGTCACGAACAGGTAGGGCGGCCACGTCAGCGGGTCGGTCGCCGCGTCGAAGCGCTCCTCGAGCAGGCGAGCCACGTCGGCGCCGCTGGAGAAGTGACCGACCAGGGTGCGCTCCAGCGCGACCGCGTCGGGGCTCAGCGTGAAGCGCTCGAGCTGCTGGTCTGTCATGCGCAGCCCGCTGCGCAGCGTCTCGTGGCGCGTGATCCACTGCAGCAGCGCCGTCTCGAGCGCGTCGCGGTCCAGCGCGCCGGCGATGTCGAAGACGGTCCCCAGCCACGTCGGGGCCTTGAGGCCGACGTCGCGCAGCATCGCCGCGTTTCTGATGTGTCCTGCCTGCATGTATGACGGCGGCCGAGCGTCGGGCACGGAGCTGGCCGCCGCGGCGATCGTCGAGGGATGCAGGCGCCATTCGATGAGCTCTCCCGGGTGTGCCTCGTACTCCGAAATCCATGTGAGCTTCATGTGCATCCCTTGCTCGAGGGAGTCAGCTGATGGCGAAACCGTTCCGCTCCGCCGGCCGCTCGCGTTCAAGCCACCCCTCGCAGTTCAGACCGCGGGACTGGGCCCGGGTCGAGGATGTGGTGGCCGCACCCAACCATCGGAACGGAGATTTGGGAGTTGAGTCCCACGGCGATTGATGGACGCTTGATGGCGCGCACCGGTTTTCCCGCGCCGGGGCGGTAGCCTGGCCGGGGTGACCGACGATCCGGCCGTGCATCTCTCCGAGGCATCCGTCGGCGCTGCCGTGGGCGCGCTGGCCGAGCGCAATCGCCACCATCTCGAGTCGATGACCGAGGCCGAGCGCGCCGACGCCGTCGCGCATTGGCGCGAGCTGGCGCTGGCCGTGCTGACCGCCGCGAGCGCCGCAGGCGGGGCGCAGGCGCCCGCGGGCGACGAGCTTGGTCGTGGCCGTGCCGTGATCGTGCTCGAGGACGTCGACGCCGACGGCGTCGCCGTTCACGCGAGCTTCCAGCCCGAGCTCGAGGATCTCGGCGACGGGCAGATCGCCGGGACCCCGGCCCAGATCGCCGCGATCGAGCTGCTGGACGCCTTCGGCGGCGGCATGGAGACGGAATAGACGCACCGGCGGGCGGTGCCGGCTAGGCACCGAGGAGGTCGCGGCGGCGGAAGGCGCCGATCGAGAGAAGGGCGCAGAGCGCGCCGATCGCCAGCATCACGGCCGCGGCGCCGGCGCGGAACGGCTGCGTCGGCGCGAGCGCGAGGTGCGGGGCGCCGAGGGTTCCGATCAGCGTTTCGGAGGCTAACGGCGGACCGTCGCAAGCCGCCGTGGTCGGCGCTGCGGACGAGCCGCTGCGATGCAGCAGTTACTGACATTTCGGCGGCTGCCGAGGGCTGAGGTTACGGGCATGACAGAAATCCGGGAAGACGGATCCACCGCCGCCGACGGACGGCACAGTCCAGTGGTTGATCCAGATCGACACAAAATCGAAACAGAAGAAAAACATCGCTGGGAGCGCGCTCATCTGGGCCCGTCGTCTTGATCCTTAACCGGTCCTCGCATACGTTTGCCAGGCGCTCATTTGAACGCGAGCGGGGAGAGCGACGGACCACCAGGGGACCGCGACGGTTGCGGAGACGAGCTTGTGGTCGGCTGCTCTGCGGTGCCCGCGTTCGGACACATCCAAGGCGAACCCAACCACCGAACAGCTGCCTCCCGTCATGGATGGGGCAGCCGGGGGAGGACCCATGCACGACGCAACCGCGACGATGCTTCCTGCACCGCCGCAACATGTACAGGCGCTTCAACGCGCCAACGAGGTACGCCTCGCCCGGGCGCGCCTGAAGCGCGACGTCGGACAGGGCGCGATCGGCGTCGGCGAGGTCATCCTCAACAGCCCATGGGAAGCGGCGAGCATGACGATCGCCGAGCTGCTGACCAGCCAGCATCGCTGGGGCACGGCGCGCAGCAGCAAGTTCCTCGCCGGCATCGGAATGCCCGAGACCAAGACGGTGGAGTCGCTGACCGATCGCCAGCGCCATCTGCTGGCCAGGATGGTCGAGCCGCACGACGAGTAGCCGCGGCCGGCGAGGCGTAACACGATCTCCTGCGCACCCGGATCGAGCGCGTCGAGCTTCATGTCCGACCTCCCGCCGCATGACAGCCCCCGCAGCGGATCGCGTGGACTGCGCGACGTGCGACGGCGTCCGCTCGGGGCGCCCGCGCCGCTGGCTGCGCCGCGGATCTTCGTCAGCAGCCGGCGACGGCGATCCCCGACCGTCGCCGTCGCCGTCGCCGTCGCCGCGCTGTGGATCGCGGCGCTGCTGGCCGTGGCGACTGCCGTCACGTGAGTCTGCGCGGTCCGCGCAGAGGGCTCTTGCGTCACCCGGCGGCCCGCCCGCCGACGCGTGTGTGCTGACCTACTTCAACTGGATCTCGATGCTCTCCTCCGCGCCCACCGGAGCATCGACGTGGAAGCGCAGCGTGTCGGCCGTGACGGATTTCGGCACCTCGAAGATGATCATGCCGCGCTTCGTCTGGCCCTTGTCGATCGTTCCGCCGGAGAACGCGTCGGGATCGGGGACCTCGTAGTACCGCTTGTCGTTCTTGCCGTACAGGGTGAACCCGCGGTACCCGAGGCGGGCCTTGCTCGTGAGCCTGAACGTGACCCCGATGAAGCGGCTGCCGGCCGCCGGCATGAACGGGCGCTTCCCCGGCCGCGGATCCTGGACCTTCAACAGCTCGACGGTGCCGAAGTCCGCATCGGCGACCTCCGAGCGTTCGTGGACCTCCGCGGTGTTGGCGTCGAGGTCCAGCGGCTCCGGCTTCGTCGTCGTCAGCGCCGGCGCGGCGGCGCCGCCGGCACCCTGCTCCTTGGTGCCGTACTTCGTGCAGTCGACGATCCCCTTGCGCTGGGCGGCGGGGGTGTTGCCCTTGTCGACGAGCACGATCGTGCCGCTCTGCGTGTACCCGGCGCCCCGCTCGTCGATCGGGCCGGAGCGGTACTGGTCGACCACCGTGCCGGCCTCCTGCTCGGTGCGCTGGATGATCACGATCGTCTTCTCGCCGCCCGCGTCGATCGCGAGCGCGCGATCGCTGGCCTTCCTGGCGACGGCGTCCAGATCGGCCGGCGCCTCGCTGACGGTGAAGCCGGTCTTACTTCCCGCCGTCTTCAGGCAGCCGACGACCTCCTCGCTGGTGGGCGTGCCCTTCGCCGCACCACCCTCGGCGAACGGCACGCCGCCGCCGCTGTCGTCATCGCCGCCACCGCAGCCGGTCAGCACGACCGCCACGATCGCAACTGTCCAAAATTCCCGCCTTACAAGGAAGGTCATCTGCGGATGGTCGCAGATGTTGCTGTTAATCGACGGCGCCATTCGCGGCGGGCGAGCAGGGCGCCGCTGCCGAGCAACATGGACAGGATCAGGTAGGGCCACCACGCGCCATCCGGCCGGTCGTCGGGCGTCATCCACAGCGCCACCAGCGCGGCGAGCGCGATCGTCAGCAGCCAATCCTGCCGGTTGGCCCGGCCGGGCGTCCCTTCCTCGCGCGTCGCTCAGCCAGCTGCGACACGACGAGCGCAACGAGGAACCAGAAGACCGCGACCGCCACGATCACATCCCAGGTACCGTGCACGCCGTCGCGCAGGATGTCGACGGCCCTGGCAGGGCGAGCGCCAGGCGAACGCTCGAGACGCGGCTGCCGCTGCTGCTGGAGCGCGAGGACAGCGAGATGCCCGACCCCGACACCGGCGTGATCCCCGACGACCGCCTGCGGCTGATCTTCACCTGCTGCCATCCGGCGCTGGCGCCCGAGGCGCAGATCGCGCTGACGCTGCGGCTGGTGTGCGGCGTGGCGACGCCCGACATCGCGCGGGCGCTGCTCGTCGCCGACACGACGATGGCCGCTCGCCTCACGCGCGCCAAGAAGAAGATCGCCGCCGCGCGGATCCCCTACGCCGTGCCCTCCGCCGGCGACCTGCCCGAGCGCGTCGACACGGTGCTGACCGTCATCCACCTCTTGTATGCCGCTGGGCACACCGCCCATTCGGGCGAGAACCTCGTGCGCGACGAGCTCACCGACCGCGCGCTGGACCTGGCGCGCATGCTGCGGCTGCTGCTGCCCGGCGACAGCGAGGTCGCGGGGCTGCTGGCGCTGCTGCTCGTCCACCACGCGCGCCGCGCGACGCGTAC
>WUUC01136773.1_pt1 | contig 13833 bp, 12 predicted proteins | sample 6278441 | NCBI WGS metagenome assembly WUUC01 (sample SAMN13675441, study PRJNA597444) | soil metagenome | isolation source: soil | place: USA: Washington | collected 2017-10
CGAACACTACGTTTCCCTCGAAGTGTAGGTTGTCGAGATAGCCTGCTTCGGTATACGCGTGAATGCCGGTCCCAAACCCTTGATGGAGAATGTTGTCGACTACTCGCTTTGCCGGCCATACATTCTGCAGATATAGACCGTGCCCGTGTCCGCGATCGGTTCCCTCAATGCCATTGAAATAGACAAGGCTGCCGTAGATCTCCGCGCCGCCGGCCGCTGTCCATGCGGCGATGCCACTGGCGGCATCGTGAACTACGACATTGATGACCCGGACACCCGGCCCGTAAATATCAATACCGGTCCCCCGCATCGTCGGGTTTCCAGCTCGGTGTTGTACGCGATGCGGATCCGAGTTGGTCACTTCGAATCCCCAATACCAAGCGTTTGCACCTCGGATCGTCAGCGTCGCACGGTCTGCCGTTGCGCCTCCGTCAAACGTCACGCGCCCACCGGGCAAGCTGCGTACGACAATCGGCGCCTCCGGTGTGCCCAGTAACTCGCTGAGGAAACTGCCGCGATAGACGCCAGCGGTCAGCCAGATGGTGTCGCCCGCTCGGGCCGGACTCGCCCTGCCCAGTGCCTTCACCAGGTCCATGGGGCTGGCTGCAGTCCCGTCATTCGCAGGTGAGCTATTTGGTGCGACATACCAAGAGCGACCCGAACCGCCGGGCGAGACGATAAGATTGTCAACGGGCCGGCCGGCAAATACGCTCAACCCCAGGGCGACGGCGGCCAACATCGTCGATCGCCGGCGGCGTGTCGCACGCATGAATCCAGGTATCCTGAAGCGCATCAACGGTAGTTCAACTCTCGTTCAGCTGTAGTGCAGCAGTCCTGGTGCGGAGCCATGGGAGCCTGAATACTGCACCCGCACCGAGGAGTGATGTGAGACCCAGAGCGACGCGTGACCAATCGAGCCGTGCGCCGCTCATCAAGTGAAGCAGCGCCTCCAGAACCAGCGGCGTCGACACCAATACCGCAAGAAATAACCAATCCCGCGAAGGGAGCAATGCTCCACGCTGCGACAGCAGCCATGCGGCGATGGACCCCAGCACTGCAAAAACCAGCACTGCATAGACCTTCTCAATCGGCATGATCCGGACCATCGTCGGGAGCATGTGACCCGGTACGATCTGTGCGGCCAGCGCAAGGCCCGGGCCGAATTCCACGGTCGCAGCTGGCTCGGGGCCGTCAACGAAGAGCGAGAGGTGCGAGCCGTCGTAAGTGACCGCAACCAGCTGAACGCGACCGGGCATCACCGCATCGGTACCCACCAGCGGGACGCGGATGCCATTGAGGCCAGTCAAAGGCGTGCGAATGCGAACGACCAAATCAGTGTTGTCCTGCCCTAACGTCATATTTCTCAGGTCGGGGCTGGCCGAAATCGACACGATTCGCGCCGGACCCACTTGGCGGCCGGATGATGAAGCCATCCGAACCAGCAACGTGAATTGCCCAGTGCGTCGGACCCGTTCCGTGAGAGGTGCAACGCTGCCGGCAGTGCGAAGCCATTGATCGTGGCCCACACGGGCGCCCTCCTCATCGCCTACACACGCACGGCCATCGTTCCAGACGAGTGCGGCGAGATTTTGCGTCGCATCGCGGCAACTTCCTGAAGCCGTCAGATCATAGGCAGCGATCAGCTCGCCGGTCGGTAGTTCCGGAATGGATCCCCCGGTCTGCTGAGGACTCATGATGTCGCGCAATTCGTCGGTTGACACCGCGGTATCAAGGAGTGCGACATACCAGACGCGTCCGATCCACGGTCGATCTCCTGTTTGCTCGTTCCCAACCATCAGCGGATTATCGACATTCCAGTTGAGCCGTACGGCGCGGACCAATAGAAGTGAAATGACAACGGCGAATGTCACGGTCGACGCAAGAAGGAGGAAGGTCCGCCCGGTCCGCCAAAGCTGAAGTGCACCAATCCCCACAATCGCCCCGAGCGTGTTGGCACCAACGTCCACCAGCGAAGGGAATCGTCCGGGCAGTAGCGTCTGGCCCGCTTCCAGCCCATAGGAAAGACATGCGGCGCTGGCGACAATCCCACTCGCTAATCTGAGACTGAGGCACCTGTCTCGGATGACCGCGAGGGTCGCGGTGATGCCGATCGGAATAAAGAGCACCAAATTGAACGCGAAATCCTGAACGCTGGAATCGCCCAGACCGAGAACCAGATGGAGTCCGCCGGGCTGATCGGCCGTGACCGCCGGAAAAAGGGTTACGGCGGCCACGAACAATAAACTCACCGCGAATGCAAATCTGGAGTCAGGCGAATACAAGGTCGAAATCGCTGTCAAGCGCCTCCCAATGCTGAGCGCCCGCGAGCAAGCCGAGCGCGTGCTCGGAACCCGCGTGATAAGCAAACCTGGCGGGCCGGGCAAGAGGCAGCCACGTTCGAGCCCCTCGAATGACGATCGGATCGCCGGTCACAAGCCAGATATGGTCGAGACGGTGCTCCAGCGACCAACGCACAATGCCCCCCAGAAAGTGCGAGACTCCACGGGTTCGTCCCGAGTGTTGCACAGCGAGCAGGTGAAGACGGCGGTAGGAATCCTCGCTGCAGATTCTGGCTAGTGCCGCACAGCCGGATGCACCATCCTCGAGAATGAAATGCTCAGAGGCGTTCGGGCTCGCCGCGACGCGCCACGTCAGGAACTCATCGGTCCTCGCGCTGTGCAGCACGTTGCTGAGCGTCACAGCGAATGGCGCGAGCGAGCTCGGCGACACTGGACGGGTAACCGGCAGCCGTTGGGTGACGCCACGCGCGCGCCACACGCCACGTATTGCCAGTCCCAGCGCCTCCCCGACCGATCGGCGCCACCCAGATGCCCAGTTCGCGTGCGCCGCGGGCCGCAGTGGCAGCTGCAGACTCATGGTATCGAAACGCAGACGCCAACCGTATTTCAGGAACAGACTGGCCGAGCGATCGTTACAAAACGCGACATGGACCGGGACCATTGCCATCCATCGTTCGGTAAGCAGCTTGCCAATGCCATGACGCTGATAGTCGGGCAGCACCGCGAAATCGACGAACCACGTGCCCTGCAGATCCTGAGCGTCTTTTCGCAGCGTCACCGGAATGACGCCTGCGTGCCCGATGACGTCGCCGTTGCCGTCGAGCGCAACCAGCGGTCGGACATCACTGGAAGACTCGACGCGATAGAGCCAGCGCCAGTGAGATTTGAGAAACGACGCGCGAGCTGGAAACATCCGATCAAAGAAAAGCGCGAGTTGTCTCGCAGGGATTTCGGTCGCCTCGCGAACTTCAACGCCGTTCGCCATCGTTCTCAACGGGCGAGCGCAGCCTTCGTCTGCACTGAATGCACGGTGTCGCTTTCGTACAGGGAAACTCGGGGAAGCAACGCCGTATCGACGCGGCGTGTGCATCGGCCGCGGCTCATCGTCACGCTGGACCGGAACAGGCGGCGGGCGATTTTGGGCGCCACGACGCCGATGTCTTCCCAGCTCCCGTACGGGTAGCAGAAATGCTGCACCGGCCTCCCCGTTACCCCCTCTATCCGCGTGCGGCTCTCCGTCATTTCCTTTTCTATTTCCACGGCACTTAACCGGCTCATTGCGAGATGAGTGACCGAATGCGCCTCGAACGAGAGCTCGTCATGTCGAGCGAGTTCCCCGACGCGCTCCCATGTCAGCGGCCGGAGCACCTGCAGCATGGGATCCAGTTCATCAGCGCTCAAGAGGGCACGCCGCAGAGTCAGCAGCAGCCCCTCCACCGAGGCCGATGTGCTGAGCGCACGGAAGTCGGTGGTCAGGGCATCAATCGCAGAGACGATAGACGCGGATCCATTCAGCTGGAATGTCCTGTGATCGACGCTGAAGGTTCGGCCACTGGAAGCGAGAAGCAAGGCCGGGATCTCGTGATACCAAGCGGGCTGCTGGCGATCAATCGAACCGGTCGGGAGAAAGAACGTCATCGGCCACCCGCGTCGGAGCGCGATCGCCGCGGCCCCCTCGGTGATCGCCTCAGGGCCGTCATCGAGCGTAATGGCGGCAAGACCCCTTGTCGGCAATGATCGGTCAAGTCGATCGACCAATTCCGTGAGTGGCACGAACGTGTGGGTGGCCGCAATTGTTTCGAGCTGACTCTCGAGCTGCTCGGCGGAGATTTCATGCATCGCGAGGATGAGCCCGCCGTTGCGGCCGTTCAGCTTGTTGAGTAAGCCGACAACCTGAGATCGCACGAGAATGTCAGTAACCAGTCCCGTGATCCATCGCGATGGCACCGGTTGCAGGAGCGTCGGTTCGATAGCCGACGTGGACCTTCGACTGGTCGGTTCAGGATGAGTGAGCGATGCCATTGGCTGCATTTGATGGGACATAAGCCGCGTTCACATTGCGCATTGGCCGAACCGTCACATCCGTGACTTCGGCGGTCGTCGGCATATCCAGTACCGACAGAATCACGGATGCCACGTCGGCCGGCTGCAGTAATGTGTCGGGTGTGTAGGAGCGTCCTTCCCACTGGTGCAGACGGGACTGCATCGGGGTTGCCGTTCGCCCTACGAACAATGTCGTCACGCGCAGCCCATCCGGATTCACCTCCTCGCGAAGCGAATCGGCGAATCCCTTCAGTGCGTGCTTCGTCGACGAGTACAGGGCTAGGTTTTTCTTCCCGCCCACTCCAAGGCTCGAATTCAGAAACACGACATGCCCGCGGCTGGCCCGGAGCAAAGCGAGAAGGTGCTTCGTCAGCATGAGCGCGCCGCGTACGTTGACACGATACATTTCATCGAACTCGGCGATGGCAGTGGCTTCGATTGATCCCATCGTAATCAGCGCCGCGCTGTGAATCAGAATATCGATACGGCCATATTCCTGCATCACCCAACTGGAAAGTCGACTCACGTCGTCGTCGCAGGTCAAATCCACTTTGTGTCGGTGGTACGGCGCCGCAGTCCCTGGCTGTTCGGCGATGCTCCGCCCCAACGCGCAGACCCTGGCGCCATGCGCGGCGAGCGCCTCAGCGGTGGCCTTTCCAATGCCGCTCGTGCCTCCGCTGACAACCGCCACCTTTCCGTTTAAGGACGCGAACATTACGTTCCGATCGCCTGCTCGCGCGGACCACGGTAGTGGACGTTATGCGAATCTAAGAGCCCGACCTGTGAGAGCGCAAAGGCCGCCTGCTGAATCAGGGTGAACGGAAGTCCGGAGCGTTCGGCGATAGAAAGTAGAGTGTGAGAACCATCGGACAGGTTCAGCACCCAGCGAATCGCCATCTCCCGCTGCGCCGCGTCTCCGTCAGAAGTCCAGCTGCCGCCGAGCCCTCGTTTTCCAAGTTGTGGCTCGCACTTCGGGCTCAGGTTGACACACGTACTGTCATGCTCGAGCAAATCGATGACGGATAAACACACCTCGCGCGATTCGGCCAGAGCCGTCGGTTCGACGAAGTTCAGATCATCGGCGGAGGTGTGATACGCCGGAAACTCGCCGTGCGGCGTTCGAGAGAACAGACCGACCGGCAGATTGAAGGCTGGAGAACAGTATTGCCGCTCATCGTAGCCATACGGCGAGAACTCGCGAACGCTGTACGGGCGGCCGCGATCCCGAAGCACCTGCAGGAGGGCTCTGTCGATGTCGGCCACGCCGCGGCGGCTCTTCTTGTACGTAAACGGGCCACGATCGCCGACACAAGCGAGTATCAGCCCATGCCGGATCCTTCCGACTCGAGGCTCATTCAGCGCGATCCAGGTAATCGCGCCGATCGTTGCCGGGGCGAACACGAAGCGGTACGAATATCGTCGCCGACGCTGGTCCGTAAGATGCTGTGCGAGGGCGACCGCCACAACAATGCCCGAGAGGTTATCGTTGCAAAGTGACGGATGACATATGTGCGACGAAATCAGGAATTCCTCATCCGTCTCGCCTGGCAGGTAATACTCGCCATAGGTCAGATGTCCTGCTTTCAGCGACGCATCGATGCAGACGTCGTACTCCTCATCAGGACTGAACAGGGCAAGATCCGTGTGCGCAAGACAGAATGCCCAGTCCCGCTTGTAATACGACGTCCGATAAGGGATCCAATCCGGTCGATCTGGCAGCGTGATGAGGTGTGGCCGCAGATCCGCGAACGTCATCCTGGCGCGCACGGGAACGCTATAACTCATGACGTGGAGGTTCGATCGTTCAAATTCCACGAGGCGACGGCCATCGGCGGTTCGGATGTAGGCATCCCGGATATTCCACTCGTCAGGGACGACCCAGTCGAACACGGCGGTTCCGCTCGGCACCTCTTGGATTTCAAGTGGGATCTGGGTGCGAAGAACCTCGAGCGTAGCTCGAACACCGTCGCCGGTAATGCTCCGGCAGATCGGGTAAAGCCGTTCGATGAGCTCGTACATGTCCGCGCCGGTCCTCAGGCACTCCGACATCGGCGCAGCGGGTTGTGAACGCATTCTCAGATGGAGCGGTTGCCTACCGGGTCTTCGATGGCAGAGGGCATATTTCTAATTCCAATCCCCTCGTAGCGGGCGACGGACCGTTTGGCGAGCAGTCGCCTGCCGTCGACAACAAGGGGAGTCCAGTTGTGATGCGCGAGCAGGTCCGGCAGCGCCTTGAACTCTGGCCACGCGGTCAGAATGAGAATCGCGTCAGCCCCCTTTATACAGTCGATTAAGGATGGCGCACAGTCCAGACGGGATCGCAGCGTCAGCGACAGTTCGGTCATGGCCGCGGGATCGTAAACCCGCAGGACAGATCCGTGCTGCAGTAACTTTTCTATGACCGCAAGGGCCGGCGATTCGCGGATATCGGAGGTGCCGGGCTTGAAGGCCAACCCGAGGATCGCGATACGCAGCCCACCCAGATCGCTGAAATGACGTCGCAGTGCGGCAATGACCGAGGCGGGCTGCTTCACATTGATGTCGATCACGGCCTGCAATAACGGCATATCGCAGCCCAGATTGCGGCCATGCGCAATCAGCGCGCGGACATCCTTCGGGAAACAACTCCCACCGAACCCGCAACCAGCCGCGATGTAATCAACCACCGCCGGCAGACTCGCTGGGTCGGCGGCGTCGCGCGTGGTGAAACGTCGGTCGAGATGCACCCCACCGAGCACGTCGAGCGAATCGACATTGGAATGGAGCGCGCAGAGATTGCCGATTTCGTTTGAAAAGGAAATAAGGGTCGCCCAAAGCGCGTTCGAGGCGTACTTAATCATCTCGGCGGTTCGGATGTTCGTGCGCAGTCGCGGGACGCCGTCGAATCCATCGTAAAGCTTCTCCAGCACCTCCAGCGTCCGCCCGTCGATTGCTCCGAGGACCAAGCGGTCGGGATCGGAAAAGTCTGCCACCGCAACGCCCTCGCGCAAGAACTCGGGGTTCATGCCGAGGCCGAAGTCCTCGCCCGCTCGCTTGCCTGACCGCTCCTCCAGGATCGGCCGAACGACGTCGTCGGTCGTACCGGGCACGACTGTGCTCTTGACGACCACTACGTGAAACGCATCGATGTGCGCGAGCGCCGAGCCAACGCGGGCTGCCGCTTCTCGGATTTGATCCAAGTCAATCTGCGTGCCGTTAAATGGAGTGCCGACTGCGATGATGGAGATGTCGCTGCGGGAAATGGCTCCCGGCAGATCGTCTGTCGCCGTCAGCAGACCGCCGGCGTGCTTCTGCAGCAGCTCGGTCAAGCCCGCTTCGTGAATCGGCGAGACCCCGCGATTGATCGACTCGATCTTACGTTCGTCGACATCCACGCACACGACGCGATGACCCCGCTCTGCGAGACACGCGGCCGAAACCAGACCAACGTAACCTGCACCTATTACCGAGACATTCATGCCGCCTTCTCCCTTTCCACACCTGAGTACCACAACAGTGTCCGTCTGAGGCCCTCATCCAACGATATGGAAGGGTCGTAGCCAAGCTCTTCCCTCGCCTTTGCGATCGACGGACGGCGCCGCTGCGGATTGTCGACGAGATATCGCTTGTCAGGATCACTGCCTCGCACAACTTTGCCGCTGTACTGGAACAGCGTACGCCCTAACGCGACGATCCGCTCCGCTAGTTCATCGACGGTGATTTCCGGTGCTTCAACTCCGATGTTGTATGCCTCGCCCGAACGACCACGCACCAACACCTTGATGTACCCCACCACAGCGTCAGCGACATAGCAGAACGTCCGGCTCGGCGAGCCGTCGGACAAGAGGACGATATCGCGCCCGGCGAGCACGTCGCGCGCAAAGTCGGGCACCACACGCCGGTCCGCGATCCGCAACCCCGGACCGTAGTTGTTGAACGGCCGGGCAATCCGCACAGGCACGCCGTATTGATCGGCAAAGGTGACGCAGAGAGTTTCGCCGTAGCGCTTGGATTCGTCGTAACACGCCCTCGGGCCCGTGCAGGACACATTTCCGCGATAAGTTTCCCGCGTCGGAATTTCCGTTGCCGGCGGATCGCCGTAGATTTCGCTCGTGGAGAAATACAAGAAGCCGCGCAGCGGCCTCCCGGCGTCTCCGAGATGGCGAGCGGAATCGAGCAACTGACGAAGCCCGTTGACGTTCGCGTCCATCGTCGCCAGTGGAAACTGACGATAGAAGGTCGGTGAGGCGATCGAGGCGGCATGGATCACGTAATCGAATTCGCCGACTGTCTCAGGAAAAGGCTTCGTGACATCGTGTTGAATCAGGCGCAGCGACGCATCACTCTCCTGCGCCTGGAGCCACGGAGGGATACCTCGAATGTAGTTGTCGAGCACTGTCACTTTGATCCGTCGGGCAGGCTCCTGGGAGCGGTTCCACCAGAGAAAGCTCTGAACGAGGTAATAACCAAGAAACCCAGCGCCCCCGGTCAGCAGGATCCGGCTGCCGGCGATGCCCGAAAGTTCGACGTCGAGGCGATCGCAAATCGTCTGGAGATCGGTCGCGACGATCTGTTGCACAAGCGGCGGATCGCTGGACAAATGTGACATGAGGCTCCTCGGAGAGCGGTGTTACGACAGCGTGAGCGAAGGGATTGGGATGACGAAGCGTCCACCCCACTCGCGAATGAACGACATTTGCGTGGTGATTTCCGCTTCGAGATTCCAGGGCAGCACCAACACGTAGTCGGGCCTGGTCTCCTTGATCCGCGATGGGTCGTAAATCGGTAAATGGGTGCCCGGCAGAAACCGGCCTTGTTTATGAGGACTGCGATCGACCGTGTAATCGACGAGATCCGTGCGAATGCCGCAATAGTTCAGCAGCGTGTTCCCCTTCGCCGGAGCGCCGTAAGCGACGATCGACTTGCCGCCGCGCCGAGCCTCGATGAGAAACGAGAGCAGATCGCGCTTGACGGCATTGACACGCTGCTGAAACGCGAGATACGTCTCGAAGCGGTCGAGTTGCCGATCTCGCTCCTTGGCCGCGATTTGCGCGACGCGCGCCGAAGGCTTGGCCCGGGCAGAATCGCTGCGACACGCATAGATGCGCAGGGAGCCGCCGTGTGGAGCAATCTCTTCAACGTCGAAGATGCAGAGTCCGTGGGCAGAGAAAATGCGCGAGACCGTCAGCAGCGAGAAATAGGAATAGTGCTCGTGGTAAATCGTGTCGAACTGCGTCTGCTCGATCAGGTTCAGTAAATGCGGGAATTCGACGGTGATGACACCATCGGCGTTCAGCAGAAGAGCGAGCGCGCGTACGAAGCCGTTCAAATCCGGCGTGTGTGCCAGGACGTTATTCGCGACGACGAGGTCGGCGGTGATGCCTTCGGCAACCAGCGCTCCAGCCGTCGCTTCCGTGAGGAACATCACCCTGGTCGGAATGCCCCGCTCGCGCGCGACGTCCGCCACATTGGCCGCCGGCTCGATGCCGAGCACAGGGATTGCCCGGCTGATGAAGTACTGGAGCAAATAACCATCGTTGCTTGCAACCTCGATGACTTTGCTGTCTCGTCCCAGCTCGAAGCGCCCCGCAACCAGCTCGACATACTGCCGCGCGTGCTCGAGCAGCGTTTCGGAGTACGAGGAGAAGTACGCGTAGTCGCTGAAGATGTTGACCGGGGTTTCGACCGCTTCGAGCTGGACGAGGAGACACTCGTGACACACATACGCGTGAAGGGGATAAAACAATTCTCCGCGATTCAGGTCGAGCGCGTTCAGATAGCTGTTGGCAAGCGGGGACTTCCCGAGATCGGCGAAGGTATGGCGCAGTCGTGTCCCGCAAAAGCGGCAACTCGCCGTAGCAGAGGCTCGATCGTCGGGTCGCGGTTCGACCGCAGATTCGCTAGCTGACGGGGACATTTGTCAAAAGTCGACCGGCTGCGCTCTCGTGATCGCTTCGTGGGTGATCCCAAATCCTCCAGGGCGGATTGCCGGCTTGCCACAGCCCCTCAAGAATCTGCTTTTCCTTAAGCGTATCCATGCATGACCAGAAGCCTGAATGGCGATACCCCATCAGCTGCCCGTCTCTGGCGAGGCGCTCGATAGGATCGCGCTCCCAAATCGTGGCGTCTCCGTCGATGTAGTCGAGCACGCCGGCATTCAGGGCGAAGTACCCGCCATTGATCCAGCCTTCGCTGAATTCCGGCTTCTCATAAAAATCGACCACCGTATCGCCTTCGAATCCGATGCGACCGAACCGAGCAGGCGAACGCACCGTCGTGACGCTCGCAAGCCGCCTGTGCTCCTGATGGAATCGCAGCAGCGCCGCCAGATCGACATCGGCGACGCCGTCGCCATAGGTGAACATGAAGGTTTCGTCGGGGGCAAACCAGTCGCGCAAGCGTAAGAGGCGACCGGCGGTCTGGGTATGCAGGCCGGTGTCGACCAGGTGAATCCGCCAGTCGAGCTGCTGCTTATCGTGTACGGTCGTGACGCCGGTCCGCAAATCGACCGAACAGTCGTTGTTGATGGCGTGGAAATTCAGGAAGTACTCCTTAATCACTTCGCCCTTATAACCGAGCGCGAGAATGAATTCGCGGAATCCCTGAGCGGCGTAGATGTTCATGATATGCCAGAGGATTGGCCGCCCTCCCACTTCTACCATCGGCTTCGGACGAATACTCGTTTCTTCCGACAGCCGTGAACCCATACCTCCGGCGAGAATGACGACCTTCACTGTGCCCTCACTTTGATGTGATGAGAAAATTAAGGACTCGGAATTCCCGTTCGCGGCTCTTAGGAACCTGGCTTTACCCTGAGCGCCTGCGCTCGTGCGATCAGCGCTTCGGCTTCATTGATACGATCGAGCTTTCTCAGCACTGCGGCGTACTCTTCGAGCAGAGGCCCCATTTGTGGTCCCTGGCGACCCTTTTCGGCAATTTTCACGGCTCGTTCGTAGGCCAGCTGGGCGTCGGCGTTGTTCGCGCAGCGCGCGAGGGACCGACCGAGATTCTGCAACGCGCCTCCCACTTCCGGAGAGTCCGGGCCGACCACCTCTTCATAAACGGTCACGGCACGCCGCTGGTACTCGAGCCCTTCTGCGCAGCGGTCCTGTTGCAGGTGCAATGAGCTCAGGTTCTCGAGGCTACGCGCGATCGCGGCGCGCTCTGAACCCGCGAACTTCTCGCGAATCGAGAGGGCGCGCTGAAAGAATGGCTCGGCTTTTTCGAACTGCTTTTGATTGAGGTAGACCCCTCCTACTTGATCAAGGCTGGCAGCCACCGCCCTGTCTTGAGGACCGAGCGCCTTTTCTCGCGCGTCGAGCACGCGTCTAAAGAGCGGCTCAGATTCCGCAAACTTGCTTTGATAGAAATAGGTCCGTCCTAGCCTCTCGACACTATCGATAACATCGGGATGCTCAGGGCCAAGCTTTTGCTTGCGGATCCGCAGGATCTCGCGACGGACCGGCTCGGCCTTCGTATATTCCCCGTTGGCCATATAAATTTCACCGAGGCTCTCCATGCTTTCGAGATAGCGCGGGTCCTCCTTGCCAAACTCTTCCGCTCTCTTGATCGCGGTCTGAAACTGCGCTTCAGCCTCCCCGAAACGGCCCTGCGCTTGGGCCTGTCTGCCTGCATCCCGATAGGTTTCCCAAGGGGCAGGCGGCGGATTCGAACAGGCAGCAAGAGCGAGGGTTGCTGCCAGCGCCGCGAGCCTGCCTCGATATCCGTATAGCTTCATTACATTCTCCTGTTGACCTTCGGGTCTAGCATAGCCGAATCATTGGATTGTCTTGCAAATGTCACGCTCGCAGACCGCGCCACGTAGAACGAAGGCGTGTGCCGGCGGGTAACAGCGGCCTCAGCAATCGATGAAACGGTGTAGAGGCCAGGAAAAGCAATTCGATCGACAACTCGCGACGATACCGTGTAGCGAACGACGACACGTGCGCGTGCGCACTCCGGAGGCGGACGGCGAAGGGTATTTCCGGCACCCGCAGCAGGTACCACACCCCCATCACCAGCGCTGTCCAGCATTTATTCCGTTTGACCCCGCGGTAGAGTAACAGGACGGCTGCGCTCGTCGGATCTCGCGGATACATGGGAGAAATACGGCAGTAGCGCTGCCGGTAGGTGAGCAGCTCCGATTGAATGTATTCGGCCTGACCGAGTAAGCAGGCCTGAAGACAGAAGAGGTAATCATCGGCGTAGTGCTTTGGCAGGAATGCCTTCACGATCGCGTCACGCCGGTATAGACCATAAAGAATCGCGTTGTGCTCGAGCCCGCGTGTAAACCGGCGAATTCGAATTGCCGCATCCGGATCACACAAGTCCATCCGGTTCGGTACGTCGACGTATCGATTCTCTGGTGCCAAGTATGTCCGAATCAGGCCATGGGCGAGCACCGCGGTTGGATTGGATTCCAGCGCCGCCACGGCTTGCTCGACGACCGTCGGCGGCCGCCGATCGTCTGCCGCCGCCCACATAAAGTATTTGCCGGTCGAGAGCGCGAGGACACGGCCAAAATTACCCGCGCTGCCCCGGGCACCGATATTGATTGGATTGCGCACATAGCGAACGCGCGAATCCATCGCCGCATAACGCCGGCAGATCGCATCGGTGCCGTCGGTTGACGCGTTGTCGCAGATGACGACCTCCAAGTTGGCGTACGTCTGGGCCAGCAGCGCGTCAAGCGCCGGGCCGATAATGCGGGCGCCGTTATACACGGGGACACCGATACTGACAAGCGGGGGCGTTGCCATGGTCATCCGGCCACCCTCCCGAATCGTGTGTTTGACGTATCCTGCCGTGTCTTCACGACACGCGCCGGCGATCCGACCGCGATACAGCCGTCTGGCACATCCCGGGTCACCACAGACCCGGCGCCAATCACCGCTCCCTTGCCGATGCGAACACCGGACAAGACAGTGACGTTCGCACCGAGCCACGCCTCATCATCGATGACGATCGGGCCTCGACTCTCGAGTGCCTGTTGGCGAATCGGCACTCCGGGCGCCATACCGTGATCGTAAGGATAGAGCGAACAGTTTGCCGCCAACGCGACACCGCGGCCGATGACGATGGATGATTTGTGCGCCATCAGCTGACAACGGACGTGAATGCTGGTTTCCGGTCCGATGGACAGCGTGCCCCCCTCGCCCGTTTCGAGACAGCTGTCCCCGTAGAGGCGCACGCCGTCGCCGATCTCCACGAGCCCCCCTCGTTCGGCACGATAGATGACCACCCGATCACCGATGAACACGTGCCGGCCGAGGGTGCAGTTACTGTGAAAGATCGTCGCGGATGGGGAGACATAGCCTTGTTCATTCAGACTCGCCAGAAAACGACGCCCGCGGTGAGGAGGCGCGGCCCAAGTGGCCAGACGAGTCGCCACACGCCCGATCGGAGTGAGCGACGCCCATCGCATCCAGAAACGCAGCCACAGGTACTTGACGCGCACCTTTAGCAAGCGCGCTCCTCCATTTGCCGGCGAGCGGCCAGATCGCCGTCAAAG
>WUUC01065699.1_pt1 | contig 13831 bp, 29 predicted proteins | sample 6278441 | NCBI WGS metagenome assembly WUUC01 (sample SAMN13675441, study PRJNA597444) | soil metagenome | isolation source: soil | place: USA: Washington | collected 2017-10
CGTCATCCATGAAACGACGAGCGGCTTCCTTCGCCGCAATTAGCTCCGGCTCCTGCGTGTCGTCCGTCATCAGTGTCCTCCTGCGGGCAGACCGAGCGCGTGCAGATCCTCACGCGACAGCAATTGATTGCGCGGCGCGGCCAGCGTGAGCGCATCGTTCGGCGGCATCTCGACGGCACCCACTTGGCCGCCGGGGTTGCAGCCGGTCGCCCACGCGACGGAGATGGCGGCGGCGAGCCATTCGGCGCCGGGTTCATGCTGTGGAAAGCGCACGGCGATGTCGGCCAGCATCTCGGCGGCCTGCTCGACGGTGACATCGACCACGGCCACGCCGAGGAAGCGCGCGCGCGCCTCGTCCACGTCCACGAACGACAACCAGAACGTCTTCATGGCGTCATCATCACCCACAGGAACACGACGACGAGGAACAGGATGAAGCAGATCACGGCGGTCGACAGCATCTTCGGATGGCCTCGCGTGGGCTCAGACATTCGTCGGTCCCCGTGCTTCGATCTGCTGCGCCACGTCGCGGAGGATCGTCGGCAACGTCAGGGTCAAGTCGAGCGACAGCTGCGCCGAGAACCCGCTGCCCTTGGTGCCATTGATGACGAGCACGATCACGCCTTCGGCGCGCGTCTTCGTGCGGACGTCGGTCGCGAGGTCGTCGTACTTGCCGGGACCGATCACGGTTCCTCCTTGATGGGTAACGGCTCGATCCCGGCGCACTGCAGGCAGATCTTCGGGCGGTCGTGGTGCGGGCCGTTCGGGTTGAAGGCGATGGGCGCGCGGCACGTGTGGCACACCGTCATCGCCGCCGCCGCTGGCGGGCGCTGCTGTGGATAGTCGGAGAGGCGGCGGCAGATGACGACCTGAGGGACCGGGTTGATCGGAAACTCTGGCAGGCGGGCAAAGCCGTTCGGCGTCCTCACGACGTAGGTGCCCGCGTTCACGTCGGCGGTGAACGCGTGGCACCAACCACAGTAACCCTGCGCCACGTCGGTCGGGTTGTGAGACGTGCGTCCACAGCGCGGGCACGTGATCGTCGGGGTCAATGGGTCTTTCTCGCGGGGTCGATGCGGACGCGCACGTCCCCATTCGCCGCCGCCTCCTCCATCGCCCTGAGCGCGACCTCGCGCATCCGGCGTTGTGAGGCCAGCTGTTCGAGCAGCGCCTCACGCCACGCGTCGAACAGCTGGTTCGCTCGGATGAGAAACAGGACGACGGCGATTTCGACCGCCGTCCAGGCGACGACGGTCCACCGCTGCAGACCGATATTGATCGCGATGACCGCCACGAAGGTCGCGACCGAGGACCAGAGCAGCGCGGTTCCGATCTGTTGCAGCGCGACCTTCATATGGATAGGGAGGTCGGATTTGAACCGACGAATACCGGGCATGAACCGGCGTGTTTAACCACTTCACCACTCCCTAGTTCTGACCGCTCGCGGGGCCGATCAACTTCCGCACGTTCTCGACCGCCGCTTTCAGTTCGGCGTTCTCCTTGGTCGTCGTGGTGATCCAGTCGCGCATCAGTTCCAGCGCGGCGACCATCGTCTGACACTGCCCGATAGCTTCCGCCAGCGTATCGAGGATGGTGTCCTTCTCGCTGCGCACCGACGCCGGAATGTCACCCCGCCCCGCCCGCCGCTTCTGGAGCGAGATCGCCTGCGACAGCGACCCGAACGTCGTACTGATGCCGAGTTGCTGCGCCAGCCCGAACAGCCGCCGCGCCTCCTCAGCCGACCCCTTCGCCAGATCGGGCGGGTGCTCTTCGAGGAAGCGTTTGATTTTGCCGTGTGCACCGCCGCCGCCGCCGTTGCTGCTGCCGACCTTCGGCTTCGGGAAGAAGCTGAAGAGTGCCGCCCTGACGGCGCGCGGGTTGTTCCGGTGCATGTAGAGTGCGCCGCTGCCGCGCGCCTGACTCGTGATGCGCGAATAGATCGCGGGCGGAATCTTCTCGGTCAGCAGCATGACCCGCGACTTCGGAGGGATCTTCGACATGACGTCGACGGCGTCGTTGCCCGCCTCAGCGGCGATCCAATGGACGCGCGGGTGCGTGGCGAACTCGGCGGTGACTTGTTGATCGGCGCCGAGGAACACCGTTACGAGTTCATCCTCGGCGAGCGTGACCCGTTCGGTCTGCTTCATTGGAATTGGTTGGGCGGGTCGGATTCGAACCGACGAGTACAGGGGCTTGCAACCCTGCGCGTTTACCGCTTCGCCACCGCCCATCCTTGGTTACGCGGTGGCCGAACGGCGCTTGCTGGCGCGGCGTTTCGCCGCCCAATACGCGGTCATTCGTTCGGACATCTCGCGGCGCTGCGCGGCCGTGCGCGGTCGCCGGTGACGCGCGGCACCGTTCCCGCTGCTGTGCTCGTGGTCGTCCGGCTCGGTGCGCGGCGTTTTGGCGGCTGCGATCGCCCGCGTGTCGGCCCGCATATCGCCCGCCGCGAGCTCAGGGAAGTTCTTGAAGATGCTCTCGCGCTCACGATCCAGTTCCGCGAGGCGCAGCTGCGCGCCGAGGCTCGCGAACTTCCGCAGTTCGTCCGGACTAAAAATCGCCATTGGTTTTCTCTCCCGTGAAATGTCGGCCCGAGTCATTTCGAGCGCGACAAAGAGTCAGTGCGTCCTCGGTTTCGGCTCGACCTTCGTGTGGACCCACGGCTGGCGCTTCAGGAGTTCAGCCGCCTGCTCCGGTGTGCCGCGCACCGGCATCTTCCACCGCTCACCGTGATTGACGACCTGCATCAGCGCGGAGATGCTGTCGAACGTCCCGGCGAACTTCGCGCCCGCGTTGGCATCCGCCGCCTCGTCGCGCGCGGTGTAGACGGTCTTCTTATCGCGGCGGTCCCACGGGTCGGCGGTGTTCCAGTAGCGGAAGCGATGCGTGGCGCACCACACGCCGTCGAGGTCTTTGTAGACGACCGCGAACCAATCCGTCTCGTGCCACGCCACGAACCAGATCGCCTCGACGTAGGTCATCTGATTGAAGTCGCAGACCACCGGGCGCGGGTCGTGGAGGTCTTTGAGACTCATTAGGAACGCCCGAGGCGGTGCACGCGCGCGACCGCGAGCGACGCCAGCTGCTCCTCGTCGGCGAGGCGGTCCTCAAGTTCGTGAAGGCGGTCCTTAGATGATGGCGGCGGCGCGGCGGCGGCGCGGGCCTTCAGCATTCGGCGGCGGCGCAGCGGGGCGAGCCGCATCGCCGCCCGTGCGGCCGTGACGGCTGGCGCGTCGTCCATCAGGTCGCGGATCACCTGTTCCACCACTTCAACGCCTTCGGGATTCTGCTGGTCGAGGATCGGGAGTAGAGCTTGGGTGCGCTGCACAATAGGCGACAGGTCGGTGAGGCGACGACGACGTGAGGCGACGACGACGGCGGCGGCGGCGGGAAAAGTCAGGACGGGCATTCGGTGCCTCTCGGTTTCGATTCGCATCGGTTGGTGTCATACGCGCGCGCGGTGCCTCCTCGCGCCTCGCTTAGGTTTGTTCTCGTGCTGCACAATCAGGCGGATCAAGGTGCGCCGCACATTCGGCGGAAGGTTCTGCAACCGCTTCGCGAGTTCCAGCGTGGCTTCATCCACGCTCGCGGCGGCGTCGACGACCTGCAGCGCGTCGGCGATGACGCGGCGGGCGAACTCGCGTCGGTCCTCGGCGGGACCGTGACGGCGTGGTGAGACCAGCACCGACTCGAAGGGCACCTTCAAACTGAACGCGATCAATTCCAGCAGGCGGGTCTGCGCGTGAAGGCCGCGCACGATCCGGCCAATCGTGTTCGGTTGGATGCCAGTGTCGCGCGCGAGTGCGGCCTGGCTGATGTGCAGTTTCTCCAACCAATACCGCACTGCTGCGCCCCACGGACCGTCCTCGTACGGTTGCGGTGACGATGTAAAGGACTCCTGCTCGGTGGCGACGGCCGGTGTAATTGGCATACGAGAGACAATAACTTATACACGTCGCAAAAAAAAAACAATGGGGGGATTGACGTCCGTCGAAAAAAGGATATGCTTAGCGAATAATGACGACGACGCCGCAGAAACACAGGCCGCCCCGGCCTGCCGTGGGCCTGAAGATCGCTCTTCTTGAACGCAAGCTGACGCAGCGACAGGTCGCGTTCGATACGCGCCTCGGCGAAGTGCGCCTCAGCAACATCATTCGCGGGCACGGCGTGCCGGTCACGGTCGCCGAGCAACGCCTGCTCGCGAAGTACCTGCGCCGCACCCGCAAGCAACTGTTCGGCGACCCGCGACCCGCGCGTCGGGTGGCCGCGCTGGTCGCCGAGCGCGGAGTGGTCGCGTGAGCGCCGCCGACTCGAAACCGGTCCGGCTGCTCGATGACGCCGAAGTGCGGGCGCGCCTCGGCAACGTGTCGCGGTCGACGCGGCAGCGGCTCCAACGGGTCGGCTTCCCGAAGCCGTTGCGCGTGTCACCTGGACGCATCGCGTGGCGCGAGGCCGACGTCGACCGGTGGATCAACGAGCGCACGGAACTCCCGCCGCAGGAGCGTGCGTGATGGCGACCAACGCGGTCGCGCGGTGCTGGTCGTGCGGCGTCGAACGCCTGAACCGCGTCGCCACCGATGGGCCGTGGCTGTGCCGCCGCTGCGTCGATGAAATCCTCTCGTCACCGGATGACGAGCCCGCCTACAAGCCGTCGTTCATCGGCTGGTTCGTGATCCTTGGCGTCGTCACCGGCGTGGCCGTGCTGTGGTGGCTCGTGTGGCGCGGCGCGTGGAGCCTCATCCAGTGATTGCCCTGTCGGCGCTCATCGTGGTCGTCGTCGTGACGGGTGCGGTCCTTCGCCGCCGCCAGCGTGATCCACACCCGTACGCCTACCTCGGCACCGTTCCTGCCCACATTCAATTCCACCCGCACGACGACGACCCCGACCGCTAGGAGAACCGAACGTATGACCGACCTCGTCGCGTTGCACAGCATACGTATTGACGCGGGCACACAGGTGCGCGCCGCGATCAACGAGCACGTCGTCGCCGAGTACGCCGACCTGATGGCCGGCGGCGTGGCGTTCCCGCCGGTCGTGATCTTCCACGACGGCTCGGACCGGTACCTCGCCGACGGGTTCCACCGCGTGCTCGCCGCCCGCCGCATCGGCGCCGCCTCCATCGTCGCGGACGTCAGGGCGGGCACCACGACCGACGCGCTGTGGTACGCGCTCGGCGCCAACACCACGAACGGGCAACGCCTCACGATGACCGACCGGCGCCACGCCATCGAGTTGGCGGTGACGACGTGGGGCACCACGAAGAGCACGTCAGAGATCGCCGCACAGATGGGCATCTCGCATCAGCGCGTGAGCGAGGTTCGCATGAAACTACAAGGCTTCGAGCAGTCTGCCGGATCCGGCAAAGTGCTCGAACCTCCAGCTGAGGCAGCGGTCGGCACGCGGTCAGCCAAGCGCGCCGCCATCGAGGCGCTCCTGCGCGACGGCCGGACCACGACCGAGATATCGCGGGCGCTGAAGGTGAGCAGCCACACCATCTTCGATATCAAGCTGGCGCTCGGCCTCGACGTGCGAACCCCTGAGGCCAGCCGCCAGCGCCTCGACAAGATGCGCGCGATGGCGACCGAGAACTATTCCTCGCGGCAGATCGCCGCCGCCGTCGGCGTGACCGTGGAGCGCTGCCGGGCGGCGATGCGACGGGAAGGGATCGACGTACCCGCCGACCAGGTGATCGGGAAAAGTCGTCGCCACGACGCGACCCGCATCATCGAGCACATCGTGATGGACGCGGAGAACCTGACCGCCGACGTCGACCTGATTCGTTTCGAGCAGCTGGACCCGTCACGGCTGGCCGAGTGGCTCGGTTCCCTGAAGACCTCACGCGACAACCTCGGCGAACTAATCCGTCGACTGATGAAGGAGCAACAGAAGCATGGCGAAGCAGTCTCGGCCTGAACGCACCCGGCGCGCGTCGAAGATTCGTCCGGTGTCGATTGCGCAGATGCGCGTGCCACCGGCGCTCGTGACGCAGCGCGTGTTCCGCAAGGCGCACGGCGACGAGATCGCCGCCGACCTCGACCTGAACAAGCTCGGCTTCCCGATCATCAATCACCGCGACGGCGTGTATTGGGTGCTCGACGGGCAGCACCGCATCTATGCGCTGCGCGCGAACGGCTTCGAGAAGGATCTCCTCGACTGCGAGGTCTATGACGACCTCACGGACGCCGAGATGGCTGACATCTTCCTCGGCCGCGATGACCGCCGCCCGGTGCACGTGTTCGACAAGTTCCACGTCGCCTGCACCGCAGGCTATCAGCGGGAGAACGACATCCGCCGCGCCGTCGAAGCGCAGGGCTTGAAAATCAGCCAAGCGAAGACCGAGGGATGCGTCGGTGCGGTGTCGGCGTTGGGCAAGGTCTACGACCGCGCCGGGGACGTGGTGCTCGGCCAGGTGTTGCGCACCATCAAGAACGCCTACGCCAGCGACCCGACGGCCTTCGACCACACCGTGATCGAAGGGCTCGGCCTCGTCTTCAACCGCTACAACGGCCGCACGAACGAACGGGATCTAGCGGCGCGACTGGCCGAGACGCAGCACGGCGTGCGCGGCCTCCTGCGGCGCGCCGAGTCACAGCGCGAGAAGACCGGCAACCAGAAGTCGCAGTGCATCGCGGCGGCCGTGGTCGACATCTACAACAAGGGTCTGCACGCACGCGCCGCCGCGCGCCTGTCGCCGTGGTGGAAGGAAGACGAGCGCGCCTGATGGTCTGCGCCTATTGCGGCAACGAGCGTGGTCAGCAGCATCGTTGCGACGGATGCGGCGCGGCGAAGTGGATCCCGAACAAGGCGCCGCCGCCGCGCCCGGCGGCTGTCGATGCGTCAATCGAAGGTTGGTATCTCACGCACGAACTAATCGAGGTAACGACGTTCGGCGACACCGAGCAGCGATTCATTCCCGGTCGGCGACTTCGATGATTCCCTCGCTCTCCTAACCCTGAAAGGAAACCCCTGATGACCACCGCCGTTCAAGACGACCCGACGACTACGACCACACCGCCGTCGCCCGAGACGCAGCTGGCGCGCGCACCCGCCGCCGCGATTGGCTTCGGCCTCAGCGCGAGCAATTGGGATGAGGGATTCCGGATCGCGAAGGTGCTCGCGAACTCCTCGCTGGTCCCGAAGGACTACCGAGGCCGACCGGAGGACGTCGTCGTCGCGATGCAGTACGGCGCGGAGATCGGGTTGCCACCGATGGCCGCGCTGCAATCGATCGCCGTCATCAATGGCAAGCCGGGCGTCTACGGTGACGGGTTCCTCGCCGTGATTATGGCGGCGCCCGCGTACCTGAAGCACGTCGAGTACTACGTCCTCTCGACCGGCGAGCAGGCGCGTAGTCTGCGGCAGGCCGACCTTTCCGACGACGAAACTCGAGCCGTGTCGATGTTCTGGCGTCGTGGGATCGCGGAACCGTTCGTCGGTGAGTTCTCCATCGGCGATGCGAAGCGCGCGAAGCTGTGGGGCAAAGAGGGTCCGTGGACGAACTATCCCGGTCGACAACTGCGCTGGCGCGCGCGCGGGTTCGCCGGTCGCGACGGGTTCGCCGGCGAACTGCGCGGCGTGAAGAGCGCCGAGGAACTGCACGACACGCCGGACGACATCATCACCGAGGCCATCAGCTACCAGCCGCCACCCGAACCGATCCGCCTCAGCGCCCGCGCCGCCTCGCAGGAGGCACCGCCTGAACTCACGAACGAACTCCCGTCCGACGATGCCCCGGCGACCGCGCCAGCGCCTACCAGGACGCCGACCGGCACCCGGCGCGGGGCAGCGCCAGCCGAACGCGCTCGGCCCGCCGTGGGCAACGGCCCGCCGGTCGTGACCGAGAGCCTGACCATCCTCGAAACGCAATTCGTCCAGCCGAAGGACGCCGAGGAGTTTTACGAAGTGCGCGCCACGGTCAAAGCCGAAGGCCGCGCGCCGGTCGGCTATGTGTTCGTGACCAAGGACAAAGCGCTGTACGAGGTCGCCGCGTCGTGCGAAGGCAACGACCAGCTGTTCAACATCACGTGGCACGGTGGCAAGCGACCGGACGGCTCGGCGTGCAAGGTGATCGACGCGATCACGGCGGTGAACTGACCATGCGGACCGATAGCTGGCGGCACGGCGACCCGGCGACGTTCACCGGTCTGCGCGGCGACGTTACCGGCAGCGTGATTGTGTTCCACCGCCGGGTCGACCGCGCGCGCTTCGTCAAGGTGCGGATCGTCTCAGGCTCGGAGGCGGGCGTCGAGGTGTGGGCCGACGGCTGGATCATCGGCACCGGTCCGCACGAGCACGCCTGCCTCGACTGCGGCTATCGCTATCGCTCGACGGATCCACGCGCCGGGTTCTGCCCGCCCTGCGACGGAGACCTCGGCGCGCCGGTGCGCGTGCCCGATGAGGCCGCGCCGTCCGGCGTGGCGAGCGTGCGCCCGAACGGACGGCCGTGGGGTCGGGTGGGTCGGCGATGACGTCGTTTGACCCGGCGACCCACGTCTACGAGATCGACGGCGTCGTGGTCCCGTCGGTGACGCAGGTTCTGACCGAGGAACGGTTCATCGACTTCAGCATGGTCCCCGACGCCACGCTGGAACAAGCGCAGGCGCGCGGCACCTACGTCCACTCGGTGCTCCACTTCTATCTCGAAGGCGACTTCGACATCGAGGACTGCGACCCGAGGTATCGGGGCTATGTCGACTCGGCGCTGGAGTATCTGGCGCGCCTCAAGAAGCGACCGCTGCGCGACGACGACGGCCAGGTCATCGCCGTCGAACATCGGTTCTGGCACCGGCAGCGGATGTTCGCGGGGCAGATCGACTACCTCGGTTGGGATGCCGACCTCGTGCTGTCGATTGACGATTGGAAAACCGGCGAGCCGAGCGACGTCGCCGCGCCGCTGCAGACGGCGGCGTATGCCTGCGGGGTGCGCGACTACTTGCTGCCGACGCTCACCGCTGCCGCCAAGGACCAGACGATCCGCCGTCGCGCGGTGAAGCTGTTCAGGGATGGCAAGCCGGGGCGACCGGAAATCTACGACGACCCGCGCGACCTCGCGATGTTCTTCAACGCGCTGACGTGCGTCCACTATCGCCGCAACGGCCTGAGGCACTCGCGATGAACCACAAACTTATGACCGTGACGCCGACAGAACTCGCGAAGCGGATGTGGACCCGCTATCGCCATCGGGCGATGGAACTTCAGGCTCACCTTCAACGCACCGACCCGGCGCACCGCGCCTCCTTGATTAGCAAATATTTGGCGCGGGAATACGGGCTAGGGAAACAGGCGGAACGACGCCGCACGCGCCAGCTTGCGCGCGAGGTGCGCTTCATCGATTGCAGCGCGGAGCCGCCGACAAAGGAAATCATGCGATGACAACTGAAACCTCGACCGCCGTGCTCGTGCTCACCGAGCCCACGAACCGCGCTGAACTCGACGCCGAGCGGACCATGCTGCTCGGTATCCAGCTGCCCGACGCTATCAGCAGCCCGCAGGAATACCAGGCGCTCGCCGCCGAGCAAGAGCGCGTGCAACGGTTTATGAAGCGGGCGATGCCTGCCTTCGACAAGGTCTGCGACGACGCGCATCGCGCGTGGAAGTCGGCGACCGTGCTGCGCTCGATGTTTTTCGACTCGCTGGAGAAGTTCAACACGCGGGCGCGGCAGCTGCTTGGCGACTACAAGACGGCGCAGGAGCGTGCCCGCCGTGAGGCCGAGCAGCGCCTCGCCGAGGAAGAGCATCAGCGCGAGCAGGAGCGGCTCGAAGCGGAAGCGCGGCTGCTCGACAAGCAGGGTCAGGCGTCGATGGCGGCAGCGGTGCGCGCGACCCCGGTCATCGCCCCGGCCGTCAGCCTCCCGTCGACCGTGCCTGAGGTTGTCGGCCTGACCTACACGACGCATTGGACGTGGCGGATCGCTGGGTCACGCGACCCACAGGGCGGGCGCAAGGACAAGGACGCCCGCAAGCGAGCGGCCGCGCTCGTGCCGCGCGAATTCCTCGACCTCGATGACGCGGCGATCACGTCGCGCGTCACGAGCATGAAGTCGCTCGCGAAGATTCCCGGCATCGAAGTGTATTCGGAACAGATTCCAGTTCGGCGGTGATGCCGCAGCAGCCCGACCGCGCTCGGTTTCCCTACATGCCGTTCTTCGTGGACGACTGGTTGTCGTCTGACTCGGTCGAGAGCTTCACGCTGGAGCAGCAAGGCGCGTATCTGCTGCTCCTAGCCCGGCAATGGAAGGCCAAGGACGGACGCCTGCCGCTCGATGAAAAAACCCTCGCGCGGTGGAGCCGTCTCGGACCGAAGTGGAAAGCCCTTGGGAAGCCGATCATCGCGCGGTGTTTTGTCGAGCGCGGCGGCGGGCTCGTGAACCTGCGGTGCCGCCAGCTGTGGGAGTCAACCCGCGAAAAAAGCCGGAAAGCACAGGCGGCAGCCGAGGCGCGCTGGAATCGCGAGGACGACAACGGCCACGGCTGAGCCGATGCGAACGCATATGCGAACGCATCGCTGGAGCATATGCGGAATCGATGCATGGACCCATGCTCACGCGATGCATGGACCCATGCTCCAGCGATGCCAGTACAGAGATCAGACGTACTAGTACCAACCAGCTGATTAGAAGATCACCGCTGCGCGGCCTGTTGAGCCTGTGGAAAACCCGATGACGACGCTACCTGAACCGCCGACGTTCGCGATGCTCTGCGTGATGACACACCACGTCCTCGACCGCCTCGGACCCGACGCGCAGCCGAGCGATATCGTCGCCGAACTGAAATGCGACGTCGCCAGGGCGGGGTTCTCGTATCCACCGCCCGACCACTTCACGGCTGTAGCTGAGGCGGTGGCGTATGCGCGAGCGAAGGGCTATCGGACCCCGACCACTCGGAGGCCGTCGTGACCGAACGCCGTCGCGTGTCGTTCCACGTGTTCGGAGTGGCGCAGCCGAAGGGCAGCACGAAGGCGTTCGTGCCGAAGGGCTGGACGCGGCCGGTCGTCACCAACGACAACCCGAAGTCGAAAGGCTGGCAGCAGCTGGTCGCCGAGCAAGCGCAGAGCGTCGCCGCCAACGGCTTGTTCATCGGACCGGTCGTGCTCATCGTCACCTTCGAATTGCCGAGGCCGCAGTCGTTGCCGAAGCGCACGCTGCATCACGTCAAGAAGCCCGACCTCGACAAGCTGGTCCGCTGCACCAAGGACGCGCTCAAAGGCGTGCTCTACCAGGACGACTCGCAAGTCGTGGATCTGCACGCGCGGAAGGTCTACGCCGACCGCACCGCCGCGCCGTGCGCTCACATCACCGTCGAAGAGGCGGCCGTGCCTGATTCGCAGGCGCTCGTCGCCGTGTTGTTTTGAAGGAGGACCGAATGAAACCACGCCAGCCGAAGCCGGTCAGCTATACGCTCCTGACCCGCGAAGACCACGAGCCGATCTACGCCCGCCTCGACGCCATCATCGCGGCGCACCATCGCGAGATCCGGTTCGCGCGCATCGCGATCGCGTGGTGCACGTCGTGGAAGAAACCCGACGTCGATGGTCGGCAGACGCTCGGCAAGTGTCGAAAGGCGTCAGACCTCGACCGCGAGCTCGCCTCCTTCGACTTCGTGATTCTCCTGCAACGGGAGTTCTGGCTGAACGACACCGTCACCAACGCGCAGCGCGACGCCCTGCTCGACCACGAACTCTGCCACGCCACCGTGCGGATCGATCCCGTGACCGACGACCCCGCTGAGGACGAGCGCGGCCGGATCATCTACCGCATCCGGAAGCACGACATCGAGGAGTTCGGCGAGGTCGTGGAACGACATGGCCTCTGGAAGCACGACCTCGAAGCGTTCGCGCGGTCGCTGGCGCGCTCGAAGCAGGCGAGCCTTCTGCCCGAAGCGGTGGCGCAGGGAGACGCGCGATGACCGGTCCCGACCGGCAGATGGCGCTGCGCGACTACTTCGCCGGGAAGGCGCTCGCCGCGATCATCGCAGTGCTCGTGGAAGCGGAAGCGCCCGTCACCATCGCCGACGCCGAGGAGTGCGCCGGGCTGGCGTACGAGTTCGCCGACGCCATGCTCGAAGCCCGCGAGATACCGCCACCCGAGGCCGTGTGAATGGGCTGGCTCTATGTGCCGGGGTCGGCGGGCTCGAGCTTGGACTTGAGTTGGTCGTCGCCGACTACCGCACCGTCGCTCACGTCGAGAGGGAAACTTTTGGAGCCGCGATCCTTGTCGCGCGTATGGCGGAAGGCGTCTTGGCTCAGGCTCCTGTCTGGTCTGACGTTGTCTCCTTCGACGGCCGACGCTGGCGTGGCCTCGTGGATATCGTCGTCGCTGGCTTCCCGTGTCAGCCGTGGAGCGTGGCCGGATCCAACGCCGGGGCAAACGACGACCGCTGGATCTGGCCGGCATTGGCCGACCGCATTGGCGAGGTACGACCCGACCTCGTGTTCCTTGAAAACGTCCCGCCCCTCGCTCTTCGAGGAGGACTGGCCGTCGTGCTCGCTGACCTTGCCCGGTTCGGGTTCGATGCGGAGTGGGATCTGTTTCGAGCAGCCGACGTCGGCGCATCGCATCGACGCGAGCGACTGTTCATCTTGGCCCACCGCCCTGGAAGGCGACGCCTCATCGAGTGGCGGTCGGAACCTCAGCGTGAGCAAGGGCAGCACGATGCACAGCGGCACGAGCCTGACCGATGCGATCCGGACGCTGTGGCGCACGCCGGATTCCCCGAACGCGGGTGGACCGCGGAATCGACAGACCTCACGCGGCCACGGGCATCAGATCACGATAGCCGAGCAGGCGGAACACTGGCCGACGCCGAACGTTCCGAACGGCGGCCGCACGACAGCGACGTCGAACTATCGGGAGGACGGCAGCAAGCGCCAAATCTATTTGGGTGCGCTGGCGGAACACTGGCCGACGCCTGCGGCGCGCGATTGGAAGGACACACCGGGCATGGCGACGACGGCGATCAATCCGGACGGGTCGGTGCGCAACCGAGACGACCAGCTGGCGCGCGCGGTGCACCAATGGCCGACCCCGACGGCGGAACCGTACGGGTCCAGTCAGAACGGGATCAACGGGATCGGCGGCACGCACGAACGCCCGAGCGCGAACACGCCGAGCCTCGACCGGATGTCCCGCTCTTTCCCGCTGGACCCTCCGACGTCGAGACGTGGCGACGAATCCTCAGCGCCCGACCCGACCTCGCGCCCGCTGTGGACCCTAAATCCGCAGTTCGTCGAATGGCTGATGGGCTTTCCTATCGGGTGGACCGCCTTCGCGCCTGTGGCAACGGAGTGGTCCCTCTACAAGCAGCGTATGCGTTTCGCATTCTGGCAGTGCGTGCAGGAGTAGCGTGATGAATGTTCCCAACCTAAAAGACCGCTTTGTGAAGGTCCGCGCGTACCTGACCGACGAGGGTTTCGGCTACACGCACTGGCGCGCGGCGCAGTTCTCACCGCCGACGCTTCCTGATACCCGCTATGCGGTGCTTGTCATCTGCGAAAGCAAAAGCGACCGCGATGCGGTCTTTCAGCGCCTCAAGGAGTAGCGTTGATCCAAATCCCCACGGTCTATCTCGCCGCCCCGTACCCGATTCGAGATGAGATGCGCGTCTTCGCGGTCGCGCTGATGACCGGCGGCGTCAACGTCACGTCGCGATGGCTGTTCGTGCCCGGTGAGCTCACCGACGATTGGGCGCGCAAAGACCTGAGCGATGTCCGGCGCGCCGACACGCTCGTCTTCGTGAACCCGCGCACCTGGTCAGATCGTGGCACCGGCGGTCGACACGTCGAGTTCGGCTATGCCGTGGCGTTGCAGAAGCGCATCATCGTCGCCGGGGTGC
>WUUC01104514.1_pt1 | contig 13826 bp, 11 predicted proteins | sample 6278441 | NCBI WGS metagenome assembly WUUC01 (sample SAMN13675441, study PRJNA597444) | soil metagenome | isolation source: soil | place: USA: Washington | collected 2017-10
TTCGTGACTACCTGAGCGTGCTCGCGAGGCGCCGGGCGATGGTGATCGCCGTCTTCGCCGCGACGCTGGCCGCCGCCTTGGCCGTGGCGCTGCTCCAGCCGGCGAAGTGGACGGCGAAGGCGACGCTGCGCGTGCAGCCGAGCGCGGCGCTGGTCGGCGGCACGGTCCAGGAGGACGACGTCAAGTACCTCGACCGCCTCGTCAACACGTACTCACGCCTGGCGACGAGCCGGGAGATGGGCGAGCGTGTGGCGCGCGAGCTCAATCTCGCCGAGCCGCCGCAGATCAGCTTCGCGCAGATCCCCAACACCAACCTCGTGGAGGTGGGGGTGACGACCGGCGAACGCGGTCGGGCGGCGCCCACCGCGAAGCGCGTGGCGTCGCTGTTGATCGGCGAGATCGAGACGCTCGCGGCGGCGGACGCTCGCGCGGCCGAGAAGTCCTTCGCACGGCGCACGCGCGAGCTCGAGCGGGACAAGGCGCGGGCCCAAGCGGAGCTCGAGCAACTCGAGGCCGACCCGGCCGTCGCGGACCGCCAGCGTGCGCTCGAGCTGCGCGAGGACGTGCGGGGCACGTCGCAGCGTCTGGCCGTCCTGCGTGATGACCACGAGCGCTACCAGTCGACGCTCGAGGCCAACGCGCGCGGCGTCACGCGCATCGCGGAGCCGGCGGAGCCCATGCAGCCGGACAACCGGAACCTGAAGGTCACGCTCGCGCTCGGTCTTCTGCTCGCGGCCGTCGTGGCGCCCGGCATGGCGTTCGTGGCCGAGAACCTGAGCCGGCGGTTCAACACCGGCGAGGAGATCGAGGCGTCCCTGGACGCGCCGGTGCTCGGCACGGTGCCACTCGTGCCCGGCGTCTCCAGCAGGCAGCTGTTCAACAGCGGATCCCCCGCCGAGGAGGCCGTCCGCGCCCTACGCACGCTGCTCCTCCACAACGCCCCGGGGAGCGGCGATGCGCGGACGGTCCTCATCACCAGCGCACATCCCGGCGAGGGCAAGTCGACGGTCACCGCAAACCTCGGCCGCAGCCTCGCGCTATCCGGCCGGTCGACCGCCCTCGTCGACGCAGACCTCCGCGCCCCCGTGCTGCACGAGATCTTCGGCGCCGACCGGGAGCCCGGCCTCGGCGAGATCCTGCGCGACCCCCAGGCCTGGGTGCACGTCGCGTTGCCGACCGGCGTCTCGAACCTCGAACTGATTCCGGCCGGCCGGCCCACCGACGATCCGGCGACGCTCCTCGGGCTGCCCACGACGAAGGCGGTCTTCCACGCGCTCGCGCGCCGCTACGAGTACGTGCTCGTCGACTCGCCGGCGCTCCTGGCCGTGACCGACGCGCTGGCGATCATCGAGAACGTGGACGGCGTGCTCCTCGTCGCCGGCCTCCGGGTGCAGCGCGACGTGCTGCGGCGTGCGCATCAGACGCTGACGCGCGTCGGCGCTCCGGTGCTCGGCGTCGTCGTCAACGGCGCCGCGGAGCCGCTGATGTACGGCTACGGCGACTACGGCAGGCGGTCCGCGCGTGGAAGCACGGTCGGCTGACGGGGGCCGGGGAGGGCCTCCGGCGATCGTCATCAGCAAGGGCGCGCAGGGACTCGCCGTGACCCGCGGGCTCGGCGAGCGCGGCGTGCCCGTCGTAGTGCTGCACTGGACCGACCACGACGTCGCGCGGCTCTCCCGCTACGCCACCGAGGCGATCCAGGTGCCCCACCCCGAGCACGACGGCGGCGCCTTCGTCGAGACGCTCCTCTCGCTCGGGGAGCGCCTTGCCGGCGCCGTGGTAATGCCGACCGCCGACGAGGCCGTCAGGGACCTCGCGCGCAACAAGGACCGGCTGGAGCGCCACTTCATCGTGGCCTGTCCCGACGCCGAAGTCGTCGAGCGCTTCATCGACAAGCGCTACACGTACGAGCTCGCCGCCGAGCGCGGGATCCCGATCCCGCGAACGCTGGTCCCACACTCCGCCGAGGACCTGGAGGCCTTCGACGAGCAGGTGGCCTACCCCTGCCTCGTCAAGCCGCGAGAGAGCCATCGCTACGTGTGGCACTTCGAGACCAAGCTTGCGGTTGTCGAATCGTTCGACGAGATGCGGCGGGCCTACGCGGCGGCCGTCGACGCGGGTGTCGAGGTCGTGATCCAGGAGCTCATCCCCGGTCCGGACTCCAACGGCGTCAACCACAACGCCTATCGATGGGACGGCGAGATCCTCGCCGAATGCACCGCGCGCAAGATCCGCCTCGCTCCGCCGCGTTTCGGCGTTCCGCGCGTCGTCGTCGCGGCCGACGTCCCGGCGGTCGTGGAGCCTGGTCGGGAGATCCTCGACGCCCTCGGACTGCAGGGCTTCGCGTGCACCGAGTTCAAGTACGACGCCCGCGACCGCACGTTCAAGCTGCTCGAGGTCAACGGACGCCACAACCTGTCCTCGTTGCTCTCGATCCGCTGCGGGCTCAACTTCCCGTGGATCTCCTACCGCCACCTGGTCGCCGGCGAGCGCCCGCCGGCCATGCACGCGCGCACGGGCCTCTACTGGATCGACGAGACGCAGGACATCCCGTTCACGGCGACGCGCGCCGGCCGGGACTCCCGGCCGCTGCGCGAGCTGCTGCGCCCGTGGGTGCGCGAGCACGTCTTCGCGGTCTACGACTCGAACGACCGCGCGCCGCTCGTCACCGGCGGCTGGAAGCGACTACGGCACGCGATCCGGGATGGCTGAGGACCGACCCGTCGTGGGGCACGCGATGCGCGCGTACCTCGCCCCGACGGAGACCTTCGTGCACAACCAGATCGCGAGCCTGCGCCGCTACCGCCCCGTGGTCGTCGCCCACCACCGCCGGCCCGCGACGGAGACGCCGCTCGCCGACGGCGTCATCGCGGCCGACGCCCTGCCACGCGGGCGCGCGGTCCTGGAGCGCGGCGCCTACAGGGTGGGGCGCGTGGCCCTGCCGCCTGGCGTCGACGTGCTGGCCGCCCACCTTCGCGAGCGCGGCGCGCGCCTCGTGCACTACCACTATCTCACCGATGCCCGGTTCCTCATCGGTCTCGCGCGGCGCACCGGCTTGCCGGCCATCGCCTCCGCCTACGGCTACGACGTGACGCTCTTCCCCAGGCAGTACGCCGGGCTGGGGCTTCGCTACCTGCGGCCGATCTTCGAGCGGCTCGACTGCGTCCTGGCGATGAGCGGGGACATGCGGGACGACATCGCCGCCCTCGGCTGCCCGCCCGAGAAGCTGCACGTCCACTACCACGGCTCGCCCACCGCCCGCTTCGAGATCGCGGGACGCCGCTACGACCCTGACGGGCCCCTGACCGTGCTGTGCTGCGCCCGCCTCGAGCCGATAAAGGGACAGCACCTCGTGCTCGAGGCGGTCCGGCGACTCGAGCGGCGCGGGCGGCGGGACTTCCGGCTCGTCTTGGTGGGCGACGGGAGCACGCGGGCTCGGCTCGAGCGCTTCGTCGCGGCTCGGGGGTGGGGCGCGCGCGTCACCTTCGCCGGGCACGTGCCGCACGCCAGCGACGCACTCGTCGAGCACTTCCGCGCCGCCGACGTCTTCATCCACCCGAGCATCACCACGCGCGGCGTCAAGGAGGGGATCCCGGGCACCGTCGTGGAGGCGATGGCCGCCGGCCTGCCCGTCCTGGCCACCCGGCACGGCGGGATCCCGGCCGTGATCGAATCCGGCCGCGACGGGGTGTTGGTCGACGAGGACGACGCCGACGGCCTCGCCTCGGCGCTCGAGGCTCTGCTCGCGGACGCATCACTGCGCGAGCGGCTCGGGCGCGCGGCGGCGGACCGCGCGCGGCGGGACCTCGACCTGGCCGTCCGGACCGCGGAGCTCGAGCGGATCTACGACCGCTTCGCCTGACGCCCGGCTCGCATCCTGCGCAGCAGCATCCGGTCTTCGGCGGTGATGGCGCCGACGGCGAGCAGCACGACCGCGTAGACCGCTGCTGCCAGGGGCACGGTCGCCGGCGCGGGCAGCCACCGCCCCAGCAACCAGATGACGATGGCGCCGCCGCCTGCGGCGACCGCGAATCGCCAGCCGGCGCTCACCAGTCGTGCCGGCGCGCCGCTGCGGGTGGTGGCGCGCGCCAGCAGGCCGACGTGGAGGATCGAGCCGAGCGCGCTCGAGATGGCCGCGCCCAGCGCCCCGGCAGCGGCGATGAGGCCGACGCCCGTGGCGAGCCGGACGCCGACGGTGAAGGCCTGCAGCCTCAGGTTCGTCCCCTGCCGACCGCGTGCCACCAGGGACCTCCAGAACACGGAGATCAGCGAGAAGAACACCACGTTGACGGCAAGGATCCGCAGCACCGTCGCCGCCGGCCCGAACTCCTCGCCGTAGACGACGCGGACGATGTCGCCGGCCGTCCCGACGCAGCACACCGCGAACAGCACGGAGAACGCGAGCATGGACCGCACGGCAGCGCCCTGCCATGCCATGAACCGGCCCTCGGCGGTCTTGAACGCCTGCGAGAGCAGCGGGAAGACGTTCACCATGACGACCTCGGCGAGCGTCAACGGGATCTCGACCACACGCAGCGCCGCGCTGTAGAGGCCGACCTCGCGCTCGCTCACCATGAGCGACAGCAGCACCACCTCCGGACGCGCGAACAGCGCGGCGATCAGCGAGGATCCGGTGAACGCGCGCATCTCGCGCACCAGCCGGCGCACGAGGGACCACCTGAAGGGTGCCCGCAGCGCAGTGATGTACCGGCTGATGAGGATGAAGTAGACGACCGCGACGAGGTACTCCATCGCGACGAACGCCCACAGGAGAGCGGCCACCCCCGAGCCGTGGGCGAGCATCCACGCCGCCGCGGCGACGTACGCCATCGAGCTCCAGAACCGCGTGAGGGTCTGGAAGACGACGCGTGCGTGCGCCACGAAGACGCCCTCCTGGATCCCGTTGAGGACCTTGGGGACGATGGCGATCAGCATCACCGAGACGCTCGTCTCAAGCTGCGGCGAGTAGCCGACGTGGCGGACGGCGACCTGGGCGACGAGCGTGAGCGCCGTGGCGACGACGAGCGCGACGACGCTCAGGTGCAGCGTGTAGCGCGCAGTCCGGGACCGGTCGCGGCTGATCTCGCGCACGAGGTAGTCGGTCGTGCCGGCCACGGCCGCGACGGCGATGATCCCGTAGACCGCCCACGCCGCCGCATACACGCCCAGGCCGCTGGCGCCGAGGTGGTTGGCGACGAGGACGCCGACGACGAAGCCGCTGGCGCGCTCGAGCAGCTTGGAGACTGCCAGGACGGCGCTGTTGGTCAGGACGCGGCGGGCCGTGCTGCCATCTCCGCTGGCCATCGCTAGCCGCGCAGCGACCGCGCGCGTGCCAGGGCGATGCGCGCAGCCACGCGCGCGCGGCACACGAGCCACTGGCGGAGGTTCGGGAGCGTGTAGACGTCGCCCAGTGTCTCGACCGGCGCGGCGGCTTCTCCGCGCTCGACCCGCTCGACGGCCGCGAGCATCATGTCGACGCTGCCGTCGTAGATCCGACGCGAGACGGTCGCGAGGCTGTCGTCGGGCCGGATCTCGAACCGCCGCTCGACGATCGGCGTGCCGCAGTCGATGCCCGCGGCCAGCCGCTGGACCGTCACGACCATGCTGCGCTCGCCGTGGCAGAGCTCCCAGAACGCGGGGGGCTGGCCGCGGTACCGGCGCATGTCGCCGTGGTGATAGGACAGGACGCCCGCGGGTGCGAGGTCGAGGAGCGGCTCCTTGACGATGCCGAAGCCTCCGACCAGCAGCAGCACGTCCGGCTGCAGCGCGGCGATCTCGGCGAGCGTCGAAGGCGCGTAGGGATCGCGGGCCTCGATCACGCGGGCGCCGGCCGCGGCGAAGACGCGCGCGGCGGGCCGGGCCGGCCGCCGCCGTCGTCGCAGCGCGCCGAGCGCCATGACGGCCACGTACCCGCCCCGTCCCCGCCGGACGTGCTTCGCGAGGCGTGCGCGGAGCGGCTCGGGCGAGCGGGCGTCGATCGCGACGCCGGCGACGTCGTCGCGGCGCGCGGCCAGGACACGCGCCACGACGGCGTCCTGGAACGGATCCAGCTGGGGCGGCGCGAGGAAGACGAGGCGCGACATCAGCGGCGGATCACGGCTCGCGCCCATCCCCAGAGGCCGCACGCCTTGACCATCACGACGCTCACGCCGTCGTGCTCGTCGTTGATCGCGATGCGTCGCAGACGGAACGGATCCGTCGCCTGCGAGTTGAACCCGAAGTCGACGGTGACGCAGCAGCGGTAGCCGGCGTCCCGGGCCAGCCGGATCTCGCGCTCGGAGTAGTCGCCGTTCGGATAGGCGAGGGCGTAGACGCGCAGGCCGTAGCGCCGCTCGAGGTCCGCGCGTGACTCGACGACCTCCCGCCGCGCCTTCTCATCGGAGCAGCGGGTCAGGATCGGGTGCGAGACGGTGTGCGACTGGAAGTCGACGTAGGGCTTGAGCTCCTCGATCTCGCGGGCGCTGAGCGCCGCTTGCGAACCGGGCCGGGCCGCCGGTTCGGCGCCGAGCCGCTGCAGCCGTTCGGCGTCCGGCAGGCGCTTGAGCGCCTCCGGCTCGGGGGCGACGTCGAACCAGTACGGCTCGTCGGTGGCGACGATCCCGCTGCAGAGGAACACCGTCGGCGGCGCCGGAAGCTCGCGCACGGTGTCGATGAGACCGTGGTTCGAGCGATGACCGTCGTCGAACGTCACCACGAGCGACCGCGGCGGGAGATCGCGGACCATCCCGCGCTCGAGCGCGGCGACCAGGGTCTCGAGCGAGATGAGGGTGTAGGCACGTCGCAGCGCCCGCACGTGCCGTGCGAAGGCCTCCGCAGCCGGCCGGTGATAGAGCAGGATCGTCACGCGGTTGCGCTGCAGCGCGTGGCGGACGAGGAACGGGACGAGCGTCAGGCGGACGAGGAGGCAGAGACGGTCCGCCAGACTCCCGCTTCCATGCGTCGCCTGCGCCGCGCCGGGCACCGGCCAACTCTAGTGACGTCGTTGACAGCGCGCGACGTTCGCGCAAGGGTCCGTTCATGCGGCCGTGCCGCGCCGGGCTGCGGCTGGTGCTCGTGGGACTCGCCGTCGCCGCGGCGGCGCTCGTCGCCGGATGCCCGCAGCCGGCGGGACGCGCCAGCTCGCCGGCGCGCGAATGCCCGCGGTACCCGCCGAGGGCGGAGCAGATCTGGAAAGCCGATCTGGAGGAGGGGACGCTCGCCGACTGGAGCGCCCCGCCGGAGATGGCCGGCGGCGGCGAGTTCAACAGCGGCTCGGGGTACGCCGCGGCGAGCACCGAGCACGCTCACTCCGGCGCATGGGGGACCGAGCTCGTGCTCCCGGATGGCCGCGGGGGGACGCGGCTGTTCCGCTGGCGGGAGCTTCGCGCCCATCGCAGATCGCTCGTGAGCGTCTGGCTGCTGATCCCGCGGGCCTACGCGCTGACCGGCGACCGCGCAACCGGGCGCTTCTGGAACCTGTTCCAGTTCAAGAGCCGCTCGCCCGAGGGGCGCAACGACCCGCTGTGGTTCGTGAACCTGGCGCGACCGGCGGCCGGCCGTCTGCGCCTCCAGCTGGTCTGGTGGCACCGGACGCTCGAGGGGCCGCGGCCCGGTAGGCATGGCTTCCGCCGCTTCCGGCAGCGCATCAAGGACGTCCCCGTCGGACGCTGGTTCAAGCTGACGGCGCTGCTGCGGCAGTCGAACCGCTTCGACGGCAAGCTGTGCGTCTGGCAGGGCCGGCGGCGCCTCTTTGCCAAGGAGGGCGTCCGCACCAGCTTCGCGAACTGCGCGTACAACCGCTGGTGTACCTCCAACGAGTGGTCGGTCAACAACTACAGCGACGGGCTCGATCCGCGTCCGGCCGTCGTCTATGTCGACGACGCTCGAATCGGCGGCTGGTGACCGCGCCGGCGGACCGCGGCCTCATAGACACGCAGCGTCTGCTCGGCCACGCCCGCCGGGGACCACTCCCGCTCGAGCTTGCGCCGCCCGGCCGACCCCATCTCACGGGCCAGCGCCGGGTCGGCGAGGAGGCGCGAGACCGCCTGCGCCAGCGCGCGCTCGTCGCGCGGCGGCACGATCAGGCCCGTACGACCGTCCTCAACCGCCTCCGGCAGCCCGCCGACGGCGGTGACCACCACCGGCTTGCCGAACGCGTAGGCGATGGGCACCACACCGCTCTGCGACGCCTCGACGTACGGCAGCACGACCACGTCCGCGTCCGCGAAGAGCTCGCTCCGGCGCTCGATCGACACGAACTCGTTGACGACGACGAAGCGCGACGGATCCGCCATCAGCGCCCAGTAGCGGCGGAAGTGCTCGCCCGTCCCGGCGATGACGATGCGGGCGTCGGGGAAGCGCTCGCTGATCTCCGGCTGGGCGCGGATCAGGTACTCGAGGCCCTTGTAGGGCCAGATGCGCCCGAAGAACAGCACGCTGCGGCCGTCAGCAGCGGCGGGCGGCGACCCGGTCGGCCCCCCGATGGCGACGTGGGGTACGACGTGGACGGCGTCCGCCTCCCGCCCGTAGCGCCGGATCACCGTTCGCTTCGTGACCTCGGTATGGACGATGAGCTCGTCGGCGCGCCGCCACCCGAGCTCGAGGATGCGTTGGGGCGTCTTGCGCGAAGCGACATCGCCCGGGTGCTGCTCGACGTCGTGGATCGTGAGCACGAGCGCTCGCCCGCGGAGCAGGGACAGCACCGGATTGAGCCAGAGGTGCCCCTGCTGGAGGTGGACGACGTCAGCGCCGAACCGGTCGATCCTCCGCAGCAGGGCACGGCACATGGCGAGCTGGCCGAGCGGCTGGCGCAGTCGCGGCGCGACGAACGTCTCGAGCCGCACGCCGGCGGCCACGTCGCCGTGCACGGGCTCGGCCACGCGCTCGGGGAGCATCAGCGTGACGTCGGCGCGCGCGCTGAGCGGGTTGGCGATGGCGACGCAGACCTCCGCGAAGTCGAACGAGAGCATGGCGACCCGCAGCCGCCGGCCGTCGCCTCCCGCGGTCATCGCGACAGGGCGAAGACCGATCCGCACTGCGGGCAGATGCCGCTCCCGTCCTCGCGGACGTCGAGGCGGCGGGCGCAGCGGCACACCCAGCCGCTCTGCCGTGCGGGCTGGCCGGCGACCAAGGCGTGCGCCCGCACATCGCGCGTGACGAGCGCCGCGGCGGCCACGAACGCGAACTCGCCGATCGTGACGCCTGCGAGCACGACCGCGCCCGCGCCCAGCGTCGCGCCTCGTCCGACGAGCGTCGGCACGAGCCAGGCGGAGGCATCGTCGTAGCGCGACCCCGTCACGCCCAACCGCGGCGAACGGGGATGGCGGTCGTTCGTGAAGACGACGCCCGGCCCCACGAAGACGCCCTCGGCCAGCGTGATGCCGGCCCAGATCGAGTTGCCGTTCTTGACCGTCACCCGGTCGCCGACGAGCGCGCCGTCCTCGATGTAGCAGTGATCGCCGATGTTGCAGTCAGAGCCGATCGAGGCGCCGTCGAGCACGTGCGTGAAGGCCCAGATGTTGGTCCCCTGGCCGATGTGGGCGCTCTCCACGATGGCGGTGGGATGGATCATCAGAGGAACCGGTAGGTGAGATCGCCCGCGAGCGCGGTGGCGCCGAGCGGCAGCCGCTGCCACGCGCGTTCGGCGGCTCGCCCGAGCGCGCCCTGGTCGGGGTCGCCCGTCTCGGGTGGCTCGGCGGGCGCGGGGAAGTAGTAGCGATGCAGCCGCCGCGGCTCCGTTCCCCACTTAGCCTTGAAGCGCGTCAGCCCCGCATGCCGCTCGACGACCTCGCCGAAGTCGTAGCGGCGGAAGCCCTCCGCGCAGGCCATGTGGATGGCCTCCCAGTGGATCGCATCGTTGGGGCGGGCGTCGAGGGCGTCCCGGCGCGAGCCGTTGAACCCATAGAAGACGGTCGACCCGAGCTGGAGCATGACGCACCCCGCCAGCATCTCCCCGTCGCGCTCGGCCAGCAGCAGGCGCATGCCGCCCCGCGGCTGCAGCTCGTCCCACAGCGCCCGGAACAGGCGCAGCGGTCGCGGAGGGACGACGTTCCGGCGCATGGTGTCGAGGTAGAGGCCGTACCAGGCGCGCAGCTCGGCCGGCCGCTCGGCCGGCCGCACATGGACGCCGAGCTTGTGCGCCTTGTTGACCGCTCGCTTGATGGCGGAGTGGTTGCGCGCGTTCCCGAAGCGCAGGTCCTCGGGCCGCGAAGGCAGCTCCAGGGCGTAGGTCAGCCGCCAGGGGTGGCCGACGACACCGGGGACGAGCCCGTCGAGGCGCGGCTCCGCGAGCTTGAGCTGGAGCTGCGCTCCTGCGGGCGTCCGGCCGGCCGCTGCCGCAGTCAGCGCGGCGAGGCCAGCCGCGTCGTCGGCGAGCGGCCCCGCCACGGGCGTGCGCGGCAGCGAGGACAGCCGGCGGCCGGCGATGCCGCGGAAGCGCCGCAGGGGAAGGCCGCGGGTGGCCATGAGCGGCAGGATGCCGCGCAGGGCACCGTTGGCGTCGACGAGCGTCAGGCCGATTGGCCGCTGGCCGTACTCACGGTGAAGGGCCCGAAGCCACCCCGAGTCGTGATAGACGAGTCCATCCTCATGTCCCGCGACGTAGCGGTCCCAGGCGCCGCCGGCGGTCGGATCCACTTCTTCGATCCGACGCGTCCGGCGTGGAGCCGGGGGATCAGCGTGCGCGGCCAACGTCGGCGCAGGATAGCCCGAGCGGGCGTTCCGACCGTCGTCTTCCTCATCGCCAATCACGCGCTCCCGCGGGACCGCCGCGTCTGGCAGGAATGCCGGAGCGTCCAGGCGCTCGGCTTCCGGGTCATCGGCGTCTCGCCGATGGGCACGCTCCCCGGCACGGGCGGTCGCCTCGACGAGGTGGAGGGCATCCCGATCCACCGGTTCCCGCTGGCTCATTCCGGGGGAGGGCTGGCTGCCTACGGGCGGGAGTTCGGGGGCGCGCTCTGGCACTGCGCCCGCGTGCTGCGGCGCGTGGCGCGCGAGACGCCGATCGACGTGGTGCACGCCGGCAACCCGCCCGACTTCCTCCTCCTCGCCGGCCTGCCGTTGCGCCGCGGCGGCACGCGGCTGATCTTCGACCACCACGACCTGTCACCCGAGCTCTACCTGTCACGGACCGGGCACCGCGACGCCGTCTACGCGGCGCTGCGCGGGCTCGAGAGAGTTAGCTTCCGCGCCGCGGACGTGGTGATCTCGACCAACGACTCGTTCCGGCGCATCGCCATCGAGCGTGGCGGCAAGCATCCCGACGACGTGTTCGTCGTGCGCAACGGCCCCGACCTGTCGCGGTTCCGCCTCGCCGACCCCGACCCGGGGCTAAAGCGCGGCAAGCGCCATCTCCTCGCGTACGCGGGTGTCATGGGCCGCCAGGACGGGATCGACCATGCCCTGCGGGCGCTCGCCGCTCTGCGACGCAGGCGCGACGACTGGCACGCGATCCTCGTCGGGGACGGAGAGGTCATGGCCGAGATGCGCGAGCTGGCGCGCGGCCTGCGCCTCGACGGTGCGGTGGAGTTCGCGGGCTGGATGCCGAGCGACGGCGTCGTCCGCGTGCTATCGAGCGCCGACGTATGCCTGGCGCCGGACCCGCCCACGGAGGCCAACGAGCTATCGACGATGATCAAGGTCATGGAGTACATGGCGCTCGGCCGCCCGATCGTGTCCTACGACCTCCACGAGTCACGCGTGTCGGCGGGCCCGGCGGCGCGCTTCGCGAGCGGCGGTGACGTCGAGGCGTTCGCGCGCGAGATCGACCGGCTGCTCGACGATCCCGCGGCGCGGCAAGCCATGGGCGAGGCCGGCGTCGAGCGCGTCCGGAGCGGCCTGTCATGGGGCCACTCCGAGGTGGCGCTGCAGCGGGCGTACGAGCGGGTCCTGTCGAGATGAGCTCGCCGGCCGGGGTGGTGCTCGATCCGCGGACGGACGCGCGCTGGCGGGCGTTCGTGCACGCGACGCCGGGCGCCACCGTCTTCCACCACCCCGCGTGGCTGCGCCTGGTTGCCGAGTACTACGGGTATCCCGTCGCCGCGTGCGCGCTGCTCGACGGAGGCGGAGCGGTGCGGGCCGGGATCCCGCTCGCACTGTCACGGGGGCCGCTGGGCGGACGCCGCGTCGTGGCGTTCCCGTTCTCGGACGTGTGCCCGCCGCTGGGAGCGGCGCGCGACGTCACGCTGCTCGGTCCCGTCGTCGACGACCTTGGGCGGCGGATGAGGACGCCGGTCGAGGTGCGCGGCGCGCTTCCCGGCGCGCGCGACGCTCGGCCCGGGGCGCGGCACCGCCACCATCTGATCGCGCTGGAGCGCGACCTCGCCGCCGTCGAGCGCCGCTTCCGGCGGTCGAGCGTGCTGCGCGGCGTCCGCCGCGCGCGTCGCGAGGGCCTGGTCGCGACGCAGCGCCGCGACGTCGAGGCGCTTGACCGGTTCTTCCGGCTCCATGTCGTCACGCGCAGCCGCCTCGGCGCGCCGACGCAGCCACGGGGGTTCATCCGCGCCCTCGAGCGGCTGTTCGCCGAGGGCCTGGGCTTCGTCCTGCTCGTCGCGCGCGACGGGGACGTCGCCGCGGCGGCTGTCTTCCTGCACCATGGCGGCGTCCTGACCTACAAGTACGGGGCGTCGGACCCCGGCGCGCTGCAGATGCGGCCCAACAACCTGCTGTTCTGGGAGGCGATCCGCTGGGGCTGCGAGAACGGCATGGAGTGCCTGGACCTCGGCCGCAGCGACATCGGCCAGGAGAGCCTGCGCGAGTTCAAGCTGACCTGGGGCGCCGAGGAGCGCGAGCTCGTGTACACGCATCTCGGAACGGGCACGCCGCGCGACGCGGATCGCGGCCTGCTCGGGCGCGCGCTCGCCGCAGGGATCCGGCGAGCGCCGCCCGTCGCCAGCCGCGTGGCGGGCGAGGTGCTCTATCGGTACGCCGGCTAGCGCCGGCCCTCAGGGGGTCACGTCGACCCGGTCGGCGGTTACGTAGTTCCCGCTGGAGGCGACATTGCGCGTGCCGAGGACGCGGACGCGGAGCGTGTGGGAGCCCGCGGCGAGGACCGGCGTCGTGAAGAGCGCAACCTGGTCGGCCTTCTCCGACGCGTACAGGTCGATCGTCGTCTCCGGGCCGCCATCGACCGAGAGGCCGGCCTTTCCGTGCCACGGCGCCGTAGCGGCGTAGAGCGTCGCCCGCGTGCCGCTGAACCGCACCGTGTACGTGTTCCCCCGCTTGCTGGAGTAGTGGTCGTCCCCACGAAACTTGGCCGTGCCGGTGGAGGATTTCCAGCTGCCGCCGTAGGAGAACTGGCCCGGGGCGGTGCCGACGGAGCTGTCATTGAGCGACGTCGCGGGAGCCGGGGACGGCCCCGGCGCCGGTTCGGCCGGCGTCTCGGCTGTCGCGCCGAGCTCAAAGGCCCCCATGTCCGGCGCTGCGCCGACGACGCGCGGTGCGTCGTCGAAGTCCGTCTCGTAGTTCAGGTTCGCCGCCGCGTCAACGGCCGGGCTGCCTGCCTGGAGTCGCAAGTTCTCGGCGCCCACGTCGATGAACCGCGGATCGCCGGTCTTCTCGCCCGCGCCGAGCGCGTAGCCCACGGTCGCGCCGCCGGTCATGTGATACAGGTTGTTCGAGTGGGTGAAGTCGCCCGAGCTCGCGATGCGCACGTTGCTGTGGAAGACGTTGTCGCGCATGATCACCATCGAGGGCGTCAGGCCTGTGACGCAGTCGAGGAAGCGGTAGGCGGGCGTGTTCGAGTAGTAGCTGTTGTGCTCGAAGCGGAAGTTGTCGAAGGCGATCTGGAACGTCCCGCCGTTGTGCAGGCACAGCCCGCCATGGACGTTGTAGAGGACGTTGTGCGCGAC
>WUUC01118640.1_pt1 | contig 13822 bp, 12 predicted proteins | sample 6278441 | NCBI WGS metagenome assembly WUUC01 (sample SAMN13675441, study PRJNA597444) | soil metagenome | isolation source: soil | place: USA: Washington | collected 2017-10
GTTGTGGGCAAGTATAGGCATGTTGGTGAAGAACACCAAGATGGGCCATGAAGATCATGGCTGCGTTGTGGGCAAGTATAGTCATGTTGGTGAAGAACACCAACATGGGCGAGCCCGCCAGTGTTGGTGTTCTTCACCAACACTTCCCAACTACCAATTCTGTCAGGATTTCCCTTCGAAATACGGATGTGATCTCCGAATAATTTGCATCGTTTCCGCGTTGAGCTAGCTTGCTTTCATGTTACTCACATCATACCCGGAATTTTTTACTGCAACATGCCTGAACTGGCAACCACTTCTAGCCGACAGTTCGAGAAAAGATATTATCGTTGAAAGTTTAAGGTTCATCGCACGCGACAACCGCGTGGTTGTATATGCATTTGTCATTATGACCAATCATATCCATATAATTTGGCAGATGGTAGAGGGTCATGAGAGGCAGAATGTTCAACGTGATTTCTTGAGGTATACGGGTCAAAGTATTTTAAAAACGTTTAGAAATGAAAACTCATCGTTCAATGATATATTGATCGTTGAGGCGAAAGACCGACGGCGACAGGTTTGGGAACGCAATTCCTTGAGTATTGAGTTGTGGACTCCATCTGTGTTTGAACAAAAGTTGAATTATATTCATGAGAATCCGGTGAGAGCAGGATTGTGTCGTTGTGCTGAGGACTATAAGTATTCCAGTGCGAGGTATTATTTGATGAATGAGGAGAGTTGGGATTTTCTAACGGACGCTGGGCGGTGAAGCATGTTGGTGAAGAACACCAACATGGCGAGTGCGATGAAGCAGGTAGGGAACACCAACATGGGCGGGAAGAACACAACCTTAGGGCGAGCAGAGGCGACGAATGCTAGCGGTGCTTCCGTTCCGCAAATCAATCTTATCGGATCGCTGGAAACATCAACATGGACGAGCAAGATTTGCGTTACCTGCTCTCGTACCGCCAGTGTTAGTGTTCTTCACCAACACTTCTCCGTAGCACTTCATCCCAGAACGGTGCGGGGCGTTTACCGACCTACTCTAACCCATACAACGCCACCTTCTTCAACACCGGAAGACAATCATCGGGAAACGGCGCAAACCATGCCCACGGACGATACGACACAAAGCCGGTGCCCGGCTTGTTCACAAACTTCTTTACCCACACGGCCGGACGATTGAATTCGTTCGTCGCTAATACTTCTATCCCTTCAGGGGCTACCGTGCCGTAGGTTGCACTATGCCAAACCGGAAGTCCCCAGTTCAATCCTTCCTGGGTAGACGTACAGTAATAGTTACCCGATTCCATCGCATGGTCTACATTCACGCCAAGCAATGAATTACCGACCGTATTGTCGACTTTATAGATCTGGCCTTTGTCGTTGGTGAGATATCTCTTCGGAACATCGCCGAACCACAACACTTTGCCACCCGCTTCGAGATATTGGTGCATAAGCCCCTTCGCCGGATCAGCGCCAAGAATGTTGTCTGGTATATATTGAAATCCAAACACCACTACACTCGGTTTTCCATCACGAATGCGATCGGTAAAGAAGCGGTATAACTTCGCTGAATCCAATTGTTCGAATCCTTCTGCCTTAAAGTAGTTTGTAACTTTTTTATCTAACCCATACACGCTTTCGTGCAAGGCATTCTTAGGAACTGGATGGTAAACGGCGCGCATGGCCCGATCACCTTCCCGTAAACAAACGAGAGCCCCGTTGTCATCGCCCACATAGATTGCATTGCCATCCAACAATGGAGACGAGTAAATGCTGTTGCTGGCTTTGTAAGACCACACAGGTTTTCCCGATGTTTTTTCAAGGCAAGAGAGATTATGATCTGCCGATGCGGTGTAAACAAAACCGCCTTCGATGACGGGAGTTCCGTAGTTAACGCCGTTTGCTTTGTACTTCCACAATTCTTTTCCGGTGGTGAGGTCTATGGCACTGAAAACAAAATTGGTCGACCATCCAATGTAGACCACGTTGTTTTCAATTACCGGCTCCGACATCGCCCAGGTGCCGTCGTAAAAAAAGGACCACTTCTTTTTTTGCGTATTCACGTTTACACAATACACCGATCCGTCGCGCGATCCGAACACAAGCAGGCTGTCGGCGAGGCGCGGCGAGGAATAGATCGATGTACGATCGTAGCCAAACTTCTTGCCGTCCAGCTTCGCACCTTCAGTTTCAAACTTCCATTGCAGAGTTCCCTTCAGTGCGTCGAGCACGTAAACGAATCCATCGAGACCGGCCAGGTAGACTTTGCCTTTGTCTACGAGCGGTGTGGCGCGGATCCGTCCACCGGTTTTGAACTTCCATAGTTCTTTTCCGCCATCCAATGATAGCGCGTACAGGTAAGAATCGGCAGCGCCTACATACACGGTTTTTCCAACGACAACAGGTGTGGCCGCATGATAATCCCACTCCATTTCGAATTTTGCTGCGGGTTGTGTCTGAAACTTCCACAGCAACTGACCGTTTTTCGGATGCAACGCGTACACGATATTGCTGCGGCTCGAAACCAGTAACACTCCGGATGTAAGCGCGGGACTGTTGGTGATGGCCCCGCCCGTTGCAAACTTCCATGTTAGCTGGCCGGTCGCCTTATTCACTTTATAGACGTATCCATCGGAGCTGCCGAAATATATCGACTCGTCGTCGGCAACAAGTCCGCCCCTTATTGGTCCTTGTGTCTGAAATTTCCACGAAGCAACAGGGTTCTGTATCCCGGCAAAAAGCGAGGACAAAGAAGCCACTAGTAATAGTAGGGACGGGAGCAGCCGGATCATAGTGATTTTTTTGCAAGTTTACTGTTCACCACTGGTCCGGCCATGCGTGCAACCGTAATGAAAGCGCTTTGATCAGGATTGTTACGCGATTGAACAGGCACCAACGGGGTCGCCCGAACAGATACTCTGCCTGGTGTTTTTCAGTTGCTGCACAAAAAACAACATGAGTTAGTCAATCTCCATCGGCTCGTGGTGTATCGTAAAGCGAGGATCTATTTCTTCCCCCGTCGTTGCCGCTTTATATATTGCCTCAATAAGCTGCACATCGCGTAAGCCCATCTCGCCCGACAAACGCGGCGCTGTATTTTTCTTCACCGAAATCGCAAAGTCATCAAGTTGCGCCACCTGCTGAAACCGGTTGCGCAAGTTGATCCTTCCTTCCGAGGTGCTCCCTTTCAGGCCACCATACTCGTAGGCGGGTGCAAGTTCAAACCAACCACGTTCCGCTTCCGCCCGCAACTGGTTTCCATCGCGGCTGTAGCTCGATGTGCAGCTCACACTGATTCCATTCACCAGGTCCATCTCCCAACTGATGCCTTCCTCAACAGATGAGAACATTTCAGCATCAGTTACCGGGTCGAATTGTGCACGCACCCGCAATGGTAGTTGCCCTGTAACGTAGATCGCTGCCTGAATACAATAGATCCCATTGTTTACCAGCGGTCCGCCGCCAGACAATTCACGGTTTAAACGCCACTGGTCTTTCTCCGTCATTTTCATGCTGTTGTCGGCAATGATCTTTTGCACTTTGCCGAACACTTCGTTTTGACCAAGCCGGATCATCTCCTGGTTGAAGCGATCATAGTGAAGGCGATAACCAATGCCCAGCTTTACACCGGCATCATGACAGACAGCAATTATCTCGTTACATTCTTCCGGCGAAATTGCCATTGGCTTTTCAACGATCACGTGTTTACCAGCCTGCGCAGCACGAATGGCATATGATGCATGCATTGCGTTAGGGAGCACGATGTAAACGATATCAATGTCGCGCCTGGAAGCAAGCATATCGAAATTACCGTAATCGAGTATGTTCTCCGTTTTCAAATCATATTGCGCTTTCCATTTTTGCTGTTTGTCAGGATCGCCGCTGACAATACCAGCCAGGTAACAGTGTTTTGTTTTGGTGAGCGCAGGACCTAGTTGTCCTGTGCTGTATTCGCCCAACCCAACAAGGGCGACTCCGAGTTTCTTTTTGCCTGTTTCCATGTCGTTAATTTTAATGGTAGTGGAGGAACCTCCGTTTCGTTTTTTTGTCCGTCCCAAATGACACGTATGAAAAGCCATGCCATGGAAAAATATTGGCTTTAAAGGCACGACCCGTTCCACACGGGTGCATCATGTGAAATATTGAAACACTGTTCGGGCGACAATTGCCCCGAAAAAAAGTGAATGTCAGTAAGCCGATACGGTTTACGCCGGAGTTGGTTGAGTCTTTCCTCTCATCACCACCATCCGTCATCCCACCATCACGCTGGTACCGACCAACAACGACCAGCACTTTGTTCATCTGATACTGGCATACCTACCATAAAAATTATCCTTAAAAGGGCGGCGAAATACCTCAAAAAAGCTAACTTTTCCGCCTTGCAACCCCGTCCCGATGCACCAGCCGGCAAAGGCAACCCGCTATCGGCACCCTCGGGGTACAACCTAAAACACTCGGTAACATCATGAATCTGAACTTACAAGCACAGCAACAAAACACCTTCGACGCGATCGTAGTTGGAACCGGTATCAGTGGTGGCTGGGCCGCGAAAGAACTCACAGAAAAAGGCCTCAAGACGCTCGTCCTCGAAAGAGGTCGCGACGTGCAACACCCGAACTATCCAACGGCCACACTCGACCCATGGCAATTGCCTAATGGCGGCAGACCGACCGTTGAAGATCTTAAGAAACAATTCAAGCAGCACCGCACCGGATATACTACGGCGCAAGCCACCAAGCATTGGTTTGTGAACGATCTCGAGAATCCTTACGGTGAAAAAGAAGGCAAGCGTTTCGACTGGATGCGCGGTTACCATGTTGGCGGTCGCTCGCTTATGTGGGGACGCCAAAGCTATCGCTGGGGTGATATCGATTTCGGCGCCAACGCTAAAGATGGCATAGCTATAGATTGGCCCGTGCGTTATAAAGAAATAGAACCCTGGTACGACTACGTTGAAAACTTTGTTGGCATCAGCGGTCAGGCAGAAAATATTCCAATCCTTCCGGACAGCAAGTTTATCGCACCGATGGAACTGAATTGCGTGGAGAAAGAAGTAAAGAAATCCATGCAGGACAAGTTCGGCCGTCTGCTCACCATTGGTCGTGTGGCTAACCTTGCAGGTCCACTTGCTCACGACAAAAGTCCACAGCGTGGAACCTGCCAGTTCAGAAACCTCTGCAGTCGCGGTTGTCCTTATGGTGCATACTTCAGCAGTAACTCTTCAACGTTACCCGCTGCCGCTGCCACAGGCAACATGACGCTTCGTCCTAACTCAATAGTATATGAGTTGATCTACGACGAAGCAAAAGGCAAGGCAACAGGTGTGAAAGTACTTGATGCGGAAACCGGCGAGCAGGTAGAATACCTTGCAAAGGTTATCTTCCTCAACGCATCGACCATGGGATCGACTTATATCATGCTCAACTCGGTATCGAACCGTTTCCCGAATGGCTTTGGAAACGATAGCGGTGAACTTGGTCATAATATTATGGATCACCACCTCGGTGTTGGTGCGAGCGGTGAATTTGACGGCTTCGCCGAGCAGTACTATTCAGGTCGTAGGGCGAACGGTGTTTATGTTCCGCGTTTCCGGAATCTGAACGGAGAGAAGAGAGATTACATTCGCGGGTTCGGTTACCAGGGTGGCGCAAGTCGCCAGGGATGGCAGCGCATGGTTGCTGAAATGAACATTGGGTCATCTTTAAAAGAAGCGGTGACAACGCCTGGCAAATGGTCGATGGGTCTTGGCGGTTTCGGTGAAGTTCTGCCTTACCATGAAAACAGTGTGTCGATTGACAAAGACAATAAGGACAAGTATGGCTTGCCTACGCTGCTGTTCGACACAGAACTAAAGGACAATGAGTTCAAGATGAGGAAGGACATGGCCAACGATGCGGCAGAGATGCTGGAAGCGGCCGGTCTGAAAAACGTAACGCCTTATGATCGTCCTTCCCAACATGGATTGGGCCTTGGTATCCATGAAATGGGAACAGCCCGCATGGGTAAGGATCCTAAAACATCCGTACTCAACAAATTCAACCAGGTGCATGCCTGCAAGAATGTATATGTGACGGATGGCTCTTTTATGGTGTCGGCTAACTGTGTTAACCCATCACTCTCTTACATGGCTTTCACTGCGCGTGCCGTAGATCATGCTGTGAAAGAACTTAATAAACAAAACATCTGATATTGACATTCAACGATTATGAATAGAAGAGAAGCAATACAAAGAGCAGGGATGGTTTTGGGTTATGCCATTTCCGCACCTGTGCTCGCTGGTGTACTCAAAGGATGTAAGGCATCACCTGAGCTAACGTTCACACCCGTGTTCCTCACACAGGACCAGGCCAGACTTGTGAGCGAGATAGCCGAGATCATTATTCCAAAAACAGATACGCCCGGCGCCAAGGATGTGGGCGTTCCCGGTTTTGTAGACATCATGTTGAAAGAATGTTTTAAACCCGAGGACCAGGAGAATTTCATTAAAGGTCTGAAGGAATTTGATGATGGAGCCAGGACCACCATGGGAGACCTTTTCCTCGACCTCGATGCGCAGAAACAAGCTGATTATGTCAAGCAGGTGCACGACGATGCCGTAACGGCGGGAAAGGATCCGGAAAACAACGACAAACCGCGCGCTTTCATTCTCACATTGAAAGAATTGACACTCGTAGGATTTTTCACTTCAGAACCTGGAGCAACGCAGGTGTTGCAGTATGAGGCTGTGCCAGGTGCGTACAATGGCTGTGTGCCGCTTGCTGAAGTTGGCAAGGCGTGGGCGACATAAATAGTTATTGGTTATTGGTTGTTCGTTATTGGTGGGGAATGCCACCAGGCAATTCATCACCCGTCGCCAAAATGCAAATAATAAAAAATCCCTGTTCGAACTGAACAGGGATTTTTCGTCCGGTCGGAGATCCGGCGACTTGGCTAAATTCGTCGTTCTAATAACCAATAACGAACAACCAATAACTACTCGTGTTTTTCTTTCGCTTTCCGTTCTTCGATAATATACGCCAATCCAAGTCCGGCACCACCACATATAAGGATCATTGAGAAATATCCGACCTCATCCATTCTAAAGGCGCTGTCGAGAAAGTAGCCAAGCAGAAGACCTACGCCAAATCCGATGAGCAGCAAAGACCAGCGCAGGGGCGCGGATGTATTTTTTTCTTTTCTGAAAAGATCGGGGCTTAAACCTTTGTCGATCATGGCCATTCGCTCGAGGTTTTCGAACTTCCTGATGTAAACAACCATGACAAAAGCTCCCAGCGTAATGATGATGGGGAGGGAGATGCCTAAAACCGATTCCATGCCGTGCATAATGATGTAATTTGGCCCTATGACGCGGGCTTAAAAGTTTAAGTTACATCCCTGGTCAAATTGTTTTTCAGAGCCAGTTTTTATGACGTTTGCCGATGATTTAGTCCTTGTACTGGTCCTGGCCTCCCGTTGAAGCCGAATCAGAACTGGTGCCTTTCCTGTCCCAGACCAGTAACCAGGACGAGTAAGCCCACAATGCTGATCTTACGGTGTAACTTTTAAACGACAAGTCGCGTCCAACCACCGTGATCACATCTCAGGAAGAGAATAACCTCATCGACCGTATCCTGGCCGGAGAGGAGCGGTGTTACGCCGACCTGGTGGATCACTATAAAAGCTATGCCTACACCATCGCGTTGAAGATCGTTGGCAACAGGCCGGAGGCGGAAGAAGTAGCGCAGGATTCATTCGTGAAGGCTTACCATTACCTGAAGGGATTTAACAGGCAAGCCAAGTTCAGCACATGGTTGTACCGGATCGTGTTTAACACGGCGATCAGTCAGAAAAGAAAGAACAAACAGCAGTTTGTGGACATTGAGAATAAATTGATAGAAGCCACAGAACGCGCTGATGCAGGATCAGAGAAAGAGGACAAAGAAGTGTTTATCGCTCAGGCTATGGCGCGATTAAACGAGGCCGACAGGCTCGCGATCCAACTGTTTTACATCAGGGAATTTTCCCTTGAAGAAGTAGCAGACCTTATGGGTCAGCAGGTGAATACAGTGAAAGTCAGAATTCACCGGGCGCGGCAGCGCCTGGCTGATGAGTTAAAAAACATATTAAAAAAGGAAGCGTTAACTTTGTGATTATGACGAAAGGTCCTTCATCCGACGATGAGTTGCTCAACTACCTTGACGGTAAACTTAGCGACGCACAGGCGCGATCGCTGAAAGCAAAGCTCGAAGCTTCGTCTTCACTGGAACTTCGTCTACATGAATTGCGTGCGATACACAACATGCTTGGCAAGGGAAAGCTGGAAACGCCGTCAAGTAATTTTACACATCGCGTGATGAACAGCTTGCATCGCGCACCGATAAAAGCAAGCCTTTCGCCGCGCAACGGTCTGTTACTTTTTTGCGGAACCATGGTTGCCCTTGGCATCCTGTCGTTATTACTGTCCGGCGGTTTGTTCGACAACGTCGGCGGTTCGATCACACTCGACCAGATCACCCTGGATAAGATCCCGGGATCCAAAGAATTCTTCGACGGTCCCGTTAGCCCGATATCACTCAGTGGCAAATGGATGATCAATGCGTTAATGGTCGTTATCCTTGGACTGGGATTCGTTTTGCTTGATCGCACCGTACTTCGCCCGTGGTTTAACAAAAGGTTGAATAGCTTTTAGTTCCTGGTTCCAGGTACTGATCAACGCGCGCACTCAATCTTTGCGCCTTAGCGTGAAACTGCATTCGCCTCGCATATTCATGCTACCCATGTACTGCGGAATAACCCTTTTACACTGATTTTTCTTTTTTTCGGCACGCTCATGCGATTTCTCCGACCCGCATTCTTAAGGAGATTTGAGTGATGAAAACTTTGCGAATTTTCCTGGTGTTCCTTGTGTCGACTGTTGTGTCCGCTGTGGCATCAGCACAGGAGATGCCAATCTACGAGTGGTCGCACCGCTATGCCAGACATTCAGGCCATGGACTGTGGTCAGATTACAGGAGTACAACCGATGCGAACGGTAATGTGTATCTCGCGGCCGTCATGAACCAGCCCATGGATGCAGATCCTGGCCCCGGTGTATTCACCCTTCCACAGCTCAATAGTAACTACGATGATGTTTATATCATTAAACTCAACTCTGCAGGCGCATTTCAATGGGCGAAAAGCTATACGCGATTAGGTGCGCAAAACGGGCCGGGCAGTATTGTAATTGATGGTTCCGGCAACGTTTTTTTTGCAAGCTACTACCAGGTTGGATTTGCCACCAATCAAACACGCATCAATAAGATCGATGCTGCAGGCAACGAATTGTGGGAAAAACAGATCATTACGAATGGATATGGCGGCAGGGAACTGGCTTTGGATCAAGCCGGAAATATATTGATTGCGGGAGCGTTCGACGGAACGGTCGACTTCGATCCAAACGCAGGGGTCCATAATGTTGCGGCAACCTCCACCGGAACGAACGACGAAATGTTCCTGCTAAAATTGGATGCTGATGGAAATTTTTTGTGGGTAAAAACAACGAGTGGTCCCGGTTCGAAGCGGCCCACTTCGATTGTGACTGATGCTTCCGGAAATATTGTTGTTGCTGGTTTTTACGGACTCGCAGCTTGCGATCTCGATTTGGGCAGCGGTACTGAAAATTTTAATTCCGTTGGAAGTCTCGATGTTTTTGTAATGAAACTGGAAGCAGACGGAGATATGTTGTGGGTTAGATCGATGGGTGGGACAAACTCTGATTTGGTTCATGGTGTTGCTGTCAACCCGTCTGGTTTTATTTTTTTAACCGGGAACTTTAGCGGCAGCGGTGATTTCGATCCAACCGCAGGTGTGGCTACCCTATCCACCACCACCGACACGGATATATTCCTGGTAAGATTGAATGCCGATGGAAGTTTTGGGTGGGCTTCGCAGTTCGGCACGCCCGGCGAGCCCGATGAAGGAAGGTCAGTGATTGCAGACGCTGCCGGGAACTTACTTTTCTCTGGTTCCTTCTTCGGTACTGTTGATTTCGACCCCGGACCTGGCGTGCACAATCTTAGCGCTTCCGGGACTTTCCTCGACGGCAACGCCTTCGTTGCAAAGTTTACAGAGAACCAGGGTTTGACTTGGGCACGCGTTTTCAGTTCGAATAGCGGATCACATTCGTCAATGGCAACGTCCATAAGGACAGACAACTCCGGTCTGGTTACCGTAGTGGGCCATAGCAGCGGAGGTTTTCAGGCAAATTTTGGTCCGTGCAACAATACTCTTGGTGCCGGCGCGCACGATCCTTCTGGATCTCAAACCGTTGATCACCACAATTGGAACTTTGGATGTGAATTCGATCTCAGTAACCGGCTTACCTCCGAGTGGGGCAACGGCAACGATCGTGGATGGCGTACTCACTTTGAATTATTCAGGCACAACTTTTTCGGGAACGGAATCGATTATGATACAAGCATGTAACACGAACGGCACATGCAGCGAACAGGCTTTCAACGTGCAGGTCGTTGGCGATGTATTTGTTTACAATGCGGTGTCACCAAATGGTGATAGCAAGAATGACTTCTTCTTTCTCGATTTCATCGACCTGATCCCCGAAACCAAAAGCAACGAGGTATTTATCTACAACCGGTGGGGTGATGAAGTTTTTTCGACTAGCGACTACGACAACAAAGCACGCGTGTTCGAAGGTATAAATAATGGAGGCAGTAGGCTTCCGGCGGGCGTGTATTTCTATAAAGTTGTATTGCCTGGTCAAAGCAGAACGTTGACAGGGTACCTGGAATTGAGGTATTAATCGGTTGCCGGTTGACCGTTGTCAGTAGGGGGTGCCTTAAAAAAGTCACCTCAGATATCAAAAAAAGATTTGCCTGTTAGGAGGATCTTCTTACACCCATGAAGAGGGCTTCTGATTATTTAATTGTGATGCATTCTGAGAGCAGCTCAGACCACCGTTCACCGACCACCGTTAACTAAAGTTTCACGTGTTCAAAGAAGAACATCGACATCAGGAAAATTATAAACAGGCAAATCACATCGAGCAACAAACCGGCACGGATCATGTCTTTCATTCTGATATGACCGCTTGAAAACACAATAGCATTTGGCGGTGTGGACACCGGAAATGCGAAACCGCAGCTTGCCGCAAATGTAACAGGAAGCGCCAGGGCGTAAGGATCATAGCCTAATCCATCTGCAATCCCGAACACAACAGGTACAAATATGGTAACGAGCGCCACGTTGCTCATGAACTCTGTCAGGATCACCGAAGTGGCGATCAGCATAAGCATCATGACCCACATGGGTATGTCTCTGAAAGAAGTGATACTGCTACCAATAGCATCGATGATGCCTGTGGATTCCATGCCCTTAGCAAGACATATCCCGCCACCAAACAGGAGTAATATTCCCCATGGTAATTTTTTTGTATCGTCCCAGGACAGCAGGAACTTATCGGAAGTGAAACTGATCGGCACGAGAAACATGGCCATACCACCGGTGACGGCGATATTGGTGTCATTGAATACGTCGCGCCCGATAATATTATTGATGCCTTGCTGGAAAATCCAGAAGAAGGAAGTAGTTGCGAAAACGATCAGTGTGAGTTTCTCTTCTTTCCGGAGCGATCCCATTTGCTGAAGCTTATTCCTTATGAGTTCTTCAGACCCTTCTATTTTCGACAACCGGTTCGGAAAAAGTATCCGCGTTATTGTGAAGTAACAGCATGCCAGTGTCACAATTGAAACAGGCACCCCGATAATCATCCATTTAAAGAAAGAGACGTCATGATCGTAGAACTCTTTGGCGAAACCAGTGAATACAACGTTGGGTGGTGTACCGATGATCGTGGCCATACCGCCAAGGCTCGCTGCGTACCCGATACTTAGCATGAGACCAAGGGCAAAATTCTTCTCCTGTTTGTTCATGTTTCCCATGCTCAAAGTTTTTTCACCATGCAGGAGCTGGATGACGGAGATCCCGATGGGCAGCATCATCAATGCTGTTGCAGTGTTGCTTATCCACATGCTGATAAGCCCGGTTGACAAGGTGAATCCTAATATGATGCCATTGCCGGATGTGCCGGTAAGGCGTATAAGGTTGATGGCAATCCGTTCATGAAGTTTATGTTTCTCCAACGCCAGGGCGATCAGGAATCCGCCCATAAATAAAAATACAGATGGGTTGGCATACGGGATAGCTGCTTCAGCCATGTTCATCACGCCGAGTGCTGGAAATAGGATGAGCGGCAGTAATGAAGCCACGGGGTTTGGTGCAGCTTCTGTGATCCACCAGGTGATCATCCAAACACCGATAGCGAGTACTTTCGGTGCTCCCGGAGCAATTAGTGTATTGTCGTCGACGAAGAGAAAAATGATGAGGAAAAGAACCGGTCCGAGAAAGAACCCGACCATCCGTGTTGTGTTACCTACATTGCCTTCTGACATGGAGTGAATAAGAGTCAGCCTGAGTGTTGCCGGATTTAAACATAAGTAAAAAGGCGGGATATTCCCGCCCGCTCATCATGGCATTTGTTTTGGACCCGAAGGCTATCGGGTTAGTTGTTGCCTTTGCCGTTGGCTGGTTTTACAATAATTGTTCTGCCGTCCAGTTCGGTCTCATTAAGGGCTGCAATTGCCCTGTTGCCCTCTTCATCATTAGCCATTTCAACAAAACCAAATCCTTTTGACCGTCCGGTTTCATGTTCCTTCACGATCTTAGCTGATGCAACGGTTCCAAATTTTGCGAATGCTGCTTCAAGATCTTCTTTTGTCGTCTTGAAGTTCAAACGGGCTACAAAGATGTTCATGGCGAGGGGTGAATTTGATGAGTTGGGGCAAAGACTGTTAATCGGTGGGCTCGTTATGACTAATATAACGAAAATTCCAGTCAAGTTTCAACCAAAGGCGGCCATCGAACGGCCCATAACCTCCTAACTTCCTATGAGTTCTTTAGCGCTTTGCACTGCCGAAGCCGTTGGCCTGGCGCCGCCGATCATTTTCGCAATCTCCTCGACGCGCTCCTTCCCGTCGAGTTCGCGAATGGTGCTGATGGTTTTTTTTGCACTGCTGTCTTTAAACACGAAGAAGTGCTTGTCTCCCTTTGCCGCAATCTGTGGTAAGTGACTGATCGCGATCACCTGGTGATTGGCGGCCATCTCTTTTAACATCCGGCCGAGGCTGATCGCTATTTCGCCCGAGATACCTGTATCGATCTCGTCAAGGATGAGTGTAGGCATTGCCGTTTTTTCCGCTAACACGTACTTCACTGCAAACATCAACCTGGAAAACTCACCTCCCGACGCCACCTGTGCAAGTGGTCTTGGTGCTATTCCCTTGTTTGCGGAAAATAGTATCTCAATATTGTCCTTGCCCGACGGGCCAGGCTCAGCAAGATCATGCTGTACTTTGATCTGGCCCTCAGGAATACCAAGGTCACTGAGCATGCCCATCAATTGTTTGGATAGCGTAGCAAATATCTTCGTGCGCGTTTTCGAAAGTATTTCTGATTTCGTGTCAACCAACAACTTGAGTTGTGCGGCCTGTTGCCGCAATGTCTCCAGGTTGCTGTCGAGGTTCACCACAGTATCTGCTTTGTCCTGGAATTGTTGCTGTAGACTGAGGAGCTCGGAAACCGATTGAACGCGGTGCTTCTGGTACAAGGCGTAGATCGTGCTGAGTCGTCCATTCACGACATCGAGCCGTTCGCGATCGAATTCGACACTGCTTTCTTCGTGTTCGACTTCACCTAAGATGTCGTCAAGTTCTATCCGTATACTGTCCACCCGTAACAGCAACTGGCTGTATGGCTCCGCAAACGCTGCTATTGCCGTAAGGTGGCTTTTCACTTCCGTTAA
>WUUC01136693.1_pt1 | contig 13822 bp, 9 predicted proteins | sample 6278441 | NCBI WGS metagenome assembly WUUC01 (sample SAMN13675441, study PRJNA597444) | soil metagenome | isolation source: soil | place: USA: Washington | collected 2017-10
ACCTGTCGTAGTCGCCGAACTGTGTGCGGTTGCGAAGCTGGAAGCGCCCCATCCGGCGCTCGACGGTTCCTGACAGGAGGTTCACGTCCGCGCGCACGTGGCTGTCTTCAGGGTTGCCGAAGAAGGTGGAGACAGAGATGTCGGCGGGCCTGCCTTGGAATGACGGAATGCCCCGGTCGGCGGTGCGTCCGTCGTGGAAATATTCGTAGCCTAAAACTATCTTCGTTTTCTCATCGGGGGCGAGCGTCAGCGTCGGGTTGAAGGCGTATCTCTCCAAACCGACGAACCTGCGAAAGCTGTCTGAATTCTCATACAGCCCGTTCACACGCAAGGCGGCCTTATCGCCGAACGGCTGGCCGAAATCCGCCGTCACACGCTTGTTGCCGAACGAGCCGCCCTGAAGCGTTATTTCACCAAGCCGTGAAAAGACGGCCTCTTTGCTCACACGGTTAATAACGCCGCCCCCGCCGCCGCGTCCAAAAATCATCGCATTCGGCCCCTTTAAGGCTTCCACGCGCTCGACGTTGTAGAGGTCGCGGTAGTACTGCACGTCGTCGCGCACGCCGTCGAGGTAGAAGTCTGCGCTGGTGCTGTTGCCACGTATGACGAGCTGGTCACGGTTGTTTTCGCCCTGATGAGACGTGATGCCGGGGACGTAGTTAACAACGTCTGCGATGCTCTGGAAAGACTGATCCCTTATCTGATCCTTCGTCACGACCATAATCGTCTGCGGGATATCGCGCAACGGCGTCAGCGTCTTGGTGGAGCTAGAGGCAGCCTCCGTTCGGTAGGAGTCAGCCGTGTCCAAGACCGTCACGCTGTCAGCAGCCGCGGCGACCTGTAAGACCATCTCCACTGGCGCGGAGTCGGCCCGCCCGAGAATGACCGTCTCCGAGGTCTCCGCGAAACCCGGCGCAGTCACCTTCAAGGTGTATTCGCCGGGTTCGAGCGCCAAGGCGAACTCCCCTCTCTGGTCTGTAACCGCGGAGATTCTGGACGGGCGGCCCTTAGCTTCCGCCACGACCTGAGCACCCGCGATGACAGCCCGGTTCGGGTCTAGAACCTTCCCACGCAACGAAGACTGAGTGCTCGCGACTTGCGCATGACAAAGCACTGCTCCCATCAGCAGAAGAACCAGAGGTAATTGGAGAAGGCGGCCCGGCGCAGTCGAGGTCGTCATAGGGAATGTCCTTTTGTAGAGAGATATATGTTTTCTATTGCAAGCAGGAAAAGCAGGGACATGAAATTGAAAACCATTTTCAAATGCAGATTAAACCCGAGAAGTTTTGTTGTCAAGCGGATTTTTTACAGACGCAGCGGCGTGCGAGGTTCGAGTGAGCCAATCAGGAAGGGTGTGGAGTTGGGCGCGTATTAAGTCTCAATTGCCTCTCCGAAAGCGTTGGGCGTGGAGGCGAACGGTTGAATGTATTTCTCAACGCCCTGCCAGCACTGTTGCAAAGACGCCTCTGAGTTAGCTGGAGCACCTACTAACTGCAGGGTATGAGCGGGTCTTAACTGATGGGTACTCAGCAGTTCTAAAAGTACGGGTCAGGAAACTTGAGGCTTCTGTTCAGCTTACCTCTCATCGAAGGGCCGGGTCTGCGGCAGGTACATAAACAATATGCGGGCAACACAAAGCATTGCGCAGCAACTCGCTGGTGCGGGTGAAAGCGCCGAGAGTTTTCAACCAGCTCCGGCTTCGGAATACGCTCAACGTCTGGTGCACGGGGCATTGCGACAGAATCCTACTCTCTTAAAACGCCTTCCCGTAGCGCGCCTCTCGACGCCAAAGATTCTTCTCTACTCGCACGATACTTTCGGGCTCGGCAACATTCGCCGGACGCTTCTGCTCGCGCAGGAGTTGATCGAGCAGTATCCGGGGGCCGCGATTCTGCTCGTCACGGGGTCGCAGATGATTCATTCGTTCCGCATCCCCGAAGGCGTTGACTACATCAAGCTTCCGTGTCTGGACAGGATTGACGCCGAGCGCTACGAGCCGCGCTTTCTCAGCGCGTGCTCGGAGGAGGTCAAGCGCACACGCAGCGCCATCCTTGAAAAGTCCGTGCTCGGCTTCGAGCCGGATTTAATGATAGTGGATAAGCGCCCGGCGGGGGTTGGCGGCGAACTCCTCGAAACGCTGAGGGCGCTTCGTCAAAAGCAGTTGCCTACGAAACTCGTGCTCGGAGTGCGCGACATACTCGACGAGCCGGAGCGCACACGGCGCAACCTGCAAGGCAATCACAGCTTTGAAATCATCGAAGAGTTTTATGACGAGGTGTGGATTTACGGCTCTCAGGACATCTTCGATACGGTGAAGGAGTACGGCTTCCCAGAGCGCGTGGCGAGCATCACGCATTTCTGCGGCTACCTCAAAAGACCGACCGAAACAGCCTCGCGAAGCGGCGGCCCGCCTCATGTCCTTGTGACGACGGGCGGCGGCGGCGACGGCAGCCGGATGATTGAAGCTTACCTTGAAGGTCTATCAGGACTGCCCCGTAATATTGCTCTGAAATCCACGGTCGTCTTCGGCCCGCAGATGTCGTCCGATAGTCGCGCCGCTCTGCTCGGAAGGTTCGGCTACCTCGCAGACGTGACCTTCTTAGACTTCGAGCCTGACATCACGGCGCTTTACGCAGAGGCCGACATCGTCGTCTCGATGGCCGGTTACAACACCGTGTGCGAACTCCTCTCGTTCGGTCGCCATGCGATTCTCGTCCCGCGCGCAGAGCCGGTGATGGAGCAGCTCATCCGTGCGCGACTGCTCGCGGCGCAGGGCATCTTCGACATCGTCGAGCCGCAGCACCTGAGCCCTGAAGTTTTAATCGGCAAGGTGCTGACGGCGCTGAAGCCTGTGGCCGTCGCACGGATGCCTTTTGAATTGGATGGACTGCCGCGCATCCGCGAACGAATGAGCGTGCTGCTCGGGGAGAGAGACGCGTGAGCGCAAATCAGATAGCCGTGGTGATGAGCGGGTTCCCCAGACGCTCCGAGACTTTCGCGCTGAACGAGCTGCTCGCGCTCGAAAGTCGAGGGGCGCTGGCGGCAGTCTTCGCCACTAAACCGGGCGACGGCGCGAGCTTGCAGCCGGGCTGCGAAAGCCTTCTCGAACGGGTACGGATGCTTCCCGAAGGAAGAGCGTCGAAGCAGGCGGCCTTCATCGTCGAGAGTCTGGCGGGGCGACGCGTCGGAGGGGTTCACGGCTATTTCGCGCATACGCCCGCCGAAGTCGCCTCCGAAGCCGCCGCGCGGCTCGGCGTCCCCTTCGGCTTCAGCGTTCACGCGCGCGACGCTCGCAAAATCACGCCCGAAGAATTGGCGGAACGTGCGCGGAGGGCTGCATGTGTCGTCGCGTGTAACACCGACGTGGCGCGGGAGATTCGACGGAGCGGCGCGCAGGTTCAACTGCTGCCGCACGGAGTAGACCTGAAGCGGTTTCGCCCGCGCCCGATGCCGCTGCCGCGAGCGCCTCTGCTCTTGCTCGCGGTCGGGCGACTGGTAGAAAAGAAGGGCTTCCATGTCCTCCTCGAAGCGGTCGCGCGACTCGATTTTCCCTTCCGTCTAAACATCGTCGGCGAAGGCCCGGAGCGCGAGCGGCTGAGCGGGTTGATAGAGAAGCATGAGCTGGAAAATCGGGTCACGCTGAGAGGCGGGATGACGCATGCCGAGCTGCCCGAAGCGTATGGTCAGGCGCACCTCTTGGTCGTGCCTTCGATTCAGGATAGAACGGGCGACCGCGACGGGCTGCCTAACGTCGTGCTCGAAGCTCTGGCGTCGGGCCGTCCCGTGGTTGCGAGCCGCATCAGCGCCATCGGCAGCGCCGTGGAGCACTGCGAGACGGGACTCTTAGTCCCTCCCGGTGACCCGCTCGCCCTCGCCGAAGCGCTGGAAAAACTTTACACACAGCCCGCGCTCCGCGAGCGGCTCAGTCTCAAAGGGCGAGAGCGTGTGGAGCGTGATTACGAGATAGGCCGCTGCACGGAGCGCTTTCACGAGCTACTTGCGAGCGTCTACGTTTGAAGCAAAACGATATGGCTACCCCCTCGAATAAATTGCCGCAGAGCGCGCACGGCGCGACGGTGGCCTACGTGCTGAAGGGCTTCCCGCGTATGTCCGAGATGTTCATCGCGAGTGAGATTTACCGTCTTGAGCAGCTCGGCGTGCCGCTCCGGCTCTTTGTCATCAAGCCCTCCGACGAGACGCAGCAGCATCGTCTGGTCGAGCGCATACGCACGCGCCCGACCTATCTGCCGCCGACCACTTCCCTCTCGGCAACGCCCTTGCGCCGCTGGTTGAAGGCGCACTTGAAGGATTTTCTACCCGGCCTGAAAGGGGTTGCGCGTCGTCGTCCGGCGGGCCTTGCACGCGCGGCAGTGGCCGCCTTCGCGCAAGCGGTGCGAGCGCGACGCAGCTTCCTTGCGTGGCCGAGGAAGGTTTATCTCAAAGAGTTTTTGCAGGCCGCCGTCATCGCCGAACAACTGCTGCGCGCGCCTGAAGTGCGCCACGTCCACGCGCATTTTTGCCACGGTGCGACGACCGTCGCGTGGCTGGCCGCATTGATGGCGGGGCTGCCCTTCTCTTTCACCGCACACGCAAAGGACATCTACTGCGAGTCGCTCAATCCCGCCGGGCTGCTGTGGAGGAAGATGCGTGCGGCGCGCTTCGTCGTGACCTGCACGGACGCAAACCGCGAGCACCTTTTGAAAATAGAGCCGCGCGCCGAGGTGCACTGCGTTTACCACGGGCTCAACGCTGAGTTCGCCGGACTGCTCGACGGCTCGCACGGCGCTTCGACGGAGCGGAAGACTTTGCGTGCGCTCGGCGTTGGGAGGCTTGTGCAGAAAAAAGGTTTCGACGTGCTGGTCGAAGCGTGCGGCATCCTGCGCCGGAGGGAAATCCCTTTTGAGGCTCTCATCGTCGGCGAGCACGGCGAGCACGAGCCGGAGATACGACGGCGCATCGACGCGCTCGGACTTCAGGACAGCATTCGCCTGACCGGGCCGATGGAACAGCCGAGGCTCTTTGAAGAGTACCTGCGCGCAGGAGTGTTCTGCCTGCCGTGCCGCGTGCTAGACAACGGCGACCGCGACGGCATCCCGAACGTCTTGATGGAGGCGATGGCCTGCGGCCTGCCGGTGATTACGACCGCCGTGTCCGGCATCCCAGAGATTATCAAAGACGGCTTCAACGGCCAGCTCATCCCGCCCAACGACCCGGAAGCTCTGGCCGAAGCGCTGCTGCGCCTCGAACGCGACCCCGCGCTGGCGCACAGCCTCTCGACCGAAGCGCGTGCGACGGTGCGCGAGCGCTTCGACGGCGAACACTTCGCCGCGCAACTCGCGGCCCTTTTTCGGGAGGCCGTGCGATGAGCGAGCGGCGGCAAAAACAGGTCTGGCGAAAACTGGCGCGAGCCTTCGGGCCGGATTTGTGGGCGTACCGCCAACTGCTGTCGAGCGCATACGCCTTCCGGCTCATCTCCATCGGCGCGGTGGTTTTTTCGCCGTGGCCGCTCAAAGTGATAATCGATAACGTCATCACTTCCAGACCGCTGCCGGGCGCGCTCCGCTGGCTCGGCGAGGGAATCTCGCCCGAAGGTCTTGTGCTTTGGATGGTCTTCGTCTTTGTCGCGGCCACCGTCTTCGGGGCCGTCGCGGGCGCGCTCGAAAAAAACCTCAGCGCGAGGGTGCGCGAGCAGCTCACGCTGCGCCTGCGCGACCGCCTGCTCAGACACTTGCAAACGTTGCCGCCGACTTTTCGCACGGAGCACAGGAGCGGCGAGCTTGTGCTGCGGCTCGTTGACGACTCAGACCTCTTCGTCCGCATCCTGACCAAAACTTTGCCCGTGCTCTTCCAGCAGGTCGCGACCGTCGTCCTGATACTCGCCGTGATGCTCTGGCTCGACCTGCGTCTGGCCGCGCTCGGCCTTCTGCTCGTGCCTGTGCTGTTCCTCGTCATACGTCATTACAGCGGGGGGCTTTGGGCCGCGTCGCGCGACAAGCGCAAGCACGAGGGGAAAGTGTCGGGGCTGGCGCAGGAGATTATTCGCGGGCTGCCCGTCACACAGGCGCTCGGCGGCGAAGGCCACACGCGCCGCCGCTTCGAGCGCGTTAACCGGAAGCGGTTGCGCTCGGGCGTCGAAGAGACGCAGGTCGCAGTGCGGATGGAGCGGACGCTGCAAATCATTCAGGGCATCGTGCTCGCGCTCACCACAGGCGTCGGCGCGCTACTCGTCTTGCGCCGCCAGCTCACCATCGGCGAGCTGACCGTCTTCACGGCTTACGTCTCGCAACTGCTCAAGCCCATCGAGAAGCTCAACGACCTTTCGGAGACCGCCGGGCGAGGCTTCGCGGGGGGCGAGCGGCTGCTGTCCCTGCTCGAACAACGCCCCGCCGTAGAGGACGCCGCAAACGCAATCGAGCTTGAACGCGCGCGCGGAGCTTTCGAGTTTCGGGACGTGTGGTTCGCATACCCGGACGACGACGCGCGCAAAGAGTTCGTGCTGCGCGGCGTCAACATGCGTCTTGAGCCGGGCCGCCTGTCCGTCCTCGTCGGCCAGAGCGGCGCGGGCAAGAGCACGATTATGAGTCTCCTTGTGCGGCTCTTCGACCCGTCCGCGGGTGAGGTCAGGCTCGACGGGCGCTCTCTGCGAGAGATAAAGCTCAGCTCCCTGCGCTCGCAGATTGCCATCATGACGCAGGACACGCATCTCTTCTCGGGCTCGCTGCGCAAGGCTCTGATACCGGACGGCGCGGAACTCGCGGAGGAGAAGATTTGGGAGGCGCTGTCTCTCGTCTCGCTCGAAGAGTTCGTTCGCGGGCTGCCCGAGCGTCTTGAGACGCGGCTCGGCGAAGACGCGCTCAATCTTTCGGGCGGGCAGCGCCAGCGGCTCTCTCTGGCGCGTGCATTTCTGATGAATCGTCCCGTCCTCCTGCTCGACGAGCCGCTGGCGAACGTGGACGCGGATTCCGCCGAAGTCATCCTCGATGCAATAAACCTTCTGCGACGTACGCGTACGTGTCTAGCCATCACGCACCAGACGCAGCTTCTCGATTACGCCGACGTGGTCTATCGACTGCAAGACGGTCGGATCATTACGGAGGAGCCGGGCCGACTCGAACAGGTAGCCGGTCAGCAGACGGCGGCGGCTGAAGCGCGGGAGGTGGCCTGATGTCCTGTCAGCTTGAAATCAGGCCGCGCCCGGTCTTCTGCATCTACGGGCGCGCCTACCGAAATCTCCCGGTGGCCGAAGCGGTCGCCGACGGTCGCTTCACGCACGCGGGGCTGACGCTCGAACTCGGCGTCGAGCCCGACTGGCTGGCGGCTGACTTCCCCGCCGACGCCGAGTGGCGGATTGAATGGAGCAAGTTTTATTACGGCCTTGACCTCGCGTTCGCTTTCGGCGAGACGGGCGACTCTAAATACCTGCGCGCTTGGGAGCGTCTGGTGCTGTCTTGGATGAGGCAGGTTCCGGTCGATTTCGATTCCACTGATGTCGCGGGCCGCCGCATTCTGAATTGGATTTACGCTTGGGACTCCTTCGCTTCGTCGCCGCGCTTTACGGGATTCGCCGAAGGGTTTGAAGAGCAGATTATGTCTAGCCTCTCCGGGCAGTTGGGCCACCTCCGCAGCCACCTGACGGCGGAGCGCAATCATCGCACGCTCGAACTCTACGCGCTCTTCGTCGCGGCGCTCGCGCTGCCCGAGCTTGACGAGGGCGGCGCTCTGCTCGACTTCGCACTCAAGGAGCTTCAACGCAATCTGCTCGCGGACATTCGACCCGACGGCGTCCAGCGCGAGAACTCGACGCACTATCACATGCTCGTGCTCCGCTCCTTCCTCGGCACGATTGAGAACGCGCGCCGTTTCCGCATCACTCTGCCCGACGGCTTCGCGGCGCACGTCGAGCGCGCGTGCGAATTCGCCATGCATTGCCGACGGCCCGACGGGCTCATCCCCGCCCTCTCGGACAGCGACAGCGGAGACTATTCCGACATCCTTGAGCTAGCCTCCGAACTGTTCGCGCGCCCCGACTTTCTCTACGCCGCGACCGACGGCACGCGCGGCGAGCCGCCACGGCAGACGAACGTATGCTTCCCTGACGGCGGCTACTTCATACAGCGGAGCGACTGGGGAGAGGAAGGCACGCGCCCGCGCGACGCGCGCTTCCTCATCTTCGACTGCGGCCCGCTCGGCGACGGGGGCCACGGGCATTACGACCTGCTAAACGTGGAAATCGCCGCCGGTGGCCGCCCGCTCGTCATCGACCCCGGGCGTTACACCTACTCGGAGCACGGGCCGAAGAACTGGCGTCGCTGGTTCAAAGGCACGGCGGCGCATAACACCGTCTGCGTTGACGGCGAGAATCAGACTCCGTATCGCTGCGGCAAGCCGAAGGGGCCGACCGCGCGAGGTCTTCTGCTAGAACGCCTCGGCGCGCCCGGCCTCGACGTGCTGTGCGGCGAGGCGAGCAGCCCCGCTTATGAGGTGAAGCACACGCGCTGCGTCTTCTTCGTCGCGGGCGAATACTGGCTCATCGTTGACCACTTGCGCGGCAGCCGCCCGCACCGCTTCGACCTCCGCTTTCACCTCACGCACGAAGCCTTTGGTCGAACCTCCGTCGAACGTAACAGGTCGAACGCAGTCGTCCGCGCGCCGGGGCTGGCTCTGGTCTTCGAGCCGTTGCACGCGCCGCGCGAGGAGCATGGGTGGGTCGCGCCCGAGTATGGCGTCAAGCTTCCTGCGCCCGTCATCAGCGTCCCTAGGGAAGGCGTCTCGGAAGCGTGCTTCTTCACTCTGGTCATGCCGCTCGAAGCCGACGCCCCTGCCCCGACACTTCTGGCGCACGCGGAGCGAGGCGAGACGGTTCGAACGATTACCTTTGAAGTCGAAGGCGCGGGACGTGACGGCGGCAGCCTAGACCGCCTGACGTGGAGCGCATCGCCGCAGGCGTTTGAGCTTGGCCCGTTTCATGGACACGCCTCCGCCGCGTGGCTGCGCACTTCCGCTGAAGGAGAGCGCGTGGCCTTCGCCGCGTGCAACGTGCGCGACCTGAGAGCGCCGACGGCTGAGACGACCGGGACGGCGAAGAATCTTAAGGGAGTCCGGCCCGCACGTTGGGTGGCGTGGGACGAAAGGCGCGGTATGACTTGGGAATCGGGGGGCGTGCGATGAGCGCAAACGGCCCGCGCATCAATCTGGCGAGCGATAAGCTCATGCCGCAGCGTGACCTCCTTCTGAATGATGTCGAGGTCGCCCGCCGTCTCTCGTCACGTCTCGGCGCGAGCGGGCCGCTGGCGATTGATTCCTGCGCGCGCTTGCGCACGAAGTACAGGGTCGGCGACAGCCTACGCGTTCTTCACCGCATACGCGTGGGCGAATCCGAATTCATCGTTGCCGCGCGCACCTTCACACACGGCGCGAGCCGTCGCGCATACGAACGCGCGATTGGCGTGGCCGTCAACTGCCACCCGCTCCTTCCCGTCGTCCACGACGCAGACCTCGACACGGTCTTCTGGACTTTCCCGAACGACCGCAGAATCAAAGGGCTCCAAGCGTTGACGAATATTCCGGCGGAGCTTGCGCGGCTCTTCGTCCCCGCTTGGACGCGCAGCCGCGTCGTCGCATACGCGCCGGAGAAATGCGCCACCGCCCAGTGCTTAGACGACGAGTCGAACGTCTTGGCCTACGCGAAGGTTTATCAGGGCGACGAGGGGCGACGCATCTTCAATATCTACGAAGCGCTGCGGCGCAGTGCGTCCTCAGCCGCGACCGGGCTTCGTCTCCCGCTCGCGATTGCGTACGGCGAAGCGCACCGAATGCTGCTCCTAGAGCCAATCGAAGGTGAGCGCATAGACGACCTGCGTGGGCTCGACATGCCGCAAGGATACGAGAAGTTAGGGGCCGCGCTAGCGGCGCTCCACAGCCTTCCTCTGCCGGAAGGTCTGCCGCCGTCCGAGCGTCTCGGCGCGGAGCGTCTTCAGAGGGCGGCGCACATCATCGGCCAAGCTCGCCCCGATGTGCTAAGCGAAGCCCACGGGCTTGCAGACGAACTCGCCGCGCGCTTTGAGTCGAAGGGTGATGCGCCCGTCTGCCTGCACGGAGACGTGCATCCCAAAAACGGCATCCTGCGCGGCGACGGGCTCGCGCTGATTGACCTCGACCAAGCCGCGTCCGGCGACGCTGCGAACGATTTGGGGAGCTTGCTGGCGAGCCTGTCTTATAAACACCTGAGCGGACTGCTTCGACGCGCGCGCGCGCAATCGCTTGGAGACGCCTTCCTGAACGGCTACGCGAGCGTGCGCAAGCTTCCGCAGGCAAGCCAACTGCGCTGGCACGCCGCCGCCGCGCTCCTCTCCGAGCGCGCTCTCCGCGCGGTCAATCGCGTCCGCCCCGAAGGTCTCGATTGTCTACATGAGCTTTTGATTGAAGCGGGCCGCATCTTGCGGGCGGGAGGCGCGCGATGAGCATGCGGGATTCCCTTCTCTTCTACTGTCAACATTCGCTCGGCATGGGACATCTCGTCCGCTCGCTGGCGCTGGCCGAGAGCTTCGGCAGGCGCTTCCGCGTCGTGTTTCTCAACGGCGGCCCGCTGCCGAAGGGCTTGAAGATTCCCGAAGGGGTCGAGATAGTCAACCTGCCTCCGCTCGGGCTCGGCCCCGACGGTCAGCTCGTCAGCCGCGACCGCCGCCGTACGGTCACACGCGCGCGCGACCTGCGCCGCCGAATCATCCTCGAAACTTACCGCGACTTGCAGCCGCAGGTAGTCTTCGTCGAGCTGTTCCCCTTCGGCAGAAAGAAGTTCGCGGGCGAGTTGCTGCCGATGCTCGAAGAGACGCGGCCCTCGCGCTCGCTCGTCTGTTGCAGCCTGCGGGACATTCTGGTCGGGAAGAAGTCTCGCCAACAACAGCACGACGAGCGCGCCGTGGAAATCGCCAACAACTACTTCGACGCCGTCATGATTCATTCAGACCCGGCCTTCGCGCGGCTCGAAGAGTCCCTGCTCTCATACGCTTCGCTGCGCGCTTCCGTCCACTACACGGGCTTCGTCCAACCGTTCAGCGCAACCGAGGTTAAACCTCCGTCGAAACCTAAACGCCAAATCATTGTCTCCGCAGGGGGCGGGCTCGTCGGTGAAAAGCTCTTCAGCACGGCGGTCAGCGCTTATCGCTTGCTCAGGCAAACCGAAGACGTGCGGATGAAGATAGTCACGGGGCCTTTCCTCCCGAAAGAAGCTTGGCAGACGCTCAGCGCACGCGCGCACAAGCAGCCCGGACTCAGCTTGAAGAGATTCGTGCCAGACCTCTGCGCGGAGATGGGCGACTCCGTGGCTTCCGTCAGCCAGTGCGGCTACAACACGGCCCTCGACATTCTGCGTGCGGGCGTCCCCGCGCTCGTCGTGCCCTTTGCCGACGGCATGGAAGACGAGCAGTCGAAGCGCGCGCGGAGGCTCGAAGCGCGCGGAGCGATTCGCGTGCTCGAACAACAGGAGATGGACGCCGCACGCTTCGCCGAAGAATTGCGCGAACTGCTCAGCTTCCGCCCCGAGCGTCTTCAACTTGACTCTGACGGAGCGCGCAACACCACGCGCATTGTCGAATCGCTCAACGCGTCGCGTCGCCGGATAAGCCGAGCGCGGGCGGGCAGGATATTGACCGAACAGGAGGTACGCCCATGAGTGCGTGGCTTGACAGACTCCGGCGAGCGCTCGACGCCGCCCCCGGCAGGGTCGCTTTCTTCTTCCGCGACGACGACGCGGGCTGGAATGATGAGAGGCTCTTCAAACTGCTCGACCTGTTTGCGCATCACTCCGCGCCGATAGATGTCGCGGCCATCCCTTCGGCGCTCACTCGCGGGCTGGCTGCAAGCTTGCGCGCGCGCATGGAAGCCTGTCCGGGCAAGCTCTCTGTGCATCAACACGGCTTCGCGCATCGCAATCACGAACCCGAAGGGCGGCGCAAGTGTGAGTTCGGCATCGCCAGAGACCCGGCGCTTCAGCAAAGGGACATCGAAGCGGGCCGGAGAATGCTCTCCGAACTGTTCGGCCCAAACCTGAGTGCCATCTTTACGCCGCCTTGGAATCGCTGCGCCGCCTCAACTGGCCGTTGCCTGCTTCGAGCGGGACTGCGCATCCTGTCGCGCGACTCGTCGGCCAAGCCGCTCGACCTCGAAGGACTCTTCGAGCTGCCCGTCACAATCGACTGGTTCGCTAAACGTAAAGGCGTGCGCCTCGTCTTAGACGAATTAGGTGCGGCGCTTGCCGATGCCGTCGCCGAGCCCGCCGCCCCTGTCGGAATCATGTTTCATCACGTTTTGATGGACGGCGAAGAGCGGGAACGGGCAGGCGAATTGCTCGCCCTGCTCGCCTCGCACCGCAACGCGCAGTGCAGTCTGATGGAACCACTCGCCGACGGTTTGTCGCCGGATAACCCGGCGCGAGTTTTCCGCCGAGCTACAGGTCGGCGGCAATTCGTAACGCCTGCGCCGTTGACGTTAGAAAGGAATTGAACATGAGGAAATATTTATTCGCGCTGATCGCCAGCCTTCTTCTCGCCTGTTCCGTCGCCGCGCAAAGCCAGACCGAGGTGAGCGACTCCACACGCAAAGTCTCGACTTCCAAAAAGAAGGGCGCAGCTTCTCGCGCCAAGCCCCGCAGTGAGACGACGAGCGCGTCCAGACGTGTGTGGCTGACCATGTCTCTGAGCGGCGTCTTCGACTCCAACGTCGAGGACGACGAGACAAGTGTGAACTCATTCGGGCTTGTGCCGAGCATGGGCGTGCACTTTCAGAACGACGCCGAGAAGCCTTCGTTTGAAGCCAGCTACGAAGTCGGCTTCCACAGGTACACCAACGCGCCGAAATATAATCGCGTCAGCCAGTACATGACGGCCTCCTACCGACACCAGTTCTCGCGCAAGTGGCAGGCGCGAACCACGGGCGAGATTTCGCTCAAGGGTTCTTCCGAAGACCGCGACGTTAACAACCAGTACGTGCTCGAACAGCAACTCCATTATCGCCCCAACTCCAACAACCGGCTTCGTCTCTTCGGCGCGTACCGCGTGAAGCGTTACCCGCTCGAAGACGTAGGCAAAAACGCCGTAGACCCTTACGTCGGAGCCCGGTTTGACCAAAAGCTGAAGGGCGGGCGCGGTTGGGAAATCCTCTACCGCTACGATAAGAATCGCTCTCAAGACCCGAAAGACTTTTACGTGCGGCGGACATTCGGCGCGCAGTTTGCGACTCCTCTGTTCAAAGCGCGCCGAGACCTTCTGACGCTCGACGTGCGCTACGCCCCGCGCCTCTACGCGCGGCAGGTGAAAGTTGCCGGCGAGCGCGTGCCGAGACGCGACCAAAGGTGGACGCTCGATGCGCTGTACGAGCGGCCCCTCCAACAAGACGTGCGGATGGCCCTGAACTACAGGTACGAAACCCGCAACTCAAACGACCCTGAGAAGGATTTCGACTCTCACCTTTTCGGCATGACCTTCTCGTTCGACTGGTGGAGGTGACTTCGATAAACCGCCCTACAATTTGAGCGTGACCTCAACGCGCCCTCCGTGACGGTCGGGCTACTGCATCGTGCGTGCCTCAAGGCAGTAGTTCGACCAGCGCGGAAGGCGCATGCATTCGCAAACCGCTATGGGTATCCGCCGTCAAACATTCGAGTGGCCTTGTCATAACGCATCAGACAAACGGGCCATTTTGAATCGTCGGGCGAGGCTCCCCTCTTTGACATATATCCTTATCCGGCATAAGGTTGTATGGAATCGAGACCAGCTCACTCCCTTCTCAGCTCCTCTGGAATTACCCAGACCACCTGAAGCCCACA
>WUUC01234601.1_pt1 | contig 13822 bp, 5 predicted proteins | sample 6278441 | NCBI WGS metagenome assembly WUUC01 (sample SAMN13675441, study PRJNA597444) | soil metagenome | isolation source: soil | place: USA: Washington | collected 2017-10
ATCTCGAAGTCGGCGGCCAGGATTTCTACCTTGACCTATTGTTCTACCACCTGCGGCTGCGCTGCTACGTAGTGATCGACCTCAAGGTCTCAGAGTTCCAGCCGGAGTTCGCTGGCAAGATGAACTTCTACCTGTCGGCAGTGGACGAGCAGCTAAAGCATAAAGATGACCAGCTCAGCATCGGCATCATCCTATGCAAGACGAAGAACAAGGTGATCGTGGAGTATTCGTTGCGGGACACGAATAAGCCGATGGGTGTGTCTACCTATCAGCTCACCGAATCGCTGCCGAAGGGTTTGAAGGGGAGCCTGCCGACCGTCGAGGAGTTGGAGGCTGAACTGGGCGAGGTGGATTTAAATCCGGGCGCGAAAACTGACGACAATGCATAGAGCTTGAAGGCGCTGAAACTGCTTGAGGCACAGTGTAGTTTGATCAGTCAATCTTACACTGGAAACTCTAACGTGAGGCCGAGCCGAGGCTCGGCTTTCGCAATTCGGTGCTGGCGGCCGGAACCGGTAACCGTAACGTTAAGTGTAGGCGGCTTACGGTACGGACAAAATTAAAGAGAGATTTAAACCTTATGAGCCTGCCGCGTGTCCCGCTGACGTTGGTTGACGCCGTACGACGGAATGATTGTGTGCTTTTCGTCGGCGCGGGGTTGTCTCAGGGCGCGGGGCTGCTCGGCTGGGTGGGCCTCCTTAACCGCATCCTTTCATGGTACGACGAAAACGGTGTCAGGTTGGCCGACTTGGCTGACATCCAAAGGCTCATTGAGGAAAAAGATCTGTTGCCGGCCGCCGAAGCAATTAAGGATGGCGTAAACCCGGAGTTATTCCGCCGCGCGCTGTCGAGCATCATGGACGATGAGAGCATCTCCCCGTCCCCGACTCACCTGCTGCTACCGACGATCCCTTTCGCCGCCGTGCTGACCAGCAACTATGACCGACTACTCGAAAGGGCATACGGCAAGGTGGCACAACTGCCGTGGGTCATCACGCACAACAGTGGGACGGCGCTGACGGCCGCCCTGCACGACAGGCGGTTCTACATCCTGAAGGTGCACGGCACGATAGAGCACGTCGAGACGATAGTCCTCGGGCGAAGAAGCTACCGGGAATTGATGCACGGCAATGAGGCGTACGTCGAGCACATCAGGACGCTCCTCCGCACTAAGACGCTTCTTTTCGTCGGGTTCAGTCTCTCCGACCCTGATCTGCGTTTGATCTTGGAGCAGGAGCAGGCCGTCTGGGGAGGGCACGCGAACATTCATTACGCGCTGATGAACGCCGGTGAACTCAACTCCCTCGTGCAGAGGGAATGGGAGCGCGATTACGGAATCCAGATACTGCCCTACGAGCCTTCGAACGAGTATCACCCGGAGGTCGGCGAGTTCTTGAAGGAACTGGCCCGACAGGTGGTCGCGTCCGAAGAGGGCGCGACGACACAAGTTTCGCACTCCGAGGCCGGTGCCGCCGAGCCACCTACGGATGGCGTGTCCCTGCCGGACAGTGAAACTGAAACCGAAGTACCAGCGGGCCAGACCCAGATCGGCGAAGCGGTGCAGGCACTGACAAAAACTCTCGGCACCGAGAGCTTCATGCGCGACGGCCGTCTGCCCGAGCACGTAGATGACTTTCAGCTACTCAGACTTCAGTTGTTCACTGCGACATGGCTTGTGGACAGTGTACCCAGTAGCATGCTCGGGACGCATGAAGCTAATCGCCTCTACCTGTATCGGGAGCGGTTGATGCCGACCGGCCGGGAGTTCACCGAACTGCTGCGCATGCTGGTGGACGAGGCGCTGGACTACGTGCCTGGCTGGTTCTGGTTCCAGGGTTTTGAAGCAGGTGTCGTCGAAACAGTCATCATACATCTGGCGTTAACCGACGCCCATTCCTCGGTCAGATATAGTGCGTTCAATCTGCTCGCCAAGGCGAAAGTGCCCTTACCGGACGGCTACGAAGAACGGTTGTCGCGTGCGGTGACTTCTGACGGCTCTCCGGAGGTGCGCAGGGCGGCTGTGTCATATCTCGGCGTCGTCGGCGAAGAAAGTCACCTGCCCGCCATCGGGAGCGCCTTGGTAGATAAGGAGGCGCGGGTTCGCTACGACGCTAAGGAGAGTAAGCTGCTCGTCCTTGCCCGCACAGATCCCGAGCGCGCGGCGGAAGAGTTGTTGACCGAGACCGGCGTCGAAGCCAGAAGCATACTTAGCGAACTGCTCCCGCGGGCCGCCGAGATTCAACCGGAGACATTGCGGAAGGCGAGGGAGCACGCCGATAGGGATGTCAGATTGTTCGCGGTGAACGAGCTGGTCAGGCGGGGCGAGCTGACAACCGACGACGCCAACGCACTGCTCCAAGATAAAGACGCGGCGGTTAAAGCCGCCGCGTACCGGTTTCTGATTGAGCGGGGGACGGAGTTCGATCCCGAAAAGTTTGTTCTGGACTTGCCGGACGATTCTTTCACTAAGCATATGTCCCGCAAGATGATCGTCAGGCCGTCGCCGTGGTTCGATAAGAATGAAATCCTCATGGCATTTTTCAGGCGATACGACTTCGACCAACTTTTAGAACTCACAGACTGGAATAATATGGCAAACAGGGCTGCGTACCGCACCCTAGCCGTCGAGCATTTCCCAAGATTCGCAGAGCAACTGCGGGCCGACTTACGTAATGAGTTCGCAGAGGCCGCCGAGGCTTGTTACCGGAAACAGTTAGCGTACTGGGAGGAAAATCTTAGAACGGAAGATGATAATTCGAAGCGTAGGGAAACTATGCCTCGATGGGAGGACTTATCTAGCTATGGGGGCCTGTTCGGCGCATTTAGACCCTCCCAGACGGAGAGGCCGAAAGTAACGCCCGAAAGCATGGCTCGATCACATGTGGAGTACATCAAAACTGATTTAATCACTGCCGCGTTGGCGGGGCTGGCGGAGTACGGCGTAGAGTCCGACATCGTGTTCGGGCGCCAGTACCTGTACCGCGAGGATTACGACCTGCGTCTAGAAGCGGTACGAATAGTCAGTCGTTTTGGCGGTTCAGGCGATGCCTCAGACTTAACCAAGATAGCCAAGAGTAGCGACGGGGTTCTTCAGGAGTTCGCGGCCAGAGGAGCCGTGCGCGTCTCGGGATTCGACCCGGATGTAATAAAGACCTTAGTAGAAACTCGTGACGAAGCTTTAGTCAGCGTGGCCGTCAGCGAGTTGATAGGCTATGACGACAGAGACGCGGCGTCGGCGCTGTTGGAACCTTTCTTATACGACGAGAACGCTGGCGTGAGGATGAAGGTCACGGCCTTCTTCATATCGAGGTTCACGCGCGAAGAGTTGGGGCAACTTTTAAGCCGCTACAGCTCTGCGGGTACATACTATTACGACGTAGTCTGCGGGCTCGACGGAGCATTGTACGCGCCCGCCAGCGTCGTGCAGTATGTCAGAAGCGAAGTGGTAGGAGAACTTCAGCGTTGCATGTGGACAAGGCTAGGCTATGGAGTATAGGCTAAAATCTCCGCGTCCGATAAATGCCCAAGCCGCTGATTGCCTTCTGCCTTCGGCGTTAAATTTTTGTTGATGTTCCTTTATTATCGGACGTTGTCCCATCTGTCTCCATCTCAATTATGAATATGGCGAACTCACCTGCCACATCGCTACCCGCCGGGCCACCTGAGCCCCGTCCCAGTCCGATTTTGTTATGATGCGACACCTTCATATGCGACTGACTCAGCAGCAACTTGAAACACATCTTTGGGGCGCGGCTAATATCCTCCAGGGAAAGACCGCGGGGCAGGATTATAAGAATTACATCCTGTCGCTGATGTTCTACAAGCGCCTCTGTGACCAGTGGGATAACGAGACGGACGTGGCCATCGCGGAGTTGGAGCGGGAGCAGGGAAGACCGTTCACCGACGCCCAGAAGGCTGTCTTCCGGGCGAGGGACGAGCACCGCTTTTCCATCCCCGAGGGCGCGCACTGGGGCGACGTGCAGGCCATCTCGACCCACATCGGCGAGAAACTGACCGACGCGGTTGCGTAAGCAGGCGCGCGCAGAGATCGTGAAGCAACTGGACTTTGTGAGCCGCAAGCTGAAGCGGAGACCTCGGAAAGTTTACGTGATGGGGCAGCGCACAAAGTGGGGGAATTGCTCGTCACTGCGGAACCTGTCATTTAACTGGCGGCTCATCATGGCACCCGGTTTTGTCCTGCGTTACATCGTCGCCCACGAGGCCGTTCACCTCGCCGTACCAGATCACTCAAGGAAGTTCTGGCTGACGGTGCGAAGCATCTGCCCCGAAGCCGAGAAGGCGAAGCAATGGCTCTGCGCGCACGGTCACAATTTGTTTTCCGAGCACGTATCAGAAGGTAAGACCCAAACAGATTAGATCATGTTGCCGGCTTGGCGGGCATGGGTTATCACCTAGCGATTTTTTTCACCCAGCCATGTTTAGCAATTGAAAGAAGTATTGGGAGGAAACGGGCAGCGAATTCTCAAGCGCTATAATCGCTCGGCAGCTTCAGATTGCCGTCAATGATTACCGCGGCGATCTTCGTCGGGAAGGGTGCCGCACCGTCCTCAAAGCCGTGGACAGGCGGCGTTACCAGCATGATGTTGTTTTGAGGACTAGCCGGCGGCTCGTCTTTACTGGTTTGGTCCAGTATGCAGAGGATACCGAGTTGCGCCCCTGAAGCAGATGAGTATTGTGTCGGCTGGGCGACATACTTATTAATCATGCGCGCCCGGTTCTTAATCTTATTCTCGACCTTCAACTCGAGCGTAACGCTGCGATAGCGAATGTCGGACGGCCCCCCGCCTTGGCGCGGCGCCTCCTGCACGTCCTCCCCCAGCTGCATCCGGAGGTCTTCTAAAAGTCGCGTCTGGAATTCCGCCTCACTAATCACCCTACCTTCTTTGTAGATCGGCCGCTGAAGGTTACGACCCAGATGGTTTGTGACGGCGCCGAGTAGTTCAATAAAGTCGGTAAGATGCTGGGGGTCAAGATTAGGGAGGGAGCCACCGATCTCCTCAATGACTTCGGCATTCCGGGCGTCTATTGATCTGTACTTAGAGAGCAGCGGCGTACGCGAAGGGTCTGAAACTCTGACCGGCAGATGACGGTAGCCGACGATGGTCGCCGGGGCGCTCACCTCGGCGTCGGTTGCCGACAAAAACGTCGCGCGAAGTAATAGGTCTATAGGCTCGCTTAGGAAGCTTTGCGCTATTGGAAATTCGGCACTGCCCTTGACGGTGAATTCCGTAACGTCGGCTCGGGCAGGCTTATCGACCCTGAGCGGGGTCATACTATACTGCTGGGGCGCGAGCGTGGAGATGTAATCTATCCAAAGGTAATCACAGCCCTTGGGGAACTGCGGAATCGTTACCTGAGCCACGAACCCATAGATCGTATTGGCGCGTAACAGTTGCGGCGTTCGCCACGGGCGACGTTCGACTTCAAACACCACCTTTATTACGGACGGTCCTTCGACGGCTGCCGCCGACGGGGACTCCTTTATCAGCCCTGCGCGGCCCCGTGTTGAAGACTCCTGCAACATGACGATTGGCACCGGCAGACTCCTCAGCCTGGAGGCGAAGGGTGTGATGTGCTCGAGCGACTTGACGCCTTTTAGCTCGAGGGCGACTTCACCGGCCGCCTTAGCGAATACCTGATGTCGCACGGAAGAGAGCTGTTCGGTAGCAACAATGGCCTGCGCGTGAGCCGCCGTCAGGAAACGCCCGGCATTCTCCTCTCCTCTCAAAGAGTGTTCAGCCCACTCGCACAAATTTACGAGCCCGGCGACGAGCCGCTCCATAACGCCCGGCACCGGCTTGTCGGAGGCCGGCAACCGCTCGTGAAGCCCGGCTAGATCAGCGCGGACTTCTTCGAGCGCGGCCTTGATGCTGGACACCTGCGTAAGCCTAAAGTCACGCAAGGCCTTCAGCAATCTTGTCCGCCACCGTAAATGTATCGACGAAATCTCTAGTGTCGCGCTCTCCGCCATCCGGCTCCTTAGCCTCCAGAATGTTCGCTTCCTCTAACAGCCGCAGCGCTTCCGCCGCCTCGCCCTGTCCTACCTTAACCTCGGCGCGCGCCGCGGCGGCCAAGGCGCTGGCTTTACGTATGACCAGCTCGTTTCTCTTAGTCTGATTTTGGGACGCGGCAATCTCATCCGCCAACTCGGCCGCTTCGGGGTGCATTTCGAAGTAAGACAGAAGCTGCACCATCTTCATCGCGTCCCAAGGGTCATCCTTAAATTTGCTCCGCGCCGCCGCACGCACTTCTTCCAGATTTGCGAGGATCGCGTCTCGGGACAGCTCGAAGACCGAGAGCCACAGGCGGTAGCGGCCTGATAACCGCTCGTCATTAAATTGGTCACGCCCGCTCCGGCCGAAGAACTTGATGACTTCGCACGCATAGATATTGGCACACTCAGGCGGGAGGCGCGGGAGCAGGTGCCTGAAGTCGAAAAGGACGTCGTCGGCAGTATAAAGGTCTGCGTTCCGCGCCAAGTCGATAATCACCGGCACTGCTAGTTGCCTTAACATGCCCCTGTAATCGCGCGTGATAGCCACGAGCGACTGCAACAGCTCGTAGCGGAAGGACATGTCTTTCTCCGACTTCTTATAGTGGTCGTCCCATGCGTACAGGTTAAGGGCTATCGCCGCAGCCTCCTGCCGATCACGCGGGCGGTAATAGCGCATCGCCCGAGCCGCATTCCTGTGCACGGCCACGTAATCGTCTGACAGGTAGACAGTCAGCACTTCGAGCATGTTTTGGGGCAGCACATCGCCGCCATGCTCAAGTATGTGTCCCACCGCGCGCACGGCGGCGCGCCTAACAGAGACGGAATTAAAGTCCATGAGCAGCTTGAACAACTCCGGAATTACTTCTGGGGCGAGATCATGGTTGAGCGCCAGCGGCCCGTAAAGCTCCGCGAGTTCCGACTTGTAGCGCGCGGCATGCAGCTGGGTGCTGTCGAGGTTAGGGATTACCTCCTTCAGCCGTTTGATAACTTCACGAGGCTCTACCCGGCAAAGCCTCTCCAGCGACTTCACTAAGTCCCGAATGACTCTGCCGTACTGAGACCGGCGCCCCATGTGTTCGAGTACATCCGCCGGGCCGTCGGGCTTACCCTCTTCGAAGAGCACTTCTTCGTGAGACACGGTCGCCAACGTTCCGAGCAGCCCGTCAAGATGTGGGGCTAAAAATTTCGTACTGTACTGGGCGATAGTCTCAAGGGCGTCCGCCGCCGCCACCTTAACCTCTAGCGTTGAGGCCAGCCGAGCGATTCCCTCTATCAACACTGGTATGATCGTTGCCAGGCAAGAGTCGGCTAACGCAGTTGTCTCGCTTACCTCGTCGTGGTTGAAACCGCTCGTCTCAACCGCGATCCTGCGATAAACGTCCCAAAGAGCCTCCTGCGCTTCTGCCGAAAGATTGTTTCGTGCGACGTTGAGCTTTTCCTGCGTCGCCTGTGGATGACGCAGGTAGATCGCCGTTAGTGCTTTGCAAGCGGCGCCGTCAGCCGGCACGTCGTACATGTCATCTTCCAGTTCGAGCGAGGCGATGAGCGGATCTATCATCGCCACCGCCAGTTCGGGCAATTCATCAATTAACGACTCGATGACGCCGGAAGTGTTGACCCGCGTGTGCTTCTCACCGCGGAGCAGGCGGTTACTCAGAGCCTGCTCGAGCGCCGGGCGGTTTCGCTTGCCGACCTCGGCGAGCGCATACCGGCTGCCGTCATAATTTGGTTCGCGATAAAAGCCGCCGACGATGTGGCCGTGCTGCTGCGCCCCTATGAGCTCCTCTATTAACTCACCGTCGAGCACCCAATCGCGCCCCACGATAAGATCGCCGATTAATCCGCAGGCCTCGTCGGCATTACGGTGCTCCGAAAGACAGTGCCTTGCAGCATCCAAGACAACGTTAGGAAGCCTTCCGGAATCCCGCCCGAGTGCTCGAATCGCGGCGATGCACTCCCGCCCGTGTTCCGGGTCGGGGAAGTGACTGCTGATAACTTCGATTGCGAGTTCGGTGAAAAACTCCGGCGCGATTTCCGCCGCGCGTATGAGTTTTAGTGCCGCCTCCTTGTGGTGCGTGTCGTCGTCCAGCCCCGCCACGAGTTCGAGGACTGACTGGTGGGTAATGGTTTCGCGACGTAGAGCATCTGCCAGGTCTCCGGAAACTAATTCGCTTAACCGCGCTTTTGCGCTCGCCTTCTCTTCTACGACGGCCTCCCGCTCGGCCTCGATCCGGGCGTATTCCTGGAGGATCGCCCGCCCGATATTGTCATCACTTACCGGGGAGTGATGAGGGCATCCGCGACAGTTCTCGATGATGAAGGAGGACGCGACCTGATTAAGATGCATCGACATCGTGCCGCCAGCTGAAGCGTGTTCGCACCTGATAGACATCATACCTACGGGCAGATCATAGAGTTGGGCAACGAGACCGGCCGACTCCGTCCTAACTTCGAGGTGTCGGCACCAGTTCTGTACTTTACCTATGAGCGCCACATTCCTCCGCCCGATCTCCACGGACTTCTCTATTTCACGCTCTATGCTTCGCTTCTTAACCATAGGATTACCTCACGCGCCCGGGTGGAAGCCACTATTTTATCAAATTATGTTGCGCCGGCAGAACAAATCGCCGAAAATGAAACATACTCTTTGCTTAAAGGCTGTGTTAGAAGCCAGTTATGCCACTACCGGGCGGCGCGTCAGACAAATTTGGTAACCGCTATGAAGGGCGGTGGACGGTACTTCAGATGGCCGAAGTGCTGGCCGAGCATGCCGACTCGATTCGGCTGGAGCCACCTGGGGAGGAGGGCGAGGGGGCCGAGTTCTGGGTGCGACGCTCGGGGGCTTACGAGTACCACCAAGTTAAAAGGCAGCACGGCGCGGACGGGCGCTGGACTATTGCCAGTTTAAATGACCGGCGCGTCTTACAGCGTTTCTTCGAGAAACTGAGCGACCCCTCAGCGACTTGCTTCTTCGTCTCCAGTCACTCTACCCACCAGCTAGACGAACTAATCGACCGCGCCCGACGCGCCGCGTCATGGGCCGAGTACGAGCGTGACTTCTTAAAGTCGGTGCATCTGAGGGCCGCGTTCTACGAACTCCTATCTTACTGGGGTAACTGTGAGCGCGCAGAAGCTTACGAGCGCTTGAAGCGTATAACGATTAGGACTGTCGATGAAGAGACGCTGCGGATGACGACCGAGGGGCAACTGGCAGCTCTGGTCGAAGCTCAGTCACCCTCGGTGGTGGCCGCGTCACTGTCGAGTTACGCACTCGACCAGGTGCATCACGAGGTGGCTGCGACTGACATCTGGCAGCACTTGGAGAGTCAAGGGTACCGGCGCCGGGAGTGGAATAAAGACCCGCGCGTGCTGGCTGCGGTCGAGGCTCAAAACGGCCGCTACCTCGGCTTTCTACATGACGAGGCCATCGGCGGGGAACTGTTCCCGCGCGAAGAGGCGCAACTCGCCATGGGCAAACTTCTCTCGACGGAAGGTAAGAGGAGCGTGATGCTCGCGGGTGAGGCCGGGGTTGGAAAGAGTAGTGTTACGCCGGAGATTGTGAGGCGGCTCCGGGAGTTGGGATGGCCTGTGCTCGCCTTCCGGGTGGATCGCATGGAACCCGTGCCAACGCCTGAGCACGTCGGGGAAGGCTTGGGGCTGCCCGAATCTCCCGCCCGCGTTCTCGCGGCAATCGCTCAGGGACGCGACTGCGCCCTCGTCATCGACCAACTCGACGCCGTCAGCCTCGCCTCCGGAAGGCACCCACAGTTCTTCGAATGTATCAACGAAATCATTAAACAGGCCCGGACTTACCCGCGCATGCACCTCGTGCTGGGCTGTCGCAAGTTCGATATTGACAACGACCACCGGTTGCAGCGGCTGGTTGAGGAGCGAGGCGTCGCGGAAGTCGTCACTGTTAACCGCCTGTCTCATGACAGGGTGAAGCAGATAGTCACCGCCTTCGGGTTTGACGCGGCCCGTTTGAGCGGCAGGCAGCTCGACCTTCTGTCCGTACCCCTGCACCTCAGCCTGCTGTCGGAGTTGGCCGCGGACGCCCTCAATTTTGAGACGGCGAAAGACCTGTACGATAAATTCTGGAAGCGCAAGCAGGCGCTCGTTCGGGCGAGGCTCGGCCGCGACCTTCAGTGGACGCAGGTGATGGACGCGCTCTGCGACTACATGAGTGAGCGGCAGACCCTGTCCGCCCCCGAAGTAATTTTGGACGAATATGCAGCCGACGCCGGCGCGATGGTGTCAGATCACGTGTTGACGTGGGAGGGTGGAAGGTACTCTTTCTTCCACGAGAGCTTCTTCGACTACGTCTTCGCGCGGCGCTTCGCCGCCTGCGGGCGGCGACTGCTACCGTTCCTCCTCAAAGGCGAGCAGCATCTGTTCCGTCGCGCGCAGGTGCGGCAGATATTGCTCCACGAACGTGAACAGGATCGAGACCTCTACCTTGAAGACCTCTCTTCGCTTCTTTCGGAAGAACGCGTCCGCTATCACCTGAAGAGCGCCATCTTCGCCATGCTGGGCGATCTGGCCGAGCCGACGGTCGAGGAGTGGCACATCGTTTCCCGGGCGCTGGAGGACGCCGCGCACCAACTGTATTTCGAGGTGTGGAGTCTGCTCCACCGCTCTCCCGCGTGGTTCAAGTTGGCCGACTCCCTAGGGCTCATCGAACGTTGGTTATCCGACGAAGGTCAGGAGCAGCGAGTTGACAAGACAGTGATGCTGCTGCGCAGCACACAGAGGTCACTTCCGGACAGGGTGGCCGATTTGCTGGAGCCCAAGCTCGGCCTATCGGCGGCGTGGAACAAGCGGGTCGCGTTCGTCATACAGTGGTCAGACATGCACCTCAGCCGCCGGTTCTTCGATCTGTTTTTACGCGCGATTGACTCTGGCGCGCTGGACGGTGTACGCGGCCCTGTGGTGATGAACAGCGACTTCTGGGATCTGTCGCACGACCTGCCCGATAAGCATCCCGCATGGGCCGCCGAAGTTGTTGGTCATTTCTACAACAGGTGTGTTACTGCTGCGTTGGAACGGGGCGGCGATGACCTAACAGTTAATATCGCCAGCTGCATCCTTGACAGCGCCCGCTATCGCCGCAGCGCTTACTTCTCTAAAGCGGCCGATGGTGCGCCACGGGAGTTTGTCGAGCAGGTTCTGCCCGTCATGTTGCGTGTAATGGAACTCACCGCACAGCAGGTTGAAGAGCCGCCGTGGTCTGACGCTGTCTGGTTCTACCGAAGTTATGGCGAGGGACATAGCGCGAGAGACTCTTTGTTGGAGGCCATGGTCGAGGCGCTCTCGTCCCTGGCCCGGAACGACCCCGAAGCTTTTGCGACTTACGCAGCACGCCTGCGCGACACCACATTCGAGACGGCGCATTTCCTGCTCTTGCGTGCCTATGCGGCGAATGGACAGCGGTTCGCAGACGAGGTAGCCGCTTACCTTCTTGATAATCCGGCTCGGTTGAAGATCGGCTACGCCGGCGGCAATCACTGGCCCGCGCGCTTACTACTGGAAGCCATAACACCTCACTGCTCTGAGGTGGAACTCCTTAGACTCGAGGACCTGCTGCTCGGCTACTATACCCATAGGGAGCGAAGCGTGGAGGGGCATCACGCCTATGGCCACGCACAGTTCACCTTGCTCGAAGGCATTACGCAGGCGCGCCGCCCCGACCGTGTCATGCGGAGGCTGGAGGAGTGGCGCCGAAAGTTCGATAAACAGACCGTCGAAGAGCCGATGAGCATCGTCGCCGGCTTCGTTGGTTCCCCGATTGACGACGAGGCCGCCGCGAAAATGACTGACGAGCAGTGGCTCCGAGCCGTCGAGCGTTATAACAGCGACGATGTCGAGACCAGAGTGGTCGGCGATAATCTGATCGGTGGCGCCGGGCAGCTAAGCGGAGTCATGGAAGGTCTTGCGAGGCAAAATCCGGTGCGCTTCGCCGAACTCGCTTGCCGTTTTCCGGACGGCGTAAACGTCACATACTTCGAGGCGGTGCTGCGCGGCGTCGCGGACGCCGGGCTCGATCCGCAACTGGCCCTGCGCTTGTGCAAAAGGTGTCACGACCTGCCCTCCCGCCCCCTCGGCCAGTGGATTCCTCCAGTCATCGCTAATCTGGCGGAGTCTGTTTTACCCGACGAGGCGTTGAATATCGTCGCATGGTACGCGACCGAGGACCCCGATCCGGAAGAGGAGTTGTGGCGCAAACCAGCACATGGCGGACAGCCATATTTCGGAGGCTCCATCGAAACGGCGGCAATCAATTCCGCCCGCGGCGTCGCGGCCGGAGCGGTCGGACGCTTAATCTTCCCTGACCGCACGCGCTTGACGAAGTTGCTGCCGACGGTTGAGCACATGGTCGACGACGCGTCGATAGCAGTACGGGCCAGTGCCGCGCGAGCCCTCATCGCCGTCCTGAAGCATGACCGCGACTTGGCCGTCCGACTATTTCTGAGATTGTGCGGGTCGGAGGACGCGCTGCTACGAACCGACGGCGTAGAACTCTTCATGAATTACGGGGTGAGGACGCACTACGAAGCCCTCCGCCCGCTACTCGACCGCATGCTCGCGGCGGAGCACAAAGAGGCCAACCTCGCGGGCGCGCGGCTGGCGTGTATCGCCGCGCTCTTCGTGGAGCAGGCCCGCACGACGGCTGAGAGTTGTGTGCGCGGGAACGAAGTACAGCGCCAGGGGGCCGCCCAGATATTAGCCGCCAGCCTCAGGCACGCTCGCTTCCGCCGCTTCTGCGAGGACAACCTGGCGACGCTCTTCAACGATGCTTCGGAAGACGTGCGGTCGGAAGCCGCAAGGTGTTTCGGCCGTCTCGGTGAGGAGCAGTTGGGAGACTACACAGAGTTGGTCGGCGCTTTCATCGTGAGCGAAGCATTCGTAGGCGAGCACAGCGGCCTCTTTCATGCTTTAGACAAAACGACCGCCCAACTCCCCGACATCACCTGCGCGGCGGCGGAGCGTTTCTTCGACGTGGTAGGCGCCGCCGCGGCCGATATAAGCACGCACGCCGCCGCCGAATCATTTATGGTGACCAAGCTGGTTGTCAGAATATATGCCCAGAGCAGGTCACCCGAGATTCAGACGAGGTGTCTCGACATAATCGACCGCGTCGCCCGCATACAGGCCATAGGCTTGGGCGAAGCGATTGCTGACTACGAAAGGTAGAGTGCGTGCGGCGGTCTGCCGTCGTCGAGGAAAGTCACTCTTAGACAGTGGCCCGACATGGATGCTAACAGTCACAAAACGCCTGCCCCGCCTGCATCCCGAAGGACGCATTTGACGCGCAGCGGGACGAGACGGCAGGGTGACGAGTATCAGGACGCCCAAGCCCTGGACATTCTCGTCGAATGGCTCGGACATAGAGACCGGTATCAGTGGGTACGTTTGGAGGATGCGGAGGGCGGGTTTTTAGATGACATCGCGGCGATGCGCGCCGACGGTGTGCTGGAGGTCTGGCAAGTTAAGTTCTCTACCGCCATGCACATGCCTGACGACGCATGGACTTGGGACGTGCTGTTGGAACAAAAGGCGGGAGCGGCAGGGCAGAGATTATCGCTGTTACAAAAGTGGTTCGGCACATGGCAGCGCCAGGTCAGCGCTTCGCCCGGCCTCCGTTCCAACCGCCGCGCGGCTCCGGAGCTATGTCTTGACTCACCGCGTCGCGGCAGGGTTCTCTGGAACGAACTGGCCGAAGCGGTGCGGCAGAGGATTGTATCGCAACTCGGCGACGAGGCTCAGGCACGAGCCTTTTTCGACGCCTTCTACTTTCGCGTGGACGAG
>WUUC01143339.1_pt1 | contig 13821 bp, 7 predicted proteins | sample 6278441 | NCBI WGS metagenome assembly WUUC01 (sample SAMN13675441, study PRJNA597444) | soil metagenome | isolation source: soil | place: USA: Washington | collected 2017-10
CCACCGCGGTGGACACCTTGTTGACGTTCTGACCGCCGGGCCCCGAGGCGCGAACGAACCGCTCCTCTATTTCGTGCTCGCCGAGCTGGATTGTGTCGGTGATCGCGATCATCGCTCCACTATCCTAAACGGCCCAGGTGCCGCCGCGGGCATGCCTTATGCGAACTCCATAGTAGAGGAGGCGGTATGGATGCTCTTCGAGTGACGATGTTTACCTTCTGCGCTCTGGCGGTCGCGGTTCAAGCTGCGCCGCAATCGACCGGCATCCGATTCCGCGAGATGGATCGGAACAACGACGGGGTCGTGACCAAACAGGAGTGGAGAGGCACTGACCAGTCGTTCCGTGACAACGATTGGAACGGCGATAACGTGCTCTCCGGCGACGAGGTCCGGGCGAGCTTCTGGGCCACCGGCGACGAGGCGAACCAGGGTTCCGGTGCGACAGGTGACCGGAGGGACCGCTTCGACTCGCTGGACGCCAACCGGAACGGCCGCATCGAGCGTTCGGAATGGAACGGTAGCGATGACGCGTGGACGTGGTTGGATCGAAACAACGACAACACGCTGAGCCGCAGGGAAGTGGTCGGTAACGAGCGGCGCGCCGAACGGCGCGGCGAGGCTAACCCCGCAGCTGCGGCCGACCGTCGCACCGGCGACAACCCGAGCGTGACGACGTCCGATCGGCAGGATTGCACCGCGAGCGCCCCCCAGATCGTCGACGATATCTATCAACAGGTGCTCGAACGTCCTGCCGACCAGGGGAGCGCCGAGTTCGCGCAAGCGCTCGCAAGCGGACGGATGACGGTCCGCGATGTCGTAGCCCGGGTAGCCAAATCGCCGGAACACGCGCAGCGGTTCTTCTGGCAGCCCGCCGCGGCGGCGGTTTACCGGCGCGTCATGCAGCGGGACCCAAGCCAGGGCGAGATGCGAGACATCACGTCCGATCTCCAGGCGCGCCGCCCCTTGCCGGAAATCGTGGCGCGCATAGCCGGACGCGCGGAGAGCAACCCTGCTGATGCCGTCCGGCTCCTGTATCGTGGCCTGCTCGGGCGTGAAGCAGATCCCGATGGGCTCCGGTTTCACGCCGACATGGCACAGCGAAACGGGCTCGAGGCCGTCGCACGCTCGATCCAGAACAGCCCCGAGTACCGCCAGCGCGCCGCTGGGCCCGCAGCAGAAGCCGACAGCATGGCCTTCGACGGCACCGTGCGGACCTTGTCGCGCCACCTGTTAGGACGCGAGGCGGATCAGGAAGGCCGGCGCAATCTGCGACAGCTCGCCGCAGCCTACGGCTTTGACGGGGTCGTCGATCGACTGATCGCCTCCCCCGAGTACGAGCGCTTGTACGGCACCGACGTCGTTCCCGGTCGCAACGCACGCTACTGCGGCACCACCCGGTAAGAGAGCCGACCCGCGCTCCGCTCCAGTCCGGTGAAGCTCGTGCGAAATGGATCGCGAGCTTCACCGGGCGCGAACAATCTGCCTCCGGTCACCAGGCCAACCTCGTGTTCGGCGTCTCGATTCACACCAGCTGCCGCCCACGATTGCTGACGACCGATTCGGCGGTCGAATGGTAGGATCGGTCGCCGCAGACGTGTGCGCCCGTCGTCCACGGTACGACAGAGGAACAGAATTCATGGCCGACAAGGATTCCATCAGCGAGCGCGGTCGCTCGCTCGAAGACGATTACTTCCGCAGGAAGGATCGTGAGCTGGTTGAGAAAATGCGGCGCGCCGCGGTGGCCGATGAGGCCCGAAAGGATCTCAGCTCACGGACGGGACTCCAGGATCCGGAGATGCTGGGTGAGCTCGAAGCGCTGGGCTTCACGCCCGACACGGTCAGCCTGCTGCCGCTCGTACCGGTGATTCAGGTCGCGTGGGCAGAAGGCGACGTGTCAGATGCCGAGCGCACGCTGCTGGTGCAACTCGCGCGTTCCCGCGGGATCACCGAAGGGAGCGCGGCCGACCGGCAGCTCACGACGTGGCTTCAGCGACGACCCGAACCCTGGGTGTTCGAGCGCGCCATGCGTCTCGTACGCGCCATGCTGGCCTCGCCCGGACAGGAAAGCGCGCTGACGGCCGACGACCTCGTGAAGTACTGCGAAAGCATTGCCGCAGCATCAGGCGGGATTTTCGGGATCAACAAGATCTCAACCGAGGAACGCGCGCTGCTCGCAACGATTGCTCGAGACCTCAAACAGCAGAAATCGTGAGAGCGCGGCTCCTCGGTCGGCTTCGGGATCAGCCCGTCGTGACGAACTTCGTATCGATCCCGGCTCGCTTCAGGAGCCCCTCGAAGTTGGCCTTGTCCACGGCCTTCTGATACGCCTCTTGGGGTTCGACCAGCTTCTTGGTGACGAGTTCCATCAGCGCGTCGTTCAGCGACACCATGCCTTGGGCCTTGCCCACCTGCATCATGGAGGGGAGCTGAAACGTCTTGCCCTCGCGGATCAGGTTGCTCACGGCGCCCGTCGCAATCAGCACTTCTAACGCCGCAACGCGGCCGCCGCCGACCTTTTTGCAGAGCGTCTGCGCGATGACGCCCTTCAGCGACTCCGAGAGCATGATCCGGATCTGCGCCTGCCGGTCGGTGGGGAACTGATCGATGACGCGGTCGACGGTTGATGCCGCGGTCGTCGTGTGCAGCGTCCCGAATACCAGGTGGCCCGTTTCCGCCGTCTCAATGGCGATGGCGACCGTCTCCAGGTCCCGCATCTCGCCGACGAGCAGAATATCCGGGTCCTCGCGCAATGCCGCGCGCAGCGCGTCCTTGAACGAGTCCGTGTGCGTATGCACCTCGCGCTGGTTGATGAGGCACTTCTTGTTCTCGTGCACGAACTCGATCGGGTCTTCGATCGTGATGATATGGTCGTCGCGCGTGCGGTTGATGTAGTCCACCATCGCACAGAGGGTCGTCGACTTACCGGACCCCGTGGGACCGGTCACGAGCACGAGCCCCTTGTTCAACCGACAGAGTTGCAGGATCGCCTGTGACAGGCCGAGGTCCTCGGCTGTCAGGATCTTCGATGGAATGACGCGGAACACGGCCCCGCGGCCCTTGCGATCCATGAAGACGTTGGCCCGGAACCTGCCGAGGCCCGCAATCTCGTAAGCGAAGTCGGTGTCGTGCCGCCGCGCGAACTCCTCGCGGTTCTTGGTCGGCATGATCGGTTCGAGCAACGCGACGATGCTCTCCGGGTCGAGGGCGGTACCGTTCTCCTCGAGCGGCTGGATCGAGCCATCCTTGCGGATGAGGGGCGGCATCCCGACACACAGGTGGAGGTCGGAGGCCTTCTGCTCGCACATCGACCGGAACAGGCGGTCGATCTCCGCTGGTCCGCTACGGGCCGCGGGTACGTGCGGGTCGGCCTTCGCGGTGACAGCAGAGGCCAGCGCCTCGCTTGCGGCTCTCGAAGCAGTGTCGTTCGGGCGCGTCTCGACTTCGGCGGATCGTGCGGTCGCGGTGCCGTTCGCGGGCACAATCGTGACGATCGGTGATTCGCTGCCACCAGTCACCGCCACGCGGAACTCGCCGACCCCGGCCAACGCGTACGCGAAGTCGACGGGAGCGTTGCCGGCGACGCGCTGCAGCGCGTCCGCCGGCGCAATTGGAGTGATGACGTTCATGATCTCCTGGCCGCTCAGCGACCGGGTCGTCACGTCCTTTTGCCCGCCGTTGTTTGCAATCCGCACCGGCGCGCCGGAGGCGAGTTGGAGCTCGCCGCCGCCAAGTGCGCCAAAACGGGTGAGGAGGGTATCAATCCAAGCGCCGGCCATGATGTCGAAGGGTCTCCTTCGGACCGCTCCCGATGAGCGGCACCGATCGCGTATCGGCCATATCACAGCCGAGGTATACGGACAGGAGCGACACGGCCGTTGCAATTCGTGACAGCTCAGTTCGGTACAATCCAGGTTTCCTCGATCCCGAGCGGGGTCCGAACCGACCTGAGAACGTTCGAGCGGACGTGCGCGATTTCGGAGCACACGTGCGCCTTGGTACGGAGCACAACAATGCGAATGTGTAAGTCCCTGTTCGTCGTGCTGGCGCTCGTCGCGTTTCAGCAGGGCAGTACTGCGCAACAACAGGCAACCCAGACGATCGATCCCTCGATTTACGCCGGCATGACGTGGCGCAGCATCGGCCCGGACCGTGGCGGCCGTTCCATCGCCGTGGCCGGATCGGCCGCTCGCCCCAACGAATACTTCTTCGGCGCCGTCGGCGGCGGCGTGTGGAAGTCCGATGACTACGGCAACACGTGGGGGCCGGTCAGCGACAAATTCCTCCGCACCTCCTCCGTGGGGGCTCTGGCCGTCGCACCCTCGAACCCCGACGTCGTCTACGCCGGCATGGGCGAGAGCTGCTTCCGCGGCAACATCCTCCAGGGCGATGGCATCTACAGGTCCAGCGACGCGGGAAAGACGTGGCAACACGTCGGCCTGGAGAACACCGAGACCGTCAGCAAGATTCGCGTGCACCCCACCAATCCCGACCTTGTGTACGCAGCGGTGCTCGGCCATGCGTACGGGCCGAACCCGGAGCGCGGCGTCTTCCGCAGCAAGGATGGCGGGAAAACATGGGAACGCGTCCTGTACCGCGACGAGCAGAGCGGCGCCATCGACCTTTCCATCGACGCGAAGAATCCCGACGTGCTTTACGCCGCCCTGTGGCAGGTCTACCGGACGCCGCACTCGATGGAGAGCGGTGGGCCGGGCAGCGGCCTCTTCAAGTCGACCGACGGCGGCACGACGTGGACCGAAATCACCAAGAACCCGGGGATGCCGACGGGCCTCTGGGGCAAGGTTGGCGTGAGCGTGTCGGGGGCCGACAGCAACCGTGTCTACGCCATCATCGAGAACGAGGCGGCCGGCGGCGTCTACATCAGCGACGATGCAGGCGCGACGTGGAAAGTCGGGGACCAGGATCGCAAGCTCCGTCAACGCGCCTTTTATTACACGCACATCACCGCGGATCCGGTGATCAAGGATCGCGTCTACGTCCTCAACGTGCAGTTCTGGCGCAGCGACGACGGCGGCAAGACGTTCCCGACGCAGATCCGTCCGCCGCACGGTGACAACCACGACCTCTGGATCGCGCCAAACGACAGCAACCGCATGGTGCAGGGCAATGACGGCGGTGGCAACGTATCGGTCAACGCGGGGCGTACGTGGACGGGCCAGGGGTATCCGACGGCGCAGTTCTACAACGTGTTCCTGACCAAGCATGTCCCGTATCACGTATGCGGCGCGCAGCAGGACAACAGCACGGCCTGCGTCGGCAGCGAAACTCAGAGCGGCGCGGGTGAGGGCAGCCTGCCGCCGATCTTCTACTCCCCAGGCGGCGGTGAGAGCGGCTACATCGCGTCCGATCCGAACAACCCCGACGTGTTCTATGCCGGGAGCTACGGGGGCCTGATGACGCGCCTCGATCGCAGCACGGATCAACGCCGCGTGGTGACGGTGTATCCGAGCAATCCGATGGGGCACTCCTCGGAGGACATCAAGGAGCGGTTCCAGTGGACCTACCCGATTGTCTTCTCGCCCGTCAACGCGAAGGTCCTCTACACCTCTTCACAGCACGTGTTCCGCACCGTCAACGGCGGCCAGTCGTGGGAAAAGATCAGTCCGGATCTGACGAGAGCCGACCCCGCGACAATGGGGCCGTCCGGCGGACCGATTACGAAGGATCAGACCGGCGTGGAAACCTACGCGACGGTCTTTACCATCGCGCCGTCACACCAGGACGAGAACACCATCTGGACCGGTAGTGACGACGGCTACGTGCACATCACGCGCGACGGCGGCAAGAACTGGACGAAGGTGACGCCGCCCGACCTGCCGGACTTTGCCAGAATCAGCCTTATCGAGGCGTCGCCGCACGCCGACGGCGTCGCGTATCTCGTGGCGAACCGGTATCAGCGTGCCGACCGCAAGCCGTACGTCTACAAGACGTCGGACTACGGGAAGACCTGGACCAAGATCGTCAACGGGTTGCCGGGCAATGATTTCCCGCGCGCCATACGCGAGGACATCAAGCGGAAGGGCATGCTGTTCCTGGGCATGGAGAACGGGATGTACATCTCGTTCGACGACGGGGCGAACTGGCAGTCGCTTCGCCTGAACCTGCCGGTGACGCCGGTGCACGGGATCGCGGTGAACGACCGCGACCTGGTCATCGGGACACACGGACGGGCGTTTTACGTGCTCGACGATATCGGCGTCCTGCGGCAGGCCACGCCGCAGCTCACCACGTCGACCTTGCACATCTTCGAGCCGAACACGCCGCTGCGCGGGTTCGACGAAAACGTCGCGTTCGACTACTACCTCGGAAGCGACACCAACGAGGTGAAAATCGAGATCCTCGACGGCGCCGGCAAAGTGCTGCGAAGCTTTACGGGCACGCCGAACGACAAGGATCCTGAGCCCGGAGACGGTGGCGGCTTCTTCGGGTTCCGCCAGCCCCGCGTCGGCGTGAAGAAGGGCATGAACCGGTTCGCGTGGGACATGCGGCAGGAGGGCGCCGCCGTGTTCCCGGGCATGATCATGTGGGCGGCGCAACCGCAGCGTGGGCCCGCGTCGCCGCCGGGGAACTATGCAGTGCGAATCTCGGCGAACGGGCAGACCCAGACACGCAACTTCGCCATCGGCCTCGATCCGCGGCTGAAGGCACAGGGGATCACCGAGGCGGACCTGCACGAGCAATACAAGCTGTCAGTCCAGGTCCGGGACGCGGTCAGCGCCGCTAACAATGCCGTCGTCCAGATCCGTTCGATTCGACAGCAGGTGGAGGATCGGATCGCGAAGGTTCCCGAGCGGCGGCGTGCGGAGATCAAGGCCCTGGCGGATCAAATGATGAAGCCGCTGACCGCAGTGGAAGAAGAGGTCTACCAGGTGCGCAATCGCAGCAGCCAGGACCCGCTGAATTACCCGATCAAGTTGAACAACAAAATCGCAGCGCTCGCCGGAGTCATCGAGTCGGCCGAGAGCAAGCCGACCGATCAGAGCTACGAAGTGTTCAAGGAACTCAACGCCGCGCTCGACAAGCTCCTCGCCCAGCGAGACGATGTGCTGAAGCGTGAATTGCAGCGCGTCAATGCCGCGATCAAGCGAGAGAAGCTGGCGCCGATCGATCCTGCGGCGAAGCCGCCGGCTCCGCCGGCCAAGCCCAATCCGAGCTCACAACACTGAGTTCGGTTCTGGACTCGTGACGATTGATTGGGCCGGCATTTCGCCGGCCCTTTTTTTGGATCCTGTCTCGTACGGTCGGCGTCTGAAACGACAGCATGTCTATCCGTCCAGTCAAACAGATCAGTGAGTCCACGCCCGCCATCGAGGGTGCGGGCGTCAAGCTCCGCCGCGCGTTCGGGTTCGGCAATACACGCGAGTTCGACCCGTTCCTGCTCTTCGACGACTTCCGCAACGATCGGCCGGGCGATTACCTCGCCGGGTTTCCGTGGCATCCGCACCGCGGGATCGAGACCATCACGTACGTGCTCGCGGGGCAAGTGGAGCACGGAGACAGCCTTGGCAATCGTGGCACGCTCGGCGCGGGCGACGTACAGTGGATGACGGCCGGCCGCGGCATCCTCCATCAGGAGATGCCACGCGGCGATGGGCACGGCCGCATGCACGGGTTCCAGCTCTGGGCGAACCTCCCCGCCTCGTTGAAAATGACCTCGCCGCGATACCAGGACGTCGCGTCGCGTGACGTGCCGGAGATCGTGGATGACGATGGGACGCGGGTCCGCGTGGTGTGCGGGACGTTCTGGGGGAAGCGCGGACCGGTCGACGGCATAGCGGCAGACCCGCGATACCTCGATGTCTGGGTACCGCCCGGGCGCCGCAGGACCTTGCCAGTCGAGACCTCGCGTCATGCGTTCGCATATGTCTTCGATGGCAGCGGCTCGTTTCGCGATGCTTCGGAGCCACGAGGTGTGCTGCTGGAAGACGTAGACGGCAGCCATGTCGTGCGCCGCGACGAAACGGGTGACCGGTCACTCGTCCTCTTCGACCGCGGCGACGAAATCACGGTGCAGGCCGGCGAACACGGGATCCGTTTCCTGCTCGTCTCCGGAACGCCACTCGAGGAACCAGTCGCCTGGCACGGCCCGATCGTGATGAACACGCAGGACGAACTGCGGCAGGCGCTTTCCGAACTTCGAGCAGGCACGTTCATTCGCGATTCGCATTCGTGAATTCGGAGCGACGACGTCCGATTCAACGACTCGAGGCTCGAATGCGTGGTGGCGAATCCGAATGCGGATTCGGAATGCCATTACAATGGCCTCATGCCAGCGGATGAGTCTGCGCGCCTGGCGGCGCTCCGGAGGTACCGGATCCTTGACACGGACCCGGAGCGCCCGTTCGACGACCTCGCGCTCCTGGCGTCCCGGATCTGCGGCACCCCCATCGCGCTGATCACGCTGATTGACGCGGACCGACAGTGGTTCAAGGCGCGGGTTGGCCTGTCAACCACCGAAACATCACGCAGCATCTCGTTCTGCGCGCACGCGATCGAGCACCGCGATCTCTTCATCGTCCCCGACGCGCTCGCGGATCGGACGTTTCGCGAGAACCCCAGTGTCATTGGAGACCCGCACATCCGGTTCTATGCGGGCGCGCCCCTGATCACGCCGGACGGCCACGCGCTGGGAACGCTGTGCGTCATCGACCGTGTTCCGCGCACCCTGACCCCGGATCAAATCGAGGCGTTGAAGGCGCTCAAACGGCAGGCGGAACTTCAGCTGGAGCTCCGGGCAAACCTGCTGGAGCTCGAACAGGCACTCGTCGCACGCGACCACGCTGAGGAAGCGCAGGTTCGGCTCATCGAGCAGTTGCGCAGCGCCCTGCAGAACGTCAATCGCCTCTCGGCCCTGATGCCGTACTGCTCGAACTGCCGGTTCAACATGACCATTCCCGCCGACCCGCAGGCGATCCCGGTCGTGAGCGACGGCGTGGCGCAGATGCTCGCCGAGAAGGGATGGTCCGAGCAGGACATCATCCGAGTGGAGCTTGCGCTTCAGGAGGCATTGGCAAACGCCATCCGCCACGGCTGTCGCAGCGATCCCACCAAGCAGCTCCAATGCATCGTCACGGTCGACAACTCGAACGAAATAGTCATCGTCGTACGGGACCCGGGTACCGGGTTCGATCCGGCGAAAGTTCCCGATCCGACTACGGACGAGAACATTTTCAAGCCAAGCGGCCGCGGCATTTTCCTCATCAACGAGCTCATGGACGAAGTGGCATTCGGTGATGGCGGACGCGAAGTCCACATGCGCAAGCGACAACAGACGGAGAACTGATGACGGGATGGAAGAGAGCGATCCTGGCCGCACTCGCACTGTGCGCCGGCGTGGATGCGCGGCAGGCCGCACCGACGGTAGACCCGACGCTCTTTACGGGCCTCACGTGGCGGAGCCTCGGGCCGGCGCGCGGCGGCCGGTCGATTGCGGTGGCAGGGACCGATGCACGTCCGAATGAATACTGGTTCGGTGCGGTCGGCGGCGGCGCGTGGAAGAGCACAGACGGCGGCACCACGTGGAATCCCATGACGGACGGGAAGATCACGTCCTCGTCTATCGGGGCAATCGCCATCTGTGAAGCCAATCCCGACATCGTGTATGCGGGAGGAGGAGAGAGCGAAATCCGCGGCAACATCATCATGGGTGATGGGATCTACAGGACGGCCGACGGCGGGCAGAAGTGGGATCACCTCCCGCAGTTGCGCGATTCACAGGTGATCGCGAAGGTCCGCATCCACCCGAAGGACTGCAACACCGCATGGGCGGCCGTGATGGGACACGGGTTCGGGCCTGGCGCCGAGCGTGGCGTTTACAAGACGACCGACGGCGGCCAGACATGGAAGCGGACGCTGTTCCGTGACGAGAGAACCGGGGCTGCGGAGATAGTCCTCGATCCGAACAATCCCTCGGCGCTGTTCGCGACGCTCTGGGAATCGCAGCGTTTCCCGTGGGGAATGTCGAGCGGCGGCCCGGGAAGCGGCCTCTTCAAGTCCACGGATGGTGGCGAGACATGGAATGAGATTACCCGCAACAAGGGTCTGCCCGCCGGCATCTGGGGCAAGGTTGGCGTGAGCGTCTCAGGCGCCGATGGTAACCGCGTTTACGCGCTGATCGAGAACGAGCCAAACGGCGGCCTCTATCTTTCCGACGATGCCGGCACCACGTGGCAGCTGGCGTCGGGGGAGCGCAGTATCAGGCAGCGTGCGTTCTACTACTCGCGTGTCTATGCCGATCCTCGAGCCAAGGACACGGTGTACATGCCCAACGTCCTGTTCACGAAGTCCACTGACGCGGGCAAGAAACTGGTGCCCATGATGACCAAGCACCCGGACAGCCACGACCTGTGGATCTCGCCCACGAATCCACAGCGCATGATCGAGGGCAACGATGGCGGCGCGAACGTCACGCTCAACGGCGGCCAGACGTGGACGGACCAGGATTTTCCAACCGGGCAGTTCTACAACGTGTTCCTGACGACGCACGTGCCGTATCACGTGTGCGGCGCACAGCAGGACAACACGACGGCATGCGTCTCGAGTGCGCCAGCAGGCGGGTTCCTGTTCCCTTCGATGTCCCTTTATGACGCCGGCGGCGGCGAGAGCGGCTATATCGCGCCGGATCCCACCGATCCGGAGATCTTCTACGCCGGCAGCTACGGCGGCTATCTGTCGCGCCTGGACCGGCGCACGAACCAGCGCCGGCAGATCGATGTCTGGCCCGACAACCCGATGGGCTGGGGCTCTGAGCACATCACCGAGCGTTTTCAATGGACGTACCCGATCGTCTTCTCGCCGGTGGACAAGAAGACGATCTACGTGTCGTCGCAACACTTATGGCGGACGATCAACCAGGGACAAAGCTGGGAACGCATCAGTCCGGACCTGACCCGACACGACCCGAAGACGATGATGGCTTCCGGCGGGCCGATCACGAAGGACAACACGGGCGTCGAGACGTACGCCGTCATCTTCACGATCGCACCGTCTTACCAGGACGCCAATACTATTTGGACAGGGTCCGACGACGGGCTCGTGCACGTCACGCGCGACGGCGGGAAGAACTGGACGAACATCACGCCTTCCGAGCTGCCCGAGTTCGCGCGAATCAGTCTCATCGAAGCATCGCGACACCAGAACGGCGTCGCCTACGTGGCCGCAAACCGGTACCAGATGGACGACCAGGCGCCGTACGTCTACAAGACCGCCGATTACGGCAAGACGTGGACAAAGATCGTGGAAGGCGTGGCGCCGACGCATTTCGCGAGGCAGTTGCGCGAGGATCCCGCACGGCGCGGGTTGCTGTACCTCGGCACCGAGCATGGAGTGTACGTATCGTTCGACGATGGCTCGCATTGGCAGATGCTGCAGCTGAACCTGCCCGACACGCCGATACACGGCGTGAATGTGGCCGAGCACGACCTCGTCATCGGAACGCACGGCCGAGGCTTCTACGTGCTCGACGACATCTCGATTCTCCGCCAGGCCACGCCTGCGCTCACAACCGAGGCATTGCACCTGTTCGATCCGCGCGACGCGCTGCGCGGCCGTGACGGTACGCTGCGTATCGACTACTTCCTCGCAAAGGATGCGGATCTGGTCACGGTCGAATTCCTCGACGGGCAGGGGCAGGTCATCCGATCGTTGAAGGGGGACGCGAAAGCGCCTCGCCGTGAACCCAGCGCGGAAGAGCAGTTGATGGAGATGTTTCTCGGGCCGGCGCCGCGGGTTGAATTCAAGAAGGGGCTCAACCGCCTGAACTGGGACTTGCGCTACGAAGGTTCCGTCGTGTTCCCGGGCATGATCATGTGGGCCGCCACACCCCAGCGAGGCCCCGTCGCGCCACCGGGTACCTACTCTGTGCGCGTGACCGCCAACGGCCAGACGAAGACGCAGGAATTCACGGTCGGCATCGATCCGCGGCTCACCGGCGTCACCGCGGCGCACCTCGAGGAGCAGTTCACGTTTGCCAAGCAGATCCGGGACAAGGTATCGGAGGCCAACAGCGCGGTGATCCAGGTGCGTTCGCTCCGCGACCAGGTGAAGGAACGGATCGAGAAAGTGCCGCCGCGCCGCCGCGCCGAGATTCAGAAGCTGGTGGACGGTCTCATGCAGCCACTCACGGCCGTCGAAGAGGAAGTCTATCAGGTGAAGCTCCACGCCTTCGAGGACCCGCTGAACTACCCGATCAAGTTGAACAACAAGATCGCCGCGCTGGCGGGGGTGGTCGGGAGCGCAGATGCGCGTCCCACGGACCAGAGTTACGAGGTGTACAAGCGGCTGGCCGGACAGCTCGATGCGCAACTGCAGAAGCTGAACGCCACGCTCAAAACCGAGCTGCCGCGAGTGAACGCCGCGCTTTCGCGGGAGAAGGTTGCGCCCGTTACGACGACGGAACCCGATCGTCCACGTCAACCGTGATCGTCAGGCCTGCTACGCGGTCCACAGCCGGCGCGCGTTCGTGTTCGGCAGGCGCGCGAGCGGTACGGAAGGCTCGCCACCACGCCACGGCGTCGTCGCCGGTCCAGCGCGGCGCCATCGTGCACTGCTGAAGCGCCTCGCGGAGCGCCCGCGCGGTCGCCGGACGCTCCTCCGGCTTCTTGCGCAGGCACTTGAGAATCACGGCCTCGATGTCTGACGGCACGGGGTTGGTGGTGCGCTGGGATGGCGGCACGGGCGTGGTGTGCAGGTGATGGCCGATGACCTCGAAGACCGTGGCGCCCTCGAACGGTGGGTGACCGGTGAGCAGAAAGTAGCCCACAGCGCCTACCGCGTACAGATCGCTGCGAGGGTCGGCGACCTCGGGTGCGTTCATCGCCTCGGGAGGCATGTACAGCGGCGTTCCAGTGAGCACACTCGATACCGACATCGTCATCGCGGCACTGTCGGAGGCAAATGGCTTCACGAGACCGAAGTCCACAACCTTCGCAACGTCCGGCTCGCCGCCGCGCTCGGTGAGGATCACGTTCGCGGGCTTGACGTCGCGATGCACGAGGGCACGGCCATGTGCTTCGGCGAGCGCGCCGCAGACCTGCGTGAGGATCGAGATCACGCGCCCAGCCGGCAGCGGGCCCTCGCGACGTACGAGCTCTTCGAGGTTGACGCCCTCGAGAAACTCCATCGCATAGTAGAAGACCCCGTCGGGCGTGCGGCCGTAGTCGTAAATGGCGACGGTGTTCGGGTGGCTGAGCTGCGCCGTCATCTGTACCTCGCGTTCGAAGCGCGCCAGGTTGGTATCCCCGGCTCGCTCCGGCGGCAGCAGCTTGATCGCGGTGGGGCGGCGGAGCATGGCGTGGCTCGCGCGGTACACGACGCCCATCCCGCCCTCGCCGATTTTCTCCTCCAGCATGTATTGCCCGAGGCGCCGCACGCGCGCGGCCTCGTGACGCAGTCCGAAGATCACGCGCGACCCGACCGTTGCCACGGCAATGGACACGGCCGACCAGGTGGCGACGTTCAAGACAATCGCCGGGTGCCCCATCGCAAGCCCCGCCGCGGGCGCCAGTGGCACCATCGCGGCCGTGCTCAGCCAGAACGTGCGGGTGGCGGTGCTCGGAACAGCGATCGCTCTCGCAGCGATTGTGTTCGCGCATGCCAGCACGCCGGCAAATAACCCGACAGCGCTGTCAGTGCCGAGGATTATCTGCAAGCGGACAAGGTTCAGCCCCATGACAGCGAACAGGCCGCAACCGATCACGAGTGCCGCCGCGTCGAGCCAGCGCAGGCCGGCCATCGACAAACGAGTATGCCGCGCAAGCAACCATGTGACCGCGAACGTCAGCGACGCGCTCAGGTGAAACAGGT
>WUUC01172113.1_pt1 | contig 13821 bp, 11 predicted proteins | sample 6278441 | NCBI WGS metagenome assembly WUUC01 (sample SAMN13675441, study PRJNA597444) | soil metagenome | isolation source: soil | place: USA: Washington | collected 2017-10
AACGAGGGGAGACTGTAAATCTCCTGGCTTACGCCTTCTCTGGTTCGAATCCAGAACCTACCACCATTTTATCGGCCGCTCCGGGGCGTTCGGAGCGTCGAAATACGCTCCAGCGAATTCGAAGGGTTAAGGGCAAACGTGCCACGTTGAGATTCGCCGCGATTGAGGTGCGAAAGCGGGCGATCCTCTTCGCGAGCCCGAAACCACGCGCTAGAACGTTTATGGCCGGCTTATCTGTTGCCGGAGATTCCTCGCAATAAAGCTCTCGCTGCGCAGGAGCCAGAAGGCAGCGGCTTGGTGCAAGACCTGGGTATGCGCGTGAAGGCGCGCATGGCAGATCGCGAACACGCGGAAGACCCGCGGCCCCTCGCACATTCTTTCGAGAAAATTTTCTACATGGCGTCCGCGTCGGGAAACGCGGTCGATCCAGATTTTGCGGGTCATCACATCCCAACAAATCACGACGCCGTTTACCAAATAAAGATCGGCATTGCGCCCACAGGATCCGGGGATGGAACGAACGGAACGAAGGGCATACCCTCCGGTCGCTAGCAGTGCGATAAGCGCGTCGATATCTTGGTCAAAAGTGATGGCCATGCGCGAACGACCTGAGCGCAAGTGGCCCGTTCCGAGTGCAATACCGCGTTCAGTAATTTCTCCGTGGCTGTGTTCGGAGAAATGGCAAGAGGCGGAGAAGCCAAATAAGTGTCGATCATGCGCATGACTTTCTTGCGTCCATTTTATGTTCTGCGCGCGGGCTTGGTGTGCGTATGCACATCGATCGCGCTCACACCGGCGGTGATTGCTGCCGAGTCGGTAGCGTTGTTGAAAGAGGCGTTTCAAAATTGGAGCCAGGGAAAGGATGATCTGTCGTTTGTGCAGCGCACGCGGTTTCTTCACGACGACGGTTCGCTGAAGGAAGAACGTGTGGAGCGATACGATCCTTCGCTTCCCGACGAACGACGGTGGGCTTTGCTGGAAGTGGATGGGAAACCGCCGACGGACTCTCAGCGCGAGCGCATTCAAGATCGGCGCAACAAAAAGCCGCGCAAAAAGGCCAACAAGCCGTTGGATGAATATTTCGATCTCGATAACGCGAAGGTGATCGAGACGGAAAAAGACATCGTGCGCTACGATGTCGCCGTCAGGCCGGAAACGGCGCGGCTGATCGCTGTCGATAAGCTCAACGTAGGTGTCTCGGTCCGCAAGGACACCAAGACGATCGATCGTATCACAGCGGGATTAGATCAACCGATGCGTATCGCGATGGGCGTGGCGAAGGTGACTGACGTGGATCTGGATCTGCGCTTTGAGCCGGAGGACGAAAACCCGAAGAAGAATACTGTCGCGGAAAAAACCAGCGAGGCCGACGGAACGATGCGCGTTGTGATGTCGAAGCTCGGCAATCGCGCGGAGTACACATGGGGGGAGTTTAAACGTGTGTCGCGCTATCAAACGGGGAAGAAAACGAGCGACGCGGCCGGTGCGGTGGAAGAGCCTCAGGACCTGACGCCGAGTGGCCGAGCTGAATAGCCGGCGGGCTTCGCGACGGATTCGTCGACAGAGGACCGTAGAAATCGGGACGGCGGTCGCTGGTGACTGTCGGCAAGGCCACCTACTGGTATCTGATGAACACGCCCGAGCTGATGTCGGCTGCGGGTGAACTCCTCGAGTCGCGCTGGAAAGAAGGTGCGCGATGAACGCGAGCGCTGCCTTCGCGCCGTTGTGCTAGTCTTTTTTTGCGAAGCGATTGACCGCGCAGCGGCGTGCGAGTCCCCACACGGTTGCAGCCTACGCACAGACCTTCCGGTTGCTCGTGCGCTATGCGCAGGAGCGGTGTGAAAACACCGCCTTCGAAGCTGGCGTTGAACCAACTCGACCCCCTACGTGATGAGCTGAGCGAGTGAACCGGCTTTGGAGAGGAGCTGGGCCGCGACGCTCAACACGTCGTGACCGCGCGTGCCGCTGCGAAGAAGCATGGCGAGCAGTTCGGTATCGCTTAGCGCGGACGGACCGAGGCGTTGAAAACGTTCTTGCGGGCGCTCGGCGACGGCCATGTGTCGCGAAGACGGCCGGAAGGGGAATATTCAGACATAGACTGCCCGCTGGAAAAAAACGCGGACCGCCCGCTCTGTCTCCCGCTGGCGAGCCCGGAGCTAGGAGGCGCGCGCGTTTTCGCTACAAAAAAACGCGGACCCAAACGTCCGCGTTTAAGAGTTTAGAGAAACTAATGGCAGCTCAGTAGTGCTTAACGTAGCCGTTGCGGCGGAGCCGTTCGAGCCAGCGTTCCTGGCTAGTGCGGGCCATCTGTTGAACGAGGATGCGCTCGATTTGGTCGCGGACTTCATCGATAGACTGGGTGCCGGCAAACTTACGATCCTCGACGTACAATAGGAAAGCGCCCTCCGGCATGATGATCGGTTCGGTCACTTCGCCTTTGGCGAGTTTGAAGAGCGGCTCGCTGAGCTCCGGTTTGAGGTCGGAGCGTTTTTGCGGTCCCCAATCGCCGCCCTTGGCGCGCTTCATATCCTGGCTGACGTCTTTGGCGACATCCTCAAATTTTTCGCCGGCTTTCACGCGGGCGATCGCGGCTTCGGCTTTTGCGCGCAGATCGGCGTCGGTCGTGCCGGGAGTGCGATTGAACTGGATGAGGCGGAGGTGGACGCTGTCCTCCTGATAAAACTTGTCTTTGTTTTCGTTGTAGAAGGTTTCGACCTTCACGGGGCTGATGATGCTCTGGCTCTTTTTTTGCTGCTGGCGCATGTAGCCCTCGACGATGTCCTGTTCGATATCCTGGCGGAAATCGCGGATGGTTTTTCCTTGGCGGCGGAGCTCGGCGAGGAACTTGGAGCGGTCGTTGTCGTATTGGGTGATGAGGATTTCGGAGAGCTGGTTATCGATATAGCTCGTCGGGATGGTCTTCTTGGGCTGGCCGTCTTTCTCCTTATAAAATTCTTTAATCACCAGGACCTTGTCTATTTCGCCTTGGATAATGTCGTCCTGGAGGGCTTCGAGCTTTTCGTTGAACTCCTTCTCGTTTCGCGCCTCGCGTTGCATCTGCTGCAAGTAGGGTTGGATTTTGCGACGGACGTCGTCGACGGTGATGGCTTTGTCTTCGACGACGGCGACGATGCCGTTGGCGAAGCGCAGATCCATCCCATCGGAGGGAGTGGATGAAGGCGCGGGAGTCTGGGCGAAAAGTGCGAAAGGCGTCAGCGCTAGCGCGAGCGGTAGCAGAGCGTGGGGCGAAAAACTGCGGGCAAACGTCATGGAACAGGCTGGTTATTTAAAAAGCTGAGAATTTCGCGCAACCGTAGGAGGGGCCGGGGGGCGGTCAACCTTGGAAACCGTGCGCCGACCATGAGGAAGTCGTCGCGGCGGCCACTGTTGCGCAGGCACTTCAAACGGGTGGAGTCTGTTTCGACGGAGAGGATATTTTTTTGTTCCGCGCGAATGCGGATCTCCGTGACGAGCAAAAGGGCGCGGACCTCGTCGCCAAATTTACCGAAACGGTCCCGCAGGTCGGACTCGATTTCCTTTAGGCGGACCGGCGTGTCGGCGAGCGCGAGTCGCCGGTACAAATCGATGCGGAGGCGCGTCTCGGCGATGTAGGCGGCGGGAATGCGGGCCTGGATTTTGGGAATCTCGACGATGCCGCTGGCGTCATCTTCAGCGTCTTTGATGGCGGTGTAGCTGTCTTCGTAGCGGCGGCGGGCGGACTCGGATTCGCCGCCCTCGCCAACGTACACGAAATCCAGCTTTACATTGGCCCGGATCGCGGAGGCGGTTTTCTCGCCTTTGAGGCGGGCGACGGACTGGCGGAGGAGTTGGCAATACAGTTCGAAGCCGACACCGACGATGTGTCCGCTTTGCTCGGAGCCGAGGAGGTTGCCGGCGCCGCGCAGCTCAAGGTCGCGCATTGCGATTCGGAAACCGGCGCCGAGCTGATTGTGGGTGCGCAGGGCGTTGAGACGCTGACGGGCGATCTCCAGCATGCGCGTGTGGCGATGGAGCAGGAGATAAGCGTAGGCCTGATGTTTGAAGCGGCCAACGCGTCCGCGAAGCTGATACAACTGAGAAAGACCGAAGCGGTCGGCGCCTTCGATAATGATCGTGTTGCAGTTCGGGATATCGAGGCCGCTCTCGATGATCGTGGTGCAGACGAGGACGTCGTAGGAGCCTGCGACGAACTCGGTCATGTGCAGTTCCAGTTCTTTTTCCTCCATCTGGCCGTGGCCGACGCCGATGCGTAGATCGGGGAGGAGCTGACGAAGGCGCGCGGCGACGAGGTCAATGGTTTGAACGCGGTTGTGGAGATAGAAAACCTGGCCGCCGCGACGACGCTCGTGGCGAATCGCATCGACCACGATTTTTTCGTCGTAGGTTTTGACGATGGTCTGGACGGGGTGCCGGTTAATGGGCGCGGTTTCGATCACGCTCATGTCGCGCGCACCGGTAAGGGCCATGTAGAGCGTGCGAGGGATAGGCGTCGCGCTCATGGAGAGGACATCCACGGAAGCGCGCATCTGCTTAAACGCCTCTTTGTGCTTCACCCCGAAGCGTTGCTCTTCGTCGATGACGACGAGGCCGAGGTCTTTGAATTTCACGTCGGCTTGGAAGACGCGGTGCGTGCCGACGAGGATATCGACCTGGCCCACGGCGGTCGCCGCGAGGATTTTGGTTTGTTCGGCGCGGGTGCGGAAACGGGAAACCATTTCTATCGCGATCGGATAACCGGCCATGCGCTCGCGAAACGTGTTCATGTGCTGCTGGGCGAGCACGGTGGTCGGCACGAGGACTGCGACCTGGCGTCCACCTTGGACGACTTTGAAGGCGGCGCGGATGGCGACCTCGGTTTTGCCGAAACCGACATCGCCGCAGATGAGGCGGTCCATCGGGCGGGCGCGTTCGAGATCCGCTTTAGTTTCGTCGATAGCGCGGAGCTGGTCGCGTGTTTCGGTGAATGGGAACGAGGCTTCGAATTCCTTTTGCCACGTGTTGTCGGGCGGAAAGCTGTGGCCGGGTTGCGCTTCGCGGGCGGCTTGGATGCGGAGCAGTTCGGCGGCGAGATCGATGGTCGCGACTTCGGCGGCCTTGCGCGTTTTCTCCCAACGGTTCGAGCCGATGCGGCCGAGTTGGGGCCGGGTTTTGCTCAGCCCCACGTATCGGGAGATCAGATGCGACTCCTGAAGCGGGACATGCAGCGTGACGTGATCGTCGAATTCGAGGGAAATGACTTCGCGGATGCCGCCGGCGAACTCCACTTTGGTCAGCCCACGGAAGAGCGCGATGCCATGCTGGAGGTGGACGACGAAATCGCCTTCGACCAGTTCGGAGAAATCGAGGAGCTGGTCGATCTGCGCGCGAGTCGCCAGTGCGCGTTTGCTGCCACCGGTGCGGCGGGTGCGCTGGCGACCGAAGAGCTCGGTCTCGGTGACGACGACCGAGCCGCGCGAGGCACGACGGTTGAGCGTTGAGAGTCGAGCGTGGAGAGCCGGTGAGCCGCGTGAGGTTTCAGACGTCATCTCGGAGCGGTGCGTGATCCGGAAGCCCTCGTTGAGCGTGCCGCGCAGATAGCGGGGCTTGAGATTTTTGAAGGCGGAATCTTTGGCGAGGATTTCACGGATGCGTTGTTCTTCGCCTTCTTTGGAGACGACAAAGTCGATGGCGTAGCCGTCGTTTTTCCACACGGCGATTTTGCGGAGAAAATCTGCGCGCGCGTCTTCTTCGGCGACGAGCCGGTCTTGAGCGACGAGCGCGTCGCTCGGATAACTCCGGTGATGGACCAAGCTCTCGGTGTTGAACGTGAGATCGGTATCGGGCGTTTCGAACAGAGCGGAGGTTTCGTCGAGATCGCTCACGCCGAAAGCCGCCGCGCATTTTTCCAGGATGGCCGGAAGCGCGGGATCGAGGGCGTCGGGCGAAGTGGCGGTTTCTCGCGCTGACAAACTGAATGCTTCGTCAAGGGTGGCGGGCTCGACAAAGACGAGGTGAGTCTGCGCGGACAGATAGTCGGCGAGTCCGGTCTTGGAGGGATCGAGTCGCACGCGTGGAGTGGCTGAAAGCGTGATGGACGCGACGGACTCGCCCGAACGTTGCGTCACGGGATCGAACGCGCGGATGTCTTCGATTTCATCGCCGAAGAAATCGAGGCGGTAAGGCTGCGTGGCCGTGACGGGGTAAAGATCGATGATGCCGCCGCGGATCGCGTAATGACCCGGTGCCTCGCAGACCGCTTCGGAGTCGTAATCGAGTTCACGCAGTTTTTCTAAGAGCGCTTGAAATGGCTGCGTCTGACCTTTGGTGAGGGTGAACTCGCGCGCGGCGAACTGTTCGAGGGCCGGGACCTGTTGAAGGATGGCGGCCGGCGTGGAGACGACGACAAGTTGGCGGTTGAGAGTTAAGGGGGAAGGGGAGGACGCGCAGTGGCTGCGAAAAGCGCGGAGTTTGGAGAGCGCGGCGAGACGATCGGAAGAGGCGGCGAAGGCTTCGCGCATATCGCGCGTATCGGGCATCGATTCGGGAAACACAAAAATTTCGAATGGGAGATTGTCGTCGAAGGCGGCCCGGAAGAAAGCGAGGTCTTCGGCGAGCCGCTCCGCGGCTTTGAGCTCTTCGGTGACGATCAGCCAAACGGGGGCGGGCAGGGCGCGTGTGAGCTCTTCAATGACAGCGCCTCTGGCAGGTGGACAGACGCCGGTGAGTTTATGGCGCGGTGCGGCGGCGGTGGGCATGAAACGAAGCGCGGAGATTCTACGAGGATTGAAGCGCAAGGAGGCAGAGGGCTGGCGCGCGGAGAATCAGATGAGATTTTCCGGTGCGCGCGAGACGCGGCGGCGCTTATTTTTTCGCCATCTTGGACGTGACGAGGGCGGAGCGGGCGGCGTCTTCTTCGGCGGATTTTTTCGAGGTGCCACGTCCGGTGCCCAGGAGCTGGCCATTGAGCGAGGCGGAGGCTTCGTATTCGCGAGCGTGATCTTCGCCGGTGATTTTTGTGATCTGGTAGCGAAGCGCGTGGTTACCGTGCTCGGCCTGGACCAATTCCTGGAGACGGCCTTTGGGGTTTTCATCTGGCCGGAGCGCGGTGAGGCGGTCGGCAAGCGAGCCGATCAATCCGAGAATAACGCGACGGGCTGTGAAAAGATCGCTATCGAGATAGAGCGCGCCGATCACGGCTTCCATCGCGTCTTCGAGAGCGGAGTCGCGTTCGCGGCCACCGGTTTGTTCTTCGCTGGTGCCGACGCGCAGGCTTACCGGGAGATCGATCTCACGGGCGAGGTCGCTGAGAAATTTTCCTTTGGAAAGCGCGGAGCGGCTTTTGCTGAGCGAGCCTTCGCGATCTGTCGGGAAAAGATCGAAAAGCGCTTCGGTGAGCACGAGTTGAAGCACGGCGTCGCCGAGGAATTCGAGACGTTGGTTGCTCTCGGTGACCTCGGTGTGCTCTTGCAAATAGGAGGGGTGGGTGAGGGCGCACTCCAGTAACCCCGCGTCGCGAAAGGTGTAGCCTAGTCGGCGCTGAAGGGCTTCGAGCGAAAAATTTTCGGGAGGAGGCACGTGGGACGGATTCAAATCTCCGATGCCAAAAACCAAAGGGCCAAAGAAACTACAAACTTCAAAATCCGACGGCGAAACACGGATTGTCGCCGGTTTTGGCGTTGGACGTCTTGGCGTTTGCGATTTGTCGCGCCCCCGCACATCCACCGTTAGGAACTCGCGCTGGAGTACCGGCGAAGTCCGCGGTTAAAAACAAAGACTGCGAGGGCGAACCAAAGGACGGTGACCCCGAAGAGCCAAAACGCGTGCTGCACATTTAAGCCTTCGGTGCTCATCAAGGCGCGGGCGGGGACGTTGCTCACCACAACGACAGGCAGCGCATACACAAAGACGAAACTGGCGGCGCCTTTAAACAGACCGCGATAGGCTTCGCGAGGTAGGCGGGAAAACTCGGTGAGGGTGAAATAGCTGCCTTCCAGGCCTTCGGATTTTATGATCCAAAAGGTGATCGAAACGGCGAGGACGATGAGGCTGTAGTGGATGACCAGGCCGCACAAAATCATCAGCACGTAGAGTGCAATCGTGGCGGCGTCAGGTTGAAGGTGCAGCTTTCCGGCGGCGTAGACCACGATGGCCGTGGCGACAAAAACGTTCAGGATGCCCTCTAGCTCCACCTTGCGCGTGGAGACCATGAACAGGAGGTTTCCCGGCTGAGCGAGGAAGAAGTCAAAATGGCCGCTACGGATGTTGCGGCCGAGTTCGAAGAGATTGCTCCAAAAAAACCCCATCAGCAGGCGCTGAACGATCATGGAGCTCCCAACGAGAAGAAGCATCTCATACTTGTTCCAACCCGCGATCGATTCCGTGTGTTCGTAGATCACCGACACGAGCGCGACGTTCACGCCCATCCAGAAAAGTTCGACGAGGCCCCACATCAGAAAATCGAAACGAAACATCATCGTCCGCGTGATCGAATAGCGCGCGCAGGCGAGCCAGAGGCGGAAGTATTGAAGGAGTTTCAATGGGGATTTGTTGAAGGGTGAATGTCGAAAGTGGAATGGCGCGGAGCGCGGACGCGGATCAGCCGCCGACGGCGGTATGGCGGCGGAGACCGCGTTTCCAAAGGATCTGGGCGATGGCGAGTAGCGCGACCACCCAGAAAAATTGAATGCCGAGGTTGCGGAGGATCTCGGCCTGGTCCGTCGCACGGCCCGTGACGATCGAGGCCGGGAAATACATCTGGTAGTAATACGGCAGATACTGGGAGATCTCGAAGAGGTTTTTTGGCAATAGATCGAGCGGGAAAACCTGACCGGCCAGCAGTGTTTCAATCGCGAGCGATAAGATGATGAACGACTGGATTTCGAGAAACCAGAACGTCAATAGGCCGAAGCAGTAAGCGATGGTGAACTGGATGAATGCGGACATGAGCAGCGCGGGGATCGCGTACGCGATGCGCCATGCCTCGGTAGGGAAATCCAGGAGGTGGCTGATCAACGGGAACGCGAGTAGGATCGGGAGCAAAGCTAGGCCTCCGGAGACGATCCGCGCGGCGATGAAAATGCTGAAACGATAGAGGTAATAGTTGATCGGTTTGAGCAGGAACTGGTTGATGAGACCGTTGCGGATTTCCTCGCTGATCTGGTAGTCCTCGCTGAACGCGCTGATGAAAAATTGGAGAACAAGAAGCGTGATGAAATAGGTCATCGTCTGCGCGAGATCGAAGCCGCCGATGTCGGTTTTGCCGGAGAATGCCGCGTTCCACAGGATGAAAACGACGATGAGGTGGAAGAGCGAAAAGAACGCGCGGATCGCGAAGTTCCACCGATAGACGAGATTGCTCTGAAGGCCGACGAGGAAGGCGTGGCGGTATTTGGTCAGAGCGGAAAACATGGGATGGGCTGAAAGTAGCGAGTAGTGAGTGGCGGTCGTGCGGCAGCGCAAGCGGCGAGACGAAGATCGCGTATGCGATGAAGCCGAACCGAACGGCGCGTTCACGGTTTACGGCAATCCCTCGATCGCGGCCGGGTGGGGCTGCTCGGGAGCGGACCCAGTGTTATTTCGTCAGTCCGAAGCGCTCGATGATCTCGCGCGACAGCTTTTTATAGGCAGTCGCACCGGGACTGAGCGGGTCGTAAGCGAAAATGGTTTTGCCGAAGCTCGGGGCCTCGCTGAGGCGGACCGTGCGAGGAATGACGTTCTCGAAGATTTTCTCGGGAAGATGCCGCTTCACTTCATCGACAACCTGGCGGGAAAGATTCGTGCGGACATCGAACATAGTCATGATGATTCCGCCGACTTCGAGGGCAGCGTTGACGTTGGCGGTTTTAAGACGTTCCACAACTTTCAGGATCTGACCGAGGCCTTCGAGCGCCATGTACTCGCACTGCAGGGCGATCAGGAGGAAGTCGGCGGCGGCCAGGCTGTTCATCGAAAGCATACCCAGTGCGGGCGGACAATCGATGATGATGACTTTGAACCTGCCGGAGTCGCGCACGGGTTGGAGGCAAGTGCGCAGCTTCATCAGATAGTTTTCGGTCTGGGCGAGCTCTATCTCGGCGGCGGCAAGGTCGACTTCGCTGGGGATGAGGAAGAGGTTTTCGTAGGCGGTCGGCGTGACCATCGAAAGGGCGTCGCCCTCGCCATTGAGCGGCCCATAAAGACTTTTGCCGTCCTGTTTTTCGACGCCGAGAGCACTGGTGGCGTTGGCCTGCGGATCGAGATCGACGACGAGGGTGGAGATTTTTTTGTCGGCGAGCGCCGCAGCGAGATTGACGGCGGTGGTGGTCTTACCGACGCCGCCTTTTTGATTGGCGATAGTGAAAACGAGGCTGCCCATAAGTGGCGGATTAATCGCGAGCCCGCGTCCAGGGTCCAGCGTTAAACCGAAAGGTTGCGCGAGGCGTCTGACCTGAGAAAAGAAGGACGATGATTCCCGAAATTCCCGAAAGCTGGCGCGAGGTGTTGGGCGAAGAAGTTTCCAAGCCCTACTTTCGCTCGCTGGATGAATTTTTGGATGCGGAGCTGAGTGCGGGCGTGCAAGTGTTGCCGGACCGCGGCGATATTTTTGCCGCGCTGCGATTGACAGCGCCGTCCGCGGTGAAAGTTGTCCTGCTAGGCCAGGACCCGTATCCGACTCCCGGGCACGCGCAGGGACTTTGTTTTTCTGTGCGACCCGAGGTGCGGCCCTTGCCTGGTTCGTTGCGCAACATCTACAAAGAGCTGGCGGCAGACGTCTGCTTTATCCCGCCGGGACATGGCTGCCTGGAAGCATGGGCAAAACAGGGCGTGTTGCTGCTCAACACCGTGCTCACGGTGCGAGCAGGTGAAGCGGCATCGCATCGGAAACGCGGGTGGGAGGAGTTTACCGATCGCGTGATCGACGGAGTGGATGCGAAGCGCGAGCGAGTGGTGTTCGTGCTTTGGGGACGACACGCACAGCAAAAACGCGAACGGGTGACAAACCGCGCACATGCCATCGTGGAGTGCGCACATCCTTCGCCATTGTCGGCGCGGTTATTTCTCGGATGCCGCTGTTTTTCGAAAATCAACGCGTTGCTCGAGGAGGGTGGCAGAGCTCCGATCGCATGGCAGTTGCCGCCGGCCGAGGGATTGTTGATCTGAAGTCGCTCTGACTCGGTCCTCGGAGCAAAGACTAACGCGGACGAGCGAAGCGCAAACTCCACGAAACCCTGAAAAGCCAAGCCAACGCTCCGGCGCCAAGCGTACGGGAATTTTTACTGGAGCGCCCTAAAGATTTTCGAAACGGGCGCGTTTGAATTCATAAGTACAGTCAGCCGATGATCGCGCTGATGCGCGGGCTCGGTGTTCAACCCAATTTTATGTCCCTCGTTCAAGACGTCACCTTCGACAGCCTCGGTGCAATCCGCCAAGAAATCCGGGAATGGCTCGGGCCCGATGCCGTCGTCCCTACTCGCAACGATAAGAACAGGGTGGCGCGTGATGTGTTGGTTTCGGTGCTGATCCACAATCTCGCCGAAGAGCTGAGCGATGTGCGGACACGTTCCGCAGATTCAGGCTCTCTTGGCGCATTTTACCCAGACGGCGGCGAAAATGGCTGATTGATCGAATGGCCCCTGCTTCAAGCGGAGCTTAGCGAACGGGAGGCATACATCGCGCGAGATACCCGATTGGGTGGCCAGCAGGCACGCGGGCGCGAGGTAGGGGATAACTCCCAGCGCTTCCCAAACCGGTAGAACTGTAAGCGAACTGGTCGCGGTGAGGTTCGCGTTTTCGACAGGCTTGCGGCTACCGTGGATGCGGCGGCGATGCTCTCCGGCAGGTTCACGTAACCCTTCAACCCGGCTGCGAGTGGGGGATGCTATTCAACGATCTGCCGCCGTGGCCGACGGTGCATCAGCAAACGCAGCGCTAGATCAAAGCGAGTTGCTTCGAGGCGATGGCGCACGATTTGCGCGAGGTACTGCGCGTGGCCGCAGGCCGGCGGGCCTCGCCGACCTCATGTTCAAAACCTCTTGGCTCAGCATCGGCTTTGAAAACGTCACCATTGCCGGTGGCGTTTTTTTTGCGCGCAGTGCGTCGAATGGAGATGGCGGGAGCGGGCAGATGCCGCCGAGCAGGTTCCTGTTGTCAGCGTGAATTTCGGCTGCACGATGCGCGCATCTTGGGACTTCTCGACCGGCACATTTTCAAGAACGTGTTTCTGACCTGCTTGGGCGCGGTGGGCTTTTTCACCTTCATCATGGCGGCGGCCAACGCACTGAAGGATCTGATCGGACATTTTTTAGCGGGACGGCTCTCGGTCGGAACGACGCTCGAGCTTTTGCTTTGGCTGTTGCCGTACGCGGTGATGTACGCGTTGCCGATGGGGATATTGTGTGGAGTGCTGCTCGTACTCGGTCGGATGTCGGCGGAGAGCGAGATCACGGCGATGCGGGCGGCGGGGCTTGGGTTGGTGCGCATCGCGCGCCCTATCTATGTGCTGGGCGCGTTGGGAATGGTGTGCGCGCTTTTTGTGAATTTGCAGTTCATGCCGATGGCGCGCGTGAAGTATAAGCAAGAGCTGTTAAACGCGGTGCGCACGGATCCGCGGCTGTTGTTGGTGCCGAAGACGTTTATCCGCGAATTTCGCAGCATGGTTGTTTACGTGGGCGAGCGGCAGGGCGAAGAGGTCAAGGATGTGTGGCTATGGCGCCTGGACGGGGAATCGCGCGTGGTGAGTTTTCTGAAAGCGGAACGAGGGCGCATCGAATTTGATGAGTCGGACAACAGTCTGGTTTTCACGGCGCAAGGGGCGGTGATGGAAACGAGGAACTCCAAGACGCCAGAGGATTTTTCGCAGATGCCACACGTCGCGCCGTACGAGAGCTCCAGTTTGAAGTTCCCATTGGAGAGATTGTTTGGACAGCAGATGATCAAAGGGAAACCGGACTGGCTCACGTTTCCGGTGTTATTGGGAGAGATTAGGCGACTGAGCCGGCCGCTGAAGAGTGAGGGAGATGATGCGGCGCGGGTGCGGGCGCTGACCAAGCACCGCATCGTGCTGCAGGATAAACTGGCGAAAGCGGCGGCAGTGCTCGCGTTCGTTTTTGTGGCGGTACCGCTGGGAATCAAGGTGTCGCGGCGGGAAACGTCGGCGAATCTGGTCGTCGCGGTCGTGTTGGCGCTGGCTTATTATTTTCTAACTGAAGCCGTGAAGTGGCTCGAAGGTTACCCGCAAGTCCGGCCGGATTTGCTGCTCTGGGTTCCTAATCTCTTATTCGTCTGGCTAGGCCTTCGGTGGATGCGTCGCGTGCAGAGTGCGTGATCGGTGGGTCGATAAGTGACTCTTAAAATAAAACGCCCGCCGAGAAAATGCTCGGCGGGCGGAAAACTATCTCTCGGGCCCAGGATCGCGGCAGGCGGAGTGCGCGCGACCGCGGGCGACAAAGGATGTTACATGGCTTTCGGCAACTCGGCGCCGAGTTCGAGGGCGGGCGTGTGGTGGCGTTTTGTTTTTTTGAGGTTGGAGCGGCGATGAAGCATGCGATCGAGTTTGTCGACGAGCAGCGACACGGCTTTGTGGCACTCGTCGGCGGCGACGGTGGCGTTCAAGTTGGGACCGTGGACACTTATGTGCCCTTTGGCAGAAAACCGATTGGCGACGGACTGCTTGGAGTCGCATTCAAGCTCGATGCGGATGCGGACGATGCGCTCTTCGTGGCGGAACAGGCGTTCTGTTTTATCCTGAACGAAGGCTTTGAGGGACGGGGTGAGTTCGAGGTGAATGCCGGAGACGATCAGTTCGTGCTGATTGGTATGTCTGTTCATGTGACTCTCGTATGTTGTTGGATTGACTAACGGGAA
>WUUC01214701.1_pt1 | contig 13820 bp, 15 predicted proteins | sample 6278441 | NCBI WGS metagenome assembly WUUC01 (sample SAMN13675441, study PRJNA597444) | soil metagenome | isolation source: soil | place: USA: Washington | collected 2017-10
CCGACGTCCGCGGTCAACTGCAGGCGCGCCGCGCGCTGGAGATCGCCGCGGCGGGCGCGCATCACCTGCTAAATGTCGGGCTGATTAAATACGTGGCGGAACCAACGCGCTGTATCATTATCGATAGATTGATATCATATATGATATGAGAGCACCGACAGCCGTCCTAATCGATGAGACCAGGTGGAATAATGCTGCGTCTCGGCTGCTTAAGGGGGAACTAGTAACACGTGGGGTGTCATACGCGCAGCTAGCTCAGCGACTGACACAAACCGGATTGAGGGAGACTCAGGCAAGTATCGCGAACAAGCTTTCCCGAGGCACCTTCACACTAGCCTTCTTTCTTTCCTGCATGGAAGCGCTTGATGTGGAGCAAATAAGTTTAACCACCGTACTTGGAGAGCTCCGACTTGGCCGCAGTAGTTCCTAACGCAGCGTTCGAGATTGCAGATGACGCAGTGGTACTGCCTGCATATGTGAAAGAAATACATGCGGACGCCAGACATATCCCTCTGCCAAATGAAAGCGTGGACCTCGTCGTCACGTCTCCACCGTACTGGCAAAAGAGGGACTATGGCTTCAAAGGCCAGATTGGCCTTGAATCTTCCGCGGCGGGCTACGTCGACAGCATCATCGAGTGCATGCGAGAGTGGCGCCGAGTGCTCGCGGCTCACGGATCTGTCTTTATCAATGTTGGCGATACTTATCGCAACAAGGGGTTGGCATGCATACCTGGCAGGCTAGAGATCGCGGCTGCCGACGACTCTTGGGTGCTGAGAAATAGAATAATCTGGACAAAGGAAGGGGGAATGCCTGAGCCGGCGAAAGATCGGCTGGCGAACAGGCACGAGTACATACTTCACTTCACCCGACGAAGCTCCTACTACTATGACGCACAGGGCTTCGCCGATCATTTCGGCAACGGCTCAACACCCGGTGATGTTTGGGCCATCCCGCTAAGGCGAAATATGGGTTCTCATCTCGCCCCTTTCCCAGAAGAGCTGGTGGAACGAGTAGTTCGATTGGCGTGCCCCATTCAAGTCTGCGTCGCCTGTGGAACTCCTCGACGGCGTGAGATTGCACGCACAGCACAGCTCGACCCCGCGAGGCCGCAAGCGGCGCGCGCTATGGAGCTGGCAAAAAAGCACAAGCTGACCGCCGACCATATTCGGGCAATTCAAGCTACCGGAATCTCGGATGCAGGAAAAGCGCTGAAAGTGCAGAGCGGTACGGGTCGAAACGCGCAGAAGGTTCAACGCCTAGCGGCAGAGGCAAAACTCGCTCTAGGCGGTTACTTTAGAGAGTTTACATTTGCAAAAAAAGTAACCACTGGTTGGACGACCTGCGCCTGTGGCGCGGCGTATCGTCCTGGAGTCGTGTTGGATCCGTTCAAGGGGTCAGGTACCACACTGAGAGTAGCCAGCTCGCTCAACTTATCATCCATTGGTGTAGACTTTGCTCCACTCAGTGATCCTGCTGTGTGGGGCGATAATGGCGCAATCCGACGAAACGCCTAATGTGTACTTGTCGCTCTATGCTATTAGAGCGGCGTGGACTGCACTCCGAAGCCAAAAAGCCCACAACCATTTTCTGGGCTATCTGTGTCTTCTCGAAGAAGCTTCGAGACAAGGACGTTTGTCGAGTCTGACACCAAATTTCAGGAGTTTCTTCAAGCGCTATTTCGCGGCTGGTGGGCTGCCGACTAAGCATCCCTATCTGCACCCCTACTCACAGACGCTGACACAGTTCCAGAACGTTGCCGGCTCGTATGCGCCGAGCTCTCTTCGTCCGGTCGCTCCAATGCGTGCTGTGGCCTCAATAGATGATGACGGCACTTGGACGCTTAGCGAAAAACATCCTGAAATCGCTCTCAGTGCAATGCTGGGCGGCCAACGTATGGCTGCGATCCCGCTCTCGGTATTCCTTTATAGAGATTTCGCCTTCGTGCCGAACATCGGGATCCCAGAATTGCTTCAGGTATTTCGTAAAGACTTTGGACTGACCGACAAGGCAAACTTCGACAAGCTGTTTACCAGCGAATACGATTTCGTAGGAAACCTATTCGAGTATCCAGATGCGCACGGCTGACCCCACGAGAGAGCTATCGATTGAGGCAATGCAGATTGACTTGCCTTCAAGTCAGTCGTTGCGTGCTTCAAATGCGTCAAAAGGTTACGACTCCGACGAAAGGCAGGAACTTTCAGAAACTGATCCATTGCTTGCGGAAGTACGCGCAGCAATTTCGGACGGCTTCGCTGGTGCAATTCTGTCGGGCCCTCCAGGGACAAGCAAAACATGGTATGCGGAGCAGCTCGCTGTAACCCTTGCGGGCTCTATCGACCGCGTAACCATTATCCAGTTTCATCCCTCATACCAGTATGAAGACTTCATCGAGGGGTGGGTCGCAAACGAAAGCGGAGGGTTTACCCTCGCGCCGAAACATTTTCTCCAGATTTGTGATCGGGCAAGGAATGACTCTCAAAATCTGTTTCTTCTGGTCATAGACGAAATTAGTCGCTGCGATGCAACTCGTGTATTTGGCGAGGCTCTGACGTATTTGGAATCTTCGCATCGAGGTAAGCGGTTCAGTCTCGCCAGTGGACGAACCATCGACATTCCGGCGAATCTGCACATAATTGCAACCATGAATCCCTGGGATGTTACGGTAAATGAACTGGACTTCGCGCTCCTCAGAAGATTCGCTCGAATAGAAATGCAGCCGAGCGCAGCGGTACTCCGCCAGATGCTTCGAGACAACAACCTAGAGGAAGTTCTTGCAGAACAGGTAGCTGTTTTTTTTGAGACTCTGCAAAAGAAGCAGAACGCGATGCTCAAGATCGGCCACGCCTATTTTGCCCGTGTGCGCGACCGCGACTCGTTGCAGCGGCTCTGGAAATTCCAACTCAGGCCGCATTTCGAAAGAGTCTGCCGCCATGACGCATCAGAGCTCCAGTCACTCGATAGCGCGTGGTCAACGCTTATTACCAAAGCGCAGCCAGAGGTCGTTGCACCGTCAGTTGCTGAGGATGCAGCACCCGCGTCATGAACGACGGGCGAACCGTATACGTTGCTGAAGAGCACGGCGACGTGAATTTGCCGCTCGAGCAAATACTGGAAGGGGCCACGCTCCGCATCTATCAAGACGTGAGCGACAAGGGGCTGCTCTCGCTCGTCCTAAGAAGGGGAAAAGTAACGATTAGGGCGACATCGTGGATAGGTCTAATTCCGATCAACGAGAAAATGGCCGTCGAGGTACGGCCGCGCGTCCCGGTAAACAAACTAGAGGAAATCCTTTCTTCGGTAGAGGGTTTCGATCCAGTTGTTTTGTCAGGACTGCGCCAGTACGGACAAACTTCTTATAGCAACAACAGTTTCCTTGACCTCATCGCTATCCGCTTGCTCGATCTGATCACGGTTGTCGCGAATAACGGCCTGCATTTTGAGTACAGAAAGACAACTCAGCATGGGCCCGGCGTCGTAGGCAGCATATTGCCAATCGAGACGGCTATTAAGCAGTGGACAGGAGGCAATCGCCGGATTGCCGTGTCGGCGTCCTGGCAAAGGACAATCGACACTGCTCCGAACAGACTTCTTAAGCTGGCGCTAGCTCGCCTGGCACAGATCTATGGGAATCTTCACGGTCGAGCGAACACGAAACCTATTTTTCGCCGAGTAGCGGAAGCCAGTTTAGTGTTTGAGCGCGTGCAGACCGACGAAGCGATGCACTTTCTGAAGCATCCACTACTGCAGGATGGGAACTTGATGGTGGAACCAAGGAGAGGATATTCCGACGCGATCAGGTTGGGAAAACTTGTTCTCTCCAGTAGCAGTTTGAGCATACGAGAAAGCAACGGCCACCTTCAGCTAGCACCGATTCTTCTCAACATGAGCGTGGTATTTGAGAAGTACATACGTGGCGTTCTAAGAGGAATATCTCTTGGTGACAGGGTGGCTGTGATCGACGGGAACGTAGATCACTCAAGCGGCTACGGTCGTCGTCAAATGTATGACAATGTGCAAGCGCCAAATCCACCAAGAATGACGCCAGATATTGTCGTTAGCCGCCCCTCAAACGGCAGGATTGTCGTTGTTGATGTCAAATACAAACCTCTGTCAGGCCTGCCCGAAAGGTCGGACGTAGAGCAGGTGCTGGCATACGGCCTGCGATATGGAACTGCTTATGTTGCAATCGCCTATCCGAATCGCAAAGATGAAGACGACTCAGTCAAGCTAGTCGGCACTGTTGGATCTGTACAGCTATGGGTTCTGAGATTCAATCTTGGCGCTAGCGATCTTTCCAACGAAGGAAAGATTTTGTGCGAATCATTTTGTGCAAAGCTGCTGCAGTAGATGGAGTCGCCATGAAGGCATATGCACTTTGCCTAGGTAACAATGCGGCCTTCACTAGTAGTTAGCCATCGCTTGCCGAGTTCTTGTTGTTACAGCGAGCATTGGCCGTAAGCGTCCGCCCAGCCCACCTTCCGCCGCGAACAAATCAAAGCGATCCTTACGCCGCCAGCTGCCAGCGGTGTGGCAGCAACTCGGCGATGCGGCGATAAGGATGTGTCGGCAGTCGGGTCAGCACATCTTTGAGATAGGCATACGGTTCGTGCCCATTCTGCTTGGCGGTGGCGATCAGGCTCATGATCGCGGCGGCACGCTCGCCGGCGGCTTTGGATCCGGCGAAGAGCCAGTTCTTGCGCCCCACGGCGACAGGGCGGATGGCGCGCTCGACCGGGTTGTTGTCGATCGGCAGCAAGCCGTCGTCGATGTAGCGCACGAGCGCCGGCCAGCGCTTGCGGGTATGCGCAAGGGCTTTGGCCAGGCCGCTGTTGGGCAGTACGCGTGAGGAGACGTCGGCGATCCAGCGCTGGAAGTCGTCGAGGACGGGGCGTGCCTGGTGGTGTCGCAGCGCCTGGCGTGCGGGCGGATCCAGGCCTTTGGCTTCGGTCTCGATGCGATACAGCTCAGCAATGAAGCGCAGCGCGTGTTCGGCTTGCGTACTGGCTTGAGCAGCGTGGAGTTCAAAGTACAGCCGTCGGATGTGTGCCCAGCAGCCGACCTCGGTGATACCGCCGGCAAACAGCGCCTTGTAGCCACTGTAATCGTCTACCACGAGATTGCCGCGGAACGCCGCCGCAACCGCATCCTTGACATCGGCGTGCGCGGCAACGCCGAGGAAGCGCTGCGCGTGTTCGCCGCTGCGGCTCGTGCAAAAGTCAAAGATCGTGATGGGCGGTCCGTTGGCCGCGGTATACGCAAACAGATACGCGCGCGCCGTCTTGCCGGCGCCCGGATCGAGCAAGGCGACCGGCGTTTCATCCGCATGAATCACCGGCTGCTGCAGCAGGTCGGCCTTCATCGCGGCCACCAGCGGCATCAGCGCCACGCCGGCGGCACCGGTCCAGTCGGCCAGCGTCGAGCGAGCCAGATCGATGCCGCTGCGCTGATAGATCTGCTGCTGGCGATACAGCGGCAGATGATCGGCGTATTTGCTGATCAGCACGTGTGCGAGCAAACCCGGCGCCGCACGGCCGCGCTCGATGACACTCGGCACGCTGGGTTCTACCGTGATCGTCTCGCACACACGACACGCGTACTTCGGATAAATGTTCCGTTCCACCCAGAACTGGGCGGGTTTGCAGTCCAGCCGTTCGGTCACGTCTTCGCCCATGGCCACGAGCGCACCCCCGCAGCTCGTGCAGGTGCACGCTTGCGGCTCGTGCCGCACGTCTACGCGCGGCAGGTGCTCCGGCAACGGCAGCCGCTTGGGCTGACGACGCGGCGACGGTGTCGAACGCAGCGAGGCCAGTTCGTTCTCGATCGCGGCAATATCTTCGTCGAGTGTTTCGTCGAACAACAGCCGCTGCGCCGGATCCAGTTGTTCGGAACGACGGCCGAAGCGCAGGCGGTTCATCGCCGCCAGCTGTGACTCCAACGCCTTGATCCGCGCTTCGCGATACGCACCGATCGTGGCCATCTCGGCGATCTGCGCGTCGCGCAGCGCCAGCTGCGCATCACGCCGGGCAATCACCGCATCGCGCTCAGCAACTGCCGCCAACGCGGCGCGCAATTGTGCGTGCAGATCCTCGGAGGCAGGGGCATCGATGCTCATGCGCCGATAGTAAAGTCACACCAGTTCGCCGGCCAGAGGCTTCGCGCACAAACGATGCCAATCCACACCGGTGCACAGCCAGGCGAACGCCTGCGCGTCGATCTCACACACCCGATCGCTGCGTCGCGGCCACACGAATCGGCCTTCGCGCAAGCGTCGAACGCACATCCACACGCCGTGCGCATCCGCGCAGATCACCTTGATGCGCGTACCACTGCGATTACGGAACACGTACGCGCCACCAGCCAATCCGTCGTGACCGAACTGCATCGTAATCGTCGTCAGCAATCCATCCATGCCGCGACGCAGATCAATCGGCTCGACCGCAATCCACCACGACGTCGGACTCAACATGCAGCCAGCTCGCGCAGCAGCGCCGCAACCCAGCGCGGCTCCGTACCCACCGGTACAAAAACACGCAACCCGCCCTGACGCACTTCGATCGCTGACGCTGGGCTCTGTTCGCCCACGACATGAACAGGCACCAGCGCCTGACCTGGCTTCGCGCGCAAGCGACGCTGCAGCACGCTGCTCCACTTCGCCAGTGTCATCGCATTGAACCCGTGCCGCTTGCCGTACTGCTTCTGCGTCAGCCCACTCGCTCGCCACGCATCAACGTGCTGCCGCCAGAATCGCTCTGGCTTCGAAATTGCCATGCTCGGCGCCTCTGCGGGTGGAGAGGCAAGCATTGGTACTTTGCTGTAGTTGGGGAAGGTGGCGAGGGCGTACGCTTACCATTGGCCTAGCGAAAAACTAGGTGTAATCGAACCACCAAGCCATCACGGCTTTCGAGTTCATGCAGAGCTGTATTTCCACTGAGTGAGAAAGTCAACTGTCGCCGAATGCCGTTACGGCAAAAAAAGGCGAAGCGCTACTGGCCGAAATTTTCGTGGTGGACTTTGGTGAGGTCGTGCCCGGTTAGCTCCAAAATTAGCGCAACCGTTTGTACTCTCCAGTCCTTGTCCGCTAGTGATAACACTCTGGGTTCGGTGGCGTCATCAAAACAGGTTGCCAACATCGCATGCAAGACGACCCAAAAGGCGCTTTCCGGGGGGATCGTGTTGAGAACGTAAGCGACAAGTTGTGCAAGTCTTTCAGAGGGCGGCGGATGGCTCGAAGTTGAAAGGTGAGCCTCTGAAGCAGTCAGAACGAAAACGCCATACAGCGCGAGCGATATTCCAAGGGTTCTTTTGAACATGACAGTAGTTAAGTCTACGTCTTCACTGCTCGCATAGATGTTCGCGCTATCGAGCAAATATCGGATAGCGCCGAGGTCGCATTCCATCTCTTCATCTACTGGTTCAAGACCGTCGCGCCCGGTTTCATCGAGGCGAAGATGTTCGAGTTCGTGCAGAAAACAAAAGGCGCGGGCGATTTTTGCTAGATCGTGCACCGCTCTTTGCTCTACATCTGTCTCATCATATTGATCCAGCGAAGGAAGCCATGAAGGGAATTGCGGGATCTCGCCGCGAGGGTGCTCGCCAATCAGCTTTGCTAACGCGTGCGCTTCTTTGACCCTCGACTCCGCAAGCCTGTAGTCCACGAGTACGAAATGGCTATCGTCGAGAGCATGATATTCCTCTAAGGCTCGCTGGCCCGAACGATATGCTTGCCATGCGCCATGTGCCATTACCCACAGTTGCTGGAGCGCCACATCGGTGAAGTTGACTGCGCTGTAGCCCGAATCCAACAGCCAGCCGCCAATGTTGTCCCGACGCCGAAACTGCGGTCTGAGCCTCTGGATGTCTTCCTCGAGCTCCAGGGCTCGCTCAGGGGCCGCCATAAAAATGAGCGAGATTGCAGACAGCGTGTAGTCCTGAGCGTCCATATTTCCAACCCGACAGCGTGAGAAAGATGTAGATATGGCCAGCATGCATACCCGGCGCAGCCAGCCTTGCCGAAGAATACACGCCGAGATGCAGGATGCACGATCTATGCTCTAAAGCCGAAACCGATACACTATCTCTTGTCAGATAGTATGCATTGTATGCAGGCGGCGGACATTCCTAGTCGCCGCAGATTCGCTCGAGTTGCTAGCAGGCCGTGTTGCACCAGCGTGTAGCACATGCAGGATGACCTAGCCCTTCAAAATTGGCCGATGCTGCAGCAAACAGCCAGACAGATTTTCAGTGCGCTTGCACACGAACCGTGGTTTCTCCGTCGTCGGTATAGCTGGTCGAGTAGCTGATCTTGAGCTCCATCCGCCGCCGTTCGCCGAGACGTTGTAAGTTGGACGGATCCCTCTCAAATGCAGCCAATCTGTCCTGCATTTCTTCGCTCGTAGACTGGCTAGGCGCCGCCTTGAGCAAATCGTAGTTGCGGCCCACGTCGAATAGGTCAATGAGCACTCGCGCTTCACAGAGAGCCTGTGGCCTCTCGGGCGTCGCCCTTTGTAAGGTGGTGATGCCGTCCAGGATCAACGTCTGATCTTCAAGCTCCTTGCGCCTCGATTCGAGTAGATCATCGCCATATAGCCGCTGGGTCAACAACTTTTGCCCAACTACCTGAATGGCCAGAGATTTTGTCTCCTCATCGCTACAGCCTGGAAAAGCTGCACTACAACCTACAAGACCCGCGACACTCAACATAGTGCCCAGCAGAGTGGTGCGAAGCAGGGTGGACATGGCGTCTCCTCGTTGTCCGACAAATTCTGACCAGTATATTGTGAAGACCGAACCGTGCAACGCCCTCTACCGTCAGGAATTCGGTAGGAGGGCGCGTTGGAACCTGAAGCTGCATTCGGCCGCGTACTGCGGGAGTTGCGGAGAGCGCGCTCGCTTTCGCAGGAGGTCTTAGCCTTCGAGGCCGGTTTGCAGCGGAACTACATCTCGTTGTTGGAGAGAGGCCTTAACTCCGCCACAATCAAGACGCTGTTCAAACTTGCGCCGGTGCTGGGCGTTACGGTGTCTTCTCTGATGGAAAGAGTCGAAGTCACCGTCGCTCTGCCCGCGCGTAGTGGCGGAAAGCGTAAAGGCTGATGGTTAGTAGCTAGACTCTGCTCTCTTCGCGGCTTCAGAAAGCCGCACGATACGTTTTCGGAGAGAGCCGACAGTCGAAGGATTCCACGTGGTCTTGCCGTGTGCAGTCCGGTATCCACGACGCTCAAGAATACGGCCAAGTTTTGGCAGCGAGAGTGGTGTATCCGACTCAATTTCGGACAGAATCGGGGCCATAAGTGCAGCGAACTTATCTGCACGTGCCACAGCGGCCCTCACCGCAATTGGTTGGATAGCCCGGGCCGATGGGTTTCCGATTGATGTTCCACGTCCTTTTGCCGCTGCAAGTGCTGCTCTAACTCGCTGCGAAATTAACTCTCGTTCGTACTCCGCGATAGCGGAGACGATATGGATGGTAAGGCGATTTGCCGAAGGCATATCAGTGGCGACGAATTCGACGCCAGAGTCCATCAAGCTCGAAATGAAGCTTAGGTTTCGAGCGAGACGATCGAGTTTCGCGATTACCAATGTCGCCCGCAGGCGTTTGCACGTCTCCAATGCTGTTGTGAGGCGCGGCCGATCAACCCTGCTACCAGACTCAACTTCCTCAATCTCGTCAACAAGCACGCCCCTAGAACTTGCGACATAGCGGACAACGGCCGCTCGTTGCGAATCCAAGCCTAGGCCAGTGGCCTGCTGCGCACGAGTCGAGACGCGATAATAGGCAACAAAATTCTTGGCCGATCCGGCTTTATGCGGCAAAGCACGATCATTGCCTAGTATTTCACCTGACTTTTCCACCGCTTCATCGTCCATATTGTTCCCAAACTACAGTTAGGGAACGATAAGGCTGGTCACGCAACGCGTAAAGTGGTTCAAAGGAGGTAAAAACGCGGGAAATTTCCGGCTTTGAGCGGGACATTTAGCCTGCCCCCAGCCATCCTTGCAGCTACCGCCATACACCTTTGAGGAGAAAAAATGGAACCGAGCTACATGTCAGTGCGGCAGTTGCGCCAAGCCCTCCAGTCATTCATTGAGCCAAAGCTGATTCATCGAAACTACCTCGCTGAAACACTTACATTCAGGCCTCATCGCGGCCGGGGTATCGGAAAAAACGCCGCCATAGATACGTTCAAGGAACACATCAAGCGCGTTCATAGGAAAACACTCGGTCGGAAGTACACTAAGCTGGGCCAGCATCTGCAAGTCATTCCAGTTCTTGAAGGCGGCGAAGGTGATTTTGACAAGCACGTGCATATTCACGCGCTAGTTCAGGTTCCTGATACGCATACTTCGCCGGAGTTCGCTGAAGTTGCGGCTAGAAGTTGGCGCTCTCTAGCTCTCGCAAGTCGACACCAAAATCGCCACGAGAGCTGTACCGACGCGGCGGGGTGGCTCGACTATCTATTGAAGTTCAGCGACAAGCCGCGTTACGCCGACTCACTGATAGTTGATTGCCTTTACCTGTAACAAAGCGAAGAAAGACCGAGAGCTTCTTCGAGTGAAACCGGTTCGCCTTGATGGTGAAACTATGTCTGAAGAATGGTAAGCAACTCGCCCCCCATTATCCTTCAACTGTTCCGCCATCGGCTGACCACTAAACTATCGTCTTACTCACCAGCTAGATTGCTAACGACGAGCGCTTCGCCCTGTAGACGATAACAGCTCGAACAATATGGCCAATAACACTGAGCCAACTATTCCCTCGCTGAGCCGACTGACTCAACACCCTCCATCGCCGCCATTTCTTGGACGGGGGCAGCAAACAAACGTGGTGGTTCTCATTCCGCACAATTCATCTACGTAGTCTCGATCCTGTGTCCGAGCGGTACGTCAATCTCATGCCTTCCTCTGGTTGAACGAGTTCGCTCTCGCCCGTGAGGTAGTGGATGACAAAATGGCTAGACCGCATCTGCAGTTCCCAGTCCGTCATCGACTCCAGTTCGCGCACCGCTTCTTCGCTGGATCCTTCCCAAGGAAAAAGCTGAGTAGCAGAATGAAGGTCGATCCGACGGACTACCCGACGAATTTCACTGGCGAGAATGCGTCGCGGGTGATCGTCACCACCATCGCCCTCTTTGCTAAGCTGTCCAATCAAATCCATAACTTCTGCCGTGGACATTGCAGCTCGGCCTTGGTCGATCTCGTTAATCTGAATTTCGACCCTATCGAGCTCTAACTGCAACGCTGCAGCACTGGACTCGAGTTCGACAAGTCTGCGGGAAATTGATGGGGATGCTGCTTCCGCAAGCGACTCAACAAGATTGTGGATCGATCGCGAATGTTTGGCGATATCGGATTCCAGTTGGAGCTTCCTGCTGCTAAACCCTGCAAGCAAATCGTCGTGCTTCTGGCCAGCCAGCACCGACCTTAGGTCAACTTTCCGAAGGTAGGTCAGAAAAGCATGCTCGAAATACGAATAGCGCCAAGTTCGTGACCTGCAACCAGCTTTGAGGCGTGAGCCAGCGCAATGCAAATACTGGCCGCCCTTTGGCAGGGGGCCTTTGTCGATGAATCGCATGCTGCGACCACAAAGGCCGCATTTGAGCAGGCCGGTGAATATGTTTCTGTATCCTGTTCCCTTTCGACCTCTGCCAGTCACTGCTCTTGATTTTATGGAGGCGTGTGCGGCGAGGTACATCGATTCATCAATTGCGGCCGGATAGTAGTTCGGTACCGCCGGACCTTCAGGGGTCCGTCTGACACTAGAGCCATGCGAGTAGGTTATAGTGTGAGGTTGGTATTCACCCAAAACTGCTCGGTTATCGAGAATTTTCTTGATATATGACTCGTGCCAGATACTGGTTCTGCCCGACCACGTCTCTTCCCCTCGCTCGTTGAGTCTGCGAGCTATCGAGTAGGCACCATATCCGTCACGTGTGAGCTGAAAAATCTCGCGGACAACGAGCGCTCGATTTGGCACGAGTTCTACATTTTTTCGGTCCCCGCTAAGCCTCAGCCACGCGGGAACTACTTTAGTGAGCTTAGTCTCTGAAGCCGTGGAACGCTTATTCTTCCAGGCCTCTGCAAGTCGCATTGACTTCACGCGGGATTCGTCGTGCGCCCTCAGCATGGAGCCGAGAGCGAGAAAGACCTGGCCCTGATTCTCAGCGAACGACTGGCGGTCATAGACTTGGCCGTCCGCCAAGGTTACGACCTTCACGTCGCGCTGAACGATACGACCAAGTAAAGAAAAAGCTTCAAGTACATTTTCTCGCGAGAGACGGTCAAGAGATTCAACTATCAAAAAACTGCCGCGCTCAATGAGTCCTCGTTCTACCTGATCGAGAAAACGCGCAAGGTTCCCGAACTCACGGTTTGAACCTCTGAACGCGGAAACGCCGCGATCCTCAATTGGTGGTGCCAGCTCCAGCCCATGCCGCTCGGCGTACGCCCTGCTTGCCGTCGTTTGCCGGCGCAATGAATCTCCCCGAAGTTGCACGTCGCTCGACATACGAATGTACGAGTACGCGCGCGGCTTTCGCTGTTCAGTCTGGCGAGCGTGATCCATGGCTTTCCGTCCAATTTAATCAGCCCTATTATACTGTTCGTCGGTCCACCGGGTACCGGCAAGACCATGCTCGCGAGCCGCCTGCCGGGAATCCTTCCGCCGCTGTCGGACGGCGAGGCGCTGGAGTCCTGCGCCGTGCGTTCGGTGGCCGGGCAGGGTGTCGACATCGCGCGCTGGCGCCAGCGTCCGTTTCGCGCGCCGCACCACACCGCGTCGGCGGCCGCGCTCGTCGGCGGCGGCTCGATCCCGCGTCCCGGCGAAATCAGCCTCGCGCATCACGGCGTGCTGTTTCTCGACGAGCTCACCGAATTCGACCGGCATGTGCTCGACGTGCTGCGCGAACCGCTGGAGACCGGCCGCATCCTGATCTCGCGCGCGGCGCGCCAGGCCGAGTTTCCGGCCAGCTTCCAGCTCGTGGCGGCAATGAATCCCTGCCCCTGCGGCTACGCGGGTGACCCGCGCGGAAATTGCGCCTGCACGCCGGATCAGGTGCAACGCTACCGCTCGCGCGTTTCCGGCCCGCTGCTGGATCGTCTGGATCTGCAGCTCGAAGTGCCACGCGTGCCCTTGTCCGAGCTCAACGCCATGAGCGCGAACGGCGAAACCAGCGCGCTTGTCGCCCAGCGTGTCGCGGCGGCGCGGCGGCGCCAGCTCGATCGCGCGGGCAAGACCAACGCGGCATTGAACACGGGTGAAGCGGAACGCGATTGCCCGCTGCGCGTGCCGGACCGTGCCTTGCTCGAGCGCGCGGTCGACGCGCTGGGCTTATCGGCGCGTGCCTACCATCGCCTGCTGCGGGTATCGCGCACGATTGCGGACCTCGATGGCGAGGAGCGGATCGGCACCGCGCACCTGACCGAAGCGATCCAGTACAGGCACATGGAGCGGAGGCGCTGAGCCGCGAACGAACTGCACGTGTGGGGCGGTTGCTTGCGTGGTCGGTTTGCCGGCTGTCGTGTATCGAGGCCCGCGCCGTCACCCCTCCGCCCGCCGATGCTTCAACGCCTGCTGCCACAGCGTCTCGATCTCGTGCTGCAGCGCCGCGGCTTCGCGCGCCGTGACCACGCCCACCGCGCCGTAGTGGCCGCTGCGCAGTTCCACGCGCTGCAAGCGCACCCGGGCGAGCAGCAGGCGCATGAATTCGGCGCCGAGGCCGAGCTTGCGCAGGTGGTCCTGGATGCGCAGCGCGCGCAGGCTGCTGCCGTCGACGACGGCGACGCCGAGCGTGCTGTCGTGGATGTGTTCGGCGCTGCGCGAA
>WUUC01116466.1_pt1 | contig 13819 bp, 11 predicted proteins | sample 6278441 | NCBI WGS metagenome assembly WUUC01 (sample SAMN13675441, study PRJNA597444) | soil metagenome | isolation source: soil | place: USA: Washington | collected 2017-10
CATGTCAATACTTCCGCGACCCGGATTGAGTTGGTCTGGGACATCGCAGCTTCACCCACGCTGACGGCCAAGCAGCGGGATCGATTGCTTGCCGCGCTGGCCAGCCGGCTCGATGGAGAAAGTCGGCTGCGGCTGGTGTCCCAGGATGAGCGCAGTCAGTTGCGAAATCGTCAGGCAGCCATGGAGCGATTGCAAGCATTGGTCGCTGCGGCACTGATCATCCCCAAGAAGCGCCGCGCCACCAAACCAACCAAGGCAAGCAAGGAAAAGCGGCTCGACGAAAAGCGACGGCGCAGCGAGATCAAGCGAGGTCGCGGCAAGGCGGCGGATTAACCCGCCGCCTGGGAGTGACCTGATCAGCTGATATGAAACACCTTGATCAATGCATCGCGATCGTCTTCAGGATCATCTGGCATGCACACCATCGCCAACCAATTTCCGCTCAGGCTCCATTGCTCGTTGAAGCCTCGGCATGCGATCCCGAGCCGTCCGAGATATTGACCTTCGGTAAAGATGTCGGCGAATGCAGAGTCACCCACGCTGCCGATGACCCAACCGCGATCCGCACTATCGGAGAGCAATGCCAATGCACCGAAATGGGGGATTTTACGCTCGGTAAAACTTTTGATCGCCGCTTCCATCTGTGATTCCATTTCGGGGCCCGCGGCCCCGAACCGGTTCATGGCGTCGCGCATGGTCTTGATCTGCGCTTCGAGGCGCACCTTGCCGAGCACCGCAGGAGGGATGTCGCGGCTCAACAAGTGATCAGTGGTACCATCAGCATTGTATACCATCAGGCGATATGAATGCCCCTCCCCCACGACCAATTTGTCACCCAGGTATCCCACGCCAGGGACGCGCATTGCCATCATCTCGGCTTGCGACGTCAGCTGCGGCTTGGGAAACGTTGTGGTCAGGAATGAGTCGGAAGGCGGCACGATATCGCGGGTCTTGCCGGTAGCGATGTCGGCCACCATTACCCGGAAGCCAGCAGGGCCCAGGGAAAGCCCAAGCAGTTGACCCTGCCACCGATGGAACGGAAAGAATTGCTCGGTGAAAGTGACCTGAGAGTGAAGCGAATCGTCCAGGCCTGCTATCACCAATCGCTGTTGGACCGGATCAAACATGGTGACACCTTCGTCACCGATACTGATGACCTGTGCCATCTGCATCTCCCCGGGGCCGGAGCCGCGACGGCCCAGCCCGGCGAGGAAGGCACCATTGGAGTCCAACACTGTCACCAGCCAGTCCGATTCACGATCAGCTGCAAACACCAGCTTCCCATCCGGACCGACAATCGCCCGCTCCGCCATTGAATTGGGACTGGTTTCGATATCGTTGGTGACGTGGTGCAAAGCCAAAGTAGGCAGCCCGCCCGAGGCGGTTTCGACCTTGTCGGGTGCACACCCCAGCAAGACGCCATGAGCCAAGCAGCAAAATGCCCAACTAGTGCGGTTCATTGACGACTCCATGATTGGTGCCGGGGGATATTGGAATCTTAACTGCCATTGATCTGAGCGGTTCGCTGGCCCACACTCGCTTCGGGAGTCCTGGTCCGCATCGCGTCATGTAAACGCGCTCGGTCAGTATCCTGCGTGTGGCCGGTGCCGGCGGCCGTCGTCTCCCGCGCAACCACACTCCGAAGGTGCCGACCTATGCTGAAGCCGCGAGATCCCCTACGACCACCGCCGAAGGAACCACTTGACGTTGACGATTGTGATGACGTCGAGGCCCGGCTCGATAGTGCGCTGGATGACACTTTTCCTGCCAGCGATCCGGTGACCTTCCTGAGCCAGCTGGATCAGCCGCCTCCGCCACCGGTCCGCCCCGAGAAGTAGCTGGTGTTTATTAGGTGAACTTGGCGAGCAGCGCGGTGACGGTGGCGGGATCAATCGGCTTGACCCAGTGGTCGTCAAAACCGGCTTCGCTGGTTCGGCGACGATCCTCGGTGGTACCCCAGCCGGTCAAGGCGATCAGCTTGACTGGGGCGAAGTCAGGATTGGCACGCACCTGCCGGGCAACTTCAAAACCGTCCATGCCGGGCATCCCGATATCCATCAGGATCACGTCGGGCCGCCATTCCCGGATCACCGCCATGGCAGCGGGTCCATTGTAGGCCACCCTGGTATTGAGGTTGAACAGGCCGAGTACCATGGCCAGGGTATCAGCTCCGTCCTGACTGTCATCGACTACTAACACCTTCACAGGCTGCGTGGCTGTCTCGGGTGTCACCTGCTTGGCCTCAGGCTGACGAGTTGGGGCAGCCAGCGGCAGGCAAACTGTGAACTCTGAGCCGGTGCCAGGGCCAGCACTGCTGCCTTCCAGGGCGCCGCCGTGCAGCGAAACCAGGTTGCGGGCCAGCGTGAGACCAATCCCCAAGCCACCCTGGCTGCGCCCGAGAGTTTGATCAACTTGCGCGAACATTTCAAAGACCCGCGGCAACATCTCCGGTGGAATGCCCAGGCCATTGTCGCGGACTTTTATGAAGGCTTCGTCCTTGTGGCGCGAAAGACTGACCCTGATCTGGCCAGACTCAGGCGTGTACTTGGCGGCGTTATTTAGCAGATTAGCCACTACCTGCACCAGGCGTACTTGATCTCCAAAGACAGTTATCGGATGATCAGGTAGATCGAGGGTCAGTTCGTGTGACTTGGCGGTGATCAGCCCGGTTGCCGCGTCGACTGCGCCACGAATCACATCTCGCAAGTCGGTCAAGTCGCGTCGCAGGTCCACTTTTCCCGAAGTAATGCGCGAGACTTCGAGCAGGTCGTCAACCAGCCGGACCAGGTGCTCGAGCTGCTCGTTGAGCATTCTATTCACCCGCCCGCGTGCCTCGGGTTCCAATTCTCGCTGCAGAAGATGCACACCATTACGAATCGGGGCCAAAGGGTTGCGAAGCTCGTGCGCCAGCGTCGCGAGGAACTCGTTCTTGCGGCGGTCAGCGTCGCGCAAGCGTTCCTCGGCGTTGATCCGCTCAGTGATGTCGATGGCGATGCCACCCAGCAGGTGAATCCTCCCCGTTTCGTCGGTGATCGGAAACTTGCTCACAATTGAGTGACGTACCTCGCCACCCGGGTGAGCCAGCAATTCTATGACTTCGATACCGACGCCGGTCGAAAGTGCCTGAAGATCGTTTGACTTGAAACGCGTGGCGATTTCAGAGGGAAAGATTTCTTCATCGGTAGCACCGATGATCTGGGAAATCGGTCGACCAAAGGCCCGTGCGGCTGCGGCGTTCAGGTAGGTGTATCGTCCGCCCAGGTCCTTGATCCACGCCAGTCCCGGTAGGTGCTCGGCAAAACGGCCGAAACGGGCTTCACTGGCATGCAGCTGGTTGCGGGCGATATCCCTGGCCGCCTCCTCCTCGCGCCGACGATCGGTGAGATCACGGGTAACCTTGGCAAAACCCATGTGCTTACCTTCGATATCGTACAGCGCCGTGATCACCACATTGGCCCAGAATCGCGTGCCGTCGCGACGCAGTCGCCAGTCCTCGTCCTCCACCGAGCCTTCCTGAAGCGCAGTGGTGAGTTCCCATTCCGGCTTGCCGGAATCAATGGCAGCCTGCTCGTAGAAAACCGAGAAATGCTTGCCGATGATTTCCTCGGCTGAGTACTGCTTGATGCGCTGAGCGCCAGCATTCCAGCTGACGATTATGCCATTGGGGTCCAGCATGAAGATGGCGTATTCACGAACCCCCTCGATCAGCAAGCGGAAGCTCACCTCACTCTGATGAAGCGCTTCGCGCACCTGTCTCGGGGGGATCGGGCTGGTTGACCCGGGGTTGGTCATATCTGGTAAGCTAGTCGCTGATTGGTTTGATGCCGGATGGTAACGAGGGACACTGAGCTAGATCTTTAGGCAGACGTTCACTGGTGCTGTGTCAAGGCTAAGGCCGGCGCAGCCCGTAGCGGTAGATGGAAAAGGTGGTAAGCCCGCGCTCGGGCAGCTCCCGGTCATAGGCGATGCTATCCGAAAGGAGACCGGTAATCGGGATATCAAGCCGCGCCCAGGTGAGCAGCCGAGCACCGGTGCCATCCACCTCATAAACCGCGATGACCGCATCGACGACAGGACGCAGGGTGAAGCCCCAGGGCACCGCTTGAGTGCCGCCCTCCTCGTCCACCTGTTGCTCCGCACGATCCGGGGCCGTCCACGTTGGATCGGCTACCTGTGTCACGGTCCAGAGCAGTCCCTGCTGATCACGCCAGATACCGGTGGTCATTGCGACACCAGAACGGCGCACGCCATTGCGGCGGAACCTGTCCAGGTCCTCAACGCCGTAGTCACCAAACCATGGTGCCTCAAGCTGGAACCGGCGAAGCAAGGTTCCGTCGATGTGCCACTCGCTTACTACCGGCGCAAAGAATTCGGATACCGCCCAGAACCTGCTCGAATCGATTGCCGTCAGCAGTTGCAGGGTTTGCGTGTCGCGGCGATTCCGGAACGCTGCATCACCATCGAAGGCCAGAACTTCATGCCCGAAAGTTCGGATTGAATCATTCGCCGTATCGATATAAACAAAATTGCGAAGTGTCGGATGGCGGTTGTTGATGATCAACCCACCATTCGGCAGTGCCAACATTCGAGACAGATTGATATAGTGAGGAATGGGTCGGGAAACCGGTTCACCGCCAGCCAACGGCAAGCGGGTAATGCGGGCAGCGTTGAGCAGCACAAGATGCGAATCTGCGGACGCAGTGAACGACGATACGTATCCAAGTTCGCCAGGCCCCTCACCTGGTTGACCGACAAGATTTATCAACCGGCCATTCCAATCGTATCTGGCGATCCGTCTCGGGGTCGACATCTCGTTGCTATAGAAGTGCTGATCGGCGGCTTGCACCAGTTGAGCCCCAAAGCGTGGATAGACGGTATCTGACTCGGAGCCCAACGTGGTGATCGAATCGATGGTGATTGAGCAGACTGGGCATTCGTTGGAGCTGAGTGCCTGCTGCGCAACAATAGTGTCGGAGTAGACCGGAGCTCCGTTGCGGGTCCATGCGTCGGCAGCATCGGGGGTGGGGGTGCTGCAGGCGGTGACAGCAAACATGAGTCCGGTTACCAGGCTGTGCCATCGAATAATTTCCATTCGCTTTCCGTTCATAAAACTGACGATAGTGTGATCGGGCAGCTCTCGCTTGTTGATAGCGACTGCGCGGTTTATTCTCCTGCTGCGTGCCCTTTCGCATTGATACTCATTCTCAATGGAAGCAAGATGATTACGCTCCTTTTATCGCTGACCTTACTGCAAGCGCCCGATTCTACCGGTCTCCTGATCGTGGCCCATGGTTCGGATTCCACTTGGAACAGTGCAGTCCACCGGGTAGTTGAGCAGGTGAAATGGGCGGGGCCGGTTCGGGTGGCATTTGTGATGGGCGCGGAGGCCAGTAGCCATTCGTGGGATGCGGGGTTGTCCGGGTTGGAGGCGGCCGGTGTAAAGCGAGTGGTGATTGTCCCGTTCATGGTCTCAAGTCACGGCGGGCATGTGCATGACATCGAGCGCTGGGCGGGAGTACGCGAGAGCCAGGGCGATGTTGGCGAACACGCGATGGTCGGGCATGCCGGCCACCATTCGATGCGCAGTCCGCGTGTCCCGGTGGTGGTGACTGCTGCTATAGATGACGCTGCCGAGCTGGGGATCATACTCTCAGAGCGGTGGTCGGCATTACCCGCCCAGGATCGGGCGCGTCCGCTGGTGCTGGTTGCTCACGGACCGAACGACGAAGACGATGCGGCACGCTGGGTGCACGACATTCGTACCGCCACTGCCCCGCTGCAGGCTGCGCTGGGATCCCGTCCGCTTCAGGTCGGGCTGCTTCGTGACGACGCGCCCGCCGAAGTCCGCGCTACTTCGATCCGCGCGTTGCGCGATTCGATCGTAAGGCTGGCTGGCAACGACTCCGTGACCGTGATGACAGTGCTGATCTCGACCGGCAGCATCAATCGCGTGACGGTCCCCACCGACTTGCGCGGTATGCCGATGCGGTATGTCGGCGCTGCCCTGGCCCCCCACCCTGCCCTGGCGCGTTGGGTGGAGCGAACTGCGAGTGAGGCGCTGAGGGCTCGATAAGCCTCGCTGCCGATCCGAGGTCTCGATCTGAGCCTATCTTGGAATGCGACACCACGACAATCGCCGCATTCCACTCTGGGTTCGCGATATGAGCAGCCTTCACAACCGCGGCTTGCCGCGCTCACTACTGTTCCTCTCACTCGCCGCCTGCTCCCCCAAGGCGGCGATCGAGCCAGCTCCGAGTGCTGCCATCACTGCAGACTTCACGCTGGCTGACAGCGCTACGGTCACGTTCGGCATGGACCAGGACCGTATGGGCCTTGATCTCTCCACCGCCACCAGTGTGCAACTACTCAGCGATGGCCGGCTCGCCTTGGTCTGTTGCAAGGAGCGGGTGTTGATCTACTCGGCCAACGGGAACTTTGAATCATCGTTTGGCGGTCGGGGTGAAGGTCCCGGCCAATTCCAGTGGGCAAAGATGACTGTTTTACCGGGCGACACCTTGCTGGTTTACGACGGCTCCAGCAGGCGCGCTACCTGGATTGATCCATCGGTGGGTGTAGTGCGATCTGCCCAATTGAGGTCTCAGGTTCCGTCCGCATACCGCACGACGCTTGGGGTAACGCCCGATGGTGCAGTAATTTTGACATCCATGCATGGTATTCCCAACACACCGCGCCCGTCTACGCATGACAGTGTTCGCACCGTCGCCGAAGTGGTGGCTGCATATCCTGACGGCACCCGCAAGATTCTCTTTGATGTGCTTGACGTGCTGGTAACACCTAGGCAAGCTCCGTTAGCGGCTGACGGCGTCATGATGATGGATCTGGTTCGCTATGGTGGCGTGGCAAGTGTTCAGGTGAGGAACGACACATTTCATGTGCTGCCGGGCGGATCACGCCAACTGCAAGTACGCGTGCTGGCGGACAGCATGACCCGCAACTTGAGTTTGTCGCTCCCTCGGGCAGTCGTATCAGCTGAGTCGAAGGCTTCGTATATCGAATCGGAAATCGCGCCAATACTTCATGGTGACCCCAGCGGTCATGCACCACCGCCAGACCCTGAAGCTGTAATCCACTCGCTGCGCACGGCAGTCTTCTCAGACTCGTTTCCGCCGGCCAACGACCTGCTGTTGGATATGGCCAGCGATGACTTGTGGGTGGTTCAGGGTCGCGCTACCGATGCGACACAATGGTGGGCGACCAAGATCACTCCAACCGGTGAAACCACTGCTACACTGCAGTCAGATATCGCCGGCTCCATGCCATTGGCATTCAAGGGCAACACTGTGCTCCTCAAGCGAGTAGACGAGACTGGCGTCACATGGTTTGAGTTGCGTCACATCGTGCCGAGGCCAAACGCGGCGAATTGACTTGACGCCCAAAAGTCGATAAAAAGCTTGGCGTCTGACTGTGCGTGATCGCGACAATTAATTGACCCCTTACGGTTCTTGACTACCGAGTAAGGACTTCCTTATCGTCAATCGAAACGGCACCACCGAGACCTTGAGCACATCATGACGCTGAGCCACGACGAGCGAGCTATCTGTAGCCGCTAACACCAATGGAACATCTTCACGACGGGCGAGTTCGTTGCCGCTGGCCCTGTCTATGAGGATGGTGATGATCTTGGTATAGTCGATCCCATTGGACCAGGGAAAAGCTCGACAACGAAGATCAGGACCCCGGCATAACCTTTGTTTTCATTGATGTCCGACAGCATAGCTATTCCTTCGTAGCAAGACGGTTCGGCGACTGGGTTCTTGATACCTGACTTTCCGGTTACGAACCCGTAGGCCCTTTAACCATTAAAGGCCAGAATTGTTGTCGCCACAATAGGCCAAATGCACCAAACGATCCACTACTGCGAAAACCGGTACCAAGATTTGCACGGGTTCCCGGCAGTATGCAGGAGAGGAACGATATTGGTTGCCGGGAGTGATATGCCGTGTTATACTAAAAGTATGAAAACCGCCGTATCCATTCCCGACCCGGTCTTTAAGGCCACTGATCAACTCGCCAAGCGAACCGGTAAGTCACGCAGCCAGCTCTATGCCGATGCCCTCAAGGAATACCTCGCCCGTCACGCCCCTGACGAGGTGACCTCAGCCATGAACCAGGTGGTTGACCAGCTCGGCGAATCCGCACCCGATCGGTTTAGCGCTACTACAGCTCGGCGGGCTCTCGAGCGATCTGAATGGTAGAAATCTCCCAGGGCGATGTATGGTGGGCCGAATTACCAGAGCCAATGGGTTCAGGTCCGGGGTTTCGCAGACCGGTGGTTGTGGCACAAGGGAATTCGCTTAATCGGAGTCGAATCGCGACCGCCGTGTGCGTGCCACTCACCAGCAACCTGACCTGGGCAACTGCTCCGGGGAACTCAACATTCTCAGCGAAGTCGACCGGGCTGCCCAAGGACTCGGTAGCCAACACTTCGCAACTCACCACCATCGATCGAGATTACCTCGTCGAACGCGCCGGCCGACTGCAACCCAAACAGATTGCTCAATTACTCCATGGCATCGATGTAGTGCTGGGCCGCTAGGAAACGGTGATTCCAACAGATGTCAAACTGTCCCCCCTACTCCCCCCGATCCAGAACCCGATACTGCACCGCCTCCGCCACGTGCTCCGGTGCCACCTCATCACTCCCCGCCAAATCCGCCAGCGTCCGCGCCAGCTTGAGCACCCGGTGATACGCTCGCGCTGACATTCCCAGTCGCTCGATCGCGTTGCGCAGCACCGTCTCAGTTTCACTGCCGACATTCACGAACCGGGCGATCTCTCGCGGCCCCATGTGCGCATTGGCGTACAGCCCCGGTACATCCCGAAACCGCTCCAGCTGCCGCTCGCGCGCCGCCTCCACCCGCGCCTGGATCACCCGACTCGGCTCCGCCTTGGCCCGGTCCGCAAGGTCTGCATAGGCCACCGGCGGCACGCTCAGGTGAATGTCCATCCGGTCCAGCAGTGGTCCTGATATCCGCGTGATGTAGCGCTGCACCGCAATCGGTGGACAACTGCACGCTCGCTGCGGATCGCCAGCATGGCCGCACGGACACGGGTTCATTGCTGCCACAAAGAGGAAACGCGCCGGATAACTCAGTGTCATCGCTGCGCGTGAGATGGTAACGCTGCCATCCTCCAGCGGTTGCCGCAGCACTTCCAGCACACTCGCGGGTAACTCGGCCACCTCATCCAGGAACAACACGCCGTGATGCGCCAGCGACACCTCGCCTGGCCGCGGAATGGCACCACCACCGATCAACCCAGCGTAGCTCACCGTGTGATGTGGCGCCCGGAACGGTCGGGTAGTGACCAATGCCTTACCCGCCGGCAGCAACCCCGCCACACTGTGCACCCTTGTGACATCCAGCGCTTCAGCCATGGTAAGCGACGGCAGGATCCCCGGAAGGCGGCGAGCCAACATGGTTTTCCCCGCACCGGGCGGACCAATCAACAGGACGTTGTGGGCTCCGGCTGCCGCTACTTCCAATGCCCGCTTGGCACCCACCTGTGCCTTTACATCAGAAAAGTCAGCGACATCAGCAACTGCCTCACGCAGCAGCTTGATTGCTTCAGTGCGCACCACCGGCAACAACGCTTCACCCGTCAGGTGGTTACAGACCTCGATCAGTGAAGTTGCCCCGCGCACCTCGATGCCACCGACCACCGCTGCCTCTGCCACGTTCGCTGCCGGCAGGATCAACTCACTGCATCCCATCGCCCGCGCCGCCAGTGCGATCGGTAACGCACCCCGAATTGGACGTAGGTCACCTTCCAGGCCCAACTCTCCCAGTAGCAACACATGATCCAGCCGACCAGCATCCAGCTGTCCACTGGCGGTGAGAATCCCGATTGCAATGGCCAGGTCAAATGCACTGCCGCGCTTCTGCATATCGGCTGGTGCGAGGTTGACGGTGATTCGCCGCAGCGGCAACTGAAACCCGGCATTGCTCAACGCAGCCGCTACCCGCTCGCGACCTTCCTTCACCGCGCCGAGCGGCAGCCCCACTGTAGTGAATGATGGCAGGCCGTTGGCAATGTCGACTTCGACGTCGACAGCCAGCGCCTCGACGCCGAGCACGGCGGCTGACTTGATGCGTGAAAGCAGCGGAACCTCGCAGGAACGGATCCCCGAGGTTCGCCTTGTCGACCGGAATGTTGTGGAGCAGGAACGCGCGGGCAGGCGCAATCGGATGCAAGGCTTAAGGGTAGTCCTTGCCGAAGGCGCGCAGCCAGCTCTTGACCGAATCGATCACCATTTTCTCGCGTGGCATCCGATCGGCATCGGATACTTCATGTGGCATCAACGATGGATCGGTCCACAACACGATCCGGTCGGCTTCCACAAAGAATGCTGCGAACGGCTCCTGGACTACCTGCACGTCGCCATTGACGAACCATACCGAAACTTCACCTGGAATCCGGCCCGGATCATTGGGCGCTGTAACTACCAGCTTGACCGGGGTTTCCGATGCCAACCACAGACTTAGTAGTTGCGGCGATGCCTGCCCAGCCACTTCACGAATGGTATCGCGACGCTCCAATGTGGGGAGTGCCGCGTCACCCTCAGCCATGGTGTGACGCATCAGGTTGAGGATTGCGGCGGTGTCACCCTCGGCAACATCCGCCAGTGTCAATGGCATTTCCGGGGTCGCCGACTCAAGGTCCGACGGTGGCGTTTCCTGAGTCTCGCTGCCACTGCATGCCAGCAGTAACAGCAAACTCCATTTGCCACCGCCGAATCTCGATAATTTCATTACTCGCCCTGGGGCCGGCGCATCCGAGCTGGGTAGAGCTCGTCGTACTTGGTGACCTGAGCCGGAGTAAGCAGCGCCTTCAGGTCAGTGGCCAGCTTGGTGCGGGCATCGCGCAGGGTGGTGCTGTGCTTCATGGCATCCGGGTTGTCACGCAGCGCCTGCATGTTGCCACCCTCCATCGCCTTGGCGAGGAAATCACGCGATTCCTTGGTGCTGGTTTCGAACGCCTTGACTACTTCGGCAACCTTCGGCGCCTGCTCTGCCGTCAGGGACAACTGTGACTTGAGTGAATCGACGTTGGGGACTGCAGTCATCATGGAAGCATTGCGAGGGGCACCCTGTGCGGCCAACGGAGCGGCGGCAAAGGCTAGGGCAGTCATCAGTGCGAATCGGACCTTCATTGGAGATGCTCCTGGAGTTGGTTGGGCCTTAAGCTATCGGGCTCAAGAAGGTGCTACGCGCGATCATCAGAGCCGGTTGAGCTTCAACAAGTCTACGCTCGAAAGGGTTCCAGTTCGATCACGAAGGTGGTCCCAGTCGGCGGTGTGCTCTGCACCGTGACCCGTGCCCCCCATGACTCCACCAGCCGCCTGACAATGGCCAGCCCCAGCCCGGTGCCGCTGGTGTTTGTGGAAAAAGTGGGCTCGAAAATCTTTGGCAGCTGAGCCGCAGCAATCCCCCGACCATCATCTACCACTGCCAGCCTGCCCTCACTGATTTCAAGTCGGACCACCTGGGCTCCCGCCTGGCGCGAATTGTCCAACAAATTGAGCATCACCTGAAGCAGTTCTTCCCGTCGTGCGGCAACTGGGTTGACCGACGAACCATCGACGACAATCGCCGGTTTGCTGTCACCCAATGCGAATAATCCGGCCAGTTCACTACAGACTTCAAGCAGGTCGATCGCCTCGAGTGGGCCGGCGAGCCGTTCTGGTGGACTGCCGAATCGGGCGAACGAACGTGCAATCCGATCGAGTCGCTCAATCTGATCGAGCAGCCGTTCGACGGTGTCATCGACATGCTTGGGCAATTGGGTCGGATCGTCTGCGCCGATTCGCCGCAAGTGTTGCAACCCGAGCCGCATTGGCGTCAACGGATTCTTGATTTCATGAGCTACCTGACGGGCCATTTCACCCCAAGCCACAATTCGCGACGTTTGTGCTGTCTCCGCCTCGAGGCGGGCTTCACTGTCGCGCAGATCATGCTCCATTTGGGCGATCGCCTCGAACACCGGCTCGAATTCTGCCGGCGGCTGCCGCAAGGGTATCGGCACTTCGCGCCTGCCAATTGCCACTGCGCGTACCCGAAGCGATTCGATCGGCTGACCCAACGCCCGCGCCACCAGACCAGCGACCACCACCGCCGCTGCAGTGCCGCCCAGTGATGCCAGCAGCAACAGCAAGCCAAGGTTTACCTGTTCCTGCTCGGCCGCACTGTCAGCTCCCGGCAGCGCGGCGGCGACCAGGGTTGCAGCCACACCGGTTGGCTCGACCCCGACCCGTACATTGGCGCCGGGCACTGGTCTTGAAAGTCGTCGCGCATCGGTCTGATCCAGCGGCACGGCGCGCGGATCGATGACCGGACTGAGCAGGCCGAGATCTGCCAGCAACGGCGCACTGGCAGCGACCAGGCGTCCCTGTTCATAAATGCCAAGTTCAGCATCCACTCGAGCGGCAATGCCGGCGAGGACATCGCTCTCCGGTGCTGTCAGCAAAGAATCAGTGAAGGCATCATCCGCTGCGATCTCGCGCAGTGCAGCTGAAACCTCGGCGTTGCGTTCGCGTGCAACATCTTGCCGTAGCCGCAGCGCCGACCAGAGCGAGAAGAAGGCAGCCGGCACCACGAAGAATGCTGTAAGCGCAGTCGCGATGGTGCGTCGATACGAATGACGGAACAATCCGGCGCCTTCACCGCGCCCACCGCCCAGTAGTCGCGCAACCATGGCCCACGCCAAGAGTGCGAGGCCTACATCGAGCAGTACCGTGAGCGCGGCGCGTACCGCAAACGGACGCGGTGGTGACATTGAAACCGTGGCTCGCACCACCACCGGACTCGCTCCAGCCGTGACGACGGTGTCCGCCCGCACGTGGCGGCCTGAGCGGCGGAAGACTCCGTCAACTGCCGACCCTGTACTGCTGATTTCATCCAGCCGATAAGGTGGCTGGGCGAAAGTTCGCCAACCGACCAGCCGTCCGAAGCGCGTCGGCTGAATCAGTCGAGAACGGGGCCCGATCAAGGCAGTAATAGTGGTGTCACCCGCAAGTGGCACCACCAATAATTCGTGACGCCCGGCCCCCCGTTGCAGCGTAACCTGTTGAGATGATTCGGCAGTGTCCACCACCTGCTCGAGGTCTCCCCAGAAAGCGCTCAGGGTATCCAGCGCTACCCATTCGACCGGTGCTCCCGCCACCCAGACCGCAAGTTGACTGGGGACCTGTTCGTCATGGAGTGGAGACATATGCCAGGCTGCGAACAAGCCGTCCAGGGTGGTGAGTCCGTTCGATTGCACCACTCGACCAAATTCACTCAGCGCCTTGGTAGCAACGGAATCCATCGGTTGCGAGAGCTGCACCATGTCAGCGTGCGCGAGCGCCATTCTCTTATCCAGGGTGGCGCCCCACGCACTGAGCGCGGCGAGCGTCCCGCCCATGGTTGCCAGCGCAATCCGTCGCGCTCGCGGGGCGGTCACTGGCAGCGTACTGAGCACCGGCAGCAACCACAGTGGCAAGTACCATGGCAACCAACTGATCGCGTTCCAACCGGTGGCACTCAGCATAGCGGGGGTCCAGGCCACGATTCCGATCACCCCGACAGCCACCGTCAACAACGTGGTCACCACACCCCAGCGTGATGACGCCAGTTCGTCACCATGATTCCGCAGCGGCGCTGATGCCACCGCCAGCAATGCCGTGGCCGCGAGAGCAAGCACCGCCTGCCACACGAACCACGATACGATTGCTCCAGGATCGGTCGGCGGCACCAGCGCACTGCCTGCCAGCGCGACCAGAGGGGGAGCCGTAACCAGTAGTAATGCTGCTGCAACTACG